>Ga0210377_10001409_pt1 | contig 22071 bp, 21 predicted proteins | sample PLM4_65_b1redo_FD_155480 | JGI IMG/M metagenome (GOLD analysis project Ga0210377, IMG submission 155480) | Groundwater sediment microbial communities from an aquifer in East River, Colorado, USA - PLM4_65_b1 redo | ecosystem: Environmental > Terrestrial > Soil > Riparian zone | place: USA: East...
TCGGCCTGATGAAGAGCTGCACGGCACGATCACCAGCGCGGGGCGCACGGTTCAGCAGCCGGCCGGCACGCGCAATCCGCTGAAGGTGCTTCGAATCGAAGTCTCACTCGATCGCACCGACCCGTCGGTGATGCGCCCGGGAATGCGCTTCAAGGGAACGGTCGAGCTGGCACGCGTGCGCAACGCCGTCCTGATCCCGCGCAGCGCCGTCTTCATTTCCGATCGAGGACCGGCCGTTTATCACCGCGGCATGTTTTCCGTCGATGTGCGACCGGTCCGCCTCGGCCGCGAGAACGAAGAATCGGTCGAGGTGCTGTCCGGTCTCACAGCCGGCGATCGAGTGCTCATCACGAAGAGCGATCAGAAAACGGAGTCGCGAACATGACCGCGACTGAAAGTGGGGCGCCGGCGCCCCGCCGGCGCTTGCTGGCCACCGGCGCAGCTCTCGCTGCGGTGGTGATCGTCGCCGTCACCGCTCTGGCGTTCCGCGGCCATGCCTCGACCGACATTCCGACGTTCCGCGCGGAGCCGGGCAACTTCCTTCGTCGCGTTACGGCCGAGGGAAATCTGAAAGCGGTGAAGGCAACGCCGATCAGCGCTCCCACGGACGCTCCCGGCCCGATGAAGATCGCCTGGATCGCCGACGACGGAACGCTCGTGACGAGCGGCGACGTGGTCGTTCGGTTCGATCCCACTGACTTCGATCAGCTTCTGCTCACGGGCAACGAGGATCGCGCCACGGCGGGGAACAGCCTGAGCAAATCGAACGCACAGGCGCAGACGACGCGCGTGAATCTGCAGCGCGACGCGGGACAGGCGCAGAGCGAGCTCGAGTCGGCGCAGCGCTTCCGATTCGATGACGCCGAGGTCTTCTCGCGGTATCAGCGCGTGGAAGCGGATGTCGATCAGCGTCTGGCCGGCGAGAAGAAGGAGTACGCGCAGAACGTCCTCGGCGTCCGCGAACGCCTGGCGAAAACGGAGAAGGACCTCCTGGGCATCGAAGACAAGAAGGCGGGACTGAAGATCAAGCAGGCGGAGCAGGGTCTGCGCGCTCTCGAGATCCGCGCCCCGCACGCCGGCATCCTCGTCCTGCAGCGCGACTGGCGCGGCGAGGGCCCGCGCGTCGGCACCTCGGCGTGGCCGGGCATGGCTCTCGGAGAGATCCCCGATCTCGATTCGATGAAGGCCGAGGTATTCGTGCTCGAGGCTGATGCGGCGGGACTGGCGATGGGACAGAAGGCGACGGTCACGATCGAGTCTCTTCCGGGAGTCACGTTCCCAGCGAAGGTGACGCAGATCGACAAGCTGGCGCGACCCCGGATGCGCGGCGTGCCGGTGCAGTACTTCGGCGTCACGCTTTCGCTGGATCGGACAAATCCGAAAGTGATGAAGCCGGGCTCGCGCGTCCGCGCGCTGATCGAGCTCGAGAATCGCGCGAATGCATTCGCGATTCCGCGACAGGCCGTCTTCGACAAGGACGGGAAGAAGGTCGTTTACCGCAAGCGCGGGACGACATTCGAGCCGGCCGTGGTGACGATCGCCAGCTCATCGGCGGGCCGGGTCGTCATCACGAAAGGCGTTGCGAAGGGCGACGAGCTCGCTCTGCTCGATCCGACGGATGCTTCGCGGACGGGGAAGTCGCGTGGATAAGATCGAAACGTTTCGCACGGCGGTCGGCAATCTCGCGACGCACAAGATGCGCACCTCGCTGACGATGCTCGGAATGATCTTCGGCGTGGGCGCCGTGATCGCGATGCTGTCGATCGGCGCCGGCGGCGAGAAGAAGGCCATGGAGGCGATCGGCCGCCTCGGCCTCCGCAACGTGATCGTACGCGCGAAAGAGATCAAACCGGAAGAACGCGCCGAGATGCGGAAGAAGTCGCTCGGTGTGTCGCTGCGCGACGGCGAGGCCGTTCGCGAGGCCATCCCGAACGTCGAATCGGTGCTTCCGCGCCTCGAGGTCAAGCCGTACAAGATCATGGCCCCGGGCGCGAAGACGAAAGGGAAGGTGTTCGGCGTGTCGGCGCGATCCCGCAACGTCGCGTCGGTGGCGCTTGCCGCCGGCCGCTTCTTCGACGCGCGCGACGAACGCGATCACGCGCAGGTCGCGGTGATCGGGCAGAACATCCGCCGGAATCTGTTCGGCTATGGCGCCGCGATCGGGAAGCAGCTCAAGGTCAACGACGTGTGGCTCGAAGTCATCGGAGTGATGGCGGCGGAGCGCATCGGCGCGTCCACGAATCGCGAGGGCATTCCGGTCGGTTCGACCGCGGACGAGATCTGGCTCCCGGTGACGACGGCGATGCGGAAGTTCGATCGCGATCCGCTCGATGCGCCGATCGACGAGCTGCTGGTCACTGTGAAGGAGGGCATGTCGACGCGCGAGGTCGCCGAGCTGATCAAGCCGCTGCTCGATCGCCTGCACGGCGGTGCCGACGACTACGACGTGATCGTGCCCGAGGCGTTGCTCGAGCAACAGCGGCAGACGCAGCGGATTTTCAACATCGTCATGGGATCGATCGCCGGGATCTCGCTGCTCGTCGGCGGCATCGGCATCATGAACATCATGCTGGCGACGGTGCTGGAGAGAACGCGTGAGATCGGCGTCCGCCGGGCGATCGGCGCGCGGAAGCGCGACATCCGCGCGCAGTTCGTCGTCGAGTCGTTTGCGATCAGCCTCATCGGCGGTTTCGCAGGCATCGTGATCGGCATCTTCCTCGCCCGCGTTGTCGCCGCGTACGCCGGCTGGCCGACCGTCATCACATTCTGGTCGCTGCTGCTATCGACCGGCGTCTCGATCGCGGTGGGTCTCGTGTCGGGGATCTATCCGGCGGCCCGCGCCGCGGAGCTCGATCCGATCGAAGCGCTGCGGTACGAGTGAAGCATTGCTGATCTGTGATTGCTGATTGCTGATTGAGAAAATCCAATCATCGATCAGCGATCAGCGATCAGCGATGAGGAGCACATCCCTGAACCAGCCGCGCGCATCCGTCCACTGTTTCTCGATCGCGAAGCCGGAGGCGGTGGCGAGCCTCGACAGCGTCACGTCGTCGTACTTGTACGAGTTCTCGGTGTGGATCGTCTCGCCTTCGTCGAACACCACTTGCAGCTCCAGCGCGTCGATGCGCACGCGTTGCCGGCGGCGGCTGACGAGGTGCATCTCGATGCGGCCGCGCTCTTCGTCGTAGAACGCGCGGTGGTCAAACTGTTTCGGGTCGAAGTCGGCGTCGAGCTCGCGGTTGATGCGCACGAGAAGATTGCGATTGAACGCGGCGGTTACGCCGAGCGCGTCGTCGTACGCCGGCTCGAGCACCTCGCGCGGCTTCTTCATGTCCGCGCCGAGCAGGAAGAGATCGCCGGGCGCGAGCGCCGATCGCAGATTCGTGAGGAGCGCGATCGCGTCCTCATGATCGAGATTGCCGATGCTCGAGCCGAGGAACAGGGCGACGGTGCGGCCGGGGTGGGGGAGCGGGCGGAGAGCCTCGGACGGCGCGCGAAGATCCGCGCGAATCGCCGTGACCGTGAGCCGTGGATAGTCGGCGAGCAGATCGCGGCCCATGTGCTCGAGGATCGAGGCATCGATGTCGATCGGAACGTACTCGAGCGGGCGATGCGCGAAGTGATCGAGCAGTAACCGCGTCTTGCGCGCGCTGCCGCTTCCCAGCTCGATGATGCGCGTCGGTGATCCGAACGCGCTGGCGATCTCTGCCGCGTGTGCGTCGAGGATCTCCGTCTCCGCGCGCGTGACGTAGTACTCCGGCAGGTTCGTGATCGCCTCGAACAGCGCCGAACCGAGGCTGTCGTAGAAGAAGCGCGGCTCGAGCGACTTCTGCGGCGCAGTCAGACCGCGGCGCACCGACTCCGCGAGATCGAGAGCGGCGGTGTCGCGAAGCAGAAGGCGGAAGCGATCGACTGCGAGGCCGGCGTCCATCAGGGCCGAAGATTGTAATGGTGTCGTCGGCTAACTTTCTTCGGGTCGCACCGTACTAAGGTGAGGAGGACGTATGCGCGGACTGAATATCGCGGTGGCGGCGCTTGCCCTGACGGTCATCACAGCAGGGGCATTCGCGGGCGGCAAGGCCTGCGAGCCGGGCAAGGCTCGTGTGTTTGCGGACGACGACATCATCTTCGCGAACGGCATCGGCAGCGTCGATCTCGACGCTCTGAAAGCAAAGCACGGCAAGACGTTTCTCTACATCGAGCGCGGCGCGAAGGCGTACCTCGTGACCGATACCGACACGCTCGATCGCGTCCGCCATATGCTTCTGCCGCAGGCGCAGCTCAGCCGGCAGCAGGCATCGCTCGGCACGCAACAGGCCGCCCTTGGCACGAAGCAGGCCGCGCTCGGCCTCGAGCAGGCCCGGCTCGGCATGCAGCAGATCGCCGCAAGCGAGGCGAAGCAGCGCGAGCTGGAGCGGAAGCAGAGCGAGCTGGCGCGCCAACAGGAAGCTCTCGGCAGGCAGCAGGAGGCGCTCGGCAGGCAGCAGGAACAGCTCGGAGCGAAGCAGGAAGCACTGCAGCGCGACAGCGACAAGCAGGTCGACGCGATCCTCGATCAGTCCATCGCCGGAGGTCTGGCGCAACAGGTGCGGTAGAAAAACGCCGCCGTCCCGGCCAGAGGCCGGCGTTCCCATTCGTAACCCCGCGGTCACCGCCTCTTCGCTAACATTTCGCCATGCAGAAGCGGCTCTCTCTGGTTCTCCTCTTCGTCGCGGCGTCGGCGTTCGCGAAATCGTCGCTCACGATCCCGCCGATCAACTACACGCATCGCACGCTCGCGAACGGGCTCGAGGTCTACAGCGTTCGCGACACCGCGACGCCGACCGTCGCGATCCACGTCTGGTACCGCGTCGGCTCGAAGAGCGATCCCGACCATCGCAGCGGATTCGCGCATCTCTTCGAGCACATCATGTTCAAGTCGACGAAGAACATGGCGGCGGAGATGCTGGATCGCCTGACCGAAGACGTCGGCGGATTCAACAACGCGACGACGCGCGATGACGCGACGATCTATTACGAGGTCGTTCCGTCGAACTACCTCGAGACGCTGCTCTGGGCCGAGGCGGAGCGGATGGGATCGCTCACTGTCGACGAGAACAACTTCAAATCCGAGCGCGACGTCGTGAAAGAGGAGTACCGGTATCGCGTACTCGCTCCACCGTACGGCCGCTTCTACAACGCGATCGACAAGGATTCGTTCGTGGTGCATCCGTACCGGCGGCCGGGAATCGGCAGCATCGAGGATCTCGATGCTTCCACGATCACCGACGTGCAGGCGTTTCACTCGACGTTCTACCGCCCCGACAACGCCGTCCTCGTCGTGGCCGGCGATTTCGAACAGGCGCAGCTCGACGCGTGGATCGACAAGTACCTCGGCGCCATCCCGCGTCCGTCGGCGCCGATTCCGCGCGTGACCGTGAAGGAGCCGCCGCGCAAAGCGGCGAAGAAAGTCGCCGAGCACGGTCCCAGCGTGCCGCTGCCGGCGGTGGCGATCACATGGCTCGCACCGGCGACATCCAGCCCTGACGCGCCGGCGCTCGACGTCGCTGCGGCGATCCTGGCCCAGGGCGAATCGTCGCGGCAGTATCAGTCGCTCGTGTATCGCAAGAAGATCGCGCAGGACACCCAGGCTTACGCCGATCTGCGCGAAGACCTCGGCCTGTTCGGCGTGCTGGCGACGATGGCGAGCGGTCACACCGCCGCCGAAGGGGAGAAGGCGCTCATGACGGAGGTTCGCGCGCTCGCCGAGAAGCCCGTTCCCTCTGCCGAGTTGCAGAAAGCGAAGAACCTCCTGATCGCGGATGCTCTCCGCGATCGCGAGACGAACAACGGCAAAGCGTTCAGCCTCGGCAACGCGATTGTCGTGGAGCACGATCCGGCGGAGGTCAATCGCGGGCTCGTCGCACTGGAGGCCGTGACCGTCGCAGATGTGCAGCGCGTGGTCAGGAAGTACATGATCGACGGCAAGCCTGTGGTCATTACCTACACGGCCGAAGGAGGTGCGAAATGAAACGCGCACTTCTGATTCTCGCGATGCTGCAGTGGGGCGCCGGCGCCCTCGCACAACAAACCACCCCGCCCCCGCCCGCCGCCCCGCGTCAGGTCACGGTCCCGCAGCCGTCGGAGCGCACTCTGGCGAATGGTCTGCGCGTGATCGTCGTGCAGAAGGCAGGTGTGCCTCTCGTCGCGGCGCGGCTGCTCATCAAGACGGGCGGCGAAGCGGATCCTCCGCAGCGCGCCGGTCTCGCGGAGATGACCGCGTCGCTCCTGACGAAGGGAACGACGACCAAGACCGCGGAGCAGATCGCTCGCGGCGTCGAGGCCCTCGGCGCTACGATGGAGAGCAGCGCCGCGTGGGACAGCTCGTCGGTGAGCCTCAGCGCGCTCTCGTCCAACATGCCGCAGGCGATGAGCTACGTCGCCGACATCGTGCGCAATCCGACGTTCAAGGACGACGAGATCGAGCGGCTTCGCGATCAGAACATCGATGCATTGCACGTCGCGCTTCAGGATCCGGCGACGCTCGCCTCGTTCGTGGCGAATGCGATCACCTTCGGCGGCGCGCCGTACGGACACAACCTCGGCGGCACTCCGGAGTCGCTGCAGAAGATCGGCCGAGCGGACATCGTCGCGTTTCACGAGCGCTGGTACCGGCCGGACAACGCGCTGCTCGTGCTCACGGGCGACGTTGCGCCGGACACCGCGTTCGGTCTCGCCGATGCGCTGTTCGGAACGTGGAAGCGGCCGGACACGGCGCTGCCGGCGGCCGAGGCGGCGAGCGGAACGCCGTCCGCCCCGCGGGTGGTCGTCATCGACATGCCGGATGCGGGACAGGCGGCCGTCGTCGTGACACGGCAGGGCATCCGCCGCGTCGACCCGGCGTACACCGCGGCGATCGTGGCGAATGCGGTTCTCGGCTCGGGATATTCGTCGCGGCTGAATCAGGAAATCCGGATCAAGCGCGGTCTCAGCTATGGAGCGGGAAGCGCGTTCGACCTCCGGCGCGATGTCGGTCCGTTCAAGGCGTCGGCGCAGACGAAAAACGAGTCGGCTCCCGACGTCGCGCTCATCATCATCGATGAGCTGAACCGCATGGTCGCAACCGCGGTGCCCGAGGCCGAGCTGACGCCGCGCAAGGCCGTGCTGATCGGCGGCTTCGGCCGGTCGCTCGAGACGTCGGCCGGTCTCGCGAACCGGATCGCGACGCTCGCGCTCTACGGCCTCAGCCTCGACGAGATCAACAAATACATTTCCGGCGTGCAGAGCGTGACGGCAGAAGACGTGCAGAAATTCGCGGGCGCGCATCTCGCCGGCGGTGAAGCGAGTATCGTAATCGTCGGCGACGCGAGCAAGTTTCTGCCCGCGCTGAATCAGCATTTCCCGAAGGTGGACTTGATTCCTGTCTCCGAGCTCGATCTCAACTCGGCGACACTGCGCAAAGCGAAATGACACCGCGATTCTTTCCGACGGCTGCGGCCTTTCGGCACTGGCTGAAGACGAATCACGATCGGATTGCCGAGCTGTGGGTCGGCTTCCACAAGAAGGAGACGGGGAAGCCGAGCATCACGTATCCGGAGGCCGTGGATGAGGCGCTGTGCTTCGGATGGATCGACGGCGTGCGGCATTCGGTGGACGAGGGGGCGTACATGGTGCGCTTCACGCCGCGAAGGGCGAGGAGCATCTGGAGCGCGGTGAATCTGCGCCGGTTCGAGGCTCTTCGGAAAGAAGGTCTGGTCGAACCGCCGGGCATGACAGCGTTCGCGCGGCGCGATCCGGCGCGCACGCAGCTCTATTCCTTCGAGAACCGCGAGCGCGGACTCGAAGCCGCGCACGAGAAGAGGCTCCGCGCGAATCGCGAGGCCTGGAAGTTCTTTCAGTCGCAGCCGCCGTGGTATCAGCACACCGCGAGCTGGTGGGTCATCAGCGCGAAGAAGGAAGAGACACGGCTGAAGCGGCTGCAGACGCTGATCGACTATTCAGCCGAAGGGAAGACGATTCCGCCGCTGACCAAGAAGCAACGCTGATTGCCTACGTTTGCCGATGCCCGAGGCCCCGCCTCGTCGTGAGGTAGACGGCGAAGCTGCCGAGCCAGTGGCCGCCTTCGTAGTGCTCGCCGGTCACCGATGCCAGTCCAGCGGCGCGATGTGCATCCGCCGATGCGAGAATCGACGCGATGCGCGGATCGCCGTCCGGCAGACCCGAGGCGATCCCTTCGAGCATCCATGCGCGGCTGAGATTGAGTCCATCGAGATGGGCGAGCTTCGGATCGCTCGGATCCGTCACGATCGCGGGCCGCAGCCAGTCGGCTGATCCGTCCACCGGGATGTTCGGAAGAAATCCGCCGAGCCACGCCGCGAGCTCGACCGGTTTGAGGACGCGGCGCATGACGTCCGCTTCGGCGATGCACGGCGAGAGGAAGTCCTCGCCCGAAGGCTCGTACGCGAGCGGGCACGACCTGTCCTGGAGGTAGAAGCGCCGCGCGGAATCGCCCGCCAGCGCTTTGAGCGCGGTGTCATTCGTCGAATCGAGAATCAGCCCGAGAGCGAACGCGGTCTGGCTGTGCTCGCCGATCCGGATCGGGTTCGACAGCTTCGGCAGCCATGTCTTCAATCGGTCGCTCACGGCCTGCTCGAGCGGCTGAAGCGTCGCGGCCAGCCTGGCGTCCGACTCGCGCAGTTCCGCGCCGAGTTGCAGCAGCCACGCGAGGCCGTACGGCCGCTCGAAGCTCGCGCGGCCTTCACCGCGCAGATAGGCCGTCTCCTGCGCGATATTCGCCGGCGTGATGCTTCGGGCGAGCGCCGCACGTGCCGGCGCGGCGAACGGCGCATTGGGGAACGTCCTGGCGAGTCGCGCGAGCAGCCAGTGGCCGTGCACCGAGGAGTGCCAGTCGTAACAGCCGTAGAACGCGGGGGTCAGCTTCCGCGGCGGCGCGACGTCCGCATCCGAGTTGAGGTTGTGGGCGATCTTGTTCGGGTACTCCTTGTGAACGCACGCCAGGGCGAGGTTCGCGAAGCGTTCGGCGGCCTTCGCGTCGAACGGTGCGGGTGCGGCGGCGATGGTTGCGGCGGCGATGATCGCGAAGATGGGCATGACTCACTTCATGTGCGTCACGATGTAGATGATCAACGCCAGCGCGATCACCACGATCACTCCGATCGTGTACGCCACGCTGCGCGAGGTTCCCGTGGCGGCGCTGTGCTCGATGATGACTTTCTTCGAAATGCGTTCTTCGTCATTCGGTTCCGGCATGGTCGAGATCGGCAGCAAGTGAGGTGCCACGCGCCGCCAACCCGCGCGACGCGAACTCGAAAATCGGGATCGCGAAGCTGCTCACCACCGCCGCCAGGACGAAGGCCGCCGCCAGGCTGAAGCGCTGCCCGATCGCACCGATCATGAACGATCCGGCGCCGATGCCCGTGTCGAAGGCCCAGACGATCGATCCGAACGTGCGCGCGCGCCTCCTGGGATCGGTGTTCGCCAGAACGAACGTCGCGAACGCCGGATACGCGCCGCCGAAGCCGATGCCGAACAGAATCGCGGACGCCATCATCTGCCAGCGCGTCTGCGCGAAGGCGAGGATGAGGAACGCGAACGGAATCAGCGCCAGGGTGGGGTAGAGCATGCGCTTGGGACTCATCCGGTCGCCAAGGTGGGAGAAGAAGACGCGGAAGATGACGATGGTGATGGCGAACGTCGTCAGGTAGATCGACTTCGGCTCGACGTGCCGCTCCACCGCCACGATCGCGGAGTAGCTCGTGATTCCGCCATAGCCGATCGAGGCGCAGGTCAGAGACAGCGTCGTGCGCACCACGCGCCAGTCCCACGCGTCCCCGAGCGCTGAGCCGGTCATCGGACGCATCGTCTCGGGCACGGGCAGCATGACGGCCCAGACGCTCATGATCATCGAGAGCACCGCCAGCTCGATGCTGAGCGTCAGCCATCCGAAGTGAAAGACCCAGAGGCCGACGGCGGGCGCGAGTGTGATGGCCGCTGTCGAGGCCAGCCCCCACCACGCGAAGCCCTGCGTGCGGCGCGACTCCGGAATGAACTCGCTCATGATCGCGCTGCTCGAAGAGAGGATCGCCGACCAGATCGAGCCGTGAATCGCGCCGATCAGCAGCAGCAACTTCAGGTTCGTGATCAAGCCGTAGGCGATCGAAAAGCCGATGAACAGAATCGATGCGGTGATCAGCAGGCGCCGCCGTCCAACGTGATCGGCGAGCGATCCCATCATCGGCGCAGCAAACGCGCTGGCGAATGTGTACACCGAGAGAAACCACCCCGCCTCGGCCTTCGTGCCGCCCAGCTCCAGGATGCGGAAAGGAATCGCCGGCAGGAGCTGAAATGCCGAGAAGAACGTGATGAACGCGTAACACCACAGTGCCGCAAAACGGCCTGTGAATAGGGGTTCTCTGGCGGGTGCGGCGGACGACATGGACGGCGGATTCTAAGGCATGGGGCATGAGGCATGCGGCAGCGGATTGATTGCGGATTGATGATTCAGGGCAACGTAGGCCGGGCTTCAGCCCGGCAGCCGGGCTAAAGCCCGGCCTACGTCGGATGACCCGCCCGGACTCATGCCCCATGCCGCATGCCTTCGAGCCTGGTGCAGAATGTTTGCGCTCGCGAAGGCGTTGCCCGAAGTCGATGAAAGTGAAGCGGGCGGAAAGATACGGCTTCTGCTCCGGCGTGCGGATTGCCGACCTCAAGGTCAAGCGGTTCGCGGCTGCCGGCGGCCGTGGCGCCATCCTCGGGCAGGTGGTGCACAACGAGCGCGTCGTCCAGGAGATGGAGGACCTCGGTGTGCGGACCGTCGACGAGATCGGCGACGTCAGCGAGCCGACGATCGTCTTCTCCGCGCACGGCGTGCCGGCGTCATTTCATCACCGCGCGCGCGGCGCCGGTCTGCAGATCCTCGATACGACGTGCAAGTTCGTCTACGACATCCATCGCGAGTCGCGCGACGCGCTGAAGGACGGCTCGCACCTGATCTTCATCGGCGATCCGAACCACCGCGAGGTCATCGGCTACACAAACGATCTCGATCCGTCGGCCTATCACATCATCTCCACCGTCGAAGAGGCGAATGCCGTCGACTGGACGCAATACCATACGCTCAAGATTTTCTACCAGACCACGCTCAACGCCGAGGACTTCGACGAGGTCGTAGCGGCGGTGGAGCGCCGAGCCGGGCCGATCGAGCGCGCCGACACGATCTGCTACGCCACGAAGGAAAATCAGGACGCGGCGCGCGTGCTCGCACACGACCCCGAGATCGACGTGATCATCGTGATCGGCGGCAAGCAGAGCGCGAATACGAAACACCTGTGGGAGATCTGCCGGGAGACGAAACCGGCCTACCTCGTGCAGGGCTCGGATGACATCGACCCGGCCTGGGTTGCGGGGGCGGGGGTCGTCGGAGTCACGGCCGGTTCGTCGACGCCGGACTACGTCATCGACGAGGTGGAGCAGCGGCTCGCTGAGCTGTGAGCAAGCAATAAGGGTGGGGGCGGACAATGTTGCTCAAGGCCGCAAATGAGGTTATTTAGATCATCACTCGCCGCGCTCTTCGCCTTCTGCGCGTTGAGCCTCACCGCGGCCGAGCTCAACTGTCAGGGACCGGGCAACGTCGAAGAGTTCCGCTACTCATGGCGGCTGCGCGGTGGTCTGTCGTGGGTGGCCGGCCTCGTCTTTCCGACGAGTGGTGTCGGCAATCTGAAGACGATCTACCCCGATGCCGATCAGAGCTCGATCAACAGCGAGCTGCTGATTACAACGACTGACGCTCGAAGCGGCTTCTTCGTCTACGAATCGGAGATGGATCCGACCGGCGCGAAGACGCTCATGACGTACCACGGCTACGCGTGGGGCAAGAAGATGCGGAAGGAACGGACGATCTTCGATTACGTGAAGCGCCTCGCGCACATCCGCAAGGAAACGCCCGACAAGGTCGAGACCAAGGACAAGCCGCTGCCGCCCGAGACGCTGCGCGACGTGCTCACGGCAATCTACTACCTCCGTCAACACGCCGCCGAGATCAAGGGACCGATCACCACGACGATCTACTCCGATGGCAAGGAGTATCCGGTGGTGTTCCGGCCGGCCGATCGCAAGACGTTCACGATCGAGAACCAGAAGGTGAACGCGATCGGGTTCGAGATCGTCGATGCGCCGGGCGGGAAGAAGTGGCCGGGCGGCGTTCGCGTGTATCTCTCCGACGACGCGCGCCGGATCCCGTTCCGGATCGAGATTCAGCAGAGCATGGCGTCACTGCAGCTCGACCTCAAGTCGATCGAGGCGTGCGCGTTCATGCGGGCGTCGAACAGATCGTAGTTCTCAGGTCCAGCACAGAAGTCGGCAAATTCAACATTCAACATTCAACATTCAACATTCAACATTCCTCGTCTTGCTCGGAGAACGGGAATGTTCAATGTTGAATGTTGAATGTTGAATGTTGAATGTTGAATGGGATCTTGAAATACGTAGCCTGAGATCCTTCGCTTCGCTCAGGATGACGTTCTAGATCTAAGTGGCCCGCGCCGGCGACATCGGCGTGCCGAGGCCGCAGAAGAGACCGACGAGGTCGAGGAGCTCGGCGACGTGGAACGGCTTCTCGAGGATCACGGCCGGCTTGAGATCGGCGTCGTCCGGGTCGAGCTTGTAAGCCGAGATCACGATCACCGGCGAGTCTTTCCGTTTGTCGCGGAACCAGCGCAGCCACGCGCGCCCATCCATCTTCGGCATCGCCAGGTCGAGTATGACCAGCAGGATGTCGGGATGTTCCTCGACGATGGCGATGGCATCAGCACCGTTGGGTGCGGTGAGGACCTCGAAGCCGTAAGGGGAGAGGAGATCGCGATACGACGCCAGAAGCCGGAGGTCGTCGTCGATCACGAGGAGCTTTCGAAGTTTGTACGGCGTTCTACGCGCTCGAATGCTCAAGGGAAGAACTCCAGTCGTCGCCTGATGATGGCTGCACGAAACGCAGGAGAAAGCTGCAAACAGCGTACCGCGACTTCAGCTCGGCAGAAGTTGAAAGCGAGATGGATCATACCGCAACGCGATCAGCTTTCCCTTGTGGAGCGAGGTCGGCGCAGGGAGAGTCACCCGCAGAGAGAGCCCGCCCGTCACGAAGCCGTTCACTTCCCATCGCCCCTCGTGAAACCGCGCTTCTTCGATCCCCAGAATGAGGTCGGAGTCCTCTCCCTTCGCGGAGAGAGCGAGATCTTCGGGCCGGATGAGGGCGACGCCGGCACCCTCGAACGGCGGCTGTGCCAGGTCCCACGATCCGATCGGCGAGTCGACCGTGCCGTTTCGAATGACCACCGGAATGCGGTTGACTTCACCGGCCGCCGCGGCCGCCGCGGCATCGATCGGATGCAGATACACCTCGGCTGCCGTCCCGGTCTGAACGATGCGGCCGCGGTCGAGCACCACCACCGCGCTCGTGTGCCCGAGCTCGCCGAGCGATGCCGGCGCACTGATCACGGTGGTGCCGAGGACACGCAGAGTGCGGTAGAGGCGATCGGCGATGCGCGCGATCGCAGAGGCGTTCAGCCGTTCCAGCAGCCGGTCGGCGACGAGAATCGCGGGCTTCAGCAGCTCGATGCGCGCGAGGTGCATGAGAAGCCGCTCTGAATCGGACAAGGTGCCGGCCCGGCGATCGACGAGCGGCGTCAGCTCCCACTTTTCCACGGCCAGCTCCAGCTCTCGCCGCCGATCCACACGATCGAGCGACCGCCGGCGCACCGCCGCGATCAGGGCGTGTTGCACCGACCAGCGATCGGGAACGTCGACCGATGAGGTGGCGTGAAGCAGCGGGCGCGCAGACATTCTGCTGCCGGTGACGCGTCGCGAGCCGATGCCGATCTCGCCGCGATCGGGCTGCAAACGGCCGGCGATCACATCGAGCAGCGTCGTCGCACCGCTGCCCGGTGCCCCGATCAGAGCCGTGTGAGTTCCGGCGGGAAACGTCAGCGAGATGTCGGTGAGCTCGAACGCTCCGCGGCGGAGCGAGACGTTCTGGAGGGAGACATCGAGCACCGTGGGATTGTACGCACGCGGCACTTGGTGTGGGGACGGGCTTCAGCCCGTCCTGCGCCGGGCTGAAGTCCGGCGCCACACCTGATTATCGCTTCCGCGGCGGCTGCTTCTCGGCGCGCAGGCGATCGAGCTCGGCGCGCAGGCGCGACCACTGTTGCTCGTTGAGCACGCCGCGCATGTCGACGAGCATCATCAGCTCGCGTTCGAAGAGGTGGCCGCGCGCTTCATTGAGCCGCATCGCGAGGCGCTGAATGGCCTGCCGGTCGAGCTGCGGCCGATCGAGCTCGCCTCGCAGCGCGATGTTCAACTTCTCCACGTCCGCCTTCCGGTCGATGAGGTCGTTCGCCGCACCGCGGAAGACCGACTCGAGACGCGTCTGCTGGTCTTCGGTCAGTCCAAGCGTCTCGACGATCCGCGGCGCGCGCCACCACCGGCCGGGTGGAAGCTGCTGCGCCCATCCTGCCGTTGTGACGAGAACCGCGAGGACACCGATTGCGATTCGTCTGCTCATAGTTCCTCACTCATCCACGATTCCCACTGCACGATCGGCTGGAACTCCTGCAGCTCCTCGGACTGCCAGGGATCGCGCGGAAGCTGCAGATCGTCGGCGCTCCTCACGGCGGTGGAGGTCGCTGTCTGCGTCGCCGTCTGAGACGCGGAGCCGCGTTCCGGCTTCGTGATCTCGTACACGAGCGCGCCGCCCAGGATGAACGCGAGCGTCGCGGCCGCGGCGACACGAGCGGGCGCGACCGCGCGCCGCTGCGCCGGCCGCATCCCCTGCAACTTCCTCATGATCGACATGCGCTGCCGGGCGAAGAAACTCTCCGGCTTGTCCGTCGGGCAGGCGGCCGCCTCGCGCAGTTTGCGCTCCAGCTTTTCGTAGCGCGCCGCGCACTCCCCGCATGACGCGAGGTGCTGCATCACCGGCATCGACTGGCCAGGTTTCGTGTAGTACATCTCCAGAAGGTCCGCTTCTGTGTAGTGCGGTTTATTCGTGTTCATCGGACTGCCGCCGGTTCCATCCGGCGAGCTCCTTTCGAATTTTGTGAATCGCACGGAAGAGATGCGCGCGCACCGTTCCGGACCGGAGGCCGAGGTGCTGGCCGATCGCTTCCAGCGAGAGGTCTTCGTAGTGGCGCAGGCGGAAGATGATCTTCTGCTGCGCGGAAAGCGTCGCTTCGGCCCGGCGGATCGCGACGCGCAACTGCACCGACATCAGCTCACGCTCCGGATCGGGACGGCCGTCGACCGGCTCGATGAAGGCCTCCGACTCGTCGCTGCTGCTGCTACCCGAGAAGAGGCTGAGGAAGCGGCGGCGCCGGAGGAAGTCGCGGCACCGATTGATCGCGATGCGCGTCAGCCATGTCTCGAGCTCGGACCGGCGCTCGAACGACGCGAGATGCAGATACGCCTGGACGAACGTGTCCTGCGCGATCGCGTCGGCCTCCATCTCGTCGTGCACGACGGCGCGGATGACGCGGTAGATCTTCCGCTGGAAGCGGTCGACGATCATCCCGAACGCGACTCCATCCCCGTCGAGCGTCCGCTCGATCAGATCGACGTCGGTCGGCTGCGTCATCTTGATGACTGCCACGGCTCGCACAAGTATCCGACGGTTTGAGTCGTCGTTTTGTTTACATGGCCTACGTCTGGATGACGTCGGCCTCCGTCTCAACGATAAATCAGATACGACTCTCGACGGCGGGCAAAGGCCGCCTCGTCCGCCGTATAGATTCCGACCACCTGATCGAGCGACTTCCCCTCGACGATCGCGTCGAGCACGCGGCGGGAGCGCAGGAGCGGAGCGACCTGTTCCAGCGGGAATCTCGCGCCGTACAGCCTGTGGAGCGCGGTCGCCAGCGCGAGCCCCGTGCGAACGGGCCGCAGCGTTTTCCGGTTCATCACCACAATGCGAACGCCTTCGCAACGCTCGTCCTTGTGGACGCTCGCGTCAGGCGTGAATCGCGCCGCCTCGAACCAGACGCCGGGAAGCCGGAGCGAGCTCATCGCGCGCGCCAATGCGGCGCCATCGACGTAAGGCGCTCCGACAAGTTCGAATGGGGTGGGCGTGCCGCGGCCGACCGACACCGCGGACTCCAGAAGCCCGATGCCCGGATACAACGCCGCTTCCGTCAGACTCCGCATGTTGGGCGACGGATTGACCCACGGCAGGCCCGCCTCGTCCTGCCACTGGTCGCGAGTCCAGTTGCGAACGGCGATGACCTCGAGATCGACGTCGAGATGACGCTCGGCAGCAATCATCTTCGCCAGCTCGCCAACGGTCATCCCATGCCGCACCGGCACCGCATGGTAGGCGGTGAACGTCGCCTCGGTATCCGGCAGCGGGCCTTCGATCGCGATGCCGCCGATCGGATTCACGCGATCGAGCACGATCACCTTCTTCCTGGCCTGCGCTGCGGCCTCCATCGCCGATCCGAGTCGCGAGACGTAGGTGTAGAAACGGGTGCCGACGTCCTGAACATCGAAGACGACCGCATCGATCGCCGCCAACTGCTCCGCTGTCGGTTGCTTTCTCGGTCCGTAGAGGCTGTAGACAGGCAGGCCGCTGATCGGGTCGGTCGTGTCGCCGAATGGCTCGTCGATCTCGCCGCGCACGCCGTGCTCGGGTGCGAAGATCTCGACGACGGTGACGCCGGGTGCGCTGCGCAGCAGGTCGATCGTCGGGTTGCCGGCGCGATCGATGCCGCTCTGGTTCGTGATCACGCCGATGCGCATGCCGCGGATCACGGCGTAGTGCGACGCGTGGAGGACATCGATGCCGTTGAACGCGTTGCCGCCCGTGGTGACGAAGCCGACGCTGGGAGAGCGCACGCTGAGCGCCGGCCAGGGCGCCGGCGCCCCACTGAGGTGAATCGATTCCGCGACCAGCGTCCCCAGTTGCTGCTGCAGCGCGAGCACGCTGCCTTTGCCGTCCGGATGCACGCGATTGGAGAGGAAGACGTAAAACGTCCGCGACGATGGATCGATCCAGAGGAAGCCGCCGGTGAATCCGGTGTGTCCGAACGAGCCGATCGGAAAGAGATCGCCGCGCGGCCTGCTGTACGCGGAGTCGATGTCCCATCCGCCGGCGCGTCTCACCGCCACATTCGCCGGCGACACGACGGCTGTCATCGCGCGAATCGTGCCGGCTCGGAAGATCGGTGCGCCGCCGGTCATGATCATGCGCGCGTACTGTGCGAGATCATGAGCCGTCGTGAAGAGGCCGGCGTGTCCGGCGACGCCGCCCATGCGTCGCGCCGTCGGGTCGTGAACCACGCCGCGGACCTGCTCGGTCGGCGCGACGCGACCGACATCATGCGGATGGAACGACGTGTCGTTCATGCCGAGCGGCTCGAAGATCTCTTTCGCTGCGAACTGATCGAGCGGCATGCCCGAGACTCGCTTCACGATTTCGCCGAGGAGCTCGAAGTTGATGTCGCTGTAGCGGAAGACGAAGCCGGGGCGGTTCTCCGGCATCTCCTCGAGCGCGAGACGAATCGCCGTGTCATCGCCGCTCCACGGCTGATCGAGATCGAGATCGGGACGGAGACCGGAGGTGTGGGTGAGGAGGTGGCGGATCGTCATCTCGCCGCGCCATCCGCCGTGTAGCTCCGGCAGGTAGCGGGAGACGGGCGCGTCGAGGTCGATCTTCCCGCGCTCGATGAGCAGCCAGATGGACGGCGTGGTCGCGACGACCTTCGTGATCGACGCTGCATCGAAGATCGTGTCCTCCGTCATTCGCTCGCGTTCGGGAACGATCGCGCGATTGCCGTAAGCGCGGTGGTGGACGCTGCCGTCGTGCTCGATCCAGATCACGCCGCCGGGAAGGCGGCGAGCGGCGATCGCGCCGTCGACCGCCGCGTCGATCTCGCGCAGCTTCGCGCGATCGAACGGCGCGGGGCGGGAGGCGCACGCGGCGAGAAGCAGCGCGATGAGCAGCCGTTCAGCGCTTCTCAATCCCGTCTCCGCGACGCGCGATGCCTGCGATGGTCACCGGGAGCTTTCCGGTGATCGGGATTTCGGAGAAGAGCGCCTGCGCGGCGGCGATCTGCAGCGGCGGCTGGATGCCGTAAGCGCAGAGGTACGTCTCGATCTTCGGGATCTCGGATATCAGGTACGGAGAGCCGAACGAGACCGCGACGGTTCTCCGGCTGATCCTGGAGATCGCTTCCCGGGCGAGCTTCGGAATCGCGATCGTGCCCGCGCCGGAGCGCGCGCGCACGGCGAGGGCGAGGATGACGACGTCTGCGCGTGACGTCGCATCGAGCGCGGCGCTCGCATCGGATGTATTCGCGTCGAGGAAGAACGCCTCTGGTGCGCGGGTCAGACGCTTGCGCACCTCGCCCTCGAATTCCGGCAGCGGGCTCACCGCCTCCGCCAGCTCGCTGACGACGATCATCACGACGCGCGCGTCGCGTGCGATGGGCAGCGCACCGCGCCCCTCGCGCACGAGCGTGAGCGCGCGGCGGGCGATCTCCGCCGCCAGCTCGCGCGACTCCCGCGACTCGACGATCTCGAAAATCTCGTCGTCGGTGGCGACGCTGAATGGGACGCGGCTCTTGGCCTCGAGAATGCGTCCGACGGCATCGTCGATGCGTGCGAGAGGGATGTGTCCCGTCACGACGGCGGCTCGCACCGACGAGATCGCGGCATCGACGTCGGGCGAGACGAGGATCTGATCTTCACCCGCGGCGACCGCGCGCACGGCAGCCTCGCCCGGCGTGAACCGCTCCGTCAGGCCGCCCATGTCGAATGCGTCGCTCACGACCAGCCCCTGAAAGCCGAGCTCGCGGCGCAGCAGGCCGTCGATGATCTCGACGGAGACCGTGGCCGGAGCGCCGCTGTCATCGAGTGCCGGGACGGCGAGATGGCCGACCATCACGGACGCGACGCCTTCTTCGATCGCGGCGCGGAACGGGACGAGCTCGACGCGCTCGAGCCGCTCGCGGGAGACCTCGAGCGTGGGGAGCGATCGGTGCGAGTCGACGTGCGTGTCGCCGTGTCCGGGGAAGTGCTTCGCCGTCGCGAGCAGCCCTTCGCGCTGGACGCCGCGGATGAACGCGTTCGTGTACCGCGCCACCTCGTGCGGATCTTCGCCGAAGCTGCGCGCGTTGATCACCGGATTATCGGGATTCACGTTCACGTCGCACACGGGTGCCAGGATGTGATTGACGCCGACGGCGCGAGCCTCGATGGCCACCGCGCGTCCGGCGCGCTCCGCGAACGACGGATCGCCGGTTGCCGCGATCGCCATGGCCGGCGGCCAGTACGTCGTGTCGATGAATCGCATCCCCATCCCTGCCTCGAGGTCGGCGCTGATGAGAAGAGGCACGCGCGCGGCCGCCTGAAGGCGGCGATTCAGGAACGCCGTTTCAAGGACATTCGATACGAACCAGATGATGCCCCCGACGTGCTGCTCCCTGACGAACCGCTCCAGCCGTTCGTACGCGACCGACGTCGCATTCATGTACGTCCCGGTGGCGCCGGGAACGAAGAGCTGGCCGATCTTCTCGTCGAGGCTGAGGTCGCCGAGGCGGGGTAACATCGCGGCAGATCATAGATCGGAGAGCAGATCGCAGATCGCAGAACAACCGTGTGCTAGATTGCACAACCCAAGAGCTAAGAGCCAAGAGCTTTCAAGAATGTGGGATGCTAAACGGATTCTGAAAGAGCTGGCCGGCGACGAGAAGCGCAAGCAGATCCTGACGGACTTCTGGAAGTTCGGTGATGATTCATCGAAGGCTTTGGCGATCGTATCGCTGGCGCGCGCGCTTCACTTCCGCGACGAGACGATCCGGAAGATGCCGCTGCCGAAGAAAGCGGAGCTTCTCGCCTCGCGCATCGGCTCGCACGAATTCGAGGAGATGCTCGAGACCGCGCTCATGCACTACCACACGCATGAGGCGAACGAGATGATGGGAGCGTTTCTCGATCTCTGGAACATCCCGCACAAGAACGGGTCGATCGAGACCGATGACTACAAGCCGCCCGTTCCGGGGCAGGTGCGCGATGCGGTGCGCCAGCTCGAGTCCCACTTCGATCGTCGCGACATGGCCCTTTATCTCGCATCGGTCGGTCTGTTGATGGGCGAGGAGTGGCGCACGGCCACGTGGCCCGTCGTCGATGAGATGGTCTGAGAGGAACGCCGCCGTCCCGGCGGCTGGTCCGCCGGCCTCCGGCCGGCGCTCCTCGACCTCGCGGGTGTAAAATTTGATGTTCAGGATCCAACCGATGCGCGTCGAGAAGACACCCCGGCCCGCTCCGTCCGAACCACCGCACAGCGACGTTCGCGCGATCCGCTACAGGCTGAAGCAGTCGCAGGCTGAATTCGCCACGATGCTCGGCGTCAGTCTCGCCACTCTGCAGGGTTGGGAAGACGGGAAACATCAGCCTGACGGGCCGGCGCAGGCGCTGCTGCGCGTCGCGGCGAAGAATCCGAAGATGGTCGCAAAGGCGCTCGGGCGCGCCTGATGACCGAGGAAGAGCGACAACCGATCGGCCGGAGGGAGTGGATCGGCATCGGCTGTGTCGCGCTCCTCTTCCTCGTTCTCCGCCTTCCTCTCTATCGCGGCGACGCTCTGCTCCTCGGCTGGAACAGCGACGCCGGCGTCTTCGGCCTGATGGCGCGCCGCATTCGCGACGGCGCGTTCCCGATCTTCTTCTGGGGTCAGAGCTACATGGGCGTGCTGACGTCGTTCATCGCGGCGGCGATCGGGTTCGTGATCGGCAATGTCGGTCCGCTGGCGTTGCGACTGGCGGCCGCGGCGGAGGTGCTGGCCGGCATCGTCCTCTACTGGCTCGGCCTGCGGCGCGCCTTCGATCGCGGAACGGCACTGATCGTCGCTGCGTGGCTCGCGGCGGGACCGTGGTACCTCTTTCACTTCACCGTCGCGCCGATCGGCGCCGAGCAGGCGTTCTTCCTCGGCGGTGTGCTCTTCTGGTTCGTCACGCGCGCGCCGCTGCGCACGTGGCGTCAGTGGCTCGTCTTCGGATTGCTGTCCGGATTCACGTGGTGGATCAATCAGAGCGCGATCTTCGTGATCGGCGCGGCGATTGTCGTGGCGATGATCGAGTCGGAGTGGTGGCCGCGAACGAAGCCTGTTCTGCGTCCGATGGATCGGCTGCTCCTGCGGGACCGGCCTGTCATCGTCCGCGCCATCGGGCTTCTGCTCGCCTTCCTCACGCTCCTCGGTATTCTCCGTTCGGCGGGCCTGAATGTTCCTGCGCTGTTTCTGCACTCACCGGTCGCGGAGCCGTTGGCGTTGCTGCTCGCGTTTCACGCGCTTCTGTTCGGCCGGTCGTGGCGAGAGGTGAGGCCGGCGCGAGGTTTCTTCTACGCGCTCGGCGCGTTTGCAGTCGGATTCACGGTCGCGTATCTGCCGGTGATCATCGGCGGGATCCGCGGCGCGTATCCGCGGACGTACGGTCTGAGCGCGCCGGTGATCGAGCTCGATCAGGTTCCGCGAAGGATCGCCACGGTCGTTCGCAGCGACTGGTGGCAGTTGATCGGTGGAGATGCGACGGTGCTGGGGATCGTGATCGGGATCGCGATCGTGGCACTTCTGGTCGTGACTCTGGCCGAGCGGCCGGCGACATCACCGGCCCCATCAATCGCTGCAATGACCATCATCCTCGCGGGAGCGTTCTTCCTCTTCTCATCGCGCTCCCATGAGGGGACCGCGCGGTACATCGTCGTCGCCCTGCCGCTCGTCTACGCGTACGCCGCGCGCGCCGGCGCGCGATCGCGTCCGGCGGCCGCGGTCTTGCTCGTGGTGCTCGTGGCGATGGTCGCCGCGCGTCGGATCGACGCGCGCGCCGTCGCGGCCGGACAGCGCGAGCAGTACGCGACGCTGCCGGGCGGCTTCGATCCACGGCCGGCGCTCGCGGCGATTGATCGCGGCGGCTTCACCGTGTGCGACGCCGATTACTGGATCGCATACAAGCTCCAGTGGATCTCGAACGAGCGCGTGCGCTTCATCGTCTCGCACGGCTACACCCGCAATCGCGCGGAGGTGAGGCACCTCGTGA
>Ga0210377_10001410_pt1 | contig 22065 bp, 19 predicted proteins | sample PLM4_65_b1redo_FD_155480 | JGI IMG/M metagenome (GOLD analysis project Ga0210377, IMG submission 155480) | Groundwater sediment microbial communities from an aquifer in East River, Colorado, USA - PLM4_65_b1 redo | ecosystem: Environmental > Terrestrial > Soil > Riparian zone | place: USA: East...
TCAGCCTTTTGCCACTCGTTTTACACGAAAAGTATGTCGGATTGTGTGTATCCCTGTCCATGTGGGTGGCTCAATGACCCACAAAAAGCCTGTGGGTGTGCGCCTGCTGTCGTTACCAAATATCAAAAACGGATCTCAGGCCCATTACTTGATCGAATTGACATCCATATTGAGGTTCCACGCGTGGACTATGAAAAGCTAAGTGGGGATCGGATGGGGGAGACGTCGGAATCCATTCGAGCCAGAGTACAAGCTGCGCGCAACATTCAACTTGAGCGTTTTTCAAAGATCGGATCATCGAATATCGTGGTAAACGCCCATATGCTTATCGGGGAGACACGGCAGTTCTGCAAGTTGCAGGATGAAGATCGGAGTCTGATGCATGCAGTGATGAGTCGGCTCAATTTATCAGCCCGCGCGCCTATCACTGCATCCTGAAACTGGCGCGCACGATCGCGGATTTAGCGGAGAGTGAGGAAATTCATTCCGTGCATCTGGCGGAGGCGCTGCAATATAGTCCAAAACTGATGATGGTGTAATTGTACAAATCAGATGTTTCAAAATCAACAGGCCTCATATAAACGATGTCATGCCATCACAAATCCCAGAATGGAGAAGATGATTACCAGCGCGTAGATGATACCCAGTATCCATGCCAGCCATTTCTGCTCAGGGTGATTGACCCAGTAATACAAGATTGCCGAGAGCAACAGGGCTTGTGTCATAACCTCCAGCCAACCTGAGATCTGCAAACCGATCAACATTTTGGTGTAAAGCAAACCCTCCACGGAACCAGGCGCCGCGGCAAATGTGGACAAAATTCCCAGCGTTACCAATAGTAACCATGTGATCAACCAGCCATTTTTGCGCCAAAATAGAATCTCACGCAATGGATAGAAAGCCATCGCGAAGAGGATGCCGCGTATGAATTGGAGCGCGGGTCCTAACGCAACGATGGGCTCATCCACCTGGCGCATATACTCGCGGGTGATGGGCTCTGCAAAAGCAGTTTTGTACTCAAGGAATGTAAGCGCTAACAAACCCATGATGAAATACGTAACGGTGTGTACAACGATTGTCTTGATGGTCAATCCCAAAAATGTGATTTGTTTTTCTGCGTTCATGGTTATCTCCTTTAGGTGACTGTCGTCTTCGCCCCGCTTCGGGTTTGCTTCGCAAAGATGACAGTCCTCTGCATTACTTATTCAACGACACAATTCCCTCGCTTCCATCCACAGTAATGATCTGTCCATTCTGGACGCGCCGTGTCGCCACCCCCGTGCCAAGCACGGCAGGGATGCCGTATTCGCGCGCCACAATGGACCCATGTGAAAGCGGGCCACCGACATCGGTCACGATGGCTGAAGCCATTGCAAACAGAGGAGTCCAGGCAGGTGTGGTGATTGGTGCGACCAACACATCGCCGGGTCTCATCTGACTGAAATCTTCCGGACTGTGCAGTACACGCGCGGTGCCCGTCGCATTGCCAGGACTTGCCGCGACGCCTTTGATCACATTGCCCTTGTTGCGCCGACCGCGCTTATCTTTGAGTGACATCAAGTCGAATCCAAGGATTTTCATCTGTGGCAACGCCATCGGCGGATTGGCGCGTTGCGCGGCTCGATGTTCCGCCTTTCGTCCTGGGATTTTTTCCGTGAGAGACTCCGCAAATTGTTCCGAATCGAGACGTGTTGCTATCGACTCCACCTCTTCTTGAGTCAACCAGAATATGTCATTAGCGGTAGCAATTACTTGATGTTTTGTAAATCGATCTCCCAACTCACGCAGCATTTGACGAATGAGCGTATATGCCAGACCAATCTCTGCCAAACCGTCTTCACGAAGTGGCGCATATCTCTGGGCGGATGCCAGATATTTCTTGAACCATTTCAGCCGTAATCCCTTTAAATGTAGGTTCATCGTTGCGACAGCCTGCTCGCGTCGTTCTGCTGACTCGCGCTGGCGCCTATATGGATTTGTGCCGCGTCCGCTCAGATAAAGTGTGAGCGTGTCCAGCACAGGCGCAGGGTCATCGGCTGGGACGGGATGAGCAAAGTCCAGATCGTAGAGCATGTGTCCGTATTCGCGCAGGTGTTGATGGAATCGCTCGCACCATTCGTTCCACACCGCGGGCGCGACATCGCTTGGAACAACATTTCTCTCAGACATCGTAACCAACTTCACTGTTGGCGTTCGCTCAAGAAGTTGCGCCAATGCCAGATGCTCTTGTGCCCATTCCGCCAAACTGTAAAGCGATTTATCCGCGCGGATGGGCAAACTATCGTAGCCCAATAAATATGTGGGGGCAGATGGGTCTGCGCGGCGCTTGATCAATCGGTCATACATTTTGGTGAACATCGCTTCGGTGATCCACGCCGCGGGGATGACGCCCGAGACGAGCGCGCCATACGCGTCGATGGCGGATTCGGTCAACAGTCTAGCGCTTTCCACCAATTCAACTGATGAGAACGAGCGCCAATTTTTCACCTGCCAATCTGCAACCGTTTGGTGATAGTGTGGGCGTCCATCTTCCGTCCAACGTTCCACCGCACCCGTGAACATCATCTTCGCGATCTTCCCCATGCCGAACAGCAGGCGCGCCATGCCATGCGCGTTGAGCGAGCCATTGAAGTACGCATACTCGTTGACCACAATGATGATCCCACGCGGCATGATGCCCCGCATTCCAAACGAATCCAGCAAGCGATGCAGACTGACATTGATCGCCGAAAGACCAAGGGTGGCAAACAACGGCGAGAGCGGGTCAGCCATCAACTCGACGATGTTATTACGCATCGCGGCATACGCGCCTTTTGGTAGTTTCCATTCGACTGAAGATGGCATGTCAGGAAATGCGGTGATGGGACGTGACTGCACGATGTAGAAATTTCCATTTGCATGACACCACTCGATATCTTGAGGACTGCCGTAGAAGGATTCGATTTTGCGCGCGATGTCTATGAGTGTGACAACGTCCGCATCCTTCATGACCCGTGATCTGCGCCGTGCATCATTGAGCGTTTCCTCCCCTGTGCCTGATTCCGTTAATACCGTGATCACGGTTTTCTCGGCTACATCATATTTTTTGACTTTGCCCGTGGCTTTATCCGCGACAATGGTATCAGGCGAAACGAGACCGCCCACGATGGCTTCGCCGAGTCCCCAGGCGGCATTGATAACCATTTCATCGCGATGTCCGTTGATGGGGTTGGCGGTGAACAGGATCCCCGCGGCTTCGGCGTCCACCATCTCCTGCACAACAACAGCCAGTGCAACGGAATTTTGGTCAATGTTGTTTTTGATGCGATACGCAATCGCGCGGGCAGTCCATAACGATGCCCAACATTTCTTAACCGCTTCGAGTAAATCTTCCGCGCCGCGAATGTTGAGGAAGGTTTCCTGCTGTCCTGCAAACGAGGCTTCTGGCAAATCTTCGGCGGTGGCGGACGACCTGACGGCAACGGGTGTCAGGCGCGAGGTGTCAAGTGTCAGGCAGGCATCTCGGATGGCATTCGTGATTTCGTTGGGGATGACGGCGTCAGTGAAGAGTCGGTTAATTGTCGCGGAAGCAGTTTCAAGAGATGCGGGAAGCGATGTGTCAACAGCTTTGAGCGCGGCGAGGATCTTTGTCTGTAATCCATTTGTCGCCACGAATTGACGATAGGCATCAGTCGTGATGTGGAATCCGTCCGGAACGGGAAATCCCGCACCAATCATTTTCGCCAGTGACATGCCTTTGCCACCAACAGTTTCAAGGATGGCAGAAGTATCAGAGAGTTTTAGAACATGGGAAGTTTTCATTTCGTCCTCCGAAATTGTTTCATGCTACATGCCGGTCACAGTGCGTTGCACAAAGGTCAATACTGCCATGATCAGGAATAGAATTATTGCCGGGATGCTCCAGCTGCGCCCGGCATTTGTCGCTAAGCCCAACATCCCACCTGCACCGGCAAAGAATAAAACGACGTAGCTGATCAACATCCATCGCACGTTGCGAAAATCAACTTTCAGGATGTAATCTAGTAAAGCTTCGACGACCAGCCATGCCAGCATGCAACAGACCTGGATGTAGTACAACGCGGGGCGTCCCAGGTGTGGGGCTTGTATGAGTAAAAATATCAACGGGATGGCTAGAAGAAATTCGAAATAACCAATCCAATGCCCGTATTGAGGCTTGCCCAGAAGCCTGAAAACGAAAACCATGATCGCCGATACAAAGAATGCGACGGCTACGATGGCTCCAAGCAGATTCGTTTTTTCCAACATACTCTATGCCTTCTTTCATAAACTCGAGAAAATCCCAACTACGATGGGAATATCCATTGCTGCGTGGAACAGGATGGATCCCCAGATGCTGTTCGTTTTTTGCATCAGCCAGCACCATGCCAGTGAAACCGGCAGGACTTGCAGGACAAGAAAGATGGTTGTGTCTGTCGCGTAACCCGTATAGGAATGCGCAAGCACAAATGGAATGGTTGTGACGATGTTCGTGATGAACTTCCCCAGAAACGGTTCCATCCTTCCGATGAATAACCCGCGAAATATCAGTTCTTCATTACTGGCATTCGCCAGCACGAAGATCAATACCCACGGAGACCAGGAGATGATGCGCGCCCAAGTTAGGTTCTCACCTTTGAAATATGTTTCTGTCACCGGGATGACGGTGGCGGTCATCACAACAAATGCGACCAAACCCACGGTCAGACCCAGCCGTAAATTGCCGCGTCGAATATAAAGCGACTCCACCCTTTGACCTGCGAGGCGGTTGATGATCAACACGACGATGATGCCCAGCAGGGAACTTTCGAGCTTATCCACTGCCCAACCAACAGGTGACCTTTCGATGATCCCAAACGCGGGATAAATCCACTTACTCAAACCGAGATATTTATCAACGCTGATGGCGGTCAGCGCAGCAAAAAAGGCAAATGGTATCAGCCAGTATTTTTGAAAGTGTTCACTGAATCGGGTCATGAGGACAAGCGCGAGAAATACTCCCGCGACCACGACCCTGCCAACCATGTCTGTGTTTCCAGTATAGAAAGGGTGGTAGTGGCTGAACACTATAAAGACCAGCAGTCCACAGGCGAGAAAGAGCATGGACAGACCGAGACGTTGCATCCAGCTCGTCTGCAATACTTGTTTTTCACCGAGACCTGTGCTTGTTATTTGAAAGTTCACTTTTTACTCCGTGAATTGTTATGGCACCTTGAGCGAGGCGATGATCATCTCACCCATGCGTTGGTTGCCAGCAGAAGAGCTGCAATCATCAAGATCATGGTGCTGTTTTTCATTCTGTCTTTCCTCATGTATCAATCTAAAAATATTCACGGGTATGCAAACCCAACAAATTCTCCGCGCGCAAAGAGGGTGATTTCATTGGCATTGACATTCAAAGCCAGGATCACAGATGCACCTTCTTTTCCATACTGATGCACGCCGACCAGCAGGGTTTCGTCACTCAACCAGCCAAGCAGCGTGATGGATGGTTCCATTCCCAGTTCTGATGTCTTTGCAAAATTGGAGTGTGGGTATTCGGCAATGATGTGCCCATCTGTCGTCGCAATGCGAACTGTGATGACCGGCGCTTTTTCGCCTGGGATGAGGTTGATGCCCTCTTCCCAGGCAATGTAACTGCCCGATGGTGAAATCATGCCGAGCCCTGCACTATCTTCTGATTCAGGTCGTTTGGGGAATGAAATTGTTTGTCCGTTGATGAGATCGGTGACTTGCATATCGCCGGAGTTTGCGTGGACCCAAGCCGCGTAGGCTTGATTGACGGATAGATCTGCAAATGTTTTATCCGCCGCGAGGAACTCGTAGATGGTGTTGGAAGGAATGTCGAAGTAATACAAGCCGGAGTTGTTGGTGAATAACGCGGGTGTTCCGCCGATCCCATACTTATGATAGGTGAACCAGATGCCAACGGGCTTTTGGTCTGCGGCGCGGATGGCGAATGGAGTGATGTATTCAGACTCGCGGCTGTCCATAACGAGGATGGGTGACGCGAATGCAAGTGATTGATATTCCGCTAGATGGATTTCGCTATGGATCATCGCGCCGTTCTCTTCGTAGTGCATTGTGGAATAGGCAATCACCGGACTGGCAGGAAGACCGATCATGTCGGTAAAATGGACACCGTCAGAGTCAGCAAGTTCCAGCAACGGGGTGATGTTCCCGCCAATGTTGAGGGTCAGGCGTAATCCGGGTTTCTCAGAGTCAAAGTTCCAAAATACCAACGGCATGGACATAACGCCGTCCGTGATGGGTCCGGCAGTGTGGATTTTTCCGGTCATGGGCGCGGTCTGCCATTCGCCAAGCGCCAACCCTGAGCGGTCGTAAGCTGTGATGCCGCGTTGGTCTCCTGTGTTAATGAGTACGGCGTAAGGGATGGGAACGCTTCCTGGTTGTATGGCAAGGGGCGCCTGCACGAATTTGGGTGTGGGAGGCGAGACTGATGGTCCACACTCACTGCGGAAATATGCCCACTCGTCGCATTCGCTGCCATCGGGGAAAATGCAGTAGCCGGTCTGGTTACCATCCGCGGCGGTGCGGATCTCCAGTTTGTTGCCTTGTTGCTTGCAATAGACCGACGCAGGGTTGGGCATGATCGCCTGAGATGACTCCGTCGAAATCGGAGCAACTGTCGGCTGAGTCTGAGGCGCGGTACAAGCTGTCAGTATTAGCAGTACCAATGTGAGAGTCGATATTCTTTTCATGTTTACATTCCTTCCATCTAGATCACTGCGCACGAAGCGTGGTCTGAATGGAGTAACGAGTTATCAAGCGTATGCCATAAGCGATGAGTGTATTGCCCAATCGCACCAGCAACGGGCAGTACCACGCGCGGCGCATTGGAGCAGATTGCTTGACCAGATTGGAGACTCGAGCGAAGTCTCGGATTTCATTCTCATAAGCCTGGATCATCCTAGTAGTAGCGGCTTCTCTTGCCATATTTTCCATTCCAAAAATGCTTTCCATAGCAGCCTCGCAATGTGAACAAACGATCGAGTACATTGAATTATCTTCTATGCAGATTCAATGGTTTCTCTCTCGATCCTTTCCATATACAGAATAGTGAAGTTGAGATTCCAAAGCCGGTCTATGAAACCACGGAGGGCGGATTGGTCGGCGAACCGACCGACCAGTAGGGTTTCACCATTTTCCTGTGGCGTGACGGTGACATCTACGAACCAATCGATTGCAGAGCGATTCAATGCTTCCTTGAGTCTGATTCGATAGGTAGTTCCCTGGGGGCTGGTTGTCTGATCCATGTCACTGCTCCTTTTGATGCTTTATTGGAATCAATCACGAATAGAGGATCGGCAGTTATAGAATAAAACAAAAGGACTGATATTTCAGTCCCTAAACAGGGCATTGATGGGGTATTTATCAGGGGGATATGAATTGAAAAGGACTTACAACAAGCCTGACTCGCGCGCGCGTACAACGGCTTCGGTGCGGCTGTGAACCCCCAACTTTCCGTAAATGTTCTTGAGATGTTTGTGGACTGTTTCGCGGGCAATCACTAGGGTTTCTGCAATTTTCTTATCGGAGAAGCCTTGTGCCAGGTGTTGCAATACTTCCATCTCACGGGCAGAGAGCGGCTCAACCATTGTGGGCGCATTCCGGTTTTGTTTGAGGTTTATAAATGGAGGAATTTCTGTGCTGGCAGAAGCATGATCGAACGCTAAGATAAGCCGCGCAATATAGCTTTGCATGGATCTCAGATGTTCATCTTGGGAACTTCCCCCCGATCGTTGCCGGGTTATATGACCATCGTTCTGCAATTTCTCCGCAAACGTGACGAGCAAAGCGCGCATGATATCCCCTTCATCTAGAAAGACACGCACAAATCCACCAGGCTTGGCAAGTGACACCGCACTTGTCAGGCTCTTAATCGCCGCATCTTCCATATTTTGAGCTTGATAGTTGACAGCTTGCATAACCAATATTCTGATCTCTTCATACACCCATCCTGCCTGTTCGGCCGCGATCAATAACCTTGCTAAAAGGGAGGCTGCCGTTTCATACGCAGGTTTTGAGCCTGACATGCAGGCTTGTGCCACGAGTACCCGCGCCAGGTTTTGATGGTGGAGATCATGCTGGTAACTGAAAGGACCCTCCGGGGATAATCCACTGTTTTTTGCCCAGAGACTTGCCGCCTCCAGGTTACCTTCCGTCAGCCACACTTTCAGGCGAAGATCATCCAGCCAACACCAAACCCAAGCATCTATTTTTGTCTCTCGCGCTACGCGATCGGCATTTTGCAGAGATTTTTGTGTTTGTGCCAAATCGCCAACCGCTAACTGATAGCGTCCCAAACAAATATATGCATCAGTGAGAATGTCAGGTTGATTAAATAAGATACATTGCTCCATACCTCGGAGAAGATATTGTGAAGCCAATTCCAGTTCATTGCGTTCGCGCAGCACATCTCCCAATCTCGTATTGAGAAAACCTGCTATGGGAGTTTCATTGCCATTAGGCAGGGTAGCTTTTTGCAATCCATCCCGGAACGTAGTCAACGCATCCTGCAACCGACCTTGTTTTATCTGTTGAATTCCAACGTAACCATTGGAACCTGCTGCCCTGGATGTGTGACCGATCTTGATGGTTGACGCTTGATCCAGCCCAAAAGCCTGCTCTGATCGGACGACATCTCCAATTGCCCAATAAGCCGCACCCAGCGCAATCGCCGCCTCGAAGCGCATTTCATCGTCATTGGGCAGCAGTTCAAGCGCTTTTTTTCCCATTTCCAGCGCACGAGGAATATCTCTGGAAACGAGTGCAGTGTGGGCGCGCACCGCCGCGATATGACCCTGGATATGCATCTTCTCCGGATGGGTTCCCGCCATGGACTGCTCGATGGATCGTTCCGCTGCCTGCAACCACTCTTCTTCCAGCCCCCGGCTGCCTGTCCAATAATCCCCCCAGGCTCGGTAGACGCACAACCAGGGGTGGGTTTTCAAAATTTCGGGAGGTAGGTCTTTTACCCAGCGCGCCAACACCGGCTGCTTATTTTGCATATCCAGATTTTGGGTGATCTCTTCGATCAGATTGGCTGCGTGCTCAAAATCCCCTGTTGCCAGCGTGTGGGGAATAGCATTTTCCAAGTCATGTTCTGATTCGTACCAGGCGCTGGCGCGTTGATGTAAAAGCACCCTTTCAGTGGGGAAAGATTGTTTGAGTCGACTCCTTAACAGATCGGCAAATAAATGGTGATAGCGATACCATTTCCTTTCTTCGTCTAGGGAGATAAGAAAGAGGTTTCTACGCTCCAGGGTATTCAAAATAGACTGACTGTCCTCCCGCCGGGTGATCGCATTACACAAAGGATCGCATAACTGTTCCAGCATGGATGTCTTTAGCAGGAAATCCCGAATGCCTTCTGATTGCCGGAGGAATACCTCCTCAAATAAATAATCTAGGATATAGCGGTTGTCTCCACTAAAGGATTTGATAAAGGTAGAGATGTCCTCCCTGCCTTGTAACGAAAGCCCCGCCATTTGCAAACCCGCGATCCACCCTTCCGTGCTGGACTCAAGCAAAGACAGATCGGTTTCTGAAAGATTTATGCCCATCGCCGTTCTTAGGAACTCGATGATCTCGGATGTAGTAAAGCGAAGATCTGCCAACCTCAGTTCTATTATCTGAGTATGCGCTCTTAGCCTTGCAAGAGGTAGGGGAGGGTCAGCGCGGGTCGCAATGACCAAATGGAAGTTTCCGGGAGAATTTTCCAACAGGAATGTCAGTCCTTCATGGATGGCTTGGCTCTCGATGTTATGATAATCATCCAGTATTAGGATCAGGGATCGTTCCAGCTTGTCGATTTCATTGATCAATTCCGTGATCAGCGCTTCATTAACCTGGGGATTATGATAACGCAGACTATCTGGCAGATTTTTACCTATTGAGGAAAGCGTATTTTGTAGCGCGGCTAGAACATATACCCAAAAACGGGTTGGGTCATTATCCCCATTGTCCAACGATACCCAGGCAGAGAGTTGCCCGCAAGAAGCCAGCCATTCACATGCCAGCGTGGTTTTTCCATAACCAGCTGGAGCCGAGATCAGGATTAATTTATGCGCCAAGCCTTTTTGTAAACGTGCCAACAGGCGTGGCCGCAGTACGCGCTCCTTTTGGACCTGAGGGACATGAAGTTTGGTGGTCAAGAGTAGGCTTGACATGGTCTGGGTCGTTTATAGGAATTGCCTTGCACAGTAGGAAAGATATTTCCCATTTCATTCTACACCTTCTGACATGATTTATCGAGTAGGTTATGAATTTTCACCATTTAGATGATTTACTTTTCTGCCCTTCGTGTAAATTGCGCTCAAATCATTTTCTTGTTACTAATTATGCACGAAAAACATGTCCAATTGTGTGTATCCCTGCCCCTGTGGATTCTATGGCGATACACAAAAACCCTGCACATGTGCTCCGGCGGTTGTAACCAAATATCAAAAAAGAATTTCTGGTCCCCTGCTCGACCGCATCGACATTCACATCGAAGTTCCAAGAGTTGATTATGAAAAGCTGAGCGGTGATCGAATGGGGGAGTCTAGCGAAGCGATTCGCGTACGTGTCCAAGCTGCCAGAGATATCCAAAATAAACGTTTCTCGAACAACGGTTCATCTGACATCGTCTGTAATGCAGTTATGCGCGTCGGGGAGATCCGGCAGTTTTGCAAGTTGCAGGAGGAAGGTCAGAGCCTGATGCGGGCGGCGACATCGTGCTGTGCATGAGTCAACTCAACTTGTCGACGCGTGGTTATCATCGCACGCGAAGCGTAAAGCTGGCGCGCACGATTGCGGATCTGGCAGGAAACGGAGACATCCAGTCCGCGCATTTGGCAGAGGCTCTGCAATGTACACCGAAACTGATGTTGGGGTAAGCAAAGAATAATTGAATTGCTCTCCAATTGAACCTACGAAAGAGGAAGAGCGTATCTCTCTCTATAACAGTTGATCCAGCAAATCCATCATTTCTTTATCCCCTCCAGCAGGAGGCACCCAATCCACTTGCACAACTTCAACCCGTTGTTCTTCCACACTTTCAGCAAACTTTTTCAAGCCCAAGTTAATCACAACAACGGGCTTCTGCAATAATTCATCAACCTTGGATAGCATAACATTCTCCTGATTGCTTCAACAATGCGCAGCAGAAGGATGCGGCTGTGGCATTGCTGTGGAAGACAATCACACCAGCATCCTTGAGTAACTGGATTTGTAGGTTCAAATCCTGGGGATCGCCCTCTGTGCCGCAAACGGAAGCCACGACGGTCAGATTCCCGCGGCGTTTTTGGGCGGTCTGTTTGGCTTCGAGAATCGCGTCGAGCAATTCGCCGACAGGGTCCATGGAGGCATTGTAGCCAAGGATGAAGTCGAGGAGCAGGATGGCAGTTTGCGGGTCGCGCGATTCGGACAGGATACGTTGCTTGCGAAGAGTCCCGTCAATCATTGGGTGCGGTTTGCCCAGCGTATATTCGTCAGAGCCCATATCTACGAGCGTGTGTTCGAAACTTTGATTGGAATCCTGAAGTTTGTATTTCGAGTCAAGTGGAGCATTGGAGTGAACAACGATATTGGCGTCCCGAAGGACCTGCTGGGATTGATAACAGAATGTGCCGCCTGCAAATAAACCACGCAAATATTTTTGCTCGGAAGCCCAGGCGGTTTTTTCGCGGGTCAACCATTCCAATTCTTCCGGGGTAAACATTTTTTCGCTGGAGACAGATTCTTCACCAGACAATTGGACGGCAAATCGAACCGCCGCATCAATGGTCGATGCACGATGAAAGCTCGCCCCTTCTGCGTTTTGCGGTTCAGCATGTGCGCCCAGAAAACATCCAATGACGGGTTTGGCGCAATTCTTGAAACGCTCAAGGAGCCGCGCAAGCGTTTTCGTACCAGGTGGCTTGGAGATGACAGCGATCACCTTGGTCGATGGATCCGCTTCGAGTGCGTCTAGAGCTGCAAAGGTCGTCAGCCCGCCAATCTGGTCGGAGAGGTCATGCCCGCCTGTACCGATGCCATGAGAGATTCCGAAGCCAGCATTGTGAACCTGACTTGTAAATTCCTGCAACCCCGTCCCTGCCGCAGCAATTGCCCCGATGGAACCTTTACGGACGACATTTGCAAAACCAATGCCGACACCTCCAATCAGACTCGTGCCGCAGTCCGGTCCCATGACAATCAGTTTTTTCTCAGCCGCAAACTGTTTCAACTCCAGTTCATCCTCAATCGAAACGTTATCGCTGAACAAAAAGACGTTCAATCCCGCTTCGAGTGCCTTACGAGCCTCACGCGCTGCATATTCACCCGGGACAGAAATCACCGCCAGGTTCGCGTAGGGCTTTTGTGCCAGTCCCTCCTCCAGAGAATGCGGATTGGAGGTGGTTGCAATTTGCACGCCGCCAAGTAGATATTCATCCAGTTTGTTCAAAACATCGCTGACGATTTGCGATGTATCAGCCGTTACTGCCACAATTAGATCGTTGGGCTGGGCCGAGTCGATTTGCGCGTCGCGGATGCCGATACTGGAGAGCAACCCTTTGTTCGTCTCACTACCCATCAGCACAGCATTTTGTTGGATGCCAGACACATCCGAGATGCGTTTGCTGATCCCCATCAGAAAAATGGAGTCGTAATACTGGTTCTTGCGAATAACAAAGCCAGATGGCATGGTACTTCCTTTTCTATTAACTATATTTCTTCCCGAAAGCAATCAAGGCCTTTTTGAAACATTCCGCAGGAGCGCGCAACAATCCCGCGCCGATCTTGGGATAGCCAGGGTCTTTGTGCGTGATGGCGGTATCAATGATGGGCGTTATGTTGCTTTGCACTGCCAGGCGGATATCAATGCCAATCGACGTACCAACGAATCCAAGAGCAGGCATGCGATAAGTGGGATGTACGCCAACCGTGATCTTCTTCATCTCACGGGAATAATTCAATGCCTCTTCGGGCGTGCCGCCGACGAGGCTTAATATGCCAGGCGCGCCGCCGATCACGAAGCCACCCCAGCCAACTGTTTCAGTAATGGCTGAATCGCCCATATCCAGCCCGGCATCCTCCGCGGAGTAACCAGGCATATAGAGTCCGTTCACGACCGGAGCCGGAGCCGTGAACCATTCATCGCCCAGTCCGCTGACACGGATGCCGAACTCAACTCCATTGCGACACATGGCTGTAACGACCGTGCTGTAATCGATGTCGCGGGCAGGATCCGCAATCGCTTTACCAGCCGCCATTGCCAGACCGAGGAAAATCAATTCGTGATTGGTAATGTACTTGAGCGTGCCAATGACTTCGCCCTTATTTGCATATTCCGTCTGGGCAATCGCAACGGCCATGGCATTGGCGAAGAGACTGGATGAGGCAGTGTGGCGGTTGTGCAGCTCGTCACCCATTTGAAGCGCTTTGGTGATGATCGGTTTCAAATCCAGTCCGCCACTGGTGTGCAATGCTTTTCTCAAGGTCGGCGCCCAAACATCCCGCCACATGCGCAGACCTTGCAGAGCCTGATCACTGTAATCGCCAAATTGTTGATTCCCTTCCACCTGGCGGCAAAAGGCGCGGTTGCCAAAAGCCTTGTTCTCCACCACCCAAACCGGTGCGGACGGTGAGATCGTGCCAGCCATGGGACCGACAGTTTGATGATGGTGATTGGGTTCAAGGCGGATCTCGCCTTTATCCAGTATTTTTCTGGCCTCATCGGGCGTTTTAGCCCAGCCTTCATAAATGGTCATGCCAATGATCGCACCCTGTTGTGCCCCGCACATGCGTGACCACTCAATCGGTGGACCGGCATGGGTGATCATCTTGCCTTTCATGCCGGGAATGACCTCTCCGGCGGGTGCAATATCCACAAGAACGGGCTCACCCATAGTCAGGCGTCTTGCTGCTTCCTCATTAGCCTTCTCGATTTTTTGTTTGATGTCCATGTTGTTCCTTTCTATGCTTCCAAGTGTTGGATCGCTTGGAAAGAGGAAATGAAATCATTGCTCTGATATGTGACGAGCATGCCCGTCAGCAATCCGGCCAGCAAATCCCAGCCTGTGGAGTGGCCGACCTGGGTCAATTGGGAGACGAATGGAGAAATATTTTCAGGTGATTCACCGCTGAGAAGCCCATTGAGGATGGAATGCAAGGGTGCGATAGCGTGTCCATCCTTTAGATCATTCAATAATGTGAAACTAATCAAATGAGTCCGTGAGCGATAAGAGTCGATCGGAATTTCAAAATCGGCGAATGATAAGGCTGGATATGAGGTACGCAGAATTTTTAGCGCAAATAACATGCCGCCTAAAAAATCGTCCCCAGAGGGGGTCAATCCTGCGCCAAGTCCAATGAGTGCTTCGGCATTTAAAAGAATACGCAAGGGTTGGTGATTCAGGCAGGCGCGTGCCATGTCGAGAACCAGTGGTTGAGCAAAGATCAAAATCTGGTCGCTAGATCGAGGCGACTGAGCATTGGAATTGTTCTGAGAGAGTGACAGGATGTGCGGGACAAAAAATCCGAATCCTTTGGCCTGGGAAATATTGAGATCCAAGAAAAAGGATTGGATGCGTGACGAAAGCGATGAGTGGGGCAGAGTCTGGTTTAAGCAAGGGGAATGCCAGGAATGGAAATCTGGTATTCTGATGGAAATAACGGAATCAACCATCAGATGGTGATCCTGCACATGAAACGGTAGCCCAGCCGACCATGTGGGGAGAGGCGATGAGATTTGCGCACACCGCCGATGCATCGGGATATCCGTAGTCGTCATCCAAAAAAGTTCATCTGAATCCGTCAGTAGATAAATCGCTTTGGAAAAGACCGCGAGAACTTTTCCACACTGGTTGGGTGCGAGGCAAGCACGGGCGGTTGTTCCCAATTGAGTGAAGGAGGGCAAGGGTTTCATTTCAGAGGTCGAGCATCGGCAGACAACAAATCTGCCGATGCTCATAGCGTGTGTGTTGCTTTACTTGGGACTGCCGATCACACCTTCGACAAACCAATCCACTGAACTCATGGCGTCATCGCCCAGGACTTCGCCATCAGCAACCTTGACATTTCCATCCTGATCTTTGATGGGTCCCTTGAAGACCACGATCTTGCCGGATTCAATATCAGCCTTGGTCTGCATGACGAGATCCTGAATCTCTTGTGGAACCTTGGGACCAAAGGGGGCAATTGCCATACAACCGTCAGCAATGCCACAGCGCAGGAAGATCGGCTCCCAAGTTTCGTCGAGCACAGTAGAGGCAAGCCAGGTCAGTTTATCCCCTAAGGTGAAGCCAGTACCGCTGATCCAGTATTCGGGCGCGAATTGCTGGGCAGCCAGATTCTGGTAGCCGATGGAATAAACACCGCGCGACTCAGCCGTCGAAATGACGGTGGAAGGCGAGTCGACATGCATGGTGATAACATCCACACCCTGGTTGATCAGAGAGTTGGTTGTGTCAGCTTCCTTGGCGCGATCGCCCCAGGCGAAGGTATATGCCACGATAGTTTGCACGTCGGGGTTAACGGATTTCGCGCCGAGGGTGAAGGCATTGATGAAGGTCGACGTCCAGCCAAGCGGGAAGGCGGCGACGAAACCGAGTTTGTTCGATTGGGTCATCTTGCCAGCCGCCACGCCCATCATATACCAACCGTCAGGGGGTGTGCCGAAGAAGTTGGCGAAGTTATCACCCATCTCCCAGCCGCCAGCATGTTCGAAGATCACATCAGGATACTTCTTTGAAAGTTCCAGCGCCGGGTATTGATGATTGAAGGCGGTGGCGATGATCATCCCTGCCTTCTGCTGGATCATATTTTCCATTGTCGTAGTCGCGCCAGCTTCATCGGGTACGTTTTCGGCTTCGATGATCTTGACGCAATCGATGTTGGTTTTGATTGCCATGACGGCTTCATGCATCGCCTGGTTATAGCCTGCGTCTGTGATGGGGCCACCATACAGCGCACCGATAATCAGACAGGGACCCGCTTCAGCCGGGACCTCGGTGGCTGCTGCCGCTACCGGCGGCTCTGTGACAGCGACGGGTGGTTCGGTGGCAACCACGGGTGCTTCAGTCGCTGCTGCCTGCCCGCACGCGCTGAGCAATAGCGCCGCGGAGACGAAAATATAAAACAGTTTCTTGTTCATCTTCTTCTCCTTATATTGAATTTGGATTGTTTTTTTTCATGACTGTTCAAATCAGTCACATTTTGTCTCGATCTATTCGGACCCGTGGTAGACACGGCCAAGGCTGGCAGGGGCAGAGAGTTTGCGATTGCCACCCCAGGCGATGAGCACAAGCAGGGTCAAAACGTAAGGAATGATGTCCAATAGGAATGGCGAAATCTGAACGCCACTGGATTGGAGCAAAAGTTGGAACGCGACGGCGCCGCTGAACAGCAACGCGCCGACAATCGCCCGCAAGGGATGCCATCGCGAGAAGATCACCAAGGCCACCGCGATAAATCCACGCCCGGCGGTCATATACTCAGTCCAATTCATGGTGTACGCAATGGATAAGTGCGCCGCACCCAATCCAGCCAGCAGTCCACCGAGGAAAAGTGCCTGGTAGCGGATCAAGCGTGGATCGCGTCCAGAGGCAAAAGCCGTATCCGCATTTTCGCCAACGGCGCGCAATCCCAATCCCCAGCGGGTGCGGAAAAGCAGCCACCAGACCAGAATCGCGGCGGGAATCGAAAGGTAGATGAGGATGTCAAAACTGAAGAGCGATGTGTAAAGTTTCGGCAAGTCAGCAAGTCCTGGCAGTGTAATCCTGGGCAGACCATTAATTTTCGCACCTACGTAAGGCTTGCCGATCAAGGCGCTCAAACCAAAGCCGAAGAACATCAACGCCAATCCGCTGGCAAGTTGATTCGCCTTACGATGGATGACGAGATAGCCGAGGATCATATTCATCAATCCGCCAATGAGCATGGCAATTAATACACCGAGGAAGGGATTGCCGGTGATGACAGTGACAGCAAACCCCGAGGATGCACTGACTAACAAGACACCTTCCAATCCAAGATTGACGATGCCAGAACGCTCGTCAACGACCTCGCCCAGCGTGACATAAAGAAGTGAAGTACCGGAAAAGATGGCGCTGGAAAGAACGCCGAGAATGGATAACAGGCTCATGCTTTTTTCCCTTCAAAAAACTTTGGGCGGGCAAGTACCACGAACAGCGTGAACGCCAGCAAGATGTTGATCACCGCATAAGGCAAGTCACGGGTCAGTTGCAACATGTTGCCACCGGTAGTGATGATGGAAACCACGAAGGACATCAGCAAGATGCCTAGAGGGTCGCCGCCAGCCAGCCAGCAGATTAGGAAGCCCATAAAACCCAGTCCCACAGAGAAATTGAGCAGGAGCATTCCGTAGTAACCGGAGGCCATGGACATGCCAGCCAACCCGGCGATGGCGCCGCCGATGCACATGATTGTGATGAGATAGCCCTTGAGCGGAATCCCGTTCCGACGTGCGGCTTGCGCATTGCCGCCGATGGCGCGCATTTCCAAGCCCCAGCGTGTATATTTCATGATGAACCAGAACAGAAGCAGGAGCGCCAGCGCAAAGACCATGCCAAGATGGACGCGTGTCCCAAAGAAAGTTGGCAGGCGTGCCGCGGGCACGAAATTCGCTGTCTTGACAGTATCCATGGCGGAATGCCAGAAGCCAAAAATAAGGAACCCAACGATCTTGGGTGCGATGGAATTCATTAGCAGTGTAGTGATGGTCTCGTTCACCAGACCAATCGCTTTAAGATATGCCGGAATAAAAGCCCACAGCGCGCCACCGACCATGCCGAGCAACGTCATCAATGGCAACAGAACCCATGCAGGTTGATCCTGAAATGTGAGAGCACCCCAGGTCGCGAACGCTGCGCCGATGTACAACTGCCCTTCTCCACCCACGTTGATCAAGCCAACTCTTGAAGGCAATGCCACTGCCAACGCCGTAATCAACATCGGAATCGTTGCCAACAGCACTTCGGAAAATCCATACGCGCTGCCAAGCGTGGATGTGAAAATATCTTTGTATGATTGAATCGGGTCTTTGCCCGAGATGAGCAGGATGACCCCGAAAAGTAAGAGCGCCAGCAGGGTCATCAACACATAGCGGATGAGATTGTTCACCAACGGACTGGAAAAAGAGACGCGCGGGAAAGTTTTAGCCATTTGTGCCATGTTCAACCTTTGAGCCAGTCATCAGGTGACCCACTTCGTAAACATCCGTTTCGGATGGCTTGAATTCGCCTACAATCCTGCCGCCATACAACACGAGCAGGCTGTCACTGAGCGTGAACAATTCGTCCAGATCCTCCGAGATGAGTAGCACCCCTGCACCGCCTTCGCGCGCCTGGATCAACGCCTGCCGCGCGGCAATCGTGCTCTGCACATCCAGTCCGCGGGTCAGGTATGAAGCGATGATCAAATGCGGGTTGTGTGTCATTTCGCGCAAGATGACCATACGTTGCAGATTCCCGCCAGACAGCGCTTTAGCAATAGTGTAGAAATTAACAGTGAATCCCAATCTCTTTACGGTCTCACCAACATCTGCTTTCACAGCCATCCAATCCATTGAAAGACCGCCGCGCCGTGCATACCGCCAGGTTTGGGTTAACGCCATATTCTCCAGCACAGTCATGAATGGCACCGAAGCCATCATCAGTGGATTCTCTGGGATGAAGCTGACGCCGTTTTTCCGCATTGTTTGGACTGGATGGTTGGTGAGATCTCTACCATACAAAAGTTTTTCGCCTTTCGCACAGCTTTCCATCCCCAACACAACATCGCACAGTTCTCTCTGCCCGTTGCCTGATACCCCGGCTACGCCGACAATCTCACCCGGGCGGATTCGCAAATCAATCCCGCTGAGACTGGTTCCCGCGCCTTCGGCATGGGTCTCCACGCCGTGCAGTTCCAGCACCGGCACGGATGATTCATCGCGCTTGACTTCGGCACTGATTTTCAATCCCGAAAGTTCCTTCTCGAACATCAGCGTCACCAGTTTTGGTTCGGTGGCGTCAGCGCGCAAAAGTGAACCCGCCACCCGTCCGCCGCGTAGGACGGTGATTCTGTCCGCACACTCCAGCACTTCTTTCATCTTATGGGTGATCAGGACAATGGCGTAGCCATCTTTCCGCAGATTATCCAGGATACCGAACAAGGCTTTGACCTCATGCGGAGCTAGTACGCGTGTCGGTTCATCCAAGATCAACAGACGCGCATCCGAGAGCAACAACTTCAGGATTTCCACTTTCTGTTGTTCGCCAATGGAGAGTTGCGAGACGAGCGCGCGCGGGTTGACTTCCAACCCGTAATGCTTCGAGACCTTGTTGATGCGCTGAACTATTTCCTGAGGGTTAAGTACAGCCTTTAAGTCCGGCAGGAACAAGGCGATGTTCTCTGCGACAGTAAAAGCTGGGATCAAATTTAGATCTTGAAAAACCATCCCGATACGGGCTGAACGCGCGTCGCGTGGTGAGTGGATGGCAATCGGTTTTCCATTCAGCAGGATTTCTCCCGTGTCAGCACGATAAAATCCAAAAAGAATTTTCATCAACGTGCTTTTCCCTGCACCGTTTTCGCCGAGCAGGGCATGTATCTCGGCGTTGAAAATTTCAAGATCAATATGATCGTTAGCAAGCACGGCGGGGAAAGCTTTGGTAATGCCGCGCAACGCAATCATGGCAGGTTGGTTTTTTTGTTGTTTGGGCATGAATGTCCTTCCAAACGAGGAGGGATTGAGATAGAGCTACAGAGAAATCGCAGACACTATTTCTCTATAGCTACATCATATGGAATTGGATTGATTTCCGTAAGCGTAGAAAGTGGGGATTTTCACAATAAAGTACCATCGTAACTAATACGCAAACAGACCTCGTATTTTCTACGAGGTCTGTAAAGCAAAATTTTTCAAAATTTATTCGATTAAACCGTGCTGACGGGCGTAACGCACAAGTTCAACCCGGCTGTGTAATCCAAGTTTTCCAGCTAAATTGGCGCGATGGCTTTCCGCTGTGCGCATGCTGATGCTCAATTCCTCCCCTATCTGGCGATTGGTATAGCCCTGCACGATCAGCTTTAGCACTTCGATTTCGCGTGGAGTTAGTGACTCCGTAGAGTGAAGGGGTGCAACTGCCGGCAAGGCTTCATCGCTCAAAAGCTTGCGAACCATCGATGAGTCAATGTACAAGTCGCCTCGCAGGATTGCGTGGATGGCGGATATCAACTCGGTTTCAGCGGCATGCTTCAGAATGTAACCTGACGCTCCTGCCTTCAGTGCGGCTTTAAGCAGTGCCTCATCATCATGGATGGTCAAAACTAGAATGCGTAAATCGGGAAACTGCGGCTTGATCTTCTTTGTAACCGCGATCCCATCCAGGTCAGGCATGCTTAAGTCAAGCACAAGTACATTTGGTTGGAATTTCTCGACAAGTTCAATTGCCTCGAAACCGCCAGTCGCTTCACCGACCAATTCCATCGTGGGTTCGGAATGGATCAGTGCACGCAGACCAGCTCGAACAATGGCATGATCATCAGCAATCAGGACCTTAATCATTGCGCGGCGCCTCCGCCTTGACCGTTGTGCCTTTTCCCGGGGAACTCTCGATGGTCAAGGCGCCTCCCAACATCTCGATCCTTTCACGCATCCCGAACAGACCCAGTTGTTCATTCGTCACAGTGGAGGTGGGAACGAACCCCACACCATCATCCTCCACAATCACGCTCACGCATTTATCCTTCAAGCTAAGTAATACATCTACGCACCTGGCTTGGGCGTGAAGCACCACGTTGGTCAAAGCCTCCTGGACGATGCGGAATAAAGCCGTTTCGATTTCAAGTGGCAGGCGTGTATCCTGCATGCCTACCGTCTCGAATTCCACGTGGATGTTGTACTGGCGATTGAATTCCTGAATAAATTGTTGCAGGGCGGTCACCAGTCCCAAATGGTCAAGGTTGGCGGGTCGAAGGTTGATTGCAAGGCGATGAAGGTTTTCCTGGATCATGTTGGCGGTTCTTTTCAATTCGACAGTGCGCGCATGGATTGCCTCAGGATTATCGCCTTCGCGTTCCAGCAGGCCAAGTTGAACCGTTAGTGCTGCTAGCAGTTGCCCGGATTCATCGTGCAACTCGCGGGAAAGTTGGAGGCGTTCATCCTCCTGCACCTTCATCAAACGTTGTGACAGAGCATGCAATTGGCGGTTTGTCATCCGCACTTCATCGAATAGCCAGGCATTTTGAATGGCGACCGCGGCCAGATTGGCATAAGACTGGATGAGGATTTGTTTCTCTTCAGAGAAGAAGTTCTGGTGTCTGCTTAACATGTTGAGCGTGCCGATTGGTTGACTGCTAAAAATCAACGGGAATGCTGCATAAGCATTAAAGGTTGAATCCGCAACCGGTGAAACAATATCGTCAATCGTGGAGATCAGGCAGGCATTTTGCGATGGAGATTGCAAACCAGCTTCCCACATCTTTTTTTGGATGTCCAATATTTCAACAGGAATTCCATAAACAGCAAGCGCCTGCTTCTCTCTCCTCTCGGGGCTGGGCGCCTCGATCCAGGCAACATCCAATCCCAGTCGTGTCACCGCCAAACGGCAGATGGTGTGATAAATGCTGGCGATTTCGAAGTTGTCCAAAAAAGTCCTGGATGAATCGTTCAAGGTGGACAGTTCTTCGGCGCGCTGTTGTAGCGCATCCGCCGCGTCTCTTCGCTCGGTCGTTGCCGCTGCAAGGATTAGTGCGGTCAGCGAAACGACCGCCAGGAAAGTCTGGAGCAAGACCAAACTGTCATTCTTGGATTCCAATGAAAATGGACCCATGCCCTGCACAGTACCCCAAATAGCAATCCCCGAGACAACAAACATGGTAAGGGTTGCGCCGTGCTGGCCAAGCCGCAAGGCCGCCCAAATGATGAACGGAAAGACTAGATAAATCAAAGACTGGTGCAGAATCCCGTCTGGTGGTTGTCCGCCGAAAACATACCAGGTCATGGAGACCAGCAAGACAAGCAAGATTAATCCCTCCTGGTATTGTCGCTTCTGCAATAACAGGGAGGGCGGCGCG
>Ga0210377_10001411_pt1 | contig 22058 bp, 19 predicted proteins | sample PLM4_65_b1redo_FD_155480 | JGI IMG/M metagenome (GOLD analysis project Ga0210377, IMG submission 155480) | Groundwater sediment microbial communities from an aquifer in East River, Colorado, USA - PLM4_65_b1 redo | ecosystem: Environmental > Terrestrial > Soil > Riparian zone | place: USA: East...
CGGGCAGACGAAGAAAATGCCCATTCTTTTGTACTATGTTTTCAACATGCATGGTACTACGGACAGGAAAAAATTTCCATCAAAGAGAAAGCTCCCGCGACGCGTGAATCCCGGGAGCCGTTCGGGATCGCGCGCGGACATTCTCCCTGAGTGATATAATTTTAACAGGATGGTTTCCCTCGCAATTTGCGCGTGAGGCGGGACATGGTATCGACCGCTGCATTTGTCATATCCGGGCTGATCATCGGCGCGGCCTTCGGTTTTGTGCTCCAGCGCGGCCGTTTTTGCATGAACTCCGCGTACCGGGAGGTGCTGTTCGGGGATTATACGCTGCTTCGCGCCTATCTTCTCGCCGTGGTGATCACCATGCTCGGGGCGAACCTCATCGAGGACTTGGGGTGGCTCAGGCACGTGGATGAGGCGGGCGTTGTGGTGGCCGGGCAGCTCGAACGGCAGGCCTTTGTTCCGTGGGCCAATATCCTCGGCGGGTATATTTTCGGTATGGGCATCGTGCTCGCGGGAGGGTGCGGGAGCGGCATCGTTTACCGTATCGGCGAAGGGAACCTTGCATACGTCGTCGCGGTGTTCAGCTTCTTCTTCGGCATCTCCGCGACGAAATTCGGCACCCTGAAGCCGGTGTACGACCTGCTGGTGTCCGTGCAATGGCCGAAGGAAGGACCGGCGCCGACGCTTTACGGCCTGCTCGGGGTGAACAAGTGGGTCGTGATCGGGGCGCTCTCCGCCGTGTTCCTGTTCTTCGTGTTCAAAGGCAGGCCGTCCCTGAAAGCGAACAAGGGATATTCCTGGTCCGTGGCCGGCATCCTGGTGGGTCTCATTGCCGTTGCGGCGTGGTGGGCGTCCGAGTATTTCGGCGGCCGGGCGCGCGGCCTCTCGTTCACCGGGCCGGTCAGGGAGTTCTTTCTCACCGTGATCTTCGGCAACTACCAGAACGATCCCTCGGCCGTGGTCCCTGCCGAGTCGAGGTCTGTGCTCGGCGTGACCTTCTCCTGGAGCGCCGTCTACGTCGCGGCCGTCCCGATCGGCGCGTACCTCAGCGCCAGGCTCTTGCATGAGTACCGGCTCAAGGTCCCGCCGGTCGGCGACCTGCTGAGGGGGCTCTTCGGCGGGTTCCTGATGGGCGTCGGCGCGGAGATCGGAGGGGGGTGCAATATCGGCCACGGCCTCACCGGCGTGTCGACCCTCGCGCTCTCGAGCTGGGTGGCCAACGCTTTCATCTTTCTGGGCGACTGGACGATGGTTTACTTCCTTCTCATCAGGCCGATGAACCGTCAGCCGTCATCGTAGGGTTGCTTATGAAAGGCGGGGGGGGGACGTTGCGTCCGGAATGGACGATCCATTCTCTTGCCGATGTCGCCGCTTCTTCGTGCTCGCCTGATGCGGCCCGGCGGGAGCTTTTTCTTGACTTTTCCCATGCATGCTGCAATAATAGAGTCACGGTGAAGCACGAGTGAGTCACGCGGAGGCGGAAAGCATGAAGCAGATAACCATACGGGGCATTCCCGACGGGGTAAAGAAAACGGTGCAGAAAGAGGCCGCGCGTAAAGGCGTGAGCCTGAACAAGGCGATCATTTCGCTCCTCGAGCGGGCCGCGGGGACGAAGGTCCCGGAAAAGAAGAAGGTCCTCTACCACGACCTCGACCATCTTGCCGGCCTCTGGTCGCGGGAGGAAGCGGCTTCGTTCGACAAGATCCTGAAGGTCCAGAGGAAGGTGGACGCGGAGCTATGGAAAAAAGCAAAGTAATGCTCGATACCTCCGCGTACTCGGCGTTCCTCCGGGGAAATGAAGCCGTCAAAGGGGCGGTCCGGGAGGCGGACGAGATCTACCTGAATCCGGTCGTCCTGGGCGAGCTCTACGCAGGGTTTGTCCACGGCGGCAGAGAAAAGAAGAACAGGGAAATACTCAGGGAGTTCCTCGCGTCGCCGCGTGTGCAGGTTGCCGTCATCGACGAAGAGACTTCCGAACGGTACGCGGCGATCATCTCTTATCTTTGGGCGAAGGGAGCGCCAATACCGACAAACGACCTGTGGATCGCTGCATCGGCAATGCAGTACGGCCTCAAACTGGTCACCACGGACAGCCATTATCAACAACTGCCCCAGATCATTGTAGAGTGCTGCCTTGTTTGATCGTGCCGCACGTCCCCAAAGCGCTTCGGGTATTTGCTTCAAGAAAATCTCATGCGGAAATTAAAAAAATACGGCTGATTACCTTCAAGCGGCTGAAATTATCGCAAGACGATATGGCCGGCATTCTCCCTCTTTAAAGCTCGATCACTTACTCTTGTTTTTTTTCTCGACAGATCCCTCCACAAAGACCACCAGCTTCTGATCACCCAGAGGAAATGCGTCATCTATCCTGCCCTTTACGCCCGCGTTCGATTTTATCTCGGGCAACGACCTCCTGGTGACCACTATTATTTCTCCTGATTTGTCTCTGATCTTATAGAATTTGAGAACGCCGAATATTGCCGTCCGGTCCACGACCCCTCCTTCGATGGACACCTCTTTCCCTGTGAAGGCCGAGGGGTTGCTGATGATCTTTTCAATTGCCGTCGGCTGAATATAACTAAAGTAGTACCACGCTCCCGCGCCTATCGCGATGACTATCAAAATCGCGGGTATGATCCCTTTTTTTGAAATGTTCCTGATCATTTGCTTTTTATCGCCGTCATCTCCCATGTCAGCCCTCCCTTCCGGTTGTTATACTTTCAGCGTACCACACAATTCCCCTTTGTCAAGAAAGCGCTGACTTTGGGTTCGTTGATGCACCCGTTGCGTACTCTTATGATATTAATTCCGCCACTGCCTGTGTCTGTGCCTCACAAATTGTTCCACTCGTTATCAGTAACTTTACGACCGAGGATGGATTCCACTTCCCGAAGCATCATTCGCAGTTGCGGGACGGAATATTCCTTGTTGGTGGGGATGGCCAGGCGGTGTTCCTGATAGACCATGAAGTGGTGACGTCCCGGCAAACGGCCCCTCGAACCCGAGCGTCCGCAGCCGGAGAACAAATTCTTTCCGTTTACACGGAGACCAGGGACTCACGGCGGGGTCTCCTGTTGAGATTTATCGAACTGATAACCGGCAGGCGGTGCCCGAGTTTAAGTCCCACGATGATCCAGTCTTCGAGCGTGGAGCGCAGTTCATTTTCGCAGCCTTTAAGGGTTTTGGAGAACGCGACTACTCCTTTGCATTTGGGTATACGCCCGGCAAACGATCCGTCCTCAAGTTTATCGAATTCAGCAAGCGCCATTGCGGCATTGATATATTCCGTTAAAGTAAATTCCATTCAATACCTCCACCCTCAACGTTACACCGTATGCTTAATTATAGTCAGTTTTGGGCTTTTTGCAAGGTTTTATCGACGGGACGAGGAACGTACAGCCAGGCGGGTTGCGTAGAAAAAAAGGGGTCATCGATGAGATGACCCCTTTTCTAAGTTCGTCAGGTAAGGGTTTAATCGTCCATCTTATCCCGGTTCTTCGGACGCTTGTTCTGGTCGAGTATCTTTTTGCGGAGCCGGATCGAGGTGGGCGTCACTTCCACGAGCTCGTCTTCCTTGATGAACTCAAGCGACTGCTCGAGCGACAGCTGGCGGTGGGGCACGAGGCGGAGCGCTTCGTCGGCGCCCGAGGCGCGCATGTTCGTCAGCTTCTTTTCCTTGATCACGTTCACATCCATGTCGGTCTCGCGCGAGTTCTCGCCCACGATCATGCCTTCGTATACCGCCGTGCTCTCGGGGATGAACAGCTCGCCGCGGGGCTGGATGTGATAGAGGGCATAGGTCGTGGTCTTGCCCGCGCGGTCCGCCACGAGCGCGCCGGTGGACCGTTTGGCGATCGTGCCCTGCCAGGGCTCGTAGCCGTCGAAGAGATGGTTCAGGAGGCCGGTGCCGCGGGTATCGGTCAAAAACTCCGAGCGGAAGCCGATGAGGCCGCGCGCCGGGATGCGGAACTCGAGACGGACCCGGCCATGGCCGTTGTTCGACATCTTGGTCATGCGGCCCTTGCGGGTGCCGAGCTTCTGCGTGACCACGCCGATGAACTCGTCGGGGCAGTCGATGACCAGGTTTTCCATGGGCTCGAAGGTCTTGCCGTCGCGGATCTTGGTAATGGTCTCGGGCTGGGACACGGAAAGCTCGTAGCCCTCGCGCCGCATCATTTCGATCAGAATGGCGAGCTGCAGTTCGCCGCGGCCGAGGACCTTGAAGCTGTCCGTCGCGTCGCCCGGCTCCACCTTGATCGCCACGTTATAGAGCAGCTCTTTCTCGAGGCGTTCCTTCAAATGGCGGGAGGTGACGAATTTGCCTTCCTTGCCCGCGAAGGGCGAGTTGTTGATCGAGAAGAGCATCGAGATCGTAGGCTCGTCCACGGCGATGCGCGGCAGGGGCTTCGGGTTTTCCGGGTCCGTAATGGTATCGCCGATGTTCACGCCTTCGATGCCGGCAAGGGCCACGATGTCTCCGACGGTGGCGCTGGGCGTGTCCACGCGTTTCAGGCCCTCGAACGAAAAGAGCGACGTGATCTTGGTCTTCACGACAGCGCCGTTCTGGGTGACCACGCCGATGGGATCGCCCACCCGCGCGGTGCCGCCGAATATCTTGCCGATGGCCAGGCGTCCGACGTAATCGTTGTATATAATGTTCATGACCAGGAGCTGGAGCGGCGCGGTCTCGTCTCCCTCCGCCATCGGGACCGTATTCACGATCAGGTCGAAGAGCGGCTTGAGATTCGTGCCTTCGTCCTCCATCTTCAGCTTGGCGAATCCTTCGCGGGCATTGGTGTAGACAATGGGGAAATCGAGCTGGGCGTCGTTCGCGTCGAGGTCGATGAACAGGTCATAGACCTCGTCCACGACCTCGCTGATCCGGGCGTCGGGCCGGTCTATCTTGTTGATCACGAGGATCGGCGGCAGCCCGAGCTCGAGCGCCTTCTTCAGCACGAAGCGCGTCTGCGGCAGCGGACCTTCCGAGGCGTCCACGAGCAGGAGCACCCCGTCCACCATCTTCAAGGTGCGCTCCACCTCGCCTCCGAAGTCCGCGTGGCCGGGCGTATCCACGATATTGATCTTCACGCCGTTGTAGTGGAGAGACGTGTTCTTTGCCATGATCGTGATGCCGCGCTCTCGCTCGAGGTCGATGTTGTCCATCACGCGCTCCTGGATCCGCTCGTTGTCGCGGAAGGTGCCGCTCTGGCGGAGGAGCGTGTCCACGAGGGTGGTCTTGCCGTGGTCCACGTGGGCGATGATGGCGATATTACGCAGGTCTGTTCTTTTGAGCATGATTATTTTTCCTTAATAAAGAGTAAATTGCCACGACGAGCTCTAAGTACACGAAGAGATTCTTGGTGACAGGGGATTCTCGTGGGTAAAGAAGCATTTTCCAAAGAGGAGCATAATACCGTGCAAGGGCCCGGTTTGTCAATGGAATAAATAGAGAGATCATCTTTAATAAGAGGGGCTTACAAAACTACGGCTCAGGAGGCTCATGATCCTTTTTCTTTTTCTGCACCGCCTCTCACAGCTCCGCGCAGACATGCCAGGATATCTTCTGTTTTACGTGTCAGTACGGCAGCCCATGAGCGCTTACGCTACGCACGCGCATGCATGATCTGTGGTTCATCTGGCTCTCTACCGGGCATGTAAAGCGCGGACCTGTTCACGGGATGCAGGGGCCTCTGGAAAGGCAAGATACATAACGAACTGCTTTAAAGAATTTAAAGCTTTTGCTTTACCCCCTGCGCCGGGTAGCTCTGACGCGAAAGCCGTGTTCAAGCATGCCCTCGAAAGTGAATGAAAAGAGCATCATCGGGCCTGCACGTGCGCAGCGAAAGTGCATCTGGATCGCTCTATCGCGTTATAAAACCAAGTTGCTCCCTGGCATGCAGCACGGCTAAGCGATGAGCTGCCCAAAAAAAACAAGGATCGTGATCATCTGGGATGTTCGCCGGGCGGGACCGCGAAGCGGCTATTTCGGCTCTTCAAGCTTCCCGAAGGCCTTGAGCACGACCTCCGAGAGCGCCGGGTGGATGTGCATGCCCTTGGCCACGGCCCACAGATTGCCGTCGCCGGCCATGACGTTCACGACCTCCTGGATAAGGACCGAGGCCTGGGGACCGATGATGTGATACCCCAGGATCTTTCCGCTTTTCCGGTGTACTACGGCCTTGGCAAACCCCTCGGTCTCCAGCATGGCCTCGCCGCGGGCCACGTCCGTGTACATTGCCTTGCCCACGAGCACTTCGTGCTTGCCCATAAGCTTCACGGCCTCGGCCTCGGTCAGGCCCACGGAAGCGATCTCGGGGTACGTGAAGACCGCGTGCGGCACGGTGAGGTAATTCATGCGCGACTTCTTGCCGTGGACCGCGTTGTGCCACACGAGCTCGGCTTCATGATTGGCCGAGTGGCGGAACATCTTTTTGCCGATGGCGTCGCCGAAGGCCCAGATGTCCTTTTTCGAGGTCTCGAAGAACTCGTCCACGACGATATAGCCCCGCTCGTCTGTTTTTATACCGGTATTTTCGACTTTGAGAAGGTCTGCGTTCGATTTCCGCCCGCATGCCAGAAGGAGGTATTGCGCAGTATGCTCGAGACGCTTTCCATCGCGGTCCCGGGTAATAACGGTGACGCCGCGGTCGCTGCTCCTGACATCGACGACTTCGGTATTGGTGTGGATCTCCATGCGACGCGCGAGCGCTTTTCTCAGCGCTTCCGATACCTCGGGTTCCTCATCAGGGACGAGCCGCATGTTTCGCTGAAAGATCGTGACCCTGGCGCCCATGGCTTCGAAGAAATGGGCGAACTCGGCTGCAATGTATCCTCCGCCGAGGACGATCATGCTCTCGGGCCGTTTTGTGAGCTGCAGGGCGCTCTCGTTCGTCAGGTAGGGGACGGTTTCGATGCCTCTGAGCGAAGGGATGAAAGGACGCGCTCCGGTTACGATGAATATGGTCTTGCCCTTGATGGTCTTTACCCCGTTAGAGGCGGGAGTCGAGTTGTTCTTCTGTGATAGGTTGTTCTTCGCTGATTGCGCTATTGAACTTCCCTGCGACGGTTCAGGCTGGTATCTAACGGGGTGAACCTCAAGGGTATGCTCACCGGTAAACTGCGCTTCGCCGGAGTAAAAGTCGAAATCCTCGGCCTGATTCAAGGACTCCTGGATGCGGTCATGGCTCTTCTTGACGTGCTTGCGCATCGAGCCCATGATCGCGGCGAAGTCGATCTCCTTGATCTCGGCCGTGATGCCGAACTTCTTCGCTTCCCTGATCTCAACGATTCTATCCGCCGGATAGACAATGAGCTTGGTGGGAATTCAGCCGACGTTCAGGCAGGTGCCGCCCGCCGGCCCTTTCTCCACCAGGGCCACGGTCTTGTTATGGGCGAGGGCGTCCTCGATCAGGTTCGCTCCGGCGCCGGAGCCGATGATGACGACATCGTATTCTTTCATGGTTTGCAGTTCCTTTCAAAGTCCCTCCGGTCCTCTTTGAAAAAGGGGGGTAAGAGGAAAATTATCTTTGATTGTAGCAGGTTTATGATGAGAGTCAATGATTGCTATCCTTCGCTTCTTTGTTCACTAAGACGTCATTCCCGAAAGACCCTATCGGGAATCCTGCGTCTTTGGTTTTTATCCTGTGTTGAGAATCACTGGATTTCCGTCCCCCGTTTTCACGGGGGCGAGTTTATCCCCGCGGAGGCGGGGCGGGAATGACATTTAATTTGCAATTCCCTGTAGCTTGCTACAGGGTCACCCTTAGCAGGCTGTTGAAAAACCTTTTTGAGGGTCTTTGCGAGCGAAGCGAAGCAATCTCGTTTTTCAATAAATCAAGAATTTATAGATTGCTTCGTCGCTTACGCTCCTCGCAATGACAGCAAATAGGGACTTTTTCAACACCCTGTTAGATCCCTCTCCTTGATGGGGGAGGTTCATAGGTTCCACTCTCTTGTTTCTATTACGAGACCCTTAATAATTTGCGGATTGACAGGGAACGGGGAAAAAGCTATAAACATCGAAAGAGGAAAAGCGCTGGACGCAGATTTTCTCAGAAACTTCGGATGAAACCTGTTGGTACGTCCCTCTCTTTGATCAAGAGGATTATGAAATTGTTTCAATTATTAATTGTCTCATAATAGTATCGACTCCATTTTTCGCTAAATCCCTCCTAACCTCCCTTTTCCAAAGGGAGGCACTCCCCTCTTTGACAAAGAGGGGCAGGGGGAGATTTTATGATTTATGTCTGTTTTATTTTGAGACGGTTAATAATCTGCGTTGATCAGCAAAAATTCACGTCCTGCCGGCTTTGAGGAGTTTTTTTTGCACGAACACATCGTTAAATACACGAACAAACTGCTTCGCGACCGGACCGCGCTGCCGGAGAGCATCCGGTTCTACGTGCTTGACGACCGGGTGGTCACGAACCGCGAGGATGAATGGCTGCCGGTTTTTGCCGCAGTTTTTAAAGAGCTGGATGTTACGGCCCTGCTGTTTGCGAGACCGGCGCTTCCCTTTGCCGACCTGCTGGTGGAGCGTGCTGATCCCCAGACGGACCGGCTCGTGCCGAATGACAGCGAGACGAGGGTATTCCTGCATGACATCCCGTTCATCAGAGAGTCTGAGTGGTCCGGAAAACCGAAAACAGCGCTTGCCGAAACGATCATCCGATGTTTGAAAGAGCGGAAGGCGGTCATCATCCAGGGGCTCGGTGTGGTCGCTTCGGGCGGAGTGACGGTCGAGCAAGCGTTCATCGGTTTTTCCTCCATCTTTCACACAACCTTCGTGAAATATCTCCTGGACCTTCTGACAGAGGGCTTCAGGCTCCCGCAGGAGCGGAACGTTGTCGAGGAGTTCAGGCAAGCGTGGACCGGGCGGCAGGACCTGGCCGGTCTTCGTTTCATTGCCGGCCCGATCACGGAGCGGGACACTATTATCGAGGAAATATGCCGGGTGGGCAGATATACGGTGGAGAAGGGTTATGTGGACTCATTCTTCGGCAACATCAGCTATTTCGACGGGAAGACGGTCTTCATCAGCCAGACCACGTCGTCGCTGGACGAGCTTGAAGGATTTATCGATCCCGTGCCGCTCGACGGATCGTCAACTGCGGGACTATCCGCCTCGTCCGAGCTGCCCGCGCACCGGGGCATCTATGTCACATCGTCCTATCATGCTGTTCTGCACGGACATCCCAGATTCAGCGTCATCATGTCCATGCACTGCGAAGAAGAGAACTGCGGGATAGAAGACTGCAACCGGTTCTGCAACCGGGCCCGTTCGGCTTGCGGCGTGCCGATCGTTGCCGGCGAGACCGGCGCCGGAGGGCTGGCAAGGTCCGTTCCCCTTGCCATCAAGGATTCCGGCGTTTGTATCGTCTACGGCCATGGCATATTTGCAGCAGGGAAGAAGGATTTTCGCGATGCCTTCATGAAGATGGCGGCAGTGGAAGACCGGTGCAGGGAAGAGTATTTTAAACTGCTCGAAGAACGTTCAAAGTTCAACGTTCAAAGTTCAAAGTGACAGGCAGGTTGCCGTCGCTGTGTTTTCTGCTCTTCACTCCGAACGGCTCGACTGAGCTCGCCGAAGTCTCCGAACCCTGAACTCCGAACTGTTTTCTTCATTCACGCCGCTCCTCTTAATTTCTCGCGGGCGATCCCGAAATCAAAGGTGTACATCCTGAAGTCCCCCTCAGGGAAGGCCTTTTTGAGGCGCTCGACGAATTCCTTATACACGACGTTCTCGTACTGCTGGATGTCGTATTCCCTCGTTTTTTCATTCGCTCCCTGGAGTTCCATGTCCAGGTAGAAATCTATTTCCGGCGATATTCGAAGCCACATACAGATCACCTCCTTGAAGAGCCCGTGCTTTATCAGCCCGGGCAAAATCCGTCGTTTATCCTCAACTTATATAAGTAGAGTCTGTATTTTAACTTGCAATTCCCCGTAGCTTGCTACGGGGTCACCTCTTAGATTCCTCCCCCTTGATGGGGGAGGTTAGGTGGGGGTGACGGTGATGCACGACGGATACTTCACCCTCCCCTTGATCCCCTCCCATCGAGGGAGGGGCGAAAATTAAGAATAGATACCCCGCAGCTTGTTGCGGGGAGATTCATTTGCCGTTTCACTTAAGCCCGTCGTTCCTGCGAAGGCAGGAATCCGTCTTTTCAGTAGACTCTGGATGCCCCCGTATCAAGTACGGGACAGGCTCCTCACGTCCGGCATGACGAAAAAGGACATTTAAACACAGAATCTAATTATATCTCCTGCTCTGCCTGCGAATCACAAATGCGTATCGCGTCACGGTTTGAGCGTTATATAGATAGTTCCTCCTTCGCGGTAGATAAGCAGCAGGGCTGAGCCCTTTTTGCCGATCTTCGAGACCCGTTTGTCATAATCGCTGAGATTCTTGATGCCATGCCGGTTCACTTCCAGGACCACGTCGCCCGCCTGGAGAATTCCCTGTGCCGGGCTGTCAGCGCCGATATCGGTGATGACCACGCCGTTCATGTTTTCCGGGACGCCGATCTGGTCCCGCAGGGAGGCGGTGAGCTCCTGCACCGTAAGACCTTTGAGCACGTTGTCGTACTCGACCTTTTTGACTACTTTCCGCTCCTTGAATTCAGCCAGCGTCGCGGTCACCGACTTCTCCTTGCCCTCCCTGACGATCTTTAACTCCACGGTTTTCCCCGGCGCCGCGGCAGATGCCATGTTCCTGAGGCTTGTCGAATCTTCGATCGGTTTGCCGTCAAACGCAACGATAACATCGCCCCGCTTCAAACCGGCCTTTTCCGCGGGACTGTCTTTTACCACGTCCGCTATGAGGGCGCCCGTTTGCTGCTTGATGCCGAGCGACTTGGCGATATCGGGCGTCAGGTCCTGTATGCTCACGCCGAGCCAGCCGCGGACGACCTTGCCGTGCTTGATGATGCTGTCCATGACCGTTTTCGCCATGTCCGAGGGGATGGAGAAACCGACCCCCATGTACCCGCCTGATGTCGAAAAGATCGCCGTATTGATGCCGACCACCTCGCCGTTCGTGTTCACGAGCGCGCCGCCGGAGTTTCCGGGGTTGATCGCCGCGTCGGTCTGTATAAAATCCTCAAAGTCCGCGATGCCCACGTTCGATCTGCCGACAGCGCTCACGATCCCCAGGGTGACGGTCGAGTTCAGTCCGAAGGGCGTGCCTACGGCGAGCACGATGTCGCCTGTTTTCAGTTTGGTAGAATCACCCAGCTTGGCCGCCGGCAGGTCCTTGGCATTGATCTTGACTACCGCGAGGTCGGTCCTGGGATCGGTCCCCACGATCTTTCCCTTGAACTCCCGCTTGTCGGAAAGCACCACTTTGATCTCCTCGGCGCCTTTGACCACATGGTTGTTCGTCAGGATATAGCCGTTTTCAGATACGATCACCCCGGAGCCGAGGGCCGCGGATTTGTATTTTCGTTTGTGATGGTCGAATTGATCGCCGAAAAAGTGCCGGAAGAAAGGGTCGTTGAACAAGTCGCCTTCGGGATTATCCTCCGTCGTAACGGTACTGGTCGTCGCGATGTTCACGACCGAAGGCCGTACCACGTCGGCCACTTCGGCAAGGGCGTCGCTTAATCTTCCGAGAAATTTAATCGTGTCCTGGGAAACGGCCTTTTCCCGCGCGAGGGCCGTACTGTCTGGCGTGATGATACCTGAACCGAGGACGACCGCGATCAGGAGCAGGAGAAACAACGTTGAATGCCTGTTCGTGATGAACCTACGCATAAGAGCCTCCCTTGCTCAATTTATTCCGGCACCGGTTGAAATGAATCTTTCTGTCTTGTGCATTATGGCATCAAGGTGTACTGCAAAAGTATTATGGAACAGCGCAGTATTTTATGTCGGAGGTGGTTACCCGTTAACTTATAGTATACAGCGATTTTTCAAACGGGACGAACTTACCGGTGTGAGCACAACTCCAGTCTCGTGCTGTCGAGGAACAAGAGGTAGCCTTCTACTTTCTGCAGGGCGAAAATGTCTTTAACTGCGTCGCAATAGATCTCGAGCTGAGGCCGGTAGTGGTCCTGCCACGATTTGAGGTCATCATCGTTTTCTATGAGAATGGCCTTGTAGTCGATCACATACCCTTTGTTGTCCATGATCACTACGCGGTCGATTTTGCCGCTCACGAGCGCGTGGCCTTTCCTGTACAGGAAGGGGAGCTCCGAGTATGCGCCGGGCCGGCGCTCGAATATCCATCGGAACTCCTCTTTGTTCAGCACGGCGTTCAGGACCGAGGCCGCGTCGTCGACGAACGGCTGTTTTGCATCATCTCCGAGCGCCAGGACATCGGGATATTCCGTGATAATGCGGTTGAGGTCATAGGCGCCGGCCTTGGTGAACTCTTCGAGACAGCGGTGGAGCACGCTTCCGCGCGTCAGCGGCGATACGGCGCGGGCCCCGGACCGGAGAAAGAGTTTTTCGACGGCCTCTTCTTTCTCCTGATGGATATAATCGGTCGCTGTCTTCCATGCCGGCGTCTCCGACCGCGGGACCGGGGAAAGGTTGTCGAGGACGAGCTTCATGTCTCTCTCTGCGGCAGCGGATTCTCCGTGCCTGTCATTCCGGACGTCGCTAGGAATTTCGCTTTTGGCCCGGATGGATACGTCTGCTGGATAAACGTAGACGGTCAGTCCGGGCCCTGTTACCGGCGGTTTTTCAAAAAGGGGCATCATTGCGGATTCGTGAAGATAGCTGAGCCAGGTATTTTGTTTTATCGGCGTTCTGCCGCCAGTGAGCGCGCCGATCATGAACAGATGGTCCCGGGCCCTTGTCATCGCGACGTAGAGCAGCCGCTGGTGCTCGCGCAAAAGCTCGTCATGCTCCCGCGCCCACAGCTCATCATAGACCGGGCTTCCGGCGTCCTTGATCGCCATTCGGACGCGGCTGTTCACATCCTCGATGATGGCGGGGGGCCCGGAGGAGAGGGACCTGGGCTGCTGGTTCATGCCGGGCAGGAACACGATGGGATATTCGAGGCCTTTTGCCTTGTGCACGGTCATGATGCTGACCGAGCCCTCGAACCCCGGCAGGTTCATGTCGGCCGTGGCCTCCCGCTGCTCCGTCTGACTGATGTTTCTCACCCACTCGACAAAGTCCTGGAGCGTGGTGTAGCCCCTGCGGTCGAACTCACGTGCCGTGTCGAGGAGCTTGTCGATGTTGAAAATGGCTTGCGGATTTTTTCTGCCGAAGCGGACATAGGCGCCGGTCTCGTTGACCATTCTGTGCAAAAGATCCGACAGGGGGACGAGGCCGGCAAGGTCCATCCAATCGCGCAAACGTTTCCATTCTTCGGGTCTGCGCTGCTTAAGGGAATCAACGATATTCGCGCCGTCCCGCAGAAGGTCGAAGATGTCTCTGTCCGTAAGGCCGAAAAGCGGGGACTTGAGCGCGGCCGCAAGAGCCAGCTTGTCGTCCCGGTTCCAGAGGAAGAAGAGCACGTTCATGAGGGCCTGCACCTCATCTTCTTCGTAAAAACCGATGCCGCCGATCACGCGATAGGGGATGTTCTCCGCCTGGAGCGCGGCTTCGTACTCTTTGAGCTTCGTGCGCGACTGAATGAGGACCGCGCAGTCGCCGTATCCGGCTTTGCGTTCTTTCCATCCTCCGTCGCTCGTCCCGGCATTCCCAACACGGGAAGCCAGCGGCTTTTCATAAACAAGGGTCCCGCTTGCTATCAGAGTCTTTAACTCCCGCGCAAGCGTCTCCGCTTCCGTCGGGCCTGAAGGCCCTTCCCCTGACGGCGGCGCGAGCTCGATGAGCCGCACGCTTCCTTTGTGATTGTTGCGTTCAACGTCTGAAGGTTTATATGCTTCTCCCCAGAGTGCCGTAAAAACCCGGTTCACGGCCCCGATGACCTCGGGCGTTGAACGGAAATTCTTGTCAAGCGTGAGTATCTCCCGCAATTCCGGCGGGAGGTTCTTCTCCATTTTCTGTTTGACGTTCTCGATCAGGCGATAGTTCGCCTCGCGGAAGCGGTAGATGGACTGTTTTTCGTCGCCGACCACGAAAAGGGTGGGAGACATGCGCTTGTCAGCGCCCTGGCCGGCGAAGAGCTCCTCGGTCAGCTTGTTCAGGATGGCCCACTGGATATCGCTCGTGTCCTGGAACTCGTCAACGAGGAAGTGGAGTATCTTCCGGTCGAGCCAGTAGAGGATGTCCGGCGATTCCATTCCCTGGAGCAGCCGGTAGGCATAGATCTCGAGGTCGTCGAAGTCGAGAAGAGCTTCCCGGAGTTTGGCGTTCTGATAATTTGTTTCAGCTTGTTGGAAAAGTCGGAGCAGGCTGATCGCTTCGTGTCCTGCCTTTGCTCGGCGATAGCCCGATAGGAGCCGCGACAAGGCATCCTGCACCTGCGCGAAGAGCGTTTCGTAAACAGGATAGAGAAACGACTTTGTATTGGTGAACTTCGTTTTGGAGATCGGGAGCTTTTTTCGCGGCTCGCCTTTCTGCGTAAAATAAACCGGCGCGAGCGACTCAGCCGCCCGGTAAGCGACATCGATATTCTTTGGCGAAGCGAGCGAGCCGTGCGCCGGTCCTTTGCATTCATCGCAAAAATCAGGCTGGGAATTTAAAAAATGCTCCATTTGCATGAAAAGAGCGCGCCACTCAGGGCTCTTGACCAGGGAGTTCGTTTCCGATTCAGCGCGATCAACGCCCATTCCCGTCCGAACGGCACGGAGCAACTCCTCCGGTCCGCCTGTGTCGATCTCCATGCGCTTGAGCCTGGTCCTGATGGAGAGCAGAAACCCGGTTGTCTCAATAAGGGCATCACTCGTGAAATCCCTGAGCGGAGACATGAGCTCCGGGTCGCGGTCGGATTCTTCAAGAGCGTCTTCGATGGCCCTTTGTATCTTATACGCCTGGTCCCTGGCATCGAGCACGTCGAAGTCCGGCGGAAGCCCGGCTTCAAGCGGGTAGCGCTTCAAGAGGTTCATGCAGAAGGAGTGTATCGTCGAGATGCGGAGGTCCTGCCTGCCGCGGATGATCTTTTTGAGCATGGCCTCGGGGAGGTCCCGCATCACGCGCTCTTTGATCTCCGCAGCGGCCTTGTCCGTGAAGGTGATGGCCACGGCCTGGTCGATGTTGAGCCCGCGGTTGTCGAGCACGTCCAGAAGCGCAAGGTAGCGGTCCTTGAGCGCACGCGTCTTGCCGGAGCCGGCGGAGGCCGAGAGGTGGATGGATTTGGTTGTGTTTGAAGCGTTATCCATGGTTTGGTTTCTATGATACTAATACAAACGCATTTACATTGTTACTGCTTTGCCTCTCACCCTTGTCCCTTCCTTTACGAACCTTCACTTCCCCCATAGGGGAGAGAGTGGGGTGAGGGGGGGCTTTCCTGGATGTAACAATACCAATCAATGATGTCGCCCAACGCAGGGGCATCCCTGTGTGGTTGCCCTCGTGATATTTGATCAGATGCAGGGCTGATACGCCCAAATGCGGGCGGCCACATAGGGCCGCCCCTACGGTTCGTTCTTTTCACACATCATCCCGTTCGGGCAATAGCGGCACTTGTTCTCATCCTGCGGCATGGAAGGGAAATCGCCTGCCAGGATGGCTTCGATCGCCTTGCGGGCCTTGTCCGTGCTCTGCTTCAAGATCGCCTCGAATTCCTCCGCGCTCTTGGGGCTTGCGTTAGGTTTGGACGATGGGTGGTCGTTCCGTGCTTCCTTGTTAAAGAGCACAACGTCGCGCGCGCCTCCTCCGGTCTTGCCCGCGAGGTCGTAATAGGCGAGGCCGATGGGTTTCTTTAATGCAGGGCCTTTACCCAATAACGACTGTTGCGCCATGACCGCGTAGACCGGGAGCTGGAAGATGTCCTGGTCAACATTCATTTTCGGCAAGGGATACTTGCCCGTCTTGTAGTCCACGATGATGAAGTTCCCGTTCTCGTCCACGTCTATGCGGTCGATCCTGGCCGAAAGCTCGACTTCCTCGCTGTTCGAAAGGACGAGCGGACAACGCTCGATCTTCTGTTCAAGGTAGGCCGGTTTCATTCCCTGTTGCCAGAACTCCTCTTCCGCATCGAGGAACCGCTCGGCCATGACGGTCAGGAACAGGTCCTTATCGCGCCGGTTGCGGAAGGTGTCGGCCTCAGTATCGAAGGCGGAGTCAGCGAGCTTTCGTAAGAGCGTCCGCGCCTCTTTCCGGGCCTCCCGCGTGACGGGCCTGGTCCGGGAAAGATAGAAGTTCCTCAGGATCGCGTGCACCTTGCTGCCGCGGGCCATGAGCGAGATGTCCTCGGTCACCTCTTCGAGCGGCTCGATGCGGAGAACGTATTTTACGTAGTAATCATAGGGGCACCTGATGTAATCATCCAGCTCGGTGACCCGGAATTCCCGTTTAACGAGCGGCGTGATACCCTGAGCGCGTTCTTCAGGCTTATAAGCGAGGGCTGATCTGATGCCGGACAGGCCTTCGATCTTTGCATTAAGAATTTCATCGAGACCCTTAATTTCTCCAGCGAGACCGATCGCCTTTGCGAGCTCAGGTATACTGCGGCTGTCCTCGATCTTCAAGCTGAACTGAATGCCGGAGGTCTTCTCGATCCCGCGATTCAGCAGGCCCGCCTTCTTGAGCGGGGTAAGTTCCTCCAGAAAGGGCGACGGTACAGTAGGCCGGTCGCCCTCGTTCTCCGGGTAAGTCAGGGTGACCTTATCCGCCGAGAGCAGGAGGCGGTAAAAATGATAGGCCGCATTCAGGCGCGCCCGCTCAAGGGTCCGCACGCCCATGGCCTCGAGCGTCTGCTCGGGAAGGAAGATGTTCTGCGGCAGGCGCTGGGGAAACTTGCCGTCTACAAGCCCGCCGAAGTAGATCTCCTGCCAGGGAGGGCCCAGGCTTTCCTCAAATCCCAGGATCTGAACGCCCCCTTCGTCCTCGGGAGGCACCTGGAAGCGGGTGTGCATGAAGGTTTTCTTCAAGAGGAAGAGCCATTCGTGGAAGGTGTAAGTATAGTCAGCGAACAGACTCCCTGCCCGGGCAAGCGACCCCAGCGTTTCAAGCAGTTTCCGGTAGGCCTGGAGATTGACATTGAGAGGGCCGTGAATCGCCGCGACCCTGGCGCCGAGGCCTGACCAGGCAAGGAGAGCATCGAGGCGCTTCATCCAGATGTTGAGCGGCGCTGCATCCGGCGAAGAAAAAGGTTCGAGTGCGGCAAAAAGCTCGTTCAGCGGTCCGGTCAATACGCCGGGAGCGCCTTCATCAAGCTTGGCGAATTTAAGCGCTGCAAGGAGCTTCCGCCTGCCGCCGGTAATGCGCCTGTCCCGCATGAGCCGGTCGAGCGCCGGAGCGATCGTCCGGTTTTCGGCGAATTTCAAAAAAGGAGAGCTCGTAACGCGCAGGAGCGACGGGCCGGAAAAATCTTCCTGGCATGCGCGAAGGAGAGAGACCACGGCAATGGCAACCGGCGACGCGCTGAGTTGCCGGCCGAGCGCGCGGTTGTAGGGGATGCCGTAATCGGTGAAGATCTCTTCCACGAGCGGGCCGTATTCGTCGAGCGCGGGAAAGGCAATGAGGATAGAGTCCGCCGGTGTGCCGGTTTTGAGCGATTTCTTCACCTCGCTTGCGATGAACGTGACCTCTTCACGGGTATTCACGGCTGAGAGCAGGTTGATCGTCTTCGCGAACGATGAAGGCCGGGGGGCTTTGTCCGCCAGCTCGGGAAAAGGCCTGTCCGAAAACAGGGCCGATGCAAGGAACAGCTGCCCGTCATCCGCGCCAACGCCCTCCTCCTTCGGAAGGACCCCGATCCTGACAAGAGAATCATGAACAATCCAGAGGGGATGATATTCACCTGCACGTTTAAGAAGGTCCGATGAGGGAGCGTTGACGAACCAGGCGCAGTCTTCGCGGTTCACCACTTTTTTGAGAATGGCCGCTTCGAGTATGCCGATGTCCTGAACGCCGTCGATGACGAGCGTGCGATAGTGCGCGAGCCAGGCGGGATCGAAGTGGTCGCGAAGGAATGCGCGCATCCCCGCGGGATCGGTAAGGTTGTTGTCTTTGAGAGCGCTTTGATAGCGGGTATGAACGTCAAGGAGCAGCCGAACTTGCGTTTTGTCGGAAAAATCGGCATCTTTTATCTTACCAGAGAGGTCGTCGGGGTTTACGCCGGCGCCCGTGAGCTGCTCGATCATCTTTGCTACTGCCGAGGTGAGCGCCGGCGCAAGCAGGTCGGGACTGAGAGGGAATGAAGATGAGCCGCTCAGGCGTTCTTTCACGATGCCTTCGAGGAGGACCAGCCTGCTGTTTTCATCCATCAGAAGGGGGCCATCGAGACGGCCATAGAGCTGCTGAAGGAACTGGTGGAGCGTCTGGACCTCGGGCTGGACCAGCGCGGCGGACCCTCTGCGCTCCGCGAAATCCAGGAACAACCTGCCGTACATCCGCTTCATACGCGAAGAGGGGACCAGGATTAAAACGTCGTTATAAAGGAAGGGGGCAGCCTGCCGGGAAGACAGAACATCTTCAAGCACGCGCTTTTTTTCTCTCCAGCCGGAGATTCCATATGGCAGAACGAACGTTTTCATTGCATAATGATTATGCCACAACTAAAAATTATTGACAATGATTAGTGCATCGTCTATAATTTCAAAACAATCGTTATATGCAGTATAGCGTTACAGAAAATAAGTGCACCGGATGCGGGACCTGCCTGGATGTCTGTCCTACGGAGGCGATAAAAATGATCGATGGGCGCGCGGTGATCACGATGGACTGCATCGACTGCGGGGCCTGCCCGCGTGTTTGCCCCGAAGGCGCGATCAAACAGGCGCTTCCTGCGGCCGTTAAAAATTCATGATTACATCGTTTTTTGAAGGAGGTTGTGATGGCTGAAGCCGTAACGAGCGCAACATGGGACCAGGAAGTACTGAAGGCAAATGGACTCGTCCTGGTTGATTTCTGGGCGGTATGGTGCGGGCCGTGCAGGATGGTGGCCCCGATCGTGGACGAGATATCCAAGGAGTACGAAGGAAAGCTCAAGGTCCTCAAGCTCAACACCGATGAGAACCCCGACGTGGCGGGCAAGTACCGCATCATGGGCATCCCGACATTGATGTTCTTCAAGAACGGCCAGACCGTCGACCAGGTGGTCGGCGCCGTGCCCAAGGTACAGCTTAAGACCAAGGTGGATACACTGCTCGCCAAATAATAAATTCTTCAAGTTTTTTATTTTGAACCCCGTAGGTGAACGCCCATTCATAACGGTACGGGTGACCGGCTGCCCGCTTTAAAAAGCGGGCAGCTTCGTTTTCACGCTTTATACGGTGAAGGAGATCCATTCGATGTTCAGGAAAGCCCTCGTGTTGTCGGTCCTGGTCGTGGCGCTGCTGTTCGGCTGCACTGACCGGAACGAAACCTCCGCCGCAGTATCGGATTTCAAGCTGCAGGATTTAAACGGCAAGACCGTCAAACTTTCCGATTTTAAGGGCAAGCCGGTGCTGCTCGATTTCTGGGCCACCTGGTGCCCGCCGTGCCGCGCCGCCATTCCGGGGCTCGAAAAACTGCACAAAAACTACAGCGGCAAGGGACTGGTTGTGCTCAGCATATCGCTCGACGAGGGCGATTGGGATTCAGTGAAGTCCTTTGCTGCCGAACACGGCATTACCTATCCGGTGCTCAAGGGGACCGAGGATGTTTCCTCGCAGTTCCAGGTGCGCACGATTCCCATGCTGGTCATCATCAATAAGGAAGGCAAGATCGTTAAACGCTACCTCGGATACGGTGACGACGATGAGCTCGAAAAGGACATTAAAACCGTTCTGTAGCAATGCGATGCGACCGGTTTTTTCATTGACAGGGAACAGGCCTGCCGCTATAATAATCTCCGAAAAAGCGGGCGTAGCTCAGCTGGTAGAGTGCAAGCTTCCCAAGCTTGATGTCGCGGGTTCGAGCCCCGTCGCCCGCTCCATTTACCCCTCATTCATAACGGTTCGGCGTTCAATTCAGCCCCCTTCCTGCAAAGCCAGGGAGGGGTTTCTTGTCTAAGGAGGCGGCGATGTCAAGATCGTACGTTGCAGCGCTCGGCAGTGTGCTGGTTTCCGTTGTTCTTCTTGTTTCTTACGTTGCATGGGCTGAGGACAGCGTCACGGTCGCTGATTTTTCTTCGGCAGCGGTCGGGGTAGGGGTACCCGCGGGATGGGAGCTCAAGGAAAAGTCCGGCAAGGCGGATTTCGCGGTCGTCAAGGACGGCGACGTATCAGCCGTTCGGTTCCGGAGCAGCAATGCCTCCTTCTCTCTTCAAAAAGAGCTGAAGGTGGACCTCAAGCAGTTCCCGGTGCTTGCCTGGAAATGGAAGGTGACTAAGCTGCCCATAGGGGGCGATTTCAGAAAATCGAAGACCGACGACCAGGCCGCCCAGCTCTTCATGGCGTTCACCAAGACCAAGTCCATCGTGTACATCTGGGACACGAGCGCTCCGCAAGGGCTCATGGAGGACACGACGCCGGTCCCCTTCATGCACGTCAAGGTAGTGGTAGTGCGCTCCGGTCCGGCTGACATGGGAAAATGGATAAGCGAGAGCCGGAACGTGTATGAGGATTACAAGAAGCTTTACGGATCGGAACCGCCCGCGGTGTCCGGGATGCGGCTCCAGATCAATTCGCAGCACACCGGGACCTCCGCCGAGAGTTATTTTGCGGATGTGGCGTTTAAGAAACAGTAGCGCAAACGGCAAAAAATTTTCTCGCAATGGCCAAGAAGAGGGCCACACTGAGGCGCAAAGGCCGCCAAGAAAATCTTAAGCCGCTGCTTGCTTTAGTTTTAAACCAAAAAAGATTTTGATTCAAAGTCTTCTTTGCGTCCTCCGCGTGCTTTGCGAGAGATGCCTTTTATTCCGGCTTGTTCGGGTTAGGTTTATCGATGTCGCATAAGATTTATTTCATTACCGGCGGGGCGCGGTCGGGAAAGTCGTCTTTTGCCGAGAACCTGGCGAAGGACCTTGCCGGCAAGCGGGCATACATCGCCACGGCACAGGCGCTCGATCCCGAAATGGCCGCGAAGATCGAGAAACACCGCGGGGACCGCGATAACGCATGGGATACCTACGAAGAACCTCTTGCGGTCGCCGAGTTGCTGAAGAAGCTCTCAGGCAGGTATCAGGTGGCCCTCCTCGATTGTCTCACGCTCTGGCTGAGCAACGTCATGGCCCATGCCGACGGGGACGACGCGGTGACGGCGCGTTCCCTGGAACTGGCGGCCGCGATCGCAGACTTCGACGGTTCCTGCATCGTCGTATCGAACGAAGTGGGGCTCGGGATCGTGCCGGACAATCCTCTCGCGAGAAAGTTCAGGGATTTCGCCGGCATGCTCAATCAAAAAATTGCCCAGGCTGCGGACGAAGTGTATTTTACGGCAGCCGGGATACCGGTGAGGATCAAGTAAACCAATGCGGAATTCGGAATGCGGAATTAAAGAAATGATTTGAAAAACTCATACCATTTGGGAGGGAACAGAATTTGGGAAAACTGCAAGACGTAATAAAAAAGATCCGGCCCGTCGACACATCTCGCACGAACGCGATCCAGGCGCAGCTCGACAACCTGACGAAGCCGCAGGGGAGCCTTGGCCGGCTGGAAGAGCTGGCGAAGAAATACTGCCTGATCACGGGCAAGGACAAGCCCCGCATCGGGAACAAGATCATTTTCACCTTCGCCGGCGACCATGGCGTCACGGAAGAAGGCGTGAGCGCCTTTCCGAAAGAGGTGACGCCGCAAATGGTCTTCAATTTTATCCGGGGCGGCGCAGCCGTGAACGTGCTCGCGAAGCACGTGGGCGCGCGGGTGATCGTGGTGGACATGGGCGTAGACCATGACTTCGAGCCGGCAGAGGGGCTCGAGATCAGAAAGATCGGCCGCGGCACGCGCAATATGACCAAGGGCCCGGCCATGACGCGCGAAGAGGCCGAACGCGCCGTGCTTGCCGGCGTCGAGCTGGTCGAGAAATACCGGGACGGGCTCGACCTTCTCGGGACGGGGGACATGGGCATCGGCAACACAACTCCTTCCTCGGCCATCGTG
>Ga0210377_10001412_pt1 | contig 22044 bp, 25 predicted proteins | sample PLM4_65_b1redo_FD_155480 | JGI IMG/M metagenome (GOLD analysis project Ga0210377, IMG submission 155480) | Groundwater sediment microbial communities from an aquifer in East River, Colorado, USA - PLM4_65_b1 redo | ecosystem: Environmental > Terrestrial > Soil > Riparian zone | place: USA: East...
CCGCCCCTTTCTCCAGCAGATGGACCGCGATGGAATGGCGGAGGGTGTGGCAATGGCGTATGTCGGCGGGCCACGACGCCGGGGCATACCGCTTGATCAGGTTGTCCAGCATCCGGCGTCCGATGCCATGGCCGTGGCGGGAAGGGAACAACGGTCCGGGCTGGGAGCCCCTGACTCTGACCCATGCCGATACCGCTTTGACTTCGTCCGGACCGGCGAAGTACTGGCCGGAGTTGGAGCCCTTGAGCCGTTTGATGAACAACTGGCCCGTGTCCGGCCTCCAGTCGTCAAGTTGGATCGTGGCCACTTCCGACGCCCTTAAGCCCCGCCAGTACATGACCGTGAAAAGGGCGTGGTCACGAGCTGAGGCGGCCTTGGTCCTCTCCAGGAGTTCTCCCACCTGTTCCTGGGTGGCGTATTTGATAGGCATGATCCGGTCCTCTCCGTTCTAGTAACCTACAGCCGACATGACCGCTCCCGGCTCCGGCGTCTGGAGTAAAAACGTGATCGTGTTCCCATCCCTGACATAGTCCAGGCCTTCCTTGTATCTGATCCCGTTCCAGAACACCATATACCAGACGGGGGCCTCTCCAGACGGTAATGAGACGGTGAAGACGTTCTGTTCAACCCCCCTGGTGATCGTCAGATCGGTCAACACTCTTCCGGCAGCCACAAATCCTCCTATAGCCTCCATGGCGGCTTTAACCATGGCCGCCACGTTGCTCATAGTGAGAATTCTGATCTCCCTTTGCCGCTTGTATCTCATACCCCCCGGTTACCTCCAATGCGGTTCGTACTGGGCATCGGCGTAGCGCGATTGAGGAAAGGCGGCCACCATAGCCCGGTCCGCTTCAAACAAATCGGCCTCGGTCAACGCCGGGTAGCGAAGGCGGTATTCCACCATCCGGAGAGCGGACGATTTAGAGCCATGGCGGGCTATCTCCATACGCTCCCTGTGCAACGCCGTTTCCAGCCTGCCCAACTGCCTCAGCATGACCCGTACCAGCCCATCCATGACCTTACAGCGGGGACAGAGCCGGTACGGGCGTAGTTTCCGGAATGGGATAAGGTGGCAGCTACAACGCCTGGGCTGTCCGGATAGGTTCGGTCTGGGCATACCATCCAATGACCTCCGGCCACCATTCTATTGTGGCCACCAGTCCGGCCACCAGTCCGGCCACCAGTCCGGCTACCAGCGTTCCAGCGGGGCCACCGGATTCACCCCCCTATTCAAAGCCTGCATTTCGGACCAGGACACCCCGTACTTGGCCCAGTCGATCTGCTTCATATTGTTCAGCGCAATCGGCGGGTTCATTGAAAAGATCACGATGAGAACGTCCAGGATCTTGCAATTGCCATCCCCGTTCTGGTCGCCGGTACAGGGGACCAGACCAAGCGCCTGATCAATGATCGACTGAACATCGGCGGAGTCAATGTCTCCGTCCAGGTCAAGGTCCGCCTTGGCCGCTACCCGGAACGAGAACGCCGGGCCTGAGACGAGGGGGACCGCCAGCCCGATACTTCCACCGGCCTCCAGACCCGACAGCGGCAACTGGACCAGACCGGCCGCAGTTCCGGCTGGTACGGGGATGGTGTAGACCGCTACCGGCCCGTTGGCGATGGCGTTCTGATTCGCCCCGGCTATCAGGCATTTCGATTTGTCGGCTGTGCAGTAGAGGGTCTTGGCCGCCGCCGTCCCGGCCGTGCCAATAACGGCCGTGGCCGTGTAGCCAGTGGGGATGCCAATGGTCCACTGGATTCCGGCCACTGGGTTAGCCACCGTCGATGTCAGCCCCAGGGTGGCCGTCACGGTCTGTCCCGGTCTCACGATTGGAGTGCCGGTTACGGTCAATACAGATTGCGCCGCCAGCAGAGCCGGTAAGGCGAGAGCCAACAGCGAAAGGCGGATAGTCGTTCTGGTCATGGTAATGTTTCCTCTTCTTTCATCAGGTCCTCACTGGTCAAGGCCCTGTACTGATACCGATGATACCCCTCGGGAGTGTACAGGCCCCATTCCGTCTTCTTTCTCCGTCTCCGCTCCACCAGGAGCGAATCCAATAGGCGGTCCAGCAGATAACCCGTCCTGGACAGGCTCAGGGGAGGGGAGAACTGGTCCGCCACATGCTGGGCCATCCACCACTCCGGCCTGCCCCTCAAGGTCTCCAGGACCGCCTCCGTTTGTCTCCTGTCAAGATCGGTCATCGGAACCACTCCAGCAGAGCCCGGATCAACTGGCCCGCTTTGAGCCGTTCCTTGGCATGTTCGGCAAGGGCATTCCTTACCAATTCAGGGACCTTGGAGACCAGCACGTCCTCCACCACTCCACCATCGTCCTGGGTCCTGGCTTCCACCCCAAACAGCCCGCCGATCTCCACGACCAGACCAAGGCAATAGTCCCTGTTGTCGGACATCTCTTTGGCCGTCTCCCTCCAGGAGTCCAGTTCCCTCAACGCCTGGGAAAGTTTAGACTCTAAACTTTCCGGCTTGTGGCCGATGTGTCCGGCCTGGGCTGGGGGGCTCCATTTCCGGTCTTTGGTTCCGGTCGTCTCCGATTCGCTCCGGAAACTGAAATAGGGAATCAGTCCCCAATTCTCCGGCTTCAGTTTGTTGTAGACGATTCTCATGATAGCCCCGGTGGAGTCGTTCGCGTTCAGCTTGGCAACTTCATCTGTCAGGACAATCCGGAAGTAGATCGCCCGGTCTCCCATAGAGTCCACACCCAAGTTCCAGAGGACGCGGACCACGACGTTAGAGTGGCTGAACGCTTCGATGGTATGGCTCACCGCTTCATTCAAATCGTGGGGCGTCTCTCTCTCTTCTGGAGCCTGGGTAGGAGATGGGGTAGGGGCCGATCCTGGGTGGCCTTCGGCTTGGTCGAAAATGAACAGGCGGACCGGCTTGAGGATTGGGTAGGGGAGTACCAGCCTGATGCATTTGTCCGTCATCGCGTTATTGAACATCATGGCCAGTTCGCCAGTGGAGATCAGGGCCACCGTCTCCCCGTCCTGAATCATGGCCGTCCACTCGGATTGGTATTTCACCGGACTAGCTCCCTCCATGACTCCACCAGGGAAGGCGCTTTCCCCTCAAGCCAATCCACGGCGTCCCTGATAGCGTCCTGGATATTGTCCGGATCTCCGTCGAAGTGGTTGAGTGCCTCATCCTCGCTCATTCTCCCGATCAGGACCTTGATCTGGGCGTCGATGGCGTTATGGTGGTTGTCCCCAAACGCGGAGGTACGCCGGACCCTGGGATTGATCTCCACCAGCGCCTTGATCTGGGCTTCGATGGCGGACTCATCCGGCCGGACCGGGGGGGCTGGCTTGGCCGTTTTGGTCTTCGCCTTGGTCTTGGGCTTGGCCGCTTTCTTGGCTGGCCGCCCTTTGGTGTCACGTTTCATTCGTTGGGTCTCCTTTTCTCATCTAGTTCTGAATCCTTCCTCGCACTGGGCCTTATATAGCTTTCGGGACAGGTTGGTCTTGTCCGGACCGTCCGGCGCGGCCCATCCACGGTAAAACGCATTTCTCCCAATCTGGGCGTATTCCACCAGACCGTCCATTATCAGATCCAGGACCAGGACCTCATCCACAGGACCCAACATGGCGTTGACCGTGTCCCACTCCAGCCACCCCATACGCCACTCGGGGCTATAGCCGGGGTACATGGCGGAGAACTCTAGGAGGGTATCCAGGATGCTCTTGTGGATTCCAGTAACCGTCCTGGCGACGACGTGTCCCAGATAGACGTACTCCCAGGGCTCCCCAGGATCTAGCTCAGGGTCCCTCCCCCGGCGTAAAATGTGGTGCCATCCACGTGAAGGCATCCTCAGGTCGGAAATTCTGGAGGACACTCCGCCACCACTGGCGGGCTGGCCGATATGGACCGCGATCTCCTGTATCGTTGCCACCATTCCGTTAATGGCCAAGGCACGATAGGTCAGGTCCAGTTGGCTCCGGAAGGCTTCCCGGTCGTGGCCCGGTTCATAGGTCCCCCCGAAGAATCGAATATCCCCCTTGAGCCATGGAAGCTCATCGTCCGGAATCAGGTCCGTGGTGAGTCCACCGTACAGAGTCCCGTCCTGAGCGCCGGAGAGGATCTGTTGGGATACCACCATCATGTCCCATTTTTTGGCTGGTGGGATGACCTCAACTTTGTGCCTCATCGTCCCCAATCCTTTTCTCCCGGCCCCGCTATCCGCTCTCTGGGGGCCTATTGCCCACTATACAAATAGTGAGCAATTGGGACAAGAGGAAAATAAAGGACTTAGGTCTAGTACGGGTGGTCTAGGGGGTTATATTGCTCATTACTATGGCAGTTTGGGCCTCCAGCGGCCGTTCCAAAAGGAAAGGCCCCAGGGGTCCGGGTGCCTGTTTCCGGATTCCCTGGGGCCTCTCAATGGGGGGTTGCCCTCCCGCCCCGGTGGTGACTATGAGCCCGGCCCGCCGTCTGGGTATTCCCTTATGGGGGCCGGTGGATTGGAGACCCGCCCGCGTCACCAGCCTGGGTAGCTGCCACACCCCCAGGCCTCAGGATCAGGTTAAGCGCGAGTTGCCGGAATGTCAACAGGCGGCCGGAGCAATTGAACTATGGGAGAACTGAGCCGGTCCAGTTCGGAGGAGTGAACCGGGTCCGGAGCGGGACTCCTGGACCTTCCCCCGGCTTTCGCTCATGGGGTGGACCGGCTTGCTATTTACGTTATCACGCTATCAGCGCCAGAACCAACAGCCCGGCCCCAATCGCCATAGCCGCCCCCAGCTCCGACCCCTCCCCGGTGATCTGTTCGGTATAGCCCAGGTCCGGCCCCCCGCCACCACCCGACCCGTCCGGCTCATCCGATCCCTCCGGCCATCCCGGATCTCCGTATCCCGGCAGGTTACCCGGCCCGCTTCCCCCGCTTGACGACCCCCCCAACACGCCACCGATCTGGACCAGCGGCGTCCGTCTATCTATCCCCGCCCAGGCTTCCACATTGCCGACATAGGCGCTGGTCGGATTCTCGCTTGCCGGGGCGTACTTGTTGATGAACTGCTCCAGGTTCAATCCTCTCTTGGCGTCTCTCCTGATCTGATTCCGGATTCCCTGGACGCCTTCCTCCCAACTGTTCCACCCGGCCCAGGCCCGCCCCCCGGCATACAGACTCACCGGCACGGCCCCCGTTTGCCCGGCATACATCAAATGCCCCGGATTGTACTTCCCGAATCCAGCCACCATCCTGGCATGGGCCGCCCTGGGATTCTGCGGGTCCTCCTGCCTGATGATTGCCTGGACCAGATCCTCAATAGTACCGGCCATTTCCGGGTACCCCCTTCAAAAGTTTAGACTCTAAAGTCCCCCAGGGACGGCCCAGGACGCGCCCGGCTCCGGGGGGATGCTGGACTATCGCCGGAGCCTCAAGCGCCACGCCTGGGCGATCCTGTGGACGGCGTTGGGGCTAAAAACGGGCCTTTCAGAGGCCGGACGGCGGATTGGGGCTCCTCTTGCCCAGGAATCCGGCCTTGATCCCCCGGCCCAGGGAAGCCCCGGCCGGGCCACCTACCACGGAAGGCAGGAGGGAGCTTAGAATAACAATTCCGGCCATGACCCTGGGCTGGGCCTCCAGCGGTACCAACTGGGTGACCAGCGACGGGTCTGTGACGACCGTGGCGGCGGCCACCGTCAGGACTCCCTGAAAGATTCGAAGGAACGTCTTGCCCTTGCTCTGCTTTGGTTCGCTCACTTGTTTATGGCCTCCCTTTGCTTGTCTCTTTTGTCTCTCAGAATATCGCTGGCGGCCAGTTCGTCCCGGAGGAAGCGGACTTCCTCCCGTAGGTAGTCCTGGCCGGTCTTGATGCCACTCAATTCTTCAATGACGGTGTGAATGTGGTTGGCCGTACTTTTGCCCTCCACTTTTAGGTCGTCCACGTCCGCCTTCAACAGGGAGAACGTGGCCCCAAAACCCACAAGTAAAATGATTCCGTTTATGACAGCCAGAACGCCGATCCGGAATCTGATCGTTGGTCCTTTGTTGCCATTGATAGCGATGTCCACTTCGTCCTTTTGCTCCGGGTCAGGCCCAGTCCGGCCCGGAGCCGATTCGTTGATCTCACCTGTTGAGTCCAAGCCCCTGTTCAAGCCTCTGTTCCTGTCTTCATCGTGCATCCTCGCACCCCTTTCGTTCAATCGGATGTCCAAACCTTAATACAGTTACCCTAGTACAGTTCCCGCCAGACCAGCCATGCGCTCCATTGGACGTTACCGGACAGCGACTGGACGAAAATACAGACGTTGTCGGCAGTGGCTCCGTCCGCGCTGATCGTGATGGGGAATTTGTTGACTATCTGGACGGACACCGGAACGCGGTTGGCGTTGGCCGGTCCGGACGAAATGGATTGATAGGCGATTGTTCCCAGAGTGCCGAAAGTCGTACTCAGGACGGTCCCGGCCACGCTCTGGCCATCGGTCTCCGTGATGCTCCCGGTCTGGACGGCCACAAACGTTCCACCGGCCGGAGTGGAGTAGTAGGCCAGTCCCCAGTACAGATTGGCCCCCACCGTGATCCCGGCGTCTTCGATCACGATCTGGCCCCGGTTGGGCTTGGTGTTGAAAAGCAGTCTTGGCCGGATGCACAGGGCTGGCCTGAGAGTGGTCCCCGTGGTGGCTATGGTCGTACCGGCGTTGGAGGCGGAAAACACATAGCCCCGGTCGTTCTCAAAGCCGTCTTCGCTGGTGACCGTGGCACAGATCAACTGCATTTCCGTCCCCACGGTGGAGGCCGCCGTATTGACGTTCTCCGCCCGCACGGGCAGGTTAGCCGAGGCCATGTAGACGTTGTTCTGATTGTTGGCGTTGAAAATCTGGTGGCAGTAGTAGATCCGGCCATTCACGTCCAGACCGTAACGGATGCGGCCGACTCCCAGCCACTGGTAGTCGATAATGAATATCTGCGTCCTGGTGGTGTTCAGCGTGACCCCGCTTGGCCCGGTCCCGTCGAAGCGGTCCAGGTTCCAATCGGCCTGCCCGATTCTGGTAGTCGTCAGGACTCCGGCCACGGTGGAGCGGAGATTGACGGCCGCCCCGTTCTGGTCCACGGAAAAAAATAAACCGTTGGCGTCGTCGAACTGGCCGATGCGGCGGGAATTGTTGTCCCCGGCCGTACCCAGTACTCCGGTAACGATGACCAGTTGCCCCTTGCCGGGCTGGTACCTGATGTACTGCCTGGACTGGACCACGGCGCGGCTGGCATTGGCTCCGGTCGTGGCCAGCTTGGTGGCCGATATGTTGGCCGTGTAGGTGGCCGTTCCGCTGTTGGCCGTTATGGTGGTCCACAGGAACGGGCTCAAGCTGTACTCCTGTTGGCTGTCGAACAGGGTGACCCCGTTGGAAGTCCTGAGACGGGAAAAGGCGTCCAGGTTGGCCCCGTCCCCGATGAAGGCCGTGACGGGCAATCCACTCCCGGCTCCCGGTCTGATTTTCCAGCCGATCAGATTGCCCTTGACCACCGACGCCAGAGCGGCCGTATAGCTCACCCTGATCCATGGCTGGAGTCCGAACACCTGTATCTGGTCCGATGTGTCCGTGTCGAACGTATGCGGGTTGTCCCCAGATACGACCGGGAACGTGGCGAACACACCTGGAGCCCCGGCGCTGGTAGGGGCGTACTCCAGGACCAGCACGGACCCGGTGGCGCTCCCCGAATCCACGTTGGTATTGAGGACCCAGTAGGTACAGCCCACTTGCCGGTTGTCGAACACGGCGCTATGGGCTACCGTGCCGGATAGCGTGAATGCCACGTTGCAATCGGGGAATTGCTGGTAGGCGGGAGGATTCTGTCCCCATATGAATCCGGAGGCCACCAGCGTCCAGAACAGGATTCTTTTCCTCATGACCCGCCTCCTCTGATCCTTTCTCCAACCGGCTTTCCGGCCGGAATCATGTAGCCCAGGACCGCGCACAGGATCAGGCTTGCCCCCACCTGGATATTGCCGCTTGCGTTGATCGTCCTGACAATCATCCTGACCCTCCTCCCGCTCCTGACCCCAATGTAGTCCGATATTGGGAAAGCGCAACTGGGAGTCCCCAGTTCGAACAGAATCCGGCCCATGTTGCGGGCGTACACAGATCCGATCAGCAAACGCCATTCCAGATCGCCGCTTCCGTCCACAAACCCCGTACCGCTGTAGGTGCAGGACAGTTGCTGAATCCTGCACCAGTAGCCCATGGGGACCGTGTAGTCGATCACCGTGACATCGCCGTCGATGATCGCCGGGGTGGTCACCCGGCCCCGCTTGGCGAACGCTCTGGCCAGACGTTCGGGTCCAGATGCGTTATCGAAGCGGCGCGAATTGTAGCCCGGCAGTTCGTTCGGCCCCAGATCGCCCAGTCCGCCCATTGATCCCAGTCCGCCCCCCGGTCCGTTCCGCCAAGCCAGTCCACCGACACCGCTGATGCCCGCCCCGAATCCCGGCCCGGCCTGGGTCCAGGATCTCACCACCGCCCTGGCTTCCTCCGCCTCTTCCTCCAGAGCACGGTCGTTTTCGTTCGGCCTTCTGGGTTTCTCCGGCAGCATCCTTCTACCTCCGAATGGCGTTATCACGGCCTGTGTCGGCGAAGGCGCTATCAGGACCAGTGTCCCCAGGGCCTGTCCAGCCCCGGACGCGGTCCCCTCCAACAGGAAGTCCACCAGGACCAGAAACCCCACTGCCTGCCCGGCCCCGGACGCCGTTCCGGATAGGGAGATGGGTCCGGAGACCCCGAAAAAATATTCCACCAGGGCATCGGTTACCCCGTTGTCCGGCTTCTGGGTGACCGATGGACGGTCAACCCGTTCACCCAACTGATTCGGGAATGCGCCATCTCCAGCCATCGCCTACCCTTGAATAAACTCCACCGCTCCCTGCCACTGTCCGGACGCCGCCGCAGTACATAGAACCATCAACGCCAGACACGCTCCGGAATACAGTTGTGGCATCCCCAGGGAGAAGGCGTCCATAAATACCGCCGCGTTGACTATTGAGCACGGAAGTTCCCCTACCCGCCTTAACAGGACCAGACCGAAGTCCCCCGCCGTCCCCGTGCTGATCGACAACTGAACCTGCGATACCGTCCTGACCCCGGTATCCCCGGCCGCCAACAGAAACGGAAACATCTGTCCCACGGCCAAGGCGTTGGCGGGCATGGAATAGGTGGCCGATTTGGGTCCGCCTCCGGTCGAATCCGTGTAGGTGGCCGTGAAGACGCTGGCCGTGGCTCCCATCGCCGTGTAAACCTCGCCCCACAACTCCACGTCCTCTCCCAGCGCGTCCGGCCTTGTCAGCACGGGCGGAGTGGCGATAGCCTGGGCCGCTATACTGTTGCCCACGAATCCGGAGTTATGCCAGAGACGGTCGTACAGGATCAGCGTCCCGATTGTCGATGTGGACGCCACAAATCTACCCAGGTATAGGTTGTTCCCACCACCCGGATTAACCAACGGAATACTCCCCGAAGTGGCGTTGGTCGGTATCGCCCCGTCCCCCGCCGCTGGAGTGGTACCGGCTCCAGGCTGCCCAGCCGTCAGCCACAGGCTGTGCCATGTCCCAACTCCCTCGGTCGTCGCGTTGGCCTTGAAAATGTGTCTGTGCTGACCCGGAAGGGCGGCTACCAACTGATTCATGGTCGTGATCGCCATAATCGTCCTCCTAACTCCTATTCCTACCTCTACTCCTACTCCCTTTGTCAATCCTCTTTCAAGATCAGGAACCCTACCGGAAACGCGGCCGACTCTCCCAGCAAAACCGTCACCGGCCCTCCGGTCAACATGTCCCAATACCTGAGCGTCCCGCCACCGGCCGCGTCGAACACCCCGAAGGCGACGGCCGCCAGCCAATTCCCGGTAGCCGGTCCAAACAGGGGTACGGTCGTATTGGACGATTTCCTCACGTTGCCCACGTCGGCCACAGGAACCCCTAACGTTACAGCCTGCCTGGAATAGTTGTCCCCAACCAATTCCACCCCAGGGTCTCCGTCGTCTGTCGGAGCCGTGGAGAACAATCCCACAAACGGCGTCACCCCAGCCACGGCCACACCCCTCATCACATTCAAAACGTCATCCGAATAAGCCTGAGTTTTTCCTGGCATTGGCTTTTACCTCACCACCTATCTCTTCCTGTTCATCGGGTAGAACCACCCCTGGATTGTGCAAGTGATCCTGGTTAGTCCCGGCACGATGACCCCGCTTCCGTTCGGGGCGTTCACAATCCACCTGATCGTCTGGGCGCTCCTCACCCGGATGTGATCGGACAACTGGAGTGGCTGATTGGGACTTCCCAACTGGAACAGGACGCGGCCCATGTCTCTGACCCACACCGGCCCCACCTGTAATCTCCATTCGATGTCCCCGCCGCCGTCCACGAACCCGGCTCCCGAATAGCGGCAGGAGATCCCATAGATGAGACCGTTATAGCCGTCCGGCACTCTCAGGCTCATGACCTGGACATCGCCGTCTATGATCGCCGGAGTCGGTATCACGCCCCGTCTCCAGAACTCTTTCCCCAGTTCCGGAAACATATACCCGTTCTCCGTCTCCACCATGTTGCAGGCCTTGGGGTGGTAGTCGATGGCCGCCCCGTTCACCAGCTTGTAGAACCTCTCCAGGCAGCAATCGTAAATGTTGCCCTCCCGCCTGGGCGTCTTGTATTGCTTCACCAGCAGATTGGGAAAGACCGGACCCAGGACCGGCCCAGGATCAACCCACCCGCCGCCGAATCCGCCTCCGCCCCCTCCCCCTCCCCCCGGTGAAGGGATGGCGTTGTTGAACTCCCAATAGTAGTTGAAGGTCGGTCCAATCCCGGCGTTATCGAATACGTCCATTGATACGGCGTACAGGGTCGTGGCCGTCACCATCCCTGCGCTTCTGCCGAAGCCTCCCACATATCCAATCGCAAGGCCGTCGAACACTTCCTCTTCGGCGCTGAACGCAAACCCGTCCGGAGAGGTCACTCGCATGATTATGGACTCTATTGGCGAAGACCCGACCCACTGCTCCTCAAGCCATACGACTTCGTAAATGTCGTTTCCGTCGGAGAACCCTGTAAACGAATTCATGAGTCTGCCGGTCCCCACAAGGGCGTCGTAGGTGACCATCTTGATAAAGGTTGTGTTCCAGACTGGGTTGGCCGCGCTCACACCGAACACGAGTGAGAGGGTGTAGTCATTCTGATCGACGACTGGAATGTCAAGGGTTAACAGGGTAAAGTATACCTCTGTCGCCGCCATCGTACCCCTGGTCTTGGCGGCGCTGATTGTGCCGAACAGGAGAACGCTGGCCACTACTGTCTGGGGTATGTTGGCCGTTCCGTCGTCATCCACCGATATGTGGCCTATTTCGTTGAATGTCGGACCGGCGTCGTAGTGGAAATAGAACAGATGTACTCTACCAACCGACCCCAGAGCGGCGCTCGCGGTCTCCCAGCTCTCGGTCTCCCCTCCCGTGCTGATCAGGATAGTGTAGGCTCCAAAGGCGTTGAGTACGGTGTCGAACTCCATCCACCCTATCCGCCAATAGTAGACTCCGAACACCGGGGGGATCTGTTCCGCGTCGAACGAACCGAATATGAATATGTTTCCGTCCGGCTTGAACACGCATGGCCAGCCAACGAAGTTACTAGGCGGGTTCGGGACCGGATCGTTATACCCCTTGGCGCTGGCGAAATCCAGACCCCAGGAGTCTGTGCCGGTGTCGAATCTGCGGACATGTATGAAGTCGTCAGTCACGCTCATGTAGACCACATACAGCGTGGGGTCCACCACCGGCCAGTCTGGACCGACCACGACTGAAAACGTCGGGTTTATCAGGGACGATTCCATGGCGCTCCCGCCATCCATCTCCGCCCACGTCAGCCCCTTGTCCACACTCTTGATAACCGTGATGAAAAATCCGCCTAGCCTGAACCCCAGGTAATACCTTGTATCGTCATCGGTGGCAAACGGCCCCCAATACAGCATTGGAAAGCTGGCCGTCGTGAGGACCGGGAGGTCTACTGGGTATGGCATATTCCTGTCTCTGCCCTGAAAAGTTTAGACTCTAAACTTTTTCGGGACCATTCTTTGTTCCCCATCCATTCCCCTATTTGGCTTAGGAGGTCGGGTAGAACCACCCCAGGAAGCCACAGACGATCCGGCCCCCGGCCAGACCGGATAAGGCCGAATGAGAAAACAGGTACTGGACCCGCTGGAACGTCCGGAGACGCAATCCCCCACGGAACAGGGTACAGGGGGATGTCAGTGAGCCCAAGGCCGTCAGGATCTCCCCGAAATCGCGGGCGTAGACCGGGCCTACCTTGATGCGCCAAACGAGGTCTCCGGAACCGTCAATGAAGCCAGCGCCGGTCCAGTAGTTGACCACCGACGTGATGACCCCGGCGTATCCCACCGGCACGATCATCTGGGTGACGACCTGTTCAGGGTCTCCTGGGTTGGGCAGGGCTATGGAGTCGATGACCTGGAACTGCCGGGCGTCCTCCGGCATGACCAGATAGGGGGGCTTGTCCCAATTGCGGGCCGTTGGGCAACAGAGGGTCTTCAGTCCGCCCAGGGCCACGATCTGGCGGAATATGCCATTGTCCCGCTCCAGTTCCCGGTCATAGCGGTTGGGTGGGATTATCTGGGGAGCCGACAGGGCGAACGACGGGACCAGGGGGACGCTCATTCTGGGATTGGCCATTAGATTGACCTCCTGCTACCACGTTCGTCCACTATCGAACATGGCTCCGCGAACAACAGGGTGAGTTGGCAGGTAACCTCTTCGGCCGACGTGGATGACATCTCCACGTTGACCAGACCGGGCTCCAGGATCAGGCGCGGCTGTGGCAGCAGATAGGGGAATTGAGCGCCGCGCCGCTGGGGGGCCGTCTGGTAGAGGGCCGACGCGGACCCGTTGACGAATTCGGAAAACAGTCCGATGCCAGTACAGGAATCGGTGATTTGGATGTAGATGTCGGCCGGGGCCAATTCCTCCCGTTCGGGGGGCGGACCCAGGTTGACGAAGCGATAGCCCCAGAGGTAGGACGCCGGTCCGACCTTGATCTGATATTCCAGCGTCCCATAGGGGGGGATGGGCTGATTGAAGTCGTCCGGAACGACAAACCAGCGCGGCCGGTAGAGATTGGCGCGGCGGAGAATTTCCATCTGGGCCAGAGCGCCCGGAAAGAACTGGCCCGGCCAGTAGCGGGTCGCCGGGTTGAGAGTGAATCCGTCCATGGGTGTGTTCAGCATGGCATTGGTACCTAGCAGGGGAATCTCCAGGCTCCGATAAAGTGGAGCGTCAGGGTGGCCGGTATGTCGGTGTCTATCAGAAGGCTGGTCACGTCGAAACGGATGAGCGAATTGGCCTTATATAGCAGGGTTGGGGTGGGGAACACGGAATTGTAATCGGCGTTGCAGTCGGACAGGTAGGAGTCCAGTACCGGCGTGTTGGACAGGGCCTGTTGATTCTGGTCGTAGAGGGTGATCTTGACATGGCCGTTAGCCGGTATGGGGGCCGCCGCGCCCTCCAGTTGGATCATGGCGTGGATTACCTGGAGTTCAAAGTCATTGGTGTCCACCAGGACGCTGAACTGGCGTGGCCCCTCCAGGACCTGATACAGGGGGGCGATACGGCCCGCCCAGGTCACCGGCACGTCGGTTGTGATGGTATACGGCCTGGAATGGTACCTGTACGCCGTCCTGGGGGCTTGCTGGCCCCAGAAACGGCGAACTCCGAAGAATGCCAGTTGGGCGAAGAAATTGGGTACCGATCCAAGGACGGCGTAGGCGTTATTGGCCCTCAAGACCGTCTCCAGGTCAAAGCCGATCTGGGCGTCCGGAGGGTAGACTATTTCCGGCATGACCACGTAGTCATGTGGGAAGCCCACGGCCTGGGACTGGCGGTTCATCGAATTGCGGTCCCTGAAGCGGAGGCCCGTGGCGATGTTGGGCATTCCGGCGATCCGGCGTAGGATGAAGTCCGATCCCGATACCAGGGGCTGGGCTAGATTGGTGTAGCTCAGGGCGTCGGTCAGGCCGTCCCCGTCGAACAGGTAAGCGAAAGGCTGGTCGTAGTAGTCCGTCTGGCCTTCGTGGCTCCACGGCGCTACCTGGGTCATTGGATTCATAGCTGGAGTTCTCCTATTCCGGTATTCCAGTTCGATTCTTCCGTCTCATCAGGCGTCTCACCGGGCGTAACCGGACTAGCCCGGCAGCCTGTAACGCTTGACGCCCCGGAACACAAGCTGGACGGTATTGGGAGCGGCCGACAGATCCTGAATGTCGATGCCGATCCTACCACCGGCCGGGATGACGATCTCCGGAAACATTGGCCACAGGACGGAGAACGTCCCCTGGAAAAACGTTGGGCTGGCCAGCATCCCGTTGGACAGGTAGTACCCTTGCGAGTCCGAGAACCGGATTGAAAACGCTCCGGTATTCGATACCACCTGGAACGCCCGCCAGCAGAAATCCGCGTCCGTGTCGATGGCCAGTTGCTGGTCCCTGAGCATCTGATTGGCCGTCAGGGCCACTTCGTAGACGTTGTCGAAGCTGACATCATAAAAGCCGTTCGGGTAGTCCCCCGCAAGGCCGTTGTACGCCGGGGGCGCATATGGATTGATTCGGCTCATAGTCTTTTGTCTCCTGTCTCCCTGTCCCTATCTCCCTGTTCCACCCGTTCAACCGTCTACCCGGCCGTTCACGGGAGTACGCCCAGGCCCACAGGTGGGTGAAGCCTGGGCGTCCCGCACGGATGGGGGGCGGACGGAAGTACACCCCCCAGACCGTGAGCCGTGGTTTACTGGACGCCTCTGGCGTAGAAGCCGTCAAGCAAGACCTGGAGCCGGATGCCGGTACCGCCGTTCTGGGCGGTCTCCGTGGTGAAGGCCGTTCCGGTCAGCCGGGCGTAGAACGTCATCTGGTTTTCGATGACGATTGGGATGGCGAGCTTGTGCATCGCCTCACGCGACTGGAGCCCGTTGGAGTAGAGCGCCGAATCGGTCATGGTGGTCACGGCCAGAATGCCGCCACCAGCGTTGAAGTGCCACAGCGGGGCGCGTTGATAGACCTTCTGGCCCAAATAGAACTCAAAGGCCAGTCCGTCCATCATGCTGTAGAGATCGGCCAACAGGATGTTTTCCTGCCAGCGAATCCGGAACCCGAAAATGGAGAACGCTTCCGGAGCCGGGAGTTTCTGGCTCTGGGTCATGTTGGTGTCGGCGTAGGTTTTGCCCGATGCCGCGCCGACGTTGGTGAAAAAGGCCGTGGTCAGTTCAGTCACCGGGCTGGCGACAGCGATATCCACGCTGTCATATAACGGGGTGTGCTGAACGTCCATTCTGTTCTGGACGTAAACCTCGGAGTTGAAGGCTTCCGAGATCATCTGTTGGGTCGGAGTCATGCGATCAGTTTCCTCATTGGTGTTATCGGTTTCCGTTTGCGGGGGCCTATGGCTGGGAGTGATCCAATCACAGACCCCCGTGGGACACAGGGAAAGACCTCAAGCCTTGGGCGTTCCAGTTAGAACGCTGTGCCGAAGGACCGGGACAGGCCGTTCATCTGAATCCGCGCCTGGGTAGTGGGCGGAGGGGCCAGACGGAGCGGGTTTTGCGGGACCGTGAACGATCCGGGGACCAGATCGCCCAGTCCGGAGATCCCAATGGGATACTCCCCGAACTTCAGCCCCGGACTCACGGTGTTGATCAGCGTGGAGCCGGTTTGCATCAGACCGCCGAACAGGATGCCGCTACCGAAAGCGCCACCCAGGAAGCGGTTGCCGATGTACCCGGCGATGAACGCGCCGATGCCGTTGGCCACGACCGGGCCAAAAGTCCCCAGCGGGGCCTTGACGGCGGCGGGGACCATGTTGGCGATGAACTTGGTTGCGGTTACCCCGACCAAGCCCCCCGCGATCATCTTCAGACCTTCGCCCGAAAACGCTTTGGTCCCACCCAGGCTGGGCATGGGATTCCGGCGTCTCCGGCGAACGGAAACCGCCCGGCGGCGGCGGATCGGATTGGACCGACGCGCTACCACCCGACGCCTGCGGCGACGGACAGGGGCCACCGCAAGGGTAGTGCGGCGGCGGCGCGGATTTCTTGACTTGCGGCGGCGCTTGGCCATTGTTGACTTTCTCCTTCGTTGTGGATTGACCGCCCCCAGTGTGACCAGCAGGGCGGGGTTTTTCCTGGCAGTCCGGCGCTTTGCGGGACGACGCCGTTTAAGGGCCGCCCGCTGCCGCTTTGTGCCAAAGAACTTGACTTGTTTGGCCGTGAGCTTCCGGCGCGGATTCCTCCGCCTCTTGGCCTTGGTGGATGCCTTGCGGCGGCGATGTGGATTCGCCAGACGCTTGACCATGCTCAGTGTTGCCATTGGTTTCCTGTGTCTCCCTTCCCTTGTTAGATTCGTTTCCGATTCAGTTCAGGGCCGGACTAGGCTCCAATGGAGTGCGGACGCCGGGCGTACAGGCGGACCGATGCCGCCGCGTCCCCGGACCCCGTCGTGGTCCCTTTGGCCACGGTGATGACCGTGCTGGTAATCGCCGTAACGTGCCAAGTCCCCGTGTAGGCGGCTGGCAGAAGCGGCAACAGGTACACGTCAGCCGGGGCGGCCCCGAAACCGTGTGTCACGTCCCCGCCCGTGTCGGCGTCCAGAGCGACCAGACTCCACGATTTGAAATCGACTCCGGCGAAAACGGCTGTAGGTGTGAAAGCCATCTCTTCTTTTCTCCCTTCCGAAAGTTTAGACTCTAAACTTCCCCATCTGTAGTAGCTGGCCACGGTTGGGGTAGTCCCACCCAGGCGAGTCCGGGCCTGGGCGGGATTCTTGCCGTCCGCCCTTTAGGGGGGAGGCCGGAGAAACTGGGAAACGGTGAGGGTAAACATCGCGTGATTGGATCAGTTGACGTATGTCAGTTAACGATCCCCTCCGCCTTGACCTTGTACTCACCGCCAGAGACGGACAAGGCCATGTTCATGGTGTCGTAGTTGAGAATCGGTTCGTAGCCGGTCTCTTCGCCCAGGCCGTGGTAGTAGTCGGTGAGCTTGAACTTCTGAAATTCCTTCTTGGCGCGATAGGTCAGCTCAAACAGGACCCCCACGGCGACGGAGTCCCGGTTGGCCTGAGCCCGATTGAAGCCCAGGGCCGGGAGGTCCAACGACTGGTCTCCGCCTTCGATATAAAGCTGGGTACCGGCTTCGTTGGAACAGAGTTTGGTGGAGCCTTCCGGATCGTCGGCGGAGAAACTGATGGTGGCCTGCTTTCCGGTGAAGGTGTTGACCTTCAGTTCGACCAGATCCCCCAGGACGGTCAGGTGGGAGTGGTAGTGGATGTCCTGGGTCAGTTCCAGGGTCTCTGTGGAGGGAGCGCCGTGGAAGGTTTCGTACAGGGCGGCGGCGTCGGATTCGGGATTGCCTCTCCGCTCCATGGCCCTGGCTTCCCGTTCCTTGGCCTGGGCGTAGGCGGGGCCGTGGAAGTCCAACAGGGCTTGGCCTACCTTGTGGACCAGATCCTGGCCCAGAGTAACCACGCCGGACGTGAGGGTATCGCCGGTATGGACATCGACAATCTTGAATGTATGGATAGGCCCTTCGTTGGGGTCCAGGGACTGTTTGATCCGGGCTTCCAGAGGGTAGGATTCGATTTCGATTGTGTCCCCGCTGGCCGACACATAGGGCTTGTGGACGCCCATGGCGCGGAGGCGCTTGGTCACGGCGGATTTGGATTTGGCGTCCATTGGATTGCTATATGGGTTGCGGGCTCCAGGACCAAACTCCCCGGTACCTTTCTTATGCCTTCCCACCATGGCCTCATAGCCCCTGAGATCGTTGGCCAGATAGGCGTCCAGGCTGACCACGTCAGACCCACCGGCCATGTTGGAGCCACGCCACTCATATTTGTCCGGGCGGCCCTTGACGGTTGTGGTGACCAGTTCAACTCCGGACTTCCAGTGGTGATCGGGCTTATAGAGATAGTAGGTCTTGGCCCCACGGGCGTACACGTCGCCACGGGAGAGGCCATAACCGGAAGCCGTTGAATGGAACGGATGCTCCGGGGCGGAGTCCAGGAAAGACGTTGGATTGCCCACCCGGTCATTGGCTTCACGGTAGCCATAGACCCAGGCCCGCTGGATCAGCTTCAGATCCTGGGGGGAGAGCAAGCCCCAATCAACCACGTGGGCTCCGTCGTACTGCTTCCACGCCTTGAACGCCTGGACGATCTCCCGCTGGTCCACCCTCTTGGGGCTCACCCCGGTAGCCTGAATGAATCTCCGGCCCTCGGTCTCCCCGTGGCGCTTGATATCCAGAAGATCGTTCCCATTCCAGACCTTGGAGGACTCAAACAGGAACAGGTCATTAGAGGGGTTGTCGGTTGGATTGTGCCTCCCTCTCCGTCTCCCCGGCTCTTGGGCGTACCCACGACCGAAGAACCTAGCTGCCTCCATGTCCCAGGCGTCCAGGTCCTTGTAGATAGCCGTTTCGCTCAGTTCCGGATGGATCTTGTGAAATTCCTTGGATGTCCACAGAAGACGCTCGTAACGGGAATTGGAGTGGACTCTGGACAGATGCCAGAGGTTTGCCAGTTCGGTCATCAAGTGATCCGGAATCCAGCGTGGATTGGATGGGTTCTCCTCACACTGCCGGGGCCACCCCGCCCCATGCTTGCGTCTCTCAATCCAGGCGGCCAGCGGCTTGCCCAGATCCTGGGACAGTTCGGTGAAGTGGGTATGGGGACAGCCGGAGCCGGGATAGGGGTTGGACGCCCGTCCCAGGTATTCGACTCCGCCCAGCTTCCTGTTCCTGACAGCGTGAGTCAGACCCTGTTGGAATTCGTCGCTCCGGTATACCCGGCGCTCCAGTTCCTGGCCGTCCCTGGTAAGGGTGATTCCATATTGGTGGGTCCTCCAATCGCGGTCCATGGAACTCAGCTTGTAGACAAACAGGTCGTAACCGTCTCCGATGGACTTGAGGACCCCAGCCTGGACACCGTGGGACTTCCTGAGGCGTTCCATGATACCCAGAGCCATGGATGTGGCCTTGGATTCCGATAGGGCCGGGTTCCTGATCGGGTCCGGCGTCAGCCTGTAGGTCTCCCTGATCCCGTCCATGAATTCCTTCCGGACCTCCACGCCCTGCCTGCCCTTGCCCTTGCTCCAATCGCTGAACGACCCCACGGCCTGGGCTTCGCTGGGCCGTATGATGCCCCTGAGGCCGTTCCAGCCCTCCCCAACATGGCGTCCGGCGTCATGGGCGGACAGGAGACGGAAGTCCTCCAGGGGCATCCCGAACGCGGTACGGGGATTGCCGGGATTCCCTACGGACGGATTCCTCAACAGGTAACCCACGCTCTGGGGCCTCCAGCCGGTCAGGGTGAAGTGGTGATAGGCGAAGTGGGTAGCGTCGGCAATCTGGCCCTGGTCCGGGATGACCGCCTCAGGACCCACCTTGGTCCCGTCCGCCTCAGTTACCCAGGCCGTGATATCCCCGTCGTCATGCTTCCGGAAGTGGAGATAGTGGTCCCGGTAGTTGGTCCGCTCCCACTTGCCACCGCCCAGGAACACCTTGGCCGTGCCGGTTGAGGCCAGCGAATCGGCCACGTCCGGCGCGTTGGCGTAGGAGTCCCTGTCCTGCCAGTCGCCGGGGGGGTTGCTCTGACGGCCCATCTTGGCCTCTTCCCTGTCCCCGTTCTCTTTTGACTTGGCCACCAGCCTGAGCCATGACTCTTCACTGCCAGTACCCTTCGACCCCAAGGGCCTGAATTCAAATGAACTGTACCCTCTATCCGGACGTGGCCCCCAATGGGTGTACTTGGTCACTCTCACCGTGGGGAGATCCGGATAGCCCGGAGCGTCCCAGGATTCGATAACGGCTGGGATTCCCATCTCACTCTGGGCGTAGATCCACCCGCGAGTCCCAGGCGGCTGATTGCCGGGGGCGGCGTAGCGGTCACTGTGTCCGGACTTGGAACGGGCCATGACTACCCCCGCCCCCCTTCCACCATGCTCATCAGGTCCCTGGCCGCTTCCATCTTGACTACCGGGCCTGGGGGCTTGGTCCCATACTCTTTCCCGTATTCCTTGGCCGCCCCTTCGATAACGTAGTAGTAGGCTTTGGTGGCCGACTTCAGGTTGTAGTTACCTTGGTCCCTCAACTTGATCAGGTAGTCGGTGACGGCCTTGATATGGACAGCCCGGCGTGAGTACTTGGAGCGGGCGAAGTTGGCCAGATCCCAGGCCAGTGGGTGGTCCGCGCCGGTCTTGGGGTTCTCCTCATAGCTGGTCCCGCCAAAGTGTTCCCGGTAGGGCTCACCGTCCGCCATCATGGTCACGTCCTCACCACCAGCCCGGCCGCGTCCCCCCACGCTCTGGTCCACATATCCGTTGTAGGTGTTGACTGCTTCGGACTTGCTGTTACCCGAATAGACCGTGCCGATGTTGCCAACAATCACTTCGTACTTGTGCCTTTTCATAGGATTGCCAGTCCTCTCCAGTTTTCTGCCATAGGCATAGCCCCGGTTGAAGTTCTCCTCAAAGGGTGATCTTTCCATACTTTCCAGGACCCTCCCAGCTATGGCCGGGTCCTGCTCATTCCACCACTTGATAAACCCGTAGTGACGGACTCCGGCGTTGGCCACGCCGGACTCGTGAGCCCCATACTGAGCCCACCACTTCCCAGCCTCAAAGGAATGCTCAAATAGATTCCCGGTCTCCCGTTTGAATCCACCCGGATTCCTCTCCCCCTCAGGCTCAATCATTGCCACCATCTTGAGATTCCTGTCTCCCATGTCGGTGGTCCCATGTACGGGCGGCCTGAGCGGGAACATCGTCTGAGTGTCCCCCGGATCGCGGTAGGGCTTACCCAGTCTGGTCTTGGTCCCTTCGATGTAAACCACGTCTCCCTGTTTGGGCTCCCAATACCTGGGTGGGGGGACGCCACGGCGGACGTAGGAGCGGCCATTCATTTCCGGGTTCCTTTTCCCCCTTGTACCCTCCGTCTGCTGGTAGGCGTGAATGAAATTCCTTCTGGAGTTATCCAGATCCTTCTGGGTGTAGCCGGTCCAGTCCTTCGTTCTGGCCCAGCGTTCCCAGGCTTCGGCCGTGTACTGTTGTTTGATCCCCGAAGCCATATCGGCTTTAGCCCACTCGCGCCCGGCGTTCCAACTATCGGCCGTACCTGGGTTACTCATACACGGATTCTCCTGGGCCAGATAATCGTCCAGCCCCTCAAACTCTTCGCCCTCATGCTCCCTAATCCAGTCGTAGGCCTCGCTAAACTGGTCGTCCTCACCACCCCAGCCCATGGACCGCGCCACTCCGGGGTAGTCCCAATCGGTCTGTATCAGGGTGGTCTGCGAGTCGTCCTCCGGATCTCCGTTGTCCGGCACGACCAGGAAACCCGTTGGCGCTCTCCGGCTGAATTCTACGAATGCCATGTCCGTTCTCCTACCCTTCCCATTCCCCGTACTTGGCCAGATAATCGAACAGCCTCTTGGGGGCCTTGCCAGAGCCCAGCCCATGCGCGAAATACTCCCCTGTCTCCAGATTCACCGTGACCGGGGAGCCGCTACCGTGTATTTTTACTTCCGGCCTCAGATTGGATTTGGACGGTGGCTCCACCACAACCGGCTCTCCCGAAGCCCGCTCCATTCCGGCCCTGATCTGTTCAATGAAATCCTCAATCCGCTTGCTGGCCCGCCCCCGCTTGAATCCTTCCCGCTCCTGTTCCGCCCTCTGCCTTTCGGCCACTTCACGGGCGCTTACCCGGCTGGGCTCATTGACCAGCCAATCGTTCAGTTCAATCACCCCGCTCCCCGTCTTGCCAGGATATCCGGCCCCTTCACTAACCTCCCAGCCGTCCCAGGTGGCATATACCCGGCGTCCGTCCGGCAGCGTGTACAGGCTCCTGACGTTGTCCGGCGACCCACGGAACACCCCGCCCCGCCTGTTCATCAGGTAGTGGCCAATCACCACCGGGTCATTGTTGTCCGGATTCCTATGCCCGCCGTGTCCATGCCCGTTCCACCGCCCCACTCTCCTATTGGGGTTCTCTTCCCTGGTCAACTCCC
>Ga0210377_10001413_pt1 | contig 22024 bp, 20 predicted proteins | sample PLM4_65_b1redo_FD_155480 | JGI IMG/M metagenome (GOLD analysis project Ga0210377, IMG submission 155480) | Groundwater sediment microbial communities from an aquifer in East River, Colorado, USA - PLM4_65_b1 redo | ecosystem: Environmental > Terrestrial > Soil > Riparian zone | place: USA: East...
GGCGGGGAAATGCAGCGCGTGGCCATCGCGAGGGCGCTCATCGCGGGCCCGGCGGTGCTCCTGGCCGACGAACCCACGGGCAACCTGGACACGCGGACGAGCATCGAGATATTCGAGCTCCTCAAGGGCCTGCACCGGGAAGGCCAGACGATCGTGATGGTGACCCACGACCCCAAGGCCGCGGCCTACGGCACGCGGACCGTCACGCTCCGGGACGGAAGCATCTCCGAAGATACGACAACATAGAAATTTTGCCGCAAAAAGGCACAAGAGGCACAAAAAACTTTAAAGCTGTCCCCTTTTGCGCGTTTTGCGCTTCTTTGCGGCTAATAGCTTTTTACTCGACTCGTTTTATTTCTAACGGCAACATAGTGATTTTGCCGCAAAAAGACGCAAGAGACACAAAAAAACTTAACCAGTTTACCTTTTGCGCATTTTGCGCATCTTTGCGGCCAATAGCTTTTATTCCAGGATTGTCGCTATGACAAATCTCCCAAATCTCATACGCCACATCAGCGTCCGGCGCATGCGGCTCCAGAAGGTCCACGCGCTCATGACCGTCACGGGCATCTGTCTCGGCGTCGCCGCCATCGTGTCCATCGGCATCGTGAACAAGAGCGTCCTGCGCTCCTTCGAGGACTCGATAAACCGCGTGACGGGCAGGGCCGCGCTCCAGGTCACCGGTCCGGCGTCGGGCTTTCCCGAGAACTTTCTCGACCGTGTCCAGCGGGTCCCCGGCGTGGAGTATGCCGTGCCGGTGATCGATACGCAGGGCATCCTCGTCGGGGCAAAGGAACAGACGCTCATGATCCTCGGCGTGGACGTGCTCCAGGACGGCAACATCCGCGACTACAAGCTCTCGGACGAGAGCGCGGACATCCCGGACCCCCTGCTCTTTCTGGCCCGGCCCGATTCCATCCTGCTGACCCGGGAACTGGCGGAACGCGAAGGCATCACAATCGAGCAGAAGATACAGGTACAGACCGTCAGCGGCATCCGGACCTTCCGCGTGCGCGGCCTCCTGAACCCCGAAGGCCCGGCGAAGATCGCATCCGGCACCATCGCCGTCATGGACTATCCCGCGGCGCAGATGGCCTTCGGCAAGGAAGGGCGCATCGACCGGATCGACGTGAGCCTCCTGCGCGGCGAGGACCTCGAGACCATGCGGGACCGCATCAAACAAGCCCTGCCCGGCGGATACAGCGTCCTAACGCCCGAGGGCAGGACCCGGCAGGTCGAGCTCCTCGTCTCCCGCTTCCAGAAGAACATCAACCTCATCAGTTTCATTGCCGTGTTCGTGGGCATGTACCTTATCTATAACGCCGTCTCCATCTCCGTGGTGCAGCGGAGAAAAGAGATCGGCATCCTGCGCGCCCTCGGCACGACCCGGCGCCAGATCATCGCGCTCTTCCTGGGAGAGACCTTCGTTATTGCCATCGTCGGCTCGGCCCTGGGCGTCGGCGTCGGCATCTTTTTCGCGAAGTCCGCGATCGGGGCCGTGGGCCAGACGGTGTCCGAACTGTATCTGAGGACCTCGATCTCGGAGCTCTCCGTGTCCTGGACGAACCTCGTTCTCGGCTTCGTCACCGGCATCGCAGCAAGCCTCGCCGCCGCGCTCTTTCCCGCGCTCACGAGCACGCGCATCAGCCCGATATCCGCCATCAGGTCCGCCCCCTATTCCGAGGAAGGATTCATTTCCGGGTGGAGGCCCAGGATCCTATCGCTCTTTTGCATCGTCCTGGCCTCTGCGCTGCTCATCCTCTACAAAACGGCTGCGTCCCCGGTCCTGCACAGCACGGCAATGATGTTCGCGTCAACGGTGCTGCTTCTATTGGGGACCTCTTTCGCAACGCCCACGGTGCTCCAGGGTTTCCTCGTATTTTTCCGCAGGGCCGTTTCTCCGCACGTCGGCGCCGCCGGCAGGCTGGCGGGGCTCAACCTCCAGAAGAACATCGGCAGGAACGCCGTGGCTGCAGCGGCGATCTTCTACGGCATTGCGGTGTTCGTCAGCTCCGCGGGTATCATTTACAGCACCAAGCAGTCCGTGCTGGAATGGATAGACTCCTACGTGCGCGGGGACATCATCGTCACCTCCGGCCATCCCCTGGCGTCCACCGGGGCCCAGAACATCCCCATGCCCGTCGATATGTGGAAAGAGATCGAAAAAGTGCCCGGCGTGCTCTCGGCAGACCCCTTCCGGAAGATCTACATCGATTACAAAGGCAGGCGCATCCTGCTCCTCACCCTGGACGTCGACCGCAGGATGCTGTACAGCCCGTTCAAGGTGATGCAGGGGACCCGAGAGGACATGGTGCGGCTCTTGCCGAAGCAGAACTACATCGCCGTGAACGAGGCCATTGCATCACAGGAGCACCTCAAGCCCGGGGACACAATGGTCCTCCCGACCTCGCAGGAGCACCTCAAGCCCGGGGACACAATGGTCCTCCCGACCCCGGAAGGCCCGGTCCCGTTCACGGTGGCCGTCGTCAACGTGGACTACAGCTCGGACTCCGGCTCGATCCTCATGGACATGCACACCTACCGCAAATACTGGAAAGAGTACCTTGCCGATTCGTTCTCGATCCGGGTGAAATCAAAGGACGAGGTCCAGGCAGTGCGCGAGGCGATCGCACAACGGTTCGGCAATGACCGCAAGCTCTTCGTGCTCCCCTCCCGCGAGTTCAAGAACGAGATCAGGAAGATCATTGACCAGGGTTTCGCCGTGAACCACGCGATCAATGTCATCACCATGCTGATCGCCTGCCTGGGCATCATCGTCACGCTCCTCGCGTCCGTGCTCGAGCGCACGCGCGAGATCGGGATCCTCCGCTCCATCGGCATGCAGAGGGGCCAGGTATCGCGCGTGGTCGTTGTCGAGTCCATGCTCCTGGGCATCGTCGGAGGCCTGCTGGGGGCCGGCGCCGGCGTCATCATCGGATGGATGAGCCTCGAAGGATTTTTGAAGGGCGACTACGGCGCGAGCATGCGGTACCAGATCGATTATCCTTCTATCCTCTGGGCCCTGGCCCTCTCGACCGTGCTCGCCGCCGTGGCCGGGATCTACCCGGCGCGGCGCGCGGCAAAGACCAACATCGTGGAGGCGTTGTCTTATGAATAAAATTCGGAATTCGGAATTATCCTCTCCCCTGCGGGGAGAGGACCAAGGTGAGGGGGAATGCTCCACACTCCAAATTTCGCGCTCCTATTATTCCGAACGCAGCCTGCCCCCGAATGATTCTATCGGGGAAACTCCCAACTCCTAACTTCGCCGGTACTCCCCACTCCGAACTCCGAACTCCGAACCTGGCCCGATGGACATTATGGATTCTTCTGGCGACCACAATAGTGAGTGGAACACTGCAGACGACGGATGCTAGTGCAATGAGCGGCCGCGAGGTTTACGAAAAAGTCCATGAAATGCGTTCCAAGGCGCTCGACCGGAAGACCGAGGCAGTGATGATCCTTTTCGACAAAGGCGGCGGCAAACGAACGAGGACCCTTACGGAGTACGGCAAGAAGGCCGACCCCGATGCATACAAGGTCCTTGTTGTTTTCAAGAGCCCTCCTGACCTGAAAAACGTCGGTTTCCTGATCCACGCACACACCTTCTCGGACCGCGATCTCTGGGCTTATTTCCCCGAGTATAAACGCATCCGGCGCATTCCCAACAGCTCGCAGGACGATTCGTTCTTCTGGTCCGATTTTTCCTACGACGACTTCGGCGGACCGCCGAACCTGGACGACTACAAGTTCAGCATCGAGAAAGAAGACGTTATCGACGGCAAGCCCTGCTACGTGGTCGAAGTGACGCCCAAGGTCCACCGGAAATATACGAAATATCTCGCCTGGGTGGCAAAAGACCTTTGGATCCATCTCAAGATCGATTACTATCAGGACAGCGAGATCTACAGCACGGGGGCGTTCACGGATATCCGGATCATCGACGGCATCCCCACGCCTTTCAGACTCGAAATGGAGAACAAGAAGACGAACCACCGGACCGAGCTCACCATCGAGAGCATCAGGTATCACACGCATTTCTCCGTTGATCTTTTCTCGCAGCGGTCTCTGGAGCGGGCAGGGAAGTAATTTCTCATTGATATATCCGACGATTATGATATTCTGTAACTGCAACTAACTTCCTGAAACCTGCTCCTGTGCGATTTGCCATGATGGTACGTATTACAATCGAGCAACTAAGGAATCAAATTCTTCTCAAAACGGAAAGAAATTTTCTCGCAAAGACGCAAAGAGCGCAAAGGAAACCTTGAGTCAAAATCTTTTTTTGGTTTTAAAGCCAAAACAAACCTTGGTTAATATTTTCTTGACGACCTTTGCGTCTTTGCGAGAGACGCCTTTTGTTTCCGGCTTGTCCGGGTTAGGCATTGATCCGGCAATGGGAGCACAAGTTTCAATCTGAAACGTTTACGCGGAAAATTCCCTGTCACAATTATAAAGAGAACTTGTCATTTACCAGGAGAAAGCTTACAATTTATTAAATGAGCAGCGCTGCCGGAGTGTTCCCCTGCCATTGCGTACAGTATTTGGTTTGTTAATACAAGCGGTCTTTTCACCTGTATCGAGAAAATCTGAACGGAGATAAATCTATGAGTTTGAAAAATGAAATCAAAAAAGCGGTCGGAGATCATGGGATGTGGAAAAAGGTGCTGAAAAATGCGGTCGATACAGGGAAAATAGATGTTCCGATCCCTGCGATCAAGGCTGACAACCAGTGCAGTTTTGGAAAATGGCTTTATGGCTCAACCCTCACGGAGAAAGAAAAAAATTCCAGCCACTATCGGGAAGTGCGGGAGTTACATGCCGCGTTTCATGAAAAAGCCTCAAAGGTCGCCCAACTGGCCGTTTCAGATCAGAAAGCCCGTGCCTTGAAAATGCTGGAAACGAATGGGGAGTTCACCACAGCATCTGCCGCCCTTACCACTTCCATGATAGCCTGGCTAAAAGAGAAAAAATGACAAACCCGGGAAGGCCGGAACGCTCTAGGAGTAAACGCCCCGACGAAGTAATTTTTCATTGAAATCCCACATAATTATGTTATTCTATGACTGCGGCTGACTTCCTGAAGTTGCCGAAACAGTTTCAAGTAATCGAATATAAAAGCTTCACAGCCGCACCTGCCACACTAAGGAAATTTGCGATGGATGCAATTAAAAACAGGATCGAGATCCCTTCGGCGATTTTCCACCAGTTCAAAGATGGAAAAGAAAAAAAAGTCCCCTGGGGAACCGCCGTGGCGATCCTCGGAGGATGCGGAACGCTTATCCTGTGCGAGGACAGCGGCAAATTGTCCGAGCTCAAGGTTTTTCCCGGAATCCTCAAGAGGCCGTTCGAGGGATTGACCCCGATCTTGTGCATCAAGGCAACGCAGGAATATCTGCTCATGGAAGTCAATACGCCGGATTGCTGGCAGCACGAATTGTCAGACGTCTTAACGAGAATGGTCGAGCGGGCGGTCCAAATGAACTCTCAAGCGAGACCTCTTTGAAAGAGGCCTAGCTGGACATGATTCATCCCGGAAGAGCATTCCGGGGCCGGCTCAACAAAGCGCTTCCGATGACAGCTATGTAGAATGTGTGCGAACGATAGGAGGCGAAGGGTCCATGGCTGATTCCGCGGCCGGCTCACAAAAAGATATCGACGAAAGAAGACGGGGAAAAAGATATGCCGTCTCCGGCGACCTCCAAAAGTACATCAAGTTGCTGGTGAAGAGCGGCAATGAATTCGTGCCCGCCGTTCTCGGCAACTTCAGCCGCAACGGCATCCTCTTCGAGAGCCCCGCGCCGTTCAGCAAGGGAGAGCATACACAGTGCATCTTGTCGGTCTCCCTGGTGCTTTCCCGTGAAATATCCTTCGGCATAGAGGTCAAGTATTGCTACGCGGACCATGGTTCTCATATTACGGGAGCTTCCATCGATACTATTTCAGACGAAACCTGGTTCGATGCTTTTGTCGAAGTGCACGATTCTATCGTGCAGCGCCAGGGCGCCGCATAATATCGCCTTCCGACCTGTTCACATTCCGCGTGAAAGTACCTTTTAAAGGTCTGCACTATGAGTAAGAACGTCACCACGCTTAAATGGTTATTATTTGCCGGAGCGACCTACTTACTGGCGATCTCGATCGTACACATGCTGGGGATCAAGGTCCCCCTGCTCTTCATTTATTACAACGTCCCCTCCTATGGATACCAGGACAGGATAATATCCTTTTTATCGTTCGGATGGTCGGCCTTTATGTTTACGGCCTCTCGTGATCCGTTGAAGAACCGCGGCGCGGTCAAAGCGATCCTCACCGCCGGCCTCGGCGCGATCTTCGGTTTAACGGTGATAAACAACGTCACCGATTTTCACGCATTGTCCCCGGAGATCGACCCGTCTGCGTTCCAAATGGAGACCCTCGTACTGAGCGCCTATGTGGCTGCCTTGATCTTCTATTATTTTCTTGCCACAAGACAGAACACAAAGAGCGACTAGCTCTTCCTGAACTATATAATATAGCCGATTATCAAACAAACCATTCCTCCTACGAAAACCCTGAACGCAGCCTGCCCTCGAACGGTTCTATCGGGGGAACTCCGAACCCTGAACTCCGTGGTAGTAGATAAATCACTTGAAACTGCGGAAGGATTTTGATAGAGTGCGTTCTTATTGTAAGTGAACTTTACGAGAGGCGATCGGAAGAACAATTATGATTAAGAGTAAGAATAGGTCCCTGGTCCTGCTGTCCGTTGCCCTCATTACCCTGTCTGCCGGGCTCTTTGTCCCGGGCATGATGCTCAATGGTCTTAACGGACCATCAGGTTGGCTGCTCCTGTTGGCGTTCGTACTGCTCTGCGGAATTGCAGTCGTTCTGACCCTTGTTGTTGCACGCGCCGCGGTCAGCGTCGCAGCGAAGCCGGCACCAGGCCGGAAAGCGGTTCAGCGCACCGGGGAAACCGGCCTGCCAACGCCTGCGGGCGAGGCGGACCCGTCCGTCCGGCTTCTCTCGGACACGGCCGGGGAATTGAGAACCTCCCTCGGGGCGATCCAGGAAGAGCTGGAAGACATCATGGACGACGAGGCCCCTGCGGACAAAGAACACATGCAGTCCCTCTTTGATGAGACGGACAGGCTCAAAAAGATCATCGAGGGGATGGAGCAGTTGTCAAAGGCCCAGGCGCTCGCGCATTCGCTCCGGAAACAATCCGTCGAGCTCGGACCCTTGCTGAACACCATCATTGAAACAACGCGCCTCGGGGCGCAGGGCAGGGACATTACCTTCACCCTGGAGTGCGAGCCCGGCCTTACCATGACGGCCGACCCGGACTGCCTCAGCCGGATCATGGGAAACCTCGTGGACAATGCCGCAAAGGCCGTGAAGGACAGCGGAAGCGTGACCCTGACCGTTGCGCGAACGGGCGATCAGATGGTCTTTTCCGTCAGGGACACGGGAATCGGGATCAGGCCCAAACAGCTTCCTCACCTCTATGAACGGTTCTTCCGGGGAGCGGGCAGCGGCATCGGCATGGGCCTTGCCATTGTGAAGGAACTGGTGGACGCCTGCGAGGGTAAGATAGAGGTCACAACCAAAGCCGGAGAAGGGTCCGTATTTACCGTCCATATCCCGGCAATATGATCAACCAATCTAAGTGCTCATAAGCAGGTTTTTTCAATAACTTTCTTTGCTTCTTCTTTGGTAATGCCATAATGATAGTATATATATACTGACACCATGTCAGCGAGTTTGTCTACAGGAATATCCGGCATAATCTCAAGAATTTCTTCCTTAAAATAATTGGCCGCTTCGCAAATGGGCCTGTCATCTTTCTTAATATTCATTTTCTCCCTCATCTTTTATATTTGAACAAACAACATGCCAAATTATAGCATAAAAATAATGATAAACAGGTGCCCCAGATATTCAAATATATAACAACCTATCATTCCATTAAAGCGCACAGTACGCGAAGAAAGTTTAAAGGCGAATTGAAAACATTAGCTTGATACAAATCAAAAACCCGTAATTGATTTAGCCGATTACCAGATAAACCACACCGAACTTCGAACTCTGAACTCCGAACTTTGAACCCTTTTTTCTTGCCCCTTCCCCCCAAGTATAGTATCCTCGCTTTACCGTTGACGCAGTACTTTCAGTTTATCGACAGGAATTGGTACCGCACGGACGTGTTTGACTATGGGAGAGAGAATGAGCCAATAAAAAAGGTCCCAGGCAGCGAATACTGGAAAAAATATGGACCAAACTGGTTTCCATCCAGCCTGTCGTTCAAACGGATGCGAAACCTCCGTTGTTTCTATCTGTGCTTTTTTTATGAGCTACGTACCGAAGAATGGGAAAACAAGCTTATAGGATGACCCTTAGATTTTCCTGGAGTTTAAAAAGCTTTGCTGATGTACCTTCATCTTCCCGAAATTTTCTTCCATCTCTCATGCTTTTGCGGAGGTACGAAGTCATTCACGAACCGGTTCGCTTCCTCCAACCAGTTCAGCTTTGCTTCAGGAGGGGCGTCTTTGAATTGCTTCAAGGCCTCCCGCGAGGGTCGAAAAGCGAACGGTTTTTTCCGCGGTTCCTGCTTCATCGCGCTTTCCTCTCCGATTTTTCCATTTCTTCAATTGCCTCGATGTCCGCGAGGTCCTGGGGCCTGCCGGCCGCTTTCTTAAGCGCCTTCAAATGCGGCAAAGAAACGACGGATATCGTAATTCCCTTTGCCGTCACGGGTACGAGATCATTCATGACCTCCCGGAAGGGAATTTTCTCCTCGAGGAACACATCTATAAGGGTCATCGGCTGCACGGGGTCGATGAACGAGAATACCTCCATGCCCTTTTCCCGTTGCCATTGAGCTCTTGTTGCCGGATCAAGCAAGCCCTCGGCTTTCACGGGATTTCGCGGGCGATAACCCAGCTCATTCATAGCCTGGATAAAGCGTTTCAGGTTCTCCGGTTCCAGGTCCACGATCAGATCGAGGTCCGCGGTGAACCTGACCACGCCGTGGAGAACAAGGGCGACACCGCCGGCGACTGCGTACCGGATGTTGCTCTTTTGGAGGGTTCTGAATACGTTTTCGTAGTACAAATCCCTGCTCCTCTTGCCGGACGTCAGGCCCCGTTTAAGATGATCTCCTTCGTGTCTTTCAGGGAATGCGTTGTCGTCCGCGGCTATACTCTTGTACAAAGCAAGAATACAATAACGATAGAGAAATGGCAAGGGGATTAAAGGCTATGTTAAGGCAAATTATAATACTCCCTGAAGTTGTACTCAAAAAAATTCATTCTGAATTCGCTGATGTCTACCCTATAAATATCTATCCGACATCTTCCGTCAAAATTCTTGCAATTCACTGTTATTTGGTGTACTCTTTTTGCCTGGGGGATTTACCCGGCCAAAATAATTGCCGACGGCAAAACACCCGAGGAAACAAATTGAGAACCATTGAACAGTGCCCCGACGCTTCCTGATCACCGTTTTTCTCATCACTACAGGGGAAAACGAGCTTTTTCCCCGAGAGGTCGAATCTTTTTTCGGGCCCCGTCACTTCATCCGGTCTTCCCGTGCATGACTGTTTCATCTGCTTTTCCTTTTTACTCGAAGGAGCATACCGCGCGTCATGGCAAACGAAGAACTGAAAGACAGACTGCAGTGGCTCATAAGGCTGCGCTGGATCGGCATCGCCGGCGTGATCGTCGTCACCCACATCGTGAGGGCGGCCGCCTTTCTGTCTTTTTCACTCGTCCCCGTCTACGGGATCGCCGGTTTTGCGGCCCTCTATAATATCTTCTTCACCCTGCTGTTGAGACGTCCGCGGGAGAACTTCCTCAGGCTTGCCGTTCTGCAGATTCTTCTCGATCAGATTACGCTCGCGCTCGCCATGTATTTTTCAGGCGGGTGCGACAGCCCGTTCATTTATTTTTTCATTTTTCACATTGTCATCAGCGGCATTCTCCTGCCGCAACGGTACGCCGTCGGCTTTACCGCGCTTGCGGCGATTTTCCCGGCCACGGTCATGGGATTAAAACACATCGGGGTCCTTCCCCATGTCGGCATTTTCAGGGATGAACCGATGATCTTTACGAACCTCGCGGTGATGGGGAGCTACGGGGCCGCCTTTGTCAGCACGCTCATTTTAACGGCCTACTTCGTCAACTACCTGGGCGTCAGGCTCCAGCAGAGCCGCGAGGAGCTTAAAATAAGCAACATCAAGCTGTCCACGCTTCTCGACGCCTCCCGGCTGACGACCTCGACCTTCCAGATCGAGCAGAGCCTCTCCGATTCCCTGGGGGTGGTGCTGAACATAGAGCGGCTCAAGGTAGGGGTGGTGCTCCTCCTTGAGGGGAACCTGTCGCAGCGGTGTCATGAATACCATCAGTGCCGCGCCCACGATTGCCCCGCCTATAAGACGGAGACCAACTGCTGGCGGTTGTCCAATACCCTGTGCCGGAAGCATGACCGGCCGTATGAGACCTTCGATGACAAAATGAGGGCCTGCGTTTCGTGCGGGTTTTTTGCAGGCATCGTGCTCGGTCCACGCATGGCCGCCGGCCTCGCCGGGGCTCCCTGTCCCAAAGACGGCCCGAAGGCGAACCCTAAAGCGATCACGCGGGCCTTGGTTGCCGGGTACACGGTCCTCGGTTCCGGCGCCAAGCTGCCCTTCAGCATGTCCCTGGATGACACGACCGAGCTCGCCATTCCCCTTCAGGCAAAGGAGCAGATCATCGGCGTGCTGTACCTGGCCTCGGACCAGGCCATGCCCCAGAACGCAGATAACAAGGAATTCTTCCTGCTTCTCATCGAGGTCATCTCCGCCGGGATCTTGAACGGGAGAATCTATGAAGATATGGAAGCGTCCTATTTGCAGACGGTGGCGGCGCTTTCGAACGCCGTGGAGGCGAAGGACCCGTACACCCGGGGCCACAGCGAGCGCGTGGCGGAGGTCTGCGCCAGGATGGCCGGCTCCCTTAAGGTGGGCGCGCAGGAAATGGAATATCTGAGGTTTGCCGCGATCCTTCACGACGTCGGCAAGATAGGCATCGACCGTGATATTCTCCTGAAACAGCACGGTCTCGACGGAAGCGAGGCGGGCACAATACGGACCCATCCCGACAAAGGGGCGCAGATCCTCGAGCCGGTCGGCTTTCTCAAGCCCGTCCTCTCCGCGATACGTCATCACCACGAAAACTTCGACGGCACCGGCTACCCCCTGGGGCTCAAGGGCAAGGAAATACCGTACAAGGCGCGCATCATCAGGATCGCCGACGCCTGGGACGCCATGACGTCCGAGAGAGCGTACCGGCGCGGACTTTCCCCGGAAGAGGCCTCCAACGAATTGATCCGGAATGCCGGGACCCATTTTGACCCCGAGCTTGTCGAGACCTTTCGCATGATAACAAATATGTGACGATCGTGCGTCTGATCATCCCCTCTCCCTTTTCGCAGCGCCCATGTTCACGAGGATACGGAATATGGCAAAGAGGAATTCAATATGTTTGAAGGACTTTTTCAGCCGATAATAACTGATTAATTTGGAAGAGATGATCATGAGTGAAAGAAAAACAAAGTTGAACTGCTGGGAGTTTAAACGATGCGGAAGACAGCCCCAGGGTATTCGCGTTCATGAATTTGGCGTCTGTCCTGCATCTCTGGAGCAAAAACTTGATAGCGTGCACGATGGTGTAAATTCCGGACGGGCATGCTGGGTTGTTGCAGGGACTTTTTGTAAGGGACAGTTACAGGGAACTTTCGCGCAGAAATACAAGAATTGTAAAGACTGCGATTTTTATTTAAAAGTACGAGAAGAGGAGCAAATGAATTTCCGGCTCACTGCGGTTCTTCTGGACGCATTGAAATAATTCTAAGCGCTTTCTCTTTCGATGAAGGGTACGGGTTTGGATTTTGTATCTTCCACCCTACGGCAGGGACAGTAAATTAAAACCCTGCATCGCTCACCATAATATTTGACGGGGTAGTGAGCATGGCGTTACTAACTCCTTCTGCGTTGGACCCTTCAAAACACATCTTTTGAGCAATCTTTTACCATCAAGTTACAACTGGAATTTCGCGATACATACTATCAAGCATTGATACATACTTGTAGGTGGAAGATTCAACGGAAGAAGATTAATTCAATATATGCAGATGAAATTGAACTGACCCCCTCCGTTTAGACAATTTATGTTAGAATGTCGGACAGGATCTTCAGCCCCATGGGGCAGAAAGGATCTTGTCATGAGCAAACAGAGGAAGTTCAGTACCGAATTCAAACGCCAGGTTGTTGAAGAATATCTGAGCGGGGTGAGTACCGCAGCCCAGCTCTGCCGGAGACACAGTATTTCCTCCGGGCTTCTGTATCATTGGAGAAAACAGTTTATCAAAAATAGCTTTGAGGCCGATTCCGCCAAGGAAGCTGCCTTGGAAGAACGTATCGGCCAGTTAGAGCAAGCGCTCGGAAAAGCTCACCTGGAAAACGAGTTTTTAAAAAAAGCGCTGCATCAGAGCTTCAATCAGTCCCGGAAAAAAGGCAGTTCATTACCGACCACCGAGACCTTATCGAAACCGTCACGAGGGGGTGCGAACTCATGAACCTCCCTCGAAGCAGTTTCTATTACACGCCCAAGACCCGGAAGATTTCTCCTGAAGATCAGGCTTTGGAAAACCGGATCGAAGAGATCACGGAGGAGTTTCCCAAAGCCGGGTATCGGAAAGTCACCCGACAGCTTCACCGGGAAGGCAACCCGGTAAACCATAAAAAAGTGCACCGGATCATGCGGGAAAAGGGCTTATTGGTGCAGAAAACCAGGCGGTTCGTCAGAACCACCGATAGCAACCATCCTTATCCCGTATATCCGAACCTGATCAGAAACCTGCAGATCACCAGCCTCAATCAGGTTTGGGTTGCCGATATCACCTATATCCGGATCGCAGTCGGCTTTGTGTACCTGGCGGTCATTCTGGACCTCTGCTCCCGGAAAGCAATCGGATACTCCATCTCGCGGAATATCGACACTGCTTTGAGCCTTTCAGCGCTTCGGATGGCGATCCAGAACAGGAATCCTCCTGCCGGCGTGATTCATCACTCGGACCAGGGCGTACAGTATGCCGCCCATGACTATATCGACGAGCTCAAAAGCCACGGGCTCCAGATCAGCATGTCGCGGAGGGGCAACCCGTACGACAACGCGTTTGCTGAAAGCTTCATGAAAACCATAAAAACCGAGGAAGTCTATCTCTGGGAGTACCGGACCGTGGAAGACGTTCTCAGACGGCTTCCATACTTCATCGAGCAAGTGTATAATCAAAAACGACTGCATGCCTCACTGGATTACGTTCCACCAACTGAATATGAGGCAATGCTATTAAGTCAGAACCCAAAAGCACCTTGTCCGATGACTCTAAACTAACTGTCCAAACTCAGGGGTGCAGTTCAAATCTATCTACCCATTCACCGTCCGGCTCAAATACATCTCTCTCCTCTTTTTCATTTTTCTTACTACCACTCCTTCTTTCGCCGACGAAGCTCTCTCCGTTTCCGGCAGGCTGGAGCTTCGGGGGGTCGAGGCATTGGACCGCGACAGCATGAAGGAAGACCCCAGTTTGACGGGACGGATCAAGCTCGATACAACGGGCCCGGAACGGCGGTTTCATTGAAGTTCCCTGCAGCAAATGAAGGTTCGTATAGGCATCCGCGGGGAATGCGCTTACTCCAGAATTCATGGTTCGAAGGAGGATGGAGTATAGCATCCGCAGAAAATCTCACTCTTCAAGGTAGTAATAATATTGTTCTAATCGCTCATTCCCCGGCTCGTTCCTGGATTCATTCCGCGTTCCGAATTCCGCATTCGTCATTGCACCTCAAATATTTTCCTTGACAAAGTTTAGAATCTTATATATATACTTTTATATATTTGGAGGGTATCTATGTCGGTAAAGTACGCCATGCTCGGCATCCTTGCGGAAAAGGATTTGCACGGGTATGAACTCAAGAGCAGTTTTGACGAGAAGGTCGGGGAGTTCTGGAGCCTGAATTACGGCCAGATCTACACCACCCTCGACCGGCTTGAGAAGGAAGAGCTCGTCACCTATGACCGTCAGACCCAGGACAAGCGGCCCGACCGGAAGATCTTCAGCATCACCCGGAAAGGCAGGAAGGAGCTTGACGAATGGCTGGCCACGCCAGTGAACCGCGTGCGCGCTCTGAGGGACGAATTCTTCGTCAAGCTCGTGTTCATGGACAAGAACAATCCCGCTCCTGTCCTTGACCTGATCGAAAAGCAGAAGGCCCTCTATCTCAAGCAGATGAACCGGCTCACGCACCAGAAAATAGAATTAAAGAAAAAACCCAAAGCCCCTGACGCGCTCACCACGGAATTGCTGATGGACGCCGGGCTCTTTCACGCGGAAGCGGACATCAAGTGGCTGACGTTGTGCGAATCGAAGATCAAGGCGGCGATGAAAAAATAAAGATTGTTCAAACGGTTCAAGCCGTTCCAGCAGTGCAAACGGTTTAAACGGCTTGAACCTTTGAACGGTTTGAACCATAATTTTAAAACCGAGGTGACCCATGATCGAACTGAAGAATGCGGGCAAGAAATATCAGCAGGGCCAGCAGGAGATCCATGCTTTGCGCGACGTATCTCTCAGCATCAAGAAAGGCGAGTTCCTTTCCGTCATGGGAGCGAGCGGCTCGGGAAAGAGCACGCTCCTGAACCTGATCGGCGGCCTCGACCAGCCCACAGGCGGCGAGATATTCATCGACGGAAGACCGCTTCACGGCATCTCTGACGATGAATTAACGCTCATCAGGCGAAGACGCGTCGGATTTATATTCCAGTTCTTCAACCTCCTTCCGATCCTCACTGCCGTTGAAAATGTCAGTCTTCCCCTGCTCCTTGAGGGCACGCCCTTTTCTCAGATCAGGCCGAAAGCGGTTTCTCTTCTTGAGCAGATGGGACTGGGCGCCCGCGTCGAACACCGGCCCGAGCAGCTCTCGGGCGGCGAAATGCAGCGGGTAGCCATCGCACGGGCTCTCGTTGCCAACCCCGCAGTGCTCCTGGCCGACGAGCCCACGGGCAATCTTGATTCTCACACCAGCGAAGACATCTTCATGCTGCTCAAGTCCCTGAACGACCGGGGCCAGACGATCGTTATGGTGACCCACGATCCCCGCGCCGCAGCTTACGGCTCGCGCATCATCACGCTCAAGGACGGTTCTGTGTCCGAAGACATCTCCATCGGAGGGCAGGCCGCGTGACGCTTACGAACCTGCTCCGCCACGTCAGCCTCAGACGTTTAAAGCTTCACAAAGCCCATACATTGATGTCCATATGCGGCATCGCACTGGGCGTTTCCGCGATCGTTTCTATCGGCATCGTGAGCGCCGGCGTGGTTCGTTCCTTCGAGGACTCCATCACCTCCCTTGCCGGCAGAGCAAGCCTGCAGATAACCGGCGGTCAGTCGGGCTTTCCGGAAACCATGGCCGACCGGGTGCAAAGGGTCAGCGGCGTCGAATATGCGGTACCCGTGATTGAGACCACGGCCACCCTCATCAACGGGGAAAACCGGTCCATCCTGATCATCGGCGTGGACATGCTGCAGGACCAGCATATCCGCGACTACCGGGTATCCGACGAAACCACCGAGATTCCCGACCCGCTCCTGTTCCTCGCAAAACCCGACTCCCTGCTCATGAGCCGCGGCCTTGCGCGCGAGAACAACATGCATATGGACCAGGCCGTCACGATCGAAACCGTGCATGGCGTCCGCGCTCTCACCCTGCGGGGTCTGCTGGAGCCCGAAGGCCCGGCCAAAGCCATGAACAACAACCTCGCGGTCATGGACATCTACGCCGCGCAGATAGCCTTCGGGAAGGAAGGCCGGATCGACCGCATCGACGTAAGCCTGCGTCGCGGAGAAGACGTCGAAACGGTCCGGAAACGCATCGTGGCCGCTCTTCCCGAGGGGTACATCGTCGATTCGCCCGCAGTCCGTTCCGCTCAGATTGAGAGGACCCTTGCCAACCTGAAACGCAACATGAGCTCCATAAGCCTCGTGGCGATGTTCATCGGCATGTACCTCATCTATAACGCCGTATCGATCGCGGTCGTGCAGCGCAGGAAAGAGCTCGGCGTGCTCCGCGCCCTGGGAACGACTCGCGGAGGGATCGTGCGGCTCATCCTGGCCGAAACGATAGTCCTGTCCGTGGTGGGTTCGCTCCTCGGCATCGGGTTCGGCATCCTCTTCGCCCACGGCTCCCTGGATGCCGTCAGCAAGAACATAGCCATTCAATATCAATTGAACACGACCACAGCCGTTCCGCTCATGATTACCTTGAACGACATCGTTATCGCGTTCGTGGCAGGCATTCTCACAAGCATTCTTGCCGCGCTCTTCCCTTCTCTCGCAGCCGCGCGCATTACCCCGGTCTCGGCCATCCGTTCCCTGCCTTTTTCCGATGAGGAGTTTCTCTCCCGCCGAAAGCTCAGGATACTGTCTGTCCTGCTGTTGATGGTGACGGCTGTCCTGCTGCTTCTCTATGGGGCAAGCAAAAATGTGTCCCAGAATCACCTCGTCATGCTGATGATGGCCGCTGAATACTCCCTGCTGTTCGGGGTCACCTTCGCCCTTCCCACGGTACTCCGGATTTCCGTTTCGCTGTTCCAGCGCTACATTGCCCCCCGGTTTGGAGCGGTAAGCAGACTCGCTGGGCTGAACATCCGCAAAAACATCAACCGGAACGCCGTTGCCGTGGGTGCTGTGTTTCTCGCCATATCGCTTTTTATCAGCGTCTCCAACCTGGTATATTCCGTGCGCGTCTCGGTCATGCAATGGGTCGAAACGTCGGCGAACTGCGATCTCTTCATAACCGCCGGCCATACCTTCTCCGGTCATGCAAGAAAACATGTCCCCCTGCCCCTGGAGATGCGCAGGGAGATCGAACGGATCGAGGGAGTCAGGTTCACGGATATGTACCGGCAGGCGTTCATCCCCTTCAAGGATTCCAAGATCCTCGTCGCAAGCGTTGACGTGCGGCGAAAGCTGGAATACAGTTCGTTCATGATAACGAAAGGCGATGCTACGCGCATCGGCCGCCTGCTCCCGGATCAGGATAATCTCCTGGTGAGTGAAAGTCTCGCCGTCCGCCATGGCATAAAGCCAGGCGATTCTCTTGTTCTGGACACGCCCGGAGGGCCGGTGAGATTCGGCGTGGTAGCAGTCGACGTTGATTATACCTATGAATTCGGCAGCGTTCTCATGGATACGGCGACGTACCAGAAGCACTGGCACGACGGTCTTGCCGACATCATTGAAGTCCTCGTAAAGAGAAAAGAGGACATCCCTGCCGTCCGCGAGGCGATCCTGCGTGGACACGGAAAGCAGATGCGATTGTTCATCCTTTCCATGGATGAATATCTTCAGGAAACCAGAAAGATCGTCGACCAGATCTACGACGTATTTCATGCCATGGATGTGCTCACCCTTTCCATCGCCTGTCTCGGCATCATCATAACCCTCCTGGCATCAGTGCTCGAACGGACGCGTGAGATCGGCGTCATCCGCTCCATCGGAGCGTTCAAAAGCCAGGTGGCAAAGATCGTAGTGGTCGAGTCCGTGCTTCTGGGCATAACCGGCGGGGTCCTCGGCATCATCGTCGGGATCATCCTGGGATGGATGGGCGTCGAAGGTTTTATCAGCGGTGAAGCGGGAATGAGCATCAATTACCTTGTCGATTATACCGCTATCGGAAAGGCAATCGTTCTCTCGGCAGGGTTCTCTGCTCTTGCCGGGCTTTATCCCGCGCGACGAGCGGCAAAAACGAACATCGTGGAAGCGCTGGCGTATGAATAGCATTCATTTTCGGATTTCGGATTGAGTAATGAAGCTTAATAGTGCCACATCGAAGTTTTAACCGAATCGGCATATAATAAGATGTACTCGTGGAGAACGCAGATGACACTCACCAACCTCCTTCACCGCGTCAGTCTCAAACATATCAGGCACCAGAAGGCCCGAACGATCATGGCCATGCTCGGCATCGCCCTGGGCGTGGCGACCATGGTCTCGATCGACATCGTGAATGCCAGCGTGCTCCGTTCCTTCGAGGAATCGATCAATAACATCACGGGCAGGGCCGTGCTCCAGGTCACGGGGGCGGAATCGGGGTTCCCGGAATCCATGCTCGAACGCGTGCAGAAGGTCCCCGGCGTGGAGTTCGCGCTGCCCGTGATCCAGACGAACGCGCTCTTCTCCCAGGGAACCAAACAGTCGTTCATGATCCTGGGCGTAGACGCGCTCCAGGACCACCAGATCCGGAGTTACAAGCTTTCGGATGAAAGCGCGGACATTCCCGATCCGCTTCTGTTCCTGGCAAAACCCGATTCTCTCCTGCTCACCAGGAAAATGGCCGAGCGCGAAGGCATCAGGATCGATCAGAAGGTCCGGGTCCAGACCGTGCAGGGCATTAAGACCCTCACGGTTCGCGGCCTTCTCGATCCTGAGGGCCCGGCCAAAGCAGCCGGAGGCGACATCGCGATCATGGACGTCTACGCGGCCCAGATCGCCTTTGGAAAGGAAGGAAGGATCGACCGGATCGATGTGAGCATGCTGCCCGGCGAGACCCTTGACGGCGTGAAAGAGAGGATCGCCTCGGCCCTCCCGAAGGGATACGTCATCGATACGCCCCGGGAGCGAAGCAGGCAGGTCGAACTTACCCTCATGCGTTTCAGGAAAAGCATGACCGTGATCGGCGTCATGGCCTTGCTCGTGGGAATGTACCTGATCTATAACTCCGTCTCCATATCCGTAGTGCATCGCAGGAAAGAGACGGGCATTCTTCGGGCGCTGGGCTGCCCGCGAGGCCAGGTGCTGCGGCTCTTCCTGATCGAGACAACCGTGCTTTCCGGGGTGGCCTCGCTCGCCGGCATCGGCATCGGGATCTTCTTTGCGCACCTGACCGTCGGCATCGTTGCCCAGAGCGTGACCGATCTCTATCTGAAAACGTCCGTATCCGAGCTTGCCCTCTCCCGGGGCGGACTCTTCATCGACTTCTGCCTGGGGATCATTGCCAGTCTCACAGCGGCGCTGGTGCCCGCCTCTGCAGGCGCCCGGATCACTCCGATCTCCGCGATCCGCGTTCAGCCTTATTCAGACGGCAGGCTCCTGCTCGGCGGGAAGATCAAGATCGCGGCGTTCTGCTCGTTGCTCCTGTCTTTTGCGTTCCTGTTCCTCTATAAGTACGCCACGCCGGCTTCGCTCATCAGGTCCTCGGCCGTGACAACGCTATCCGGGCTTCTGTTCATCCTCGGCGTTTCCCTGACAACACCCTCTTTTCTGCAGGGCTTCATCACCCTGTTCCACCGCTATCTGTCCCCGCGTATGGGGGCCCGGGCAAGGCTCGCTGGCCTGAATCTGCAGAAGAATATTTCCCGCAATGCCATCGCCGTTGCAGCCGTGTTCTTCAGCATTACCATGCTCGTCAGTTCCGCGAATATCATTCACAGCACGCGCGTTTCCCTGGTAGACTTCATCGATCAGGTGACTGGGGCCGACATCCTCATCAGCTCTGGCCATCCCATGGCAACCGGCGGCACGCCGAACATCCCCATGCCGGACGCTATGATGAAGGAAGTGGAGAAGGTGCCCGGCGTGCGCGCGGCCTACCCCTTCCGCAAGGTCAACATGAACTATGACGGCAGGCGGGTCCTGCTCGAATCGTTTGACGTGGACCGCAGCAAGGAGTACAGTTCTTATAATCTGTTCACGGAGGGCCGGAGGGAGGATATGACGAGGCTCATGCCCCGGCAGGACAACGTTGTGGTCAATGAGTCCTTTGCGGCGCGGTACGGCCTCAAACCCGGCGCTTCCATCGACCTGCCCACGCCGATCGGCACCAGGAGCTTCGGGGTGGCGGCAGTCGTCGTGGCCTACGAATCTGACTCGGGCGTTATCTGGATGGACACCCACACCTATCGGAAATACTGGAAGGACACGGTCGTGGATCTGTACGAAGTGAAAGTAAAACCCGATGCCTCCATTCCGGCTGTGCGCGACGCCATCCTGGAACGGTTCGGGAAGGAAAGAAGCCTGTTCGTTCTTCCCGCCCGCGAGTTCAGGGACGAGGTGGTCAAAATGCTCGACCGGTCATTCGTGGTCAACAATGCCGTGGTGATCATCGAGATGATCATCGCCGGATTCGGCATCGTCATCACGCTGCTCGCGTCCGTGCTCGAACGCACGCGCGAGATCGGCATCCTGCGCTCCATCGGCATGACCCGGAAGCAGGTTTCCGGCATCGTGATCATCGAGTCCATGATCCTCGGTGCGTGCGGCGGGATCCTCGGGGCTGCGGCGGGCATCCTGGTCGGCTGGCTCAATCTGGAGGGTTTTTTCCGGATCGACCTCGGCGCAAGCATGCGCTACGAAGTGCACGGCCCGTCCCTGGCATTGGCGCTGCTGTTTGCAGTCGGATTTTCCACTCTTGCCGGGCTCTACCCCGCATGGAAGGCGGCGAAGACCAACATAACGGAGGCGCTGTCCTATGAATAACCGTCAAATTCGGAATGCGGAATGCGGAATGCGGGATTATCCTCTCCCCCGTACGGAGAGGACCAAGGTGAGGGGCAATGCTACGAACTACGAACTCCGAACTCCGAACTGCTGCGGTACTCCGAACTACGAACTCCCAACTCCGCACTTCGCCCGATGGATAGTACGGCTTCTCCTGACGACCGCAATATTGAGTGGAACTCTGCAGACAACGGATGCGCACGCCATGAGCGGCCGGGAGGTCTATGAAAAAGTGCACGAGGTGAGTTTAAAGGCGCTGGATCACAAGATCGAAATGACGATGGTGTTGTTCGACAAAGGCGGAGGCAAACGCAGCCGCACGCTTACGTCATACAGCAAAAAAGCCGACCCCGAAGCGTACAAGGCGCTTGCTGTCTTCAAGAGCCCTCCGGACCTCAAAAATGTCGGTTTCCTGGTTCACGCGCACGCGTTTTCCGATCGTGATCTCTGGGCCTACTTCCCCGAGTATAAACGCGTGCGGCGAATCGCGACGAGTTCGCAGGACGATTCATTCTTCGGGTCCGATCTTTCGTACGATGATTTCACCGGTCCGCCAAATCTCGATGATTTCAAGTTCAGCATTCTTAAAGAAGAAAATATGGATGGAAAACAGTGCTATGTAGTTGAAGTGACGCCGAAGACGCACAGGAAGTATACGAAGTATATTGCCTGGGTGGCAAAGGACCTCTGGATCCAGCTCAAAATCGATTATTACCAGGACAAGGAGATCTACCGCTCGGGCGTATTCAAGGATATCAGGGTGATAGACCAGATCCCCACTCCGTTCCAGAGCGAAATGGAGAATAAAAAGACCAGACACAGAACGGAGCTTACGCTGGAACGCGTGCAGTACAATACCCATTTTTCGGATGCTCTCTTTACCCAGCGGTCCCTGGAGCGGGCGGGGAAGTAGCAAATGAGGATGCGGAATGCGGAATGAGAAACTCACCATCAGCGGATTGATTATCTTTTTATTCTTGTCCGCTGTCAATATCTCTCCCGCCTTCGCCGACGAAGCTCTCTCCGCCTCCGGCAGGCTGGACTTGCGCGACGTCGAGGCCTTGGACCGCGACAGCGTGAAGGAAGACCCGAGTTTAACGGGGCGGATCAAGCTCGACGCAGCGGGGTCCGAGTGGCGGTTCCATTCATGGGTCGAAGGCGGGTGGGACGGGAGCGTGAAACGGCCGGCGCAGGACCATTCGCTCTTCAAGAACTACGATGAAGTATACCAGAGCAACACGCCCTATCTGGAGTTTAAAGAACTGTACGTAACACACTCTGCAGGCGATCTCGACCTGCGCGCAGGCATCCAGCGCTTTGCCTGGGGACGGCTCGACGAGTATCCGCCGAACGACCTCCTGAACCCCTGGGACTACACCCAGTTCCTCAGAAAGTCGCTCGAAGACAGAAAGATCGGCGTCCCTTCCCTTGCCGCGACAGTGATGAAAGG
>Ga0210377_10001414_pt1 | contig 22017 bp, 24 predicted proteins | sample PLM4_65_b1redo_FD_155480 | JGI IMG/M metagenome (GOLD analysis project Ga0210377, IMG submission 155480) | Groundwater sediment microbial communities from an aquifer in East River, Colorado, USA - PLM4_65_b1 redo | ecosystem: Environmental > Terrestrial > Soil > Riparian zone | place: USA: East...
GCCGCCACCCCCGGTGATCGAATTCGATCCGGTGTTCTGCGAGGTGATGGTGTTGTTCGCCGTGTTGCCGTTGACCGTGTTGTTGCCGGCGCCGAGCACGACATTGCGGATCAGGCAGCGGGCATCGCTGGCGCAGAGCCCATTGGCAATATTGCCCGGCGGGAATTCGCCGCCGCCGACACCATTGAGATTGGCAAGCTGTGCTGAATCCGTGGTGGTCCAGGTACCGGGCGCAAGGTTCACAGTCATGTTGGTCGAGAACGCGGAGAAGTCGTAGGTGGCGACGCCACTACCGTCCCAAATCGTCATGAACACTTTATTGGAATTCGTCCCGCTGCTGTTCTTTGGGACGCCCTGGCCGGTGCCGTTGATCGAATATTCCCCCGTGGTCGGGGACCAGGCGTAGATGACCGGAATTCCATCTTGAGAAAAATTCGTGCCGTACATGAATTGGATGGCTGCGATGTCGTACATCATCAGCGTTTGCGGATAGCTGTCGTCGGCGACGCTGATCGAATCAATGTCCGGGTCGCCGACATATGTCCTGTAGGCCATGACCGTGAACTGCATCGCATCGCCGTCCGCCGGCATCTTCGGGAACGATCCCAGGGCTCCCGCAAAAGGTCCAACGTGCGGATGTTTAAGTCCCAGTGTGTGGCCCATCTCGTGCCAGAATTCGATACGGGCATAGGTCCCAACGTGTTGCGGATTGTTCCACAAGCCAGGATGAAACCAGGCATCGCCGCCTGATGGCTGGTCGCTGGGTGAGTGTCCAATCGCCTGCCCGCCGAAACTACCACCTGAAAAGGCGTAGCGCAGAACGGCATGCAGTGACGCGCTCTCGGTCAATTCTGTGAAGACGAGGCCCGAAATCTTCGCGTATGCTGCGGCACCGTCGAGCATCGCGGTACGCTGTGACGCGCTAAAGGCTGCAAAGCTGACCGATGGATAGTTCGGCGGGTTGTATCCATCGTAAAATGAGCCGTCTGTCGGGAAGCTGATGGTGAGTTCAGGCGAAGTCCACTTGATGCCTCCGGTAAACATCGCGTCGAGATAGTCGTCGCCGGTTGGCGCGAAACTAGTGGTCTGCGCGCCGGCAGGCGCAACACCGATGCCGAGCGCGACCAGCGCCGCGAGGAGAAGCCGTTTGATCATGCCGCCCGCCTATCGATCAGAACGTGGTTGTCGTTGGAGCCAAAGCGCGGCCGCCAGCCAGGCACCGGGTCCGTGCCGGTCGGCGCTCCTCCCAACGGATCGTTGCCGTCCCACGCGCTCAGGTACATCGCGATGGTATATTTTGGAACCTCGGTGCCGCCGATCGTGAACTCCATGCAGTGAATGATCAGCGACGCCTCGACGGGCGGCTCATAGAGCGGCCACGAATGGCGATAGGGCGTGAAGGTCTTGTGGACATCGTTGACGGCATCAGCCGTGCCGGTGATGTCCGGGAGATCGACGGTCTGCACCAACGGCCCGTTCGAATAGTTGAACACCACGGCGCCGAAGGCATAGCCCAACCAGCCCTGAAGATAAAATGTGCCGGTGCCATCGGGCACGATACCATCGCCGTATTCTTTCCTGTTGTTGTGCAGCTGTCCGACGACATAGCGCGTGCCGATCCCCACGGTCAGCGATTGCCCGGCCGGGTTCGCCCCGTGATTGAAGGCCATCCCGCCGACGAGCCACTTGAGCGGCGCCGGATCATAGGTCCCGGTCTTGATGAAACTGCGCATGTGCAGATGCACGCACATCCATCCGTCACCCAGCAGCGTTGTCCCCGAGTATCCGAAGTTCGCAGGAGAGAGCGCCGACTGAATATTGTCGTAAGCTTTCGGCGACACCGGATTGCCGAGATAGTTGGTCCCTTCCATCGAGGCGCGGATCGCGCCGTAGGCGTTATCCCACTGGAAATCGTTGGCGTTGACCATGGTGGTGCCGGCACCCGAGTGCGGCGCCATGTACATCTCCCACATGGCACGAGCCGCTTCATTGATGAGCCCAACGCCAGAGGGGTACGAAGCGACAAAAGCATCTTGATACGCAATGTCGTTAGTCAGCCTGAACAGACAGGCGGCAGCCATGGCACGATAGCTGTAGTTCTGAGCACTCGGCGCCGAGGCCCCGTTCAACACCCCCGAGATCGTGACATCCATCGAGTCCTGGAGCTTTTTGTATTGATCGTCGGTCCACTGCGTCGCCGCCTGCATGCCGAGATCAGTTTTGTAATAGACGTCGCGAGCGCCGCCAGTGTTCGGCGCCGACCAATAGATTTCTTCGCTCCGATTCCATGCAAGGATAGCTGCCGACTCAAAGGCTGCGGCCTGCACCGGGCAGTCGGCCTTGGTCAAACAACTCGACATTTTTGCGAAATTGGCGGCGCAGATGTAGTTGGATAGGTGGTCACCAGCCGCCGCAATGTTGGTGCCCGACGCGATGAACGACGGCTCGAACGGGAAGTTGCCGACGTCGCCGTAGGTGGGATCGGAGCTCGCCCATTGGCCGCTGATGCACATGCCGCTGGCGTCTTGCGACTGACGATACACGTCAAGGGCGTGAATAGCCGAGCGCAGCAAGTCGCCGAGCTTGGCGGCCGTTCCGTTCCAGAACGACCCTAGATATGATTCAGGAGACGGAAGATTGAACGAAGTGTTTCGGGCGGCAAGGCACCATTCCCAAACATCCATCGGGTCCATGCACGTCGCCATCAAGTGCTGGAGCGCGTAGGAGTCGAGATCGGCGGCGTCCATGTGGGCGCCGCGAACGTTGATCCTCATCTTTGTGATCCAGGGCGGCGACCCGGCGGCGCCCTGCCGTGGCCACTCAAGCCCCGTGCCGTTCGTCGAGATGCTGCCATTCTGGCTTGAGAAGGCGGCCGGAAGATTGCTCCTGAAGACTTTGCACCCGTCGACCCCGTCCGCATAGGTCATGTAGGGATAGGTCGTGTTGAAGCGGCCATCGATCGGGCAGCCGATGCGCTGGTGATACTCACCGCGCGCCATCACGCTCGCCATGTTGTAGTAAACGTTGTCATTGATGCTGAAAGCATCGCTGACGCCGAGGCCGGGCACGTACCACCGATAGGTGCCCGGCGTGGTGAAACCCGGCGCGTCGATGTCATAGACGTAAGTGCCATGAGTGCCCGCAAGATTGATCCTGATGATCTTGGCGGTCTGCCCTGATTGCCACGGGTTAGCCTTTTCCGACGCATTAACGGCCACCGCATCGCTGTCGAGCAGGTCGACAGTATCGCTGTCGATCACCAGCGCCGTGAACACCCCGCGGATGTTGCTGGTGTTGCCGGCATGCTCGAGCCATGTCGGGCCGCGCGCCGTCAGAGGCGTGATCGATTTGTTGGCACCGATGTAGCCGAGGCGGAACAGATCGCCGCTACTGAGTCCATGACCAGGTGCCGTCACCCGGCACGGAATCTGGGTAATGTCGATGTTTGTGACGGCAATTTGCGCTTGGGTCGTGCTGTCATAGGGGATGCCCATGACGATGCCGATGGGGGCATTATTCCAAGCCCCCGAGAACGTGGTGCCCTGGAGATCAAACTCGGTGTTGCTGATGCGGTTGACGATGTGGTGGCCTTGCGTGCCCGGTACCCCGACCGACGTTGCACCCTGCGCGTAAAGCAGCACCTTCATCCCGGAGCGCAGCACACAGTTCCGGGGACGATCCTGGATCGTCAGCCGGATGACGCCGCCGGCTCCACTGCTGATGGCAGTGACATTGCCGATCCCATCGTTCATGTTCCCGAACCAAAATATTTTGGTCCAATCGAGATCGGTAGGAGAGCATCGCAACGTCAGGTCCGTTGTGTGAACGACGGCCTTCGTCGTCGCGTTGATCAGATGCGCAGCATTGGTGCCGACCGCCCAGGAATAATCCATCGCGCCTTCGGTGGCATAACCGGGCACCCACAGCGACACCTTGCATCGCTTGTGGGTGTCGCCGGGACGGAAACCGGCTTGCGACGTGTGCAGCGCGACCGATCGCGTCGTCTTGTCATCGAACGTGAAGTTCTGAACTCCGAGCCCGAGGAAGGTCAGGTCGATCGAGTGCGCGGCCTGTGGAAGGCTGCCGCTCAGCTTCAAGAATAGATAGTGTCGGAACTGACTGAGCCGCCCGAACAGGTTTGTTTGCTGCTGATGCGGCATCGACTTGCGATACACGGCCTGGACGATGAGGCCGCTGATCTCGGGCCAATTGGCCACGTTGTCAGCTGCAGCGCGATCCAGGTAGTTGAGATTGGCAGTGTAGTTATCGAAACGGATGAAATTGTTGTTGCGGCCGATGCGAAGGGCGGTCCAGCCGGCGTGCCGTTGAACGGATTGGTGGCGGTCATGAACCCGCCCACCGAGACGGTGCCGCCGCTCGTGTAGACGTTCGCCTTTTGCGGGACGCCCCAGGTGTTATAGGTCGCAGCCGACCCAAACCCGTACTTCGCATTCCATGCCCAGAAATTCGCGATGTCGAGGGTGCTGCTATCCCAGACGGCGCCCCAGAACCACTGCGCATTCAATTCGTCGCCGAGGGTGCCAGCCACGCCGCGGATGTGCATGCGGGTGTTCGCCAAGATCGAGGTGCCGCCGCTCCAGCCGCCGCCGACGTAACCGCCATTGGTGTAGCCGGAGGCGCCGAGCGTCGCATAACTCGATCCGTTCAGAGTGACGTGCGTGCTGTCGGTGACTGTGACCGTCCAAGTGTTTTCAATGTCGTGAGCACCGGTCATGTTGTTGACCATCATGCTCGCGCCAGTAGTGATCCCCATTCCCGTCAACAGACCAGCGCCGAATTCCAGGCAGACCAGGCCGCCTACATTCGTGACGCCGTGAATGGCCAACATCCGCGCATATGTCGTGGCCGTGGCCGTGGACAGGCTGAGCCTGAACCCGCCGGATGGATTGGTCTGGATGTCAGTGACGGTCGCGCCGGCCGGCGGCGTGGACTCGACCATGGGGAACTGGCTGATCGAACTATCGCGGACCTCGATGCAGATCATGTCGCGATCCGCCATCATGATCTCTTGCACTTGCAGCGGCGCCGCGTTGACGGTGCCGGGGAAACTCGCGGCAATGGCGACGACCGCCGAGGCTGCGAACCCCTTCAGGAGAGAGCGGCGGGTGATGTTAAATTTTCCGCCGCGCGCTTGCCACTTCATGCTCTCTTGTGCTGGAGGCGCCGACCGGAAGCGCGCCATGAGCTTGAATCGAAGGTGCGCCGCCGCATCTTTTTCGAGTAGATCGTAAGTCTGTGTAGTCAGGTATCGTTGCTGCTCAAGGCTGTGCTTGAGTTTCCCGACAAGCCGATGATCATGAAATGACATTCTCGTAACCCCGATTAATTTGTGGCCCCCAATGGGGGCCGGCGGCGGCGATAAGCACGCGCCCCTTGCGCGCACCGCTAGGTTGTGATTGGCTTGGGAAATGCACACTACCGAAATGACCAGCGCACCTCACGATGACCGATCGAAGACGACGCGCTCAACCGTGCTCAAGCTGGCGCTGGCCATATATTTCCTGACCACCGTCCCGGCCGGATTTATGTTCGGTCTTTGGCTGTGCGGAGGATGACGCATGGTCACGGCCCCCATGTCGCAAATATGCCTACGGGATCAGTGCCTGCATCTTGGTCAGCAGTTAAAACAGTATTTCCTCCAGCAGTGAAATCAGCACACGCACCGCTGTGATAAGATATGTTTTCGATAAACTCGTCGAAGCTTTCAATCAGGTTCGTCCAGCCAAAACTTCCCCCAGGCTGTAGATAGGCACAGTACCCAATTGCAGCACCATTTGCCGGAATAGTCAGCGTCACCGAAATTGGGTCAGCAGTCGAAGAATCTGTATCACTAGCAGTCGAACTAGCCGCCCCAGTCATTGCCCAAATACCAATACCGCATCTCACGACTGCGGCGCCCGGCACCACAACAACATCACCGGTCGCTCCCGTTGGAACATCGGCGATAAACAACCCGACTCTATGATTTGTCCCGCCGACCGCCTGAATTACAGAGGTAGCGGTTACGCCCCCGATGGTGACGCTCGAAAATGTAGGCGAGCCATTTCGGACCACTGCACCGACTATGATCTTACGATCAGCCGAGGCAGTTCCGAACGAACGTCCGCTGAATGTGTATGAGGACGCATTCGTGATATCGATCGCATGATCGGTTGCAACAATTGCAACGGAACCGCCCCCTCCACCGCCGCCGGGCTTCTTGCCGGCACCGGTCTGCATCAGCTGCGCGGCCGCCGGCCGGATGATCGCCGGCGCAGCCGGAATGAATAGCGTTGCGGCGGCGCCGAGAAGAAACCGGCGCCGGGGGATCAGCAGCTTGGCCATCTGATTAAATCCTTCTCAGGGCGTCTTGAAGTAGTGGACCATCGCCTGCACGGGGACGCCGGCCGACGTGTTGATGCAAAGCGCATTGCTGGCCGCCGTCGCCAGGGCTGCCGGCGGCACATTGGGTTGCACTAAGCCGACCTGAGCGGTGAGCTGCCAAGCCGGGGTCATATTGGCGGCACCCGTCGCGCAGGCGGTGCCAGTGCCGTAGATGAGCTTCACATTGGCGGTGCCGCCAGACAGGATCGAAAGACCGCAGACATAAATCGTCTTGCCCGATGTCAGCGCGACAAGCTCCGTGGAGCCGTTGGTCGAGGCGTCATAGATCGCGGTGGCGTTGCAGGGTGACTGCACCGACAGCACGTTTGTCGTGCTCGGCACCCCCGGCGTCCCGACAGCCACAATCCCGGAGGTGAGATTCTGGTTGGTGCGCTTCTGCAAGGCGATCAGCGAGCAGGTGCCGTTGTCGCTGGCGCAAGCGGTATCGGCCTGGGCGCCGAGATCGACCATGGCGCCAGACGCGACAGCACCCGAGGCGATGCCACCCGACGCAATACCGCCCGAAGCCACGTTGACCTTGACCGCCGTGGCGTTCGCCCCGGTGTTCGCGACCGTGACCTGGATCGGATTGCTCGACGTGCCAACCTCCGTTCCCGATGAATTGATCAACACCTTGCCGAGGCAGGTCTTCGTGGTCTCGCATGTGAATCCCTTGAGCGTCGCGCCGGTACCGGGCGTGACCGCAAGGTCTTGTGCGTGCGCTGTCGCGGTCAGCGCCAACAGCAACGCGATGACGTAGCGGAAGTGCGTCATGGCTTTAGTCCTCCTTCTTGGATTCGGGGTCCGGCGCCGGGGGCGGCGGGGTTGGCTTATCTTGCGCGGCGATTTGCGCCTGCAATTGCTGGATCAGCACGGCGACGTCCTTGTAGGGAAGCTCGGCGAGCGCCCGACCGATCGTCTGCACTTGTGGCGAGGTCACGGTCAGCGTGAAGGTCTTCTCTTGCGCGAGCACCGGCCCACTGAGCAGCAGAGGCAGCACCACGAGCGCGACGCTTGTCACCTTGGTCGTTCTCATCAAAGTGCTCCGAGATACTGGCTGTTGCAGGGATCGGTGAAGTCGAGCGCGTTGCTGCAGGATGGCGGCGAGCCGTTCGACCCGCCTGGCCCGACTCCCAGGAGCAGCAATTGCGCCGATGCTCCGCACGCGGCGGCAATCAAGATGCCGGCCACGGCGATGACCTTGACGAACCGCGTCACGGTGTAGCCCTCACTTCGTGCTGTACGAGATGGTGACACCCGCAGCGGCGGACGAATTGTCGTTGTCCGCGATGCCGCCGGTCAGGCAGAGCCCGATGCCGTAGGCATAGAATTCACCGAACGGTCCAAGGGGGATCGCGATGCCGGCGCCACCGGTCGCGGCCGGTACGGCGTAGACTGCTACCGGCTCCACGCTATTGCAGGCCGGAGCCGTCGCGACGTCGTAGAACTTAAGGTAGTAGATCGTCGCCGTGGTGTTGATCACGACCAGCTTGCAAAGCGTGCCGGTCGAACCCTTGATGCTCTTCGCGTTCGTCGATGCCGTGCTCAAGTGTTTTCCCGGCGTGCAGCCGATGGAGGGCTGCACGACAAGGACCTGCGCCATTCCCACGTCGGCAAAGAGGATCGAACCGCAGGCCAGGATGGCCGCTCTTATTTTCCACATCAGATCGCTCCCAAGTATTGGCTGTTGCAGGCGGCGGTGAAGTCGAGGCTGTTCGAACACGATGGGTCGACTGGCGGCGATCCACCCGAGAAACCTTTGCTGCCGGTGACGATCCGGCGCTGCTGTGGCGTGATCGCGTCGGCGAGCTGCGCGCCCCAGATCGCCAGCATCGCGAGCACGGCGAGCGCCGCGATCAGTTTCATTCGCATGATGCGTCCGATCAGGGGATGACGATCAGCGTGAGGGTGCGGGGCGCGGCCTGGCTGACCGGCACGCCTGATGTGCCTGACCTGATCTTGATGAAGCGGTGGCCGATGAAGTCGGCCAGCGGCACAATGATGTCGCTGCTGGCTGCGGCCGTGACGACGTATTCGCTGCCGTCCGAGCCTACAGTCACGTTGTTGTAGGTCCCGCCCGAAGCGCTCGCCGCCTGGAACGTGAGGTTCGCCGCCGTCCAGCTCGACGGGATGATGACGCGGACAAGTTTGCGGCCGTTAAGGTCGATCTCGGACGTGATGCTATTCGTCGCCTGATCGATCACGGCGCTCTGCGGCTTCGGCATCGCGAGCAGGACGCGGAGCTGAGACTCGCTCGTCGTCCCGGCCGAGTTGCAGGGATAGTCCGCGGTGTCGTCGCAGGCGATGGCTGGCGCCGCCAGGGCGAACAGCGCGAACGCGACGCCGCAACCGGCGAGAAGGCGGCGGAAATTCTTCATGGTAGCCTCCGATGTCAGGCGAAATGCTTTGCGAGCCAAGTCGCAATCCCGCCCGCGATGGCGCCCGTGATCGCGCTGATCACGGAGTTGGCGCCGGCTTGGTGGGATTGCTTGATTTCGACGCGCGAAAGCCGTGTGTCGTGCCCGTCCATGCGTTCGGTGCCGCGCTCCATGCTCTCCTTGATCGAGTTCACCGTCCCTTCGATGTTGCCGAGGGCGCGGTTAATTTCGGCAAGTTGTACGTGGAGCTCGGACACGACGCGCTCACTCCTTGCTGAAGACGGACGTCTTGGTGACGACGCGCAGCGCGACGGTGAGCCCGCCCGAGATCATCAGCGCGGTGTTGCCGCTCACGTACTGCGTCCAGTCGACGCCAGCGAGGTACGAGAGACCGGGGACGCCAACGGCGATGGCGAGACCGGTCAGGATCGTGCGCCAGCCTTGAAGCTTCTGCATGTCAGTTCTCCTTGTCGCGAGGGGTTGTGTCCGGAAGCCGCCGGACGCGGGTCAGAGTAGAAGTGCGCCGAAGAGCAGGCCCGCGAGCGCGATGGCGCCGAAGATCCATGGCCACGACGGGACGTCGACCGGCTTCGGTGCCGGCTGCGCCGCGATGCTCACGTATTCGCCGTGGACGTAGCCGCGCTGTGCGGTGCGATGCACCTCGACATAGAGCCACCCGTCTTGCTCGCTGCGGATCACATCGACCTGCTCGCCCTTGCCGAGCTGGTCGACGACGGCGCCGGTCATGCGCGGGGTGTCGCGCAGGTTCAATCCGTCGGAAATGACGGTTCCGATCTGAGGCATGGCAAATCCTTTTTGGTTGGGGCTTAGCGCTTGGCGAGGCAGGCCCGCGCCTGCCGTTTCTGTTTTTCCGTAAGGCCACGGCGTTCGCCCTCGGCCTCGAGGTATTCCTTCGTAAACATGGCGGTCGCCCATCGGACCTTTGCGCAGGAGTACGGAAGGTCGAGCCCGTCATCGGCCGAGCGCGTTTGTGGCTTCGCTTGCGTCTTTCCTTGCGGCTTCGCCTTCGGCGTTGCCTTTGCCTTGGCCTTTGGCCTGGCCTTCGGCAGCGGCACACGCTGCGCGACCTCGGGCGCTTTCTGCGCCGCAGGCGGGATCGCATGGTGCCGCTCGGCTACGGGCTCCAGCTTCGGCCGCGACGGAGGGAGCGGGACCGCAACAGATGCCGGCGCCGGCTTGTGATGCGGCCAAAGCCATTGCCGCAGTCTGGTGACGGCCTGCTCGATCCTGATGTCGGTCGCTGCATCGGCGGCCGAGCACGCGCCCAGCAACAGCAGGGCCGCGACAAGCGCGGCGTGTCTCATCTCTTGGGCGGCGCCGCGGCGAACGCGCCAAGGAGCCTCAGGCCAAGGTTCACGGCCGCGCCCCACCCGCCGGTCATACCGACCAGGCCGGTGAGAATGGGCGCGGCGGTGGCGATTGTCCCAATTGTGGTCGGCGCCTCGCCCATGCCGCCGGGCGTCCCGACCACGCCGAGTATCTGCAGGAGCGTCGATGCCGCGAAGGCGAAGGCGCTGAGTTGCACGCTCGGCTTTTCCCGCGCCGGTGTCGGGAGCACGGGCGCCGACGGTGCGGGCGCGGTCTCAACAACGGCGGGCGGCGGCTCGGCCGGCGCCTGACGCCCGCCGAGCAGGATGCCAACGATCTGGGTCAGGACCGCAATGGCGCGCGGGTCGAGCCCTGTTGCAGTTGCGGCCGGCGTTGCCGAACTGGATTGCGTTTCAGCCATCAGTCTCTCCAGGGTTGGCCTTAACATCGCGAGGAGCGAGGCCAGGGCGTGCAGGGTTTGGGCGACGTCCGCGGCCGAGCTCGGCAGCGCGGCCGTGGGCGCTGGCGCGATTGGCGCGGCCGGGCTGTCCTTTTCGGCCAGGTCCGCCGCGATGTCAGGGCGCAATTGCGTGAGCCGCTTGATCACGGTCATCACGCCGATCTGCGGGTCGTCGAACAATTCGTCCCATTCGTGGTCGGCAACGTACTTGCCGGTCTGCTCGTGGTTCGAGCCGGCCCAGACATACGGGCTGTTGACGCCCTTGCCGACGTAGCCGATGCCGTTAAAAATCTCGGCGGTGTAGCCCATGTACGCGGCGGACCAGTCCTGAATGAGATCAAGGTCCTTCAGCTTAAGCGCGTCGACCGCCGACTCTTCCCAAGTGAACGGCGGCGATCCGGCCTTCGGATGGCCGGCCGGCACGTGCACCGTTCGGGCTGTGAGCGGGTCACCGTTGTGCAGGTGCGTCGCGAAGTTGCATGAACTTTCGCGCATGTGCAGCGCGCCAATGAGATACCAGGGCACGCCGGTCTTCGCCTGCACCGATTTGTAACGCTGCTCTGCCGCAATGATCTTGCTCGCAAAGCGATCGGCGTTAGCGGCATCGTCGCCGCCTTTGATTGTGATGCTGCGCCACAGGTTCGCGTAGCCACGGGCGGTGGCTTCGAACGTCCAGCTGGTCATGAGTGTCCTCGATCGATCAGGAGTTGGGAGGCGGCCCGATCAGGCAGCGGGTCTTGCCGGCATTCTCGCCATGCATGAACCGGCAGCGCCACCACAGGCCGTCCTGCGACTTCCAGATCACGCGCTCTTTCGCGATGACCTCTCTAGTCTCCGCGATGAAGTAGCCGTCTTGCTGTTCGGCAACGCCGCCGGCCGGCACCGCTTCGCAATCCATGTCGTTGCAGCACCACTGCCCGCTCATCGGATCGGTCAGCCGGAGCTGGTTGATCCACGAATCATGGGCAAGCGCGGACGATGTAAGCAGCACGCTCGCGAAAACGATCAAGCGCATGACGGGGTCCTAATAGATCAGGCCGGAGAGCGAGAACTGATGATCGGTGCCCGCTGCCCGCCAAGTTCCGGTGCCCGAGACAACGCGACCAAAAATGGTGGCGTAGTGATAGTCTTCCGACAGGTTGGTCTTCGCGATGGCGCTGTGGCCGCTGCCATTGTAGTTGGCGGCGCCGAACGTGAACGCGACGCCGGACAGAATTTCGCCGGCGCCATCGAACGCGATGCGGCTGAACATCGTAAAAACGCCGTCGCCCTGCAGCGCGCCACAGGCCTGCACCTGCCAGGTCTCGCCCGCCCAAAGCAATGCCTCCAGCCTGATCTCGGTGTTGATCTCGGTGAAGCTGGTCCCGGCCGTGCTGCGGTCGGTCGCGAAGTTGTTGAGCTGGCCCGCAACCGTCGGATTGAACCAGGAGCGCACGAAGCGCTGCGCCATGGTGTCCTGCCAAGCCGGGCCGGTGATGATACGGCCCTGCCCGACCAGCACGCGGGTGGCGTCGCCGGTCTTGATCTTGTTGCCCCAGGTCGCGTCGACCACAGGAGCGGTTGTCGAAGCCTCCAGTGACGTGACGACGCCCGCGGTGGCGACGGCATAGATGTAGTAGCGCGTGCCCGGCGTCAGGCTGGTCGCGGCCAGCGTCACGCCCGCCATCGGGACCGTGCACAAGACGCCGTTGATAAGCAGGAAGTGGCCGTTCTTCGGCAGCAGGATCAGGTTCGCCCCCGACTTCTGCAGCATACATTGACCGAACGCGGCGTGAAGGCTGAGCAGGCGCTCGATCCCGTCATCCGCCTTCGAGTAGTAGAGCCCGTCGGCCTTCGGATAGATCGCGACCTTGTTGGCCGGCGGCGTAGCGGGTGCCGCCATCTCGGTCATTCGCACCGAGCCATCATCTTCGAGGGTCGGTATCGACCCCTGCACCTGCGTGCCGCCGACGCCGTCGGTGCGGACGATCACGTTGTCGGTCGCGCCGACGTTGCCTGAGACCGTTCCGGCGTCGCCCGTGCGGGTGAACGCGAAGATAACGCTGTCGCCGTTTTGAAACGGGCTCGCCGTGCTCGACCCCGTGACCGTGACGACGAGCTTGCGATAGCCGGCCGCGTTCGTGACAGCCGAGAGCGTACCGACGAGACGCTTCGAAGACTCGCCGATCTTGAACAGGCTCCATTGCCCCTTGACGGCCGCCGAGCTGTCGTCGAGGGAGTCGAGCGCCGTGGTCCAGGTCATCCCTGCGGTGTCGGCGAGGTCGACAAACAACGTCGTCGCTACATTCTGCGCCGCATTGTTGAAGCGCAACTTTCCGTTGCCGGGGTCGGCATCGGCGATCGACGACAGGTCAACAGTGTAATTGATCGAATAGCCGGCGCCGGCCTGGCTGATCGAGTTGATCAACGCTTGCAGCGTCATGCGGTTGTAGATGCCGGTCTGGGTATTGCGAACCCAGACTTCGACATTCGCGCCATCGCTCACGGCCGCGAGCTGGATCAGATCTTCCCATTTCGGCTGGATGATCCAATAGCCGTTGACCTTCACCACCGTAATGCCGCCCGCACCGACGGCCCGGCTTGGGAACCTCGACAGCACCTGAAGCTTGAGCGCGGAGCGCGACGAAATGGCCATCAGGTCACGATCCCTTCGAGCACCGGCACGGTGCCGATGATGAGTTGCACAACTTCGCCATCGTCCTCGAGCGTGAGCCCGACCTGATAGGTCTTGGCCGCAAGCGCGCGCATTTGGTCCTTGGTGAAGGTCCATTCGAGGACGCCGGTCTCGACCAGCACGACCTGACCGCCGGTGAGCGTGGCTGTCAGGACCGGTGTGGGATTGGTCCCGAAGCAATAGTCGGATGGCCGCGAGTTCGTGTCGCGGACGGTGATCGTGATCTCATCCGCGCTCGAAAGATCGATCGCCTCGCCAGTCTCGCCATCGGTGACCGACAGCGCTTCCGTCCAGGTCGCCTTGTTCGAAATTGGGAGAAGCGGTCCGATCAACACGTCAGAGCCTCATGTACCAGGTGCCGAGGAAGAACGGCGGCATCTTGTTGACCGGCGTTCCCGATCCGCCCAACGGCACGTTGCCGCCGAAGGTCGCACTGAGCGTGCCGGTGCTACCGTCGGAAGTGACCACGCGCGTTGCACCGCCGCCGGGCAGGTTGATGTTGCCCACGTAGTTCAATTTCTCGAGCGTGAAATTGCCTGCCGTTATGTTGATGGTCAGGCTGCCGGCACTCAGCGTCACGTTCGGCAAATTGGGCTGCCCCAGGGGCACGTCGTCGTCGCCGCCGGACGATCCGCCTTTCGTCGGCAGCCCGGTGATGACATAGGCCGTGGCGATCCGCGCCGAGTCCGGCGCGCCCATGTCGGTCACGCCGAAGAAGGCGCGGCCCTTCGCGTCGATCAGCGTGAGCTTCTTATTGGCGGCCCAGTCGGCGGCGGCATTCGCGCCGCGACCGTCGACTACTGGGCAGATCGTGTCGTCGAAGTTTTGGTAGCAATGCAGGAACAACTGCTCGCAATCGCTGTTCGCGCGCTCAGACGCGCCCGAGTTGGCCGAACCGATCGTCAAGCCATTGAGGCGGACCCAGCCGCTCTTGATCCCGCCCGCCGGTCGACACAGCACGTCGCCCGTCGTAAGGGTCGAATTCGGATCGACCGTCGATCCCCCGCCGCCACCGCCCGATGAAGGTCCGATCGACGGCACCTGGAGCAGATCGAAGCCGCCGTTCGACGTGTCGCCTGTTTCATCCGTGAGAATGAGCCGATAGGTGCCGTCGGCGACATAGAACAACGGGATGCGACCGCTATCGTCGGCGGTGAGCGGGTTCTGCGCTGTGATCAGCAGGTTGATGTCCTGGAACGTCTCGGCGAAGTCGCCGATGACGCCGCCCGCATAGACGGAGAGCTTCCCGCCCTTGAGCGGCCGGCCATCCAGATCTTGCTGCTGGGTGTTGCACACACCCGGGAACGTTCCAGCCATTCTGTCCTCAAAACGAAAGGGCGGCCCGTGGACCGCCCTTGAAGGGAATTCACCCGTTGCGAGAGATCGCCGGGGCGCCTATCTTGGATGTACCGATCCGAGGGAACGCCTCATGGGCTGGTACATCCTGCAAGTCCTGGTCGCTGTTGCGATGCTGGTCGCTTTCGTCGAGCTCCGCTGGACGTCCAGCGCCGAGGTCGCGACCGTCGCATCAATTGCCGTCACCTTTGCCGTCACCTTTCTGCTGTCCCGTCTGATCGACTTTGGCCGGCGTATCGCCGTGCGTTGCAGCTTTGTTGGCCATCAACACCAGGCGGGCGGCGACGGCTTGAGCCTCCCGGGAACCTTGGGGCATGGTCGCTATTTGCCGGAACCGGTTCGCCGCCTCAGGGCTCGTCAGCAGGGTCGCGATTTCGTGCGCGCCCTTCCCCAGCCGCCAGCGCTCTAGTGTGTCCTTGACCTTGGTCGGCAGCTTGATGCCGCCGGTCGCGACCGCAGTCCCAGCCTCCTGAACCGGCGTGCCGCGGCGCAAGTCCGCCAGCACTTCGGTATTGAACGCCGTCTGCGATCCGATCTTCTGGCGCGTGCCTTGCGCCTCGACGAATTGCAGGAAGCGATCGAGGCCGGTCCAGACATGGTCGCCATTGGGCAGCGTACGCACGGCCGCCTCGAGATTCGCCGCCTGTTGCGGGTTGCCGCGGATGACGGCCGCGAACTTCGCCCCGCCGAACTGGTTGGGGCCGCTCACAAGGTTCTGCGTCGCCTCGTTGAACACGCTCTCGACGTAAGCGCGCACCAATTCGCGAGCGGCGGCCGGCCTGCGCCGAGCCAGCGCGGTCACCGCCGTGGTGATTTCATCGGCGCTGTTCGGCAGCGGGTTTGCCGGGAACAGCGCTTCGATCGCGGCCTTCGTGGTCGTGTCCTTCGACGCTATCTTGCCGAGCGGACCGTCGAGCAGCGGCTGCAGGAATCGCTCCCGGCCAAGCCTCTCGATGTCGAGCGCGGTCTCGTAGTCGCGCGAAGCACGCACGCCGGCATCGCGCACCACCGTGGCGTCTGAGCCAAGGCCCGACGACACCTGCATGTTGCGCTGCGCGTTGACCGGTGCCGACGCGTTCTCGGCCATCTGGTTGAGTTGCTTCTTCACCTCATTCAGAAAGCCGACGCTGTCCTCCGGCAGGCCCTGGACGTAGCGCGCGAGCTGCGGGTTGTCCTGCACCGTAGCGCGCGCCTCATCGTAGCCGGGCAGCGCCCGGACCCGCTGCATCTCCTGTTGTGAGAGCCGGACCAGCGCGGCGCGATCGTAGTGTGGCTCCGCGACGGTATTGATCGCCTGGCGGACGCCGGTGACCTCCTCCTCCGCCGCTCGGCCGACAGCGGGCCCGATCGAGGACGGAGCATTGGTCGCTGGCGCCACCTCATCGAACGCGCTACGGCCGGCCGCCTCGACCTGGCCGGCGCGCTGCGCAAAGAATGGCTTGAGCTCGCCCGCACCCTCGACCACGCGCTGGAGGTCGGAAAGCTTGGTCGCGCCGTTAGAGACGTAGTCGATCGCTTCCGCACGCGTGATCGGCACGCGCGCTATGCGGGCCTCCTGAAACAGGTTCTCGGCCGTGTCCAGCATCGCATTGTCGACATGCTCGGGCATCGCGGACCGAACAGCCGACGTCGCGCTCTTCGGCCGCGCGACCATCGCGGCGCCGCCGCCGGTCAGCACCGCAGCTGCGGGCCGGACATACGGCTCGGCCGCGGGCGCGACTTTCTGCGCCGCCTGGCCGGCCGCTTCGGAAGCGACACCGGGCAGGAGCGCAAACTTCAAGAACCGACCGAGCGCGCCGCCACCGCCGGGCAACATGGCGCCCGCCGTGAATTCGCCGACGGTCTCGCCGTAGTGGCCGAGCGTCGACTTCGGCTTGTAGAACTCGCCGGTGTGCTCCTCGATCTTGCCCTGGATCTCGGCCGAGGTCGGCGGCGCTCTGCCGACCACCTTGGACGCGGCGAACAAGGGCGCGAGATGAGGAACGTTCCGCAGGCTCTCGACGATGACCTGCTTGATCCGCGCCTGCGTATCGCCGTTGCCTTTGTCCCCGGCGATCAGCGAAGACAAATTGCGATCTTGCTTGATGTGCGGGGCAAGAGTGGCCGCGAGCTTGTCGATGCCGGCGTCCGCGACTTGGGCGATGTCGCCGGCCATGCCGGCGATGCCGATCGCGCCTTTCACGCCGCCGATCCCAACCGACTTGGCGGTGTCGATCGTGATGTCACCGGCGCTCATGTCCTGGCCAGTCGCGGCCGGCGCTGCTGGAGCGGCAACCGGAAGCGCGCCCCATGCCGCCGGCCCGTCTGCCGCAGCCGGGCGCCCTGCGGGCGCGGGCGCCGTGACGCGCTCGGCGCCCCAGTCAGCGGGGTTTACTCCGGCTTGCGCCATGGCTGTCCATCAGCGCCGATGAAGCGCTTGCCCGGTTCGAGTTTGTCGTAATCCGCCTTGTTGTTGACGCGCGGCAGGCCGGCGTTCGCGGGATCTTGCTGTACGCGGAACGTGTTGAAGGCGGCCATCGGATTTTCCAGCGCTCGCATCTCTCTGATCGCTTGCGCAGGCGTGATGTCTTTGTTGAGCACGCGAGCGGCGATGTCGGCGCGACCTTCGTGGCTGCGGGCGAGCGCCTCGATGGTGTTGAGGATGATCTCGTTACCGCCTGGCGTGTTCATGAGCGACGGCAACGACGCCTTGAACATCTTGGCGTCGAAGTCCGAGGTCGCGCCCGTGCCGGGGACGCGTTGGGCCGGCGTCAACTTGTTGATCAGCGCGTCCATTGCTTCGATGTCGCTGATCCCTTCCGTCTTCACGCCGACCTGGCCGAGATATTTCTTGATGACCGCGGCCGCGCCGGTATCGATCTTGCCACCGAGCCGGCGCAATTCCCCAACCAGGCCGATGTTCTCGCTGGCCTGGATGCCGTCCTCGAGCACCTTGGCCCAAAGGTCTGCCTGCTTACCTCCGGCGTGTTTCGCGAACTCGGTTTCCTGTTTCTGGTCGATGCTGACCTGGGTGGCGCCGGCCTTCTTGCGATCCGAGTCCCACTCGCTGAAGGTCCGCGTCTCGCCCTGCGTCCGGGAGTAGAGGTACATCTTCACCGGGTTGGGCAACCGGAACATATCGAACGAGAGCGGCTGGCGACCGGCGGCCTGCTCTTGCTGCACATACGCCTGATAGTTCTTCATGTCGGGCGTCGGCTCCGACACTTTTTGCATCGCGTCCGCGACCGTCGAGGCGGTCTTCTCGGCCGCCTCCTTGGTGTTGGGCGGAATGCCGGGACTGGCCGCGACGCCGCGCAGATAGCGCATGTAGGCGCCCGGCGCGTCGGGCCCGAACTTGTCGACCCACGGCTTCGGCACGATGCCGCCAAGGCTCGGATCGCCGATGCTCGCCGGGCCCCGTCCTGGTCCTTGCGGACCTGGCGCGGCGGCAGGAATTGCGCCGGCCGGCGCGGCCGTGGGCGCCGCTGGCGCGCCCGGCGCACCGGGCGTTGCAGCCGGAGCCGCGTTCGTTGCGGGCGCCGGGGCGGTGGTGGCGGGTTGACCGCCGCCCTGCCCTCGCTCCGCGAGAACCTGGCGCTCGAGCTGCGCGGCCTGCGTCAGGCTCAAGGGCTGGTTCGGGTCGACACCGAGCTTCGCGGCGGCCGCATTGATCGCCGGCCCCGCCAATTCCTCCGGCATGTACTTGGTGACGACGCTCGCCACCGTGTTGAGGCCGTTGTCGCCGCCACGGTAGCCGTTGGTGGGCGTCTTCGCGCTCGCCGGTGTCGCGCCAGGCGTCGAGGCCCCGACCGGGAAGGCGGGCCGCGGCGCCGGTTGTGCCGCGCCTGCCGGCGCCGGCAGGCTTGCGGGCGTTGCGCTGGTCGCCGAACCAGGCGAGCCCGGCAAGGATCCGGTGCCGATCACGCCAGCGGCCTCCCGGCCGGCCGCCATCCCGGAGCGCTGGATGTCGAGATTGGACAGATTGGTGCCAGTGCCGAAGTCGCCGAGACGATAGAGCCGATCGGCCATCGCAGCATAGTCAGGCTGGCCGGCCGCGTTCTTCGGCACGCCCTCCTTGAAGGCGTTCTGCTTCTCCAGCTCGCGCTGTTGCTGCTGGTCGCCGAACGCGCTGGTGCGGCCTTCGAAGTACCGATCGCCCAGCCGCGACAACGGCGTGAAGTCAAGCAGAGGCGCCGCGTAATTAGCACCGCCTGGTCCGTTGACGATGAACGGGTACGCCACTAGACGAACTCCGCGAGCTTCGATGCAAACTCTGTCGCGCGCCGATAGTCGACGGCCTTGAAGCCGGCGATGTCGGCGACGGCGTCGGGCTCGACGTCCTCCACCTGCTGGGCAATGAGGCCGATGTGCGTGGTGTTCGGATCATCGACGTATTTGTAGCGATAGATCTCTTGCCCGTCGTAGAGCTTGCCGACCGGTTCGATATCCGTCTTCAGGTCTTCATCCGAGAAGATGAAGGAGCCGAGCGTGGTCGCGATGTCGCCAAGGCCGGACATGGCCGACGATCCGGCCTTGCTGCCGAGCGTGTTGCTGCCAAGCCCCGCGATGCTCTGACCGAAGTTGAGCAGGTTGGCGCTGGCATTGTTGCCGGCGAGCGCCGCGTTCGCCGCGGCGGCGCCCTTCTGCACTTCGGTCGAATATCCGAGCTCCGATTGCTTCCCGAAGATCCCGCTCTGCAGGTTGGCCAGGTTCGAATACATGCCTCCGATGCCGCCCGCGGCCGCGTTCGATTGCTGCAGGAAGGGCATGAGATTCTGGCCGTATTGATCCCACCGCTGGTTGGCCATGCCCTGGCCGTAGTTCAGCAGGTCGATGTTGGTCCCGCCCGACGCGAGCTGTCCCGTACGCGATTGGTTGCGCAGGATGTTTTCGTTGCCCTGGTTGAGCGCAAATTGGTAGCCGGGCCCGGCCTGGAAATTCTGAAGAGCGCGCGTGTTGCCTTCGGTGCCGTTCGCTCCGGCGAAGTCGGCATAGGCCTGCTGGCCCTGGTTGGCGGTGGTGTAATTCGTCAAGAACGGCTGCAGGCCCGCCGTCAGGCTATTGGTGCCGTACTCCAGCCCCTTGTTGAGATAGGCCGAGCCGATGTCCTTGCCTTTGTCGAGCGCGGCCGTCTGCAGCACTGCGGCCTTGTCGGCGTTCTTGGTCGTGAATGCGTCGAAGATGCCCATGTCACGTCAACCTGATCTGCACGGCGTTGCCGTTTCGGTACAAGCCATTGATCGCGACGCCCGCCGCGGCCGCGGCGATATCGTTGGCCGCGTTGGTCAACGGACCGATTTGGTTTGCGTTGAGCAGCCGCACCACGGCGTCGAGCGACAGCAGGTAGCGGGCAAAGTCGAGCTGCGCTGGCGTGTTGCCGACGATCGGCTGTACCTGCGAATAGCTCCGAAGCACTTTGTCCGTCATGGCGCTCTCGCGTTGATGCTTTGCGTACCGCCCATCAGCGCGGCATAGACGTCATCGGAGACGTCGAGGCGCCAGCGGTGGCCGATCGGCTCCGCCTGGCCGGCATTGGTGACGAACACGCGGCGGCGGCCTTGCGCTTGCTCGCCAAGCTCGCGCAACAGCGCGTTGCCCCAATGGACGCCGCCGTCGCGAGACCACGATACGGCCACGCGCGGATTTCGTTGCGAGGCCGTGCCCGACGCCTTGCCGACGCCGGCTACGAAATTGAAGTCGGCGCGCGCGACGCGCTGCCGCACCGGGAAGCCCTGGACGAGCCCGCTTTCCAACCGCATGCGCAGCGGGCTTCCGAGCTCATTGAACACGGTGTCGTCGATCGCGGCGAGGTTGCCGGTCTGCAGATCGCCGGCAATCCACTTGCCGAAGGCATTGAGGCCGCCGGTTGCGCGCCAGCGAGTGAACAGGCCCGCGCTGAAGCTGTCGCGCTCGTTCCACTTCTCGGTCGAGAGGTTGAATTCCCACGACCAGGTCGGCGCCGAGAGTGCCCAGAACAAATGCCCGGCGTGAACGTAGCAAGAGGCCTCGATGCCGTCCGGATTGGTCTTGCCGGTCGCTGCGATGAGTCGATCAAGATCGGGTGGCGAGACCTTTTCGGGCTCGAGCCCGTTGAGCCGATAGACCGCGAAGTCGTCGCCGACCCAGTGCGGCCGCGCGAAGCCGTCTTCCCACCCCGCAATCGCGTTGCGGCCCAGCAGCCCGCGATCGATCACCTTGAGCCGGCTGTAGGGGAACTTCGGCGCCGTCTCGGCGGTGTTGTGATAGACCTCGATCGACTTCTGCTTCAAGAACAGCGCAACGCCCAGATAGGGCACGCCGCGCAACAGCGTGTCGTTGCCGCGGCTGCGGATCGTGGTGAAGGTCTGAGTGTTGACGGTGACCGAATTCGGCCCCGCCGCGAAGGCCCGGCCGTCCGCGATCGTCCAGAAGAAATAGTCGTCCTGGCCGAAGACGGAATTCGGCACCGGCAGGTTGCCGCCGCCGTTGAACGTCGTGACGCTTCCGGTCGTGACGGCGAAAGCGCCATTGTCCGGGTCCACGCACTGGATCTCCGGTGTCGGCGTCGTGTTGTTGCGCGCGAACGTGACACGCTTGGTGCCCGGCAGGTTGCCGACCACCGTGACGACACCCGCGTTGTCGACGGTGACGAGCTTTCCCGAGAAGGCCGCAAAGACGAGATTGTTGACCAGGATGCCACCGCGAAAGCCGGTCTGTCCGGACGTCGCGAACAGCGCGAGGCCTGGCGAGCGCCGCCACACCACGGATTTGCCTTCACTGTCCTTCGGCGCTGCGTCGCCAAGCGGCTCGGTGTAGCAATTGATCAGCCGACCGCCCGATTCCTGGGCGCTCGCCCCCGGCGCGCTCGACAACGCAAACGGGATCGGAACCGTGGGACGCATCAGAAATACTCAACCACAAGCCGCTCGTAAGTCGGCCGGCCGCTGTTCATGACCTTTAGCTTGCCGATCCCGTCATCACTCTGGATGCGCAGCTTGTCTTCTTCTTCACCGGCGACGCCGAACGCGCCACGGCACTCGAAGGCCACCATCGCGGCCAAGGAATTGAACCATTCCTCCGGGATTGCCTCGATGTCGGCGATATAGACGATTTCGCGCCGGGCAACCTCGGCCATCAAACCGAGGAGCTTGCTGTTGACGCGGTTGCTGTCCTCGATCTCGACCGTTTGGCCAGCCGCCGCCACGCCGAGCCTCTCCAAGACGTCGAGGACGAGCTCGGCGCGCGTGCGGGTGGTGGCCATGGGTCAATCCAGTTGAGCGGCTTCGGGTTACCCCTGGTCCGCGCCTTCCTTCTCGGCCTTGCGCAGCGCCTCAATCTTCGGATTGAAGAACGGTGCGATGTAGTCGAGGTCATCGGAGCCCACGCCGATCACCTGACGCATCGCTTCGTCGCCGTTCCACCATTCCTGCATGTCTTCGCTGTCGTCGGCAGCGTTGATGTACGCGAGCGCGTAGGCA
>Ga0210377_10001415_pt1 | contig 22008 bp, 19 predicted proteins | sample PLM4_65_b1redo_FD_155480 | JGI IMG/M metagenome (GOLD analysis project Ga0210377, IMG submission 155480) | Groundwater sediment microbial communities from an aquifer in East River, Colorado, USA - PLM4_65_b1 redo | ecosystem: Environmental > Terrestrial > Soil > Riparian zone | place: USA: East...
CAGCGGGATCACGAGCGGCAGCGCGATCATCACCTGGAGCACGAACGAGCCCGCCACCTCCGTGGTTGACTACGGGCTCAGCACCGCGTACGGATCGTCGTCCGCCCTGAACACCACGCCCGTCACCAGCCACAGTCGAACCTTGAGCAATCTCACGCCGTCGACGATCTACCACTACCGGGTCAGGAGCGTCGACGGAGCGGGCAACGTGGCGACCTCTTCGGACTACCCCTTCGCCACCCCGGCCGCGCCCGATACCACCCCGCCGATCATTTCCGCCGTCACCGCAGGGGCCATCACGTTCAACTCGGCTGAGATCACCTGGACCACGAACGAAGCCGGGACGTCCTGGGTTCAGTACAGTACCGACCTCTCGTTGAACCTCTCATCAGCGCTGGACACGACCCCCGTGACGAGCCACCGCCGGCTGCTGACTGGCCTAGCGCCAGCGACCGTCTATGTTTACCGGGTGATCACGACCGACGCCGCAGGGAATACCGCGCAGTCGGAGCCGTTCACCTTCACGAGCACGGCCGCGCCCGACACGACCCCTCCGCAAGACGTTCGGGATTTCTCAGCGACCGGGGACAACCGCCGAGTGGTATTGGCCTGGGTGAACCCGCCGGACACCGACTTCGTTGGAGTCCGCATCCGGTATCGGACCGATCGATTCCCGGTGGACTCAAATGACGGAGCACTACTGGGTGATTTAACTGGACAGCCAGGCCAGCCCATAAGTACCACGCACCAGGATTTGGCCAACGGCATCACCTATTTCTACGCGGCCTCGACGTACGACGGTGCGGGCAACCGCCAGAATACCGTCTATGCGTCCGCCACCCCGTCCGGGCCGGTTTCCGACATCGGCGAGCCGCAAAACCCGATTGGAGGATGCGGCATGATCGTGCCGAGGGACGGCGATCCGCCGGGCCCCGGGAAGGCGGCCGATCTGCTGGTGATGGCCTTGGCGGCCCTGTTTATGATCAGGCGGAAGTGTAGGAAATTGGGGTCGAAGTGCTTTTCCCTCCGCAAGGAAGCTTGCGGCTCGTGGTGAACATCCCGCGACTCGACGCATGCTTGTCCCAGGCGCGCGTGCAAGGTCTGGAGGGCAGCTGGCGCCCATCAGCAGGGGGATCCGGCCTTGACTCCGCCTCCCGCCCCGTCCTATACTGCCCGCGCAGTTTGGGATTGCTGCGTGAGCGGCCACAGCGAGGAGCGATTGTGAAATCCATCACCGCGAATCAGGCCAAAGCCGAGCTTTCCCGACTCGTGCGGCAATCGGTGAAGGGCCACGAGACCTTCCAGATCACGCACGACGAAGGGGACGTCGTGCTCTTGTCGCGCGAAGACTACGACGTGCTGATCGAGACGCTGGAGGTGCTGAGCGATCCGGCGCATGCTCAGACGATCCCCCCCCCCGCGCGTCGGTCGCACTAGTCGCATCGGGTCTCGCTCGTTGGCTCTCCCGTGGTCGGCGACCAACCCGCGGCGCTGATCGCCGCGTGCTCGTGCAGGGTCGATCGGCGCGGTTTTCTTGCGGGCGCCGCGGCAATCTGCTACAGTCTTCCGGGCAGTCCATCCTCTCACCCGACGTGAAACACATTCGCACAAGCGGCTGCGCGGAGCGGCCGACAGGTCCTTGCCGCGCCTTCATCAGGGGGCTCGCGCGATGACCGCGCGTGTCCTCGCCGTCATCGGCGCGGGGGCGTGGGGGACCGCGCTGGCCCACCTTGCGGCCGGCGCTGGCCACCGCGTCCGGCTGTGGTGCTACGAGCCCGAGGTGGCCGCGGGGATCGCGGCCGACCGCCGCAACGAGCGCTACCTGCCCGGGATTCCCCTCGCGCCCGGCATTGCCTCCACGGCCGACCTTGCCGAGGCTGTCGCCGCGGTCGACGCGGTGATCCTGGCCGTGCCCTCTCACGCCTTCAGGACCGTCCTTACCCGCCTCGTGCCCCACCTGCCGCCTGGCGTTCCCCTGATGTCGGCGACGAAGGGGATCGAGGTCGACACCCTGGCCCTGATGACCGACGTCCTCCGCGACGTGCTGCCCCCGCGGAGCGGCCACGCCCTCGCCGTCCTGTCCGGGCCGTCGTTCGCGGCGGAGGTCGCCCGTGGCTCGCCGGCGGCGGTCGCGTTGGCGTGCCGGGATCCGTTGACCGGCCGGCGCCTGCAGGAGCTGCTGACCACCGCGCACTTTAAACTGTTCACCACCCCAGACGTCATCGGCGTCCAGCTCGGCGGCGCGCTCAAGAACGTCATCGCGCTCGCCGCCGGGGGCTCCGACGGCCTGGGGTTCGGCGCGAACACGCGCGCCGCGCTGATCACGCGCGGGCTCGCCGAGATCACACGGCTCGGCGTGGCGATGGGCGGCCAGCCGTGGACGTTCTCGGGGCTCTCGGGGCTGGGCGATCTCGTCCTGACCTGCACCGACGCCCAGAGCCGCAACCACACCGTCGGCCAACGGATCGCCCGCGGGGAGTCGCTCGAACGGATCATGGCGGACGCGCGCTTCGTTGCGGAGGGCGTCACCACGACCCGCGCGGCGTACGCGCTGTCGCGCAAGTACCGGGTGCTGATGCCGATCGTCGAGCAGATCCACGCCGTGCTCTACGAGGGGAAGGATCCGCGCAAGGCGGTCACCGACCTGATGGAACCGGCGGTGGGCGATGAGCTCGCGCGGCCGGCCGAGCGTTTCGCCGCGGGGTCCGCGGCCGACCCGGCCGGAGCGGGATAGTCGTGTCTAGCGTGACGCTAGATAGTCGCTTCGCGTCGCGGAGCGCGCCGTGGGCCGCATGATCCTGGAGGCGGCGGGCGGGGTCAGCCTGCTCCTGTACGGCCTCCACCTCGCGGGCGAGGGGCTCCAGGCGCTGGCCGGGACCCGGTTGCGGTACATCCTCGCGTCGATCACGAGGAACCGGCTCCTCGGGATGGGCGCCGGCGCCCTCATCACGGCGATTTTGCAAAGTAGCAGCGCGACCACCGTCATGCTGGTCGGCTTCACGGGGTCGGGGCTGCTCTCGCTGCGCCAGACCATGGCGGTCATCCTCGGCGCCGACATCGGCACGACGGCCACCGTTCAATTGCTCGCGTTCCCGATCTTTCAGTACGCGCTCGGCATCGTCGCCCTGGGGTTTGTCGTGATGTTCTTCGCGCGCGACCGCCGCACGAAGACCACCGGCACCGCGATCCTCGGCTTCGGCCTGATTTTCCTCGGGCTGCGGTCGATCTCGTCGGCGATGGCGCCGCTTGCGGAGGCCCCCCAGGTGGGGCCGCTGCTCGCGTCGCTGGGCGACCACCCGCTCGTCGGCATCGCGGTCGCCGCGGGGTTGACCGGCCTGCTCCACAGCAGCGCCGCGACTATCGGCATTGCGCTCGCGCTCGCCTCCCAGGGCCTGCTCTCGCTCCACGCGGCGCTCCCCGTCATCCTGGGCGCGAACATCGGCACGTGCGTCCCGGCGCTGATTTCGAGCGTGGGCGGGCTGCCGGAGGCGAAGCGGGTCGCGCTGGCGCACACCCTCTTCAAGGTGGCTGGCGTCGCCCTGGTCCTGCCGATTCTGGGTCCGTTTGAAACCTGGGTCGGCGCCTCGACGGACGGCTTGTCGCGCCAGGTCGCGAACGCCCACACCCTGTTCAACCTGGGGCTGGCCGTCGCGTTCCTGCCGTTCACGGTGCCGTTTGCGAACGTCGTGTCCCGCCTGGTGCGCGAGCGGCCGCAGGCGGACGAGTGGGCGCAGCCGAAGTACCTCGATCCCCACGTCCTCGACGTGCCGTCGCTCGCGCTGGGGCAGGCCACCCGCGAAGCCCTGCGCATGGCCGATCTCGTCCACGAGATGGTCCGCGACACAATCCGGGTGTTTCAGGACGGCGATCAGGAACTCTTGGAGGCGATCGAGCGGAAAGAGGACTGGGTCGATGCGCTCAACCGCGACATCAAGCTGTACATCACCAAGCTCTCGGAGAAGTCGTTGAGCAAGGAGCAGCTCGACCGGGAGATGGTGCTGCTCGCGGTCATCAACGATCTGGAGAACATCGGCGACATCGTCGACAAGAATCTGATGGAATTGGCGAAGAAAAAACTGTATAAGGATCTCAGGTTTTCCGACACCGGCCTGCGCGAAATGGTCGAACTGCACCGCCAGGTCGTGGCGAACTTCGAGCGCGTGATCGCGGCGTTCGCCAGCCAGGACGCCGAGGTCGCCAAGCGCGTGATCGAGGAAAAGGCGCGAATCAGCCAGAAGGAACGCGAACTGAAGCAGGCGCACATCCATCGACTGCACGCCGGGCTCCCCGAGTCCATCGAGACGAGCGCGATCCATTTGGACGTGTTGACCAACCTCAAGCGGATCAATTCGCACATCACCAACATCGCGTACCCCCTGGTCGACCAGGGCCGCGCCGACTGATGGATCGCGACCGGCTGGCGACCCTGCTCGAAGACGTGCGCGACGGCAAGGTCGAAGTGCCCGGGGCGCTGGACGCGCTCCGTCACTTTCCGTATGAGGCGCTCGGCTTCGCCGCGCTCGATCACCACCGCGACCTCCGGCAAGGCGTGCCCGAGGCCGTGCTCTGCGAGGGCAAGACGCCCGCCGAGGTCGTGGCCATCGTGAAGCGGCTTGCGAAGGCCGGCGCCCCCGTGCTCGCGACCCGCGCCGACGCCGCCGTCGGCCGCGCGATCCGCCGGGCGATCCCCGCCGCGAGGTACCACCCCCGGTCGCGGGTCGCGGTCGTGGGGTCGCGGCCGGCGTCGAGCGGCGACGGGATCGTCATCCTCACCGGCGGCACCGCCGATCTGGCGGTGGCCGAGGAGGCCGCCGTGACCGCGTGCGCGCTGGGAAGCCCCGTGGAGACGATCTGCGACGTCGGGGTTGCGGGCGTGCACCGCGTGCTGGATCAGCTCGACCGCGTGCGGGCGGCGCGGGTGCTGATCGTGGTGGCGGGGATGGACGGCGCGCTGCCGAGCCTCGTGGGCGGTCTTGTCTCCCAGCCGGTCATCGCCGTCCCCACGAGCCGGGGCTACGGGGCGCACTTCGGCGGGCTGGCGCCCCTCTTGACGATGCTCAACGCCTGCGCGGCGGGCGTGGCGGTGGTCAACATCGACAACGGCTACGGCGCGGGCGTGCTGGCGCACCGCATCAACCGGATGGCGTCAGCCCCTGCCGTCGCGAACGGGCGTCGGCCGGATCGAGTCCGGTGGGCGGCCCCACACCCTCAACGAGTCCGATAATGGATACCCCATGAAGATTGCGTATTTTGACTGTTTTTCGGGCATCAGCGGCGACATGATCCTCGGGGCGCTGATCGACGCGGGCTTGAGCCTCAAGCGCCTCGAGGAGGGGCTCGCGCCGCTGAAACTGCCCGGGTATCGGTTGTCCGCCAAAACGGTCGAAAAGGCCGGCATCCAGGCCACCAAGGTGGATGTCATCGTCGATGACCGCAAAGTGCACATCAAGGACTATCCCGAAATGGTGTCGGTGTTCCGGCAGGGCCGGTTGGGGCGGTCGATCGAGGCGGCCACGCTCGGCATCCTCGAACGCCTGGCCCGCGCGGAGGCGGAGGTCCACGGCCGGCGCTTGTCGCAACTGCATTTCCATGAGTTGGGCGGCGTCGACACGCTGGTGGACATCGCTGGCGCGGTCGTGGGGCTGTCGCTGCTCGGGGTGGACGAGGTATACGCCTCGCCGCTGAATCTGGGCGGCGGGATGACCCGCTCGGCGGCGTTCCCCATCCCCGCCCCCGCGACCGCCGCACTCCTCACCGGGGTCCCGGTCTATTCCTCAGGGATCGATCGGGAGTTGACCACGCCGACCGGCGCCGCGATCATCAGTTCCCTGGCCAAGGGGTTCATCCCGTTCCCGGCCTGCCGGGTCGAGGTGATCGGTCACGGGGCGGGCGAGACCGAGCTGCCGGCGACCGCGAACGTCCTGCGGTTGTTCCTGGGCGAGCGCATGACCGACCGGCCGTGGGGCGAAGACCGCGTCGTCCAGCTCGAGGCGAACGTGGATGACGTCAACCCTCAGATCTACGACTACCTCACCGAGCGCCTCATGGAGGCCGGCGCGATCGACGTGTTTCTCACCCCCATTATCATGAAGAAGGGGAGGCCGGCGGTCACGATCGGCGTGCTGGCGCGCGCCGAGCACAGCGTGCGGCTTACCCGGCTGCTGTTCGACGAGACCCCCACGCTGGGCGTGCGGGTCCAGGAGGTCTCCCGCGCCGTGCTGCCGCGCACCACGCAGAGCGTGTCGACGCCGTGGGGACGCCTGCGGGTGAAGCTCACGCGCCACGACGGCAACCAGGAGATGCGCCCCGAATACGACGACTGCCGCGATCTCGCGAAGGCCACCGGGCGCCCGCTGCGCGTGGTCATGCAGGAGGTCTCCGCGTTTCTCCACACGCTGTCGGGCAGCGCGCCGCTGGAGGTGTCGGTCGAGGCGCCGCCGTTGCCCGAGATCGTCCAGGAGGGCGGGCTGGTGTGGGGCGAACCGGTCGAAGGGCAGGTCGCCGCGGCGCCACCCGGGGCGGCGCCGCCCGCGCCGGCGGGCGAGCCGGCCGGTGCACGCGGCGGACGCAAGTCGCGCCACCGGCGGCGGCGCCCCGGTCGTCGGAAGCCAACGCCCCCCGCATGACGCTGCTGATCCTGATCACCACGGTGATCGTGGCGATCCTCGTGATCCTGGGCGGGGCCGCGCTGTTCACCAACGGGATCGAGTGGCTGGGCAAGCGCCTGGGGGTCTCGGACGGGGTGGTCGGCAGCGTGTTCGCCGGGGTCGGTACCGCGCTCCCGGAAACCGTGATCCCGATCATCGCGATTTTCTTCGGTGACGGGGCCGAACGCGAGGCGATCGGCGTCGGCGCCATCCTCGGCGCGCCGTTCATGCTGAGCACGCTCACGCTCCCCCTGCTCGGCGCCGGGCTGCTGGTGTTCGCCTTCATGGGGCGTCGACCGTGGACGTTCCGGCTGGACGCGGCCGCGGTGTCGATCGACCTCCGCTTTTTCCTCCTGGGGTACGCGGCTGCGATCGCGGCGGCGTACACGACATCGAAGGCCGTGCACATCCTCGTCGCCGTCGGGCTGATGGCCCTCTACCTGTTCTACCTGCGCACGCTGGTTGGCCACAGCGGCGAGAGCCACGGCGAAGCGATCGGCCCGCTGTATCTGTCCCCTCGCGCCGAGCACCCGGCCTTGTCCCTCATCGCCGTGCAGGTTCTGGGGGGCTTGGCCGTGATCATCTGGGGGGCGCACCTCTTCGTCGGGACCATCCAGACCGTCGCGATCAATGTCGGCGTCTCCCCCCTGCTGCTGTCGCTGCTGATCACGCCGATCGCCACCGAGCTGCCCGAGAAACTCAACAGCCTGATCTGGATCTCCCAAAAGAAAGACACGTTGGCGGTCGGCAATATCACGGGCGCCATGGTGTTCCAGGCCACGTTCCCGGTGGGCGTCGGCCTGATCGGTACCCCCTGGCAGTTGGACCGGTACGGGATGGTGAGCGCATGGGTCGCGTTGATCGCGGGCGCCGCGCTGTACGCGACGATGCGGCGAGGGGGCACGTGGCGGCCGGCGTATTTGATGGCCGGCGCCGTCCTGTACCTCGGCTTCGGGGTCTACGTCGCCTCGCGCTGACGCGGCAGGGCGATCCTGCGGGAAAGTGCCTAGCGAGCGCATTCTCCGCAGCTTGCTGCGGGGTAAGCGAGCGAATGCAAAGAGTGCTTCTGTTTCCGTGCACTTCGAAGATTCCCTGCAGCTTGCTGCAGGGAGCTTCAACCGTCCGCTGGTCTTGCTTTCGGCCTTCGTGTTAGAATAGCAAGCTTAAACAGCGCCGGGTGGCGGGGTGGCCGTGAAGCAAAGCGTTCAGAAGCGCATCGTCGGATCGATTCTCATCGTCGGGGTGTCGTCCCTCCTGTTGGGGTTGTCCCTCGTCTACTTCATCGGCAAGTCCACGCTCCAAAAAACGATCGGCGCGAGCTTCGAGGAGCTCGCGGATGTCACCGCCAAGAAACTCGATGAGCTGATCACTCACCACGCCGAGCAGGCGGTGTTTCTGGCCGGGCTCTCCGACGTGGTGCGCGCCGCCGACGAGGCGAACACGCGGCCACTCACGCCGGAGGCCGCCGAGCGCCTCCGGCGTGAGTGGGGGCGGCTCGGGACCGACGAGCGCAGCGTCGCCCGCCTCGTCGACAACGCCGCCTCGGAGTCGCTCCGCTCGTTCATGCGGATGACGTCCCAGAACGGGGTCGACCGGAAACCGCACGAGTTTCTGGTGGTGACCGACGCCCGCGGGCGGCTCGTTGCCGCGACGCGCAAGCCGTCGGCGTACGTCTATACCGAGGCGTCCTGGTGGCGGGAAGCCTACGCCAACGGTCAGGGGCGGCTCTTCATGAGCGACGTGGTCTACGACGAGGAACTGGGGCGCTACACGTTCATCATCGCCACGCCCATCCGGGAGGACGGGCGCGTCGTCGGCGTGCTGTCCATGGTCCACGACGCCCAGGCCTTCTATCAGTGGGTCACGTCCATCCAGGTCGGCCGGACCGACCACATGATGCTCATCGCCTCGGACGGCACGTTGCTGTTCTGCCCGGTGTTTCCGACCAAGAGCCACACGCTCCACCCGAGCCTCGTGGCGCGGGTGGTCGGCGGCGGGCGGGGGTGGGCCACCACCACCCACGACGTCCATTATCCCGGCGTGGAGGCGCTCAACGGGTTCGCGCCGGTGCGGGTCTCGCTGACGCCCGGCACGAATTTCGGCGGCAAGGTCTGGTACATCTTCACGAGCCAGAATCCCAGGGAGACGTACGGCCCGATCTACACGCTGCTCGCGTGGATCATCGTGTCGGGCGCGGCGGCGATCGGGCTGCTGCTCCTCCTGGGGCTGGCCGCGGCCCGGCGCATCGTCAAGCCCATCCGGGTGGTGCAGGCAGGCGCGCAGATTATCGGCAGCGGCAACCTCCACCACCGGATCCGGGTCGACACCGACGACGAGATCGGGGCGCTCGCGACCGGCATCAACGAGATGGCGGAAAAACTGTCCACCTCATACTCCGGGCTGGAACGGATGGTGGAGGAGCGGACGCGGGCGCTGGCGCAGCGGACCGGCCAGCTCGAACAGCGCAACCAGGAGCTGTTTCTCCTCTATGCGATCGCGTCGTCCTTGAACAAGGCGCAGTCGCTGGACGACGTGCTGGGCGAGCTTTTGACCAAGGTGCTCGGCGGGATGGAAGCCCACGCCGTCTTCATGGGGTTTCCCGACCCCGACAAGGGGCTCATCCTGCAGGGCCGCCCGCCCGCCGTGACGACCCAGGAGGAGATCACGCACCTGGCGGAGTCCGTCATCCAGCACGTCCTCGACGACGGCCGCCTGGTTGTCGTGTCCGACACCACCCAGGAGCCGGAGTACCAGGCGTTCGCGCGGCACGTGCGGTCCTTCGTCGGGATCCCGCTGCGGTCCAAGGAGAAGACGGTGGGGGCGCTCGTGCTGCTGTACCTCAAACCCCGGGTCCCGACCACGGAGGAACGCGAGTTCTTCTTGTCGATCGGCCACCAGGCGGGGGTCGTGGTCGAGAACGCCCGCCTCTTCGCCGTGCTCAAAAACCTCGCCAGTTCCTGATTTCCGCGCGGTGACGGATCGGCGCCCGCGGAAGTCGCTCGGCCAGTGTTTTCTGACCGCCCCGCGCATCGCCGAAAAGATCGTGGCGTTGGCGAATGTGGGGCCGGGCGATCGTGTGGTGGAGATCGGGCCGGGGCGTGGCATCCTGACCCGCGTGCTCGCGGCGCGGGCCAGCGAGGTTCTCGCCATAGAGCTTGATCCCCGCTGGCACGCCGACCTGCAGGCGGAGTTCGCGAACGCGTCTCACGTCCGCGTCGTCCTCGCCGATGCGCTGGCCTACCCGTTTCAGGAGCTCGCCCCGCCGTTCAAGGTCGTCGCCAACCTGCCGTACTACATCTCGACCCCGATCCTGTTTCGCCTCCTCGATCTCCGCGCACGGATCAGTCTGATGGTTCTGATGCTCCAGCGGGAGGTGGTGGATCGGCTTCTCGCGAAACCGGGGACCAGATCCTACGGCGCGCTGTCGGTGGCCGTAGCTTACAGGGCCGAGGTCCGCAAGGGCTTTCCCGTCTCGGCGGGCAGCTTCTCGCCCCGCCCGGCCGTCGAGTCCGCTGTAGTCGTGATCGCGCCACGGCCCTCGCCCCCGATCGCCGTGCGAAGCGAGGAGACGCTTTTTCGGGTTATCCGCGCGGCATTCGCACACCGGCGGAAGGTGCTGGCCAACGCGCTGAGGGATGAGGGATTCGATGCGAGTCGCGTGGGGGGCGCACTGGAGGCTGCGGAGATCGAGCCGAAACGGCGCGGCGAGACACTGACGCTTGAGGAATTCGGCCGATTGGCGGACGCGCTTGGCCGCGAGGCAACTATCTAGCGTCACGCTAGACGCCAGGCAACTATCTAGCGTCACGCTAGAGGGGAGGCCCGTTAAAACCGCAGGGTCAGATTCAGCAGGGCCGAGCGGCGGTCGTAGGAGAAGGACGGCACCACGCGGTCGGTGCCGGACCACACGCGGTAGGCGTTGGCCGCGAGCTGCGCCGAGGCGGCGCCGAGCAGGGTCCCGCGGCTGAAGCCCGTCACCTCCCGGATCCCCACGGGGTCGAACCGCGCATCCTCCACCGGAGCGAGGTAGAACGCGAAGACGGTGTACCAGAAGAGGTCGGTTCCGCTAAAGAAGAGGAGCGCGGCGTTGTACGTCGTCGGGCGCTGCCGGTAGCCCTGGAGGGCGAACTCGAAGGTGTAACTCGCGGCGATCTCGCCGCCGAGCTTGTACGTGATCGACGACTCCTCGGGGAGGTTGCGGACGGTGCTCAGGCCGAGAAAGAACGCCCCGTCCTCCTGGCTGAAGAATTTAAGCGATGCGTCGCGTGCACCGACGCCTTCGGCGACCAGGTAATGCCCCGACTCGTGAATGGCGATGTTGCTCAAAAAGGCCAGCCCGATTGCGAGCGGGTCGGTCACCGACCATCCCTCGGACGATCGCGCCGTGGTCGGCGTCAGGATGAGCATGGCCAGCGCGACGACCGCTGCATAGATCCAGGATATCCGGGCTCTCGGCATACGAGGCAAACCATAGCCCAGGGGCCGCGTTTGTCCACGGCGGACGACCGGCGAGAGCGCCGCGCGAGAGGCACGCGCCGGGTCCTGTCAAGTTTGAGGGGGGCGGACGTCCGTGGTATGATGCCGATTGTGCATGAGAATCCGTTCAACGTCCTGGGCAATCGGGCGTTCGCCCGCGGCGACCTCGGCGCGGCGTTGGCGCACTACCAGCGGGCGCTGGAGGACGCGCGACGCGGCGGGTCGGATCGTTCGCTCGCGGTGACGCTCGGCAACCTGGCCAACGTATACGCCGGCATGGGCCGGCGGGACGAGGCCGATGGGCTCTACCACCAGGTGTTGGACATCGAGCGGCGACTCGGCGACGCGCGCCAGATCGCCCTCACGCTGCTGCACCTCGGTAACCTCGCCGCGGACGCGCTCGAAATGTCCCGCGCCCGCGCGTACTACCTCGAAGCGCGGGATCTGCTGGAGCGGCTCGGCGAGACGGGGCCGCTGGGGGTCTTGTACCAGAACATGGGCCTCTTGGCGCGGGAGTCGGGCGAGCACGAGGCGGCGGTGGCTGCCTTCGAGTCGGCGCTGGTCTTGATGCGCCGAGCCGACGACCGGCGGGGGGTCGCGTCGGTCTATACCAATCTGTCGCGCACCTACCTCCTGATGGGGCGCCTCGACGACGCGTACGCGTGCGGCGCGACGGCGCTGGCGATGGCCGATCGCCTGGGCGCCGAGGTGGCCGCCGCCTCGGCGCGCTATCACCTCGCGGGTATTTGCGAAGCCCGCGGCGACACCGCCGCGGCGCGCGCCCACCTCCGGGTGGTGGTGGACATCGACCGGCGGTACGGCCTGCCCAAATACGAGGAAAACCGTGCGCGCCTGGCAGCGCTCGAGGCCGCGCCGTGAGCGGATGGGAGGCGGTGACGGCGGCGGTGGCGACGTGGCTTCGAGATCGCGGGTACGCGGTGGACCTTGACGGCGGCCGGTCGCTGACCTTCTCGGCCGCCGCGGGCGACTGCCTGGTGGAGCTGAGCCCCTCGGGTCGCATCCTGTGCCAGTTCGGGATCGACCTCGACGAATTGCGCGACCTCATCGCGGGCTCGGCGACGGAGGACCTGGGCGACGACGAGCTTCAGCGCGCGGCGCGCTACCACCTGCAGACCCTCGCCAAACGCTACCAGGGTCGATTCCTCGCCGCCGGCTTCGCCGAGGAATACGAAGTCACAGCCGACCACGCGGTGATCAGTTTCACCCACCCGATCGACTCGACCGCGCCCGAGCGGGTGTTGCCCGTGGTGAGCCGCTGCGTCGAGCTCTTGCGGTAGGGCCGGTCCGGTGAATCGCGCCCGCGTCCCTTCCGAGGTCACCGTCTTTGCTCCCGCGTCGGTCGGCAACGTCGGGCCGGGGTTCGACGTTCTGGGCATGGCGCTCGCCGGCCTGGGCGACACGGTGTGGGCGCGCGCGATCCCGGGCGGGAAGGTCGTGATCCGGGAGATCCGCGGCGACGGCGGCGCGCTCCCGACCGACGCGCGGAAAAACACCGCGGGCATTGCGGCGGCTCTCGTGCTCCGCCGGCTGAAGATCCGATCCGGCGTGGAACTGAGTCTGGAGAAGCGCATTCCCGGCAGCGGCTTGGGGAGCAGCGCGGCGAGTGCGGTGGCGGGAGGCTTCGCGGTCAAGGCGCTGTTCGGGTCGCCCCTCTCGAAGGCAGATCTGTTGCTGCTCTGCGCGGAGGCCGAGGCGGCGGTGAGCGGGGGCTATTTTCTGGACAACACCGCGGCGTCGCTCTTCGGCGGGGTCAACGTCACCAATCCCATCACCCGGACCGCGGTGCCGCTCGGCGGGCTGCCGGGCGCGGTCGTGATCGTCGCCACGCCGCGGTATCAGTTGCTGACGGCGCGCTCGCGCAAGGTTCTGCCCAAGCGTGTTCCTCTGGCGTCGATGACCGCGAACCTCTCGCGGGCCTGCGGGATCGTTGCGGCCGTTGCCAGACAAGACGCCGAGCTGCTCGGCCGCTCGATCGTCGACGTCGTGGTCGAGCCCCGCCGCGCGCGGCTCATCCCGGGATTCGACGCGGTCAAGCGCGCGGCGCTCAAGGCCGGGGCGCTTGGCTGTTCGATCAGCGGGGCGGGGTCCTCGGTGTTTGCGATCACCACCGACAAGGCGCTGGGGGAGCAGATCGGCGAGGCGATGAAGCGTGCGTTCGCCCGCGCGCGGTTGGAGAGCGTGATCACGGTGACGACGATCGACCCGGATGGGGCGCGGATCGTGCGTCCATAATCGGTAGGGGCGGCCCCTGTGGCCGCCCTGGGGCAGGCACGAGAGGGCCGACGTTGCTATCGACACGGGCGCGCTTTGCGCGCCCTCTGCCCCTACGAAGCCTGGGCGATCAACTCCGCGCAACGGTAGCCGCTGCGCACCGCCCCCTCGATCGAGGCGGGCAACCCCGTCCGCGTCCAGTCTCCGGCCAGGAACAGATTGCCCAGCGGCGTGCGATGCTCGGGGCGATGCGCCTCGGTGCCCACCCGCGGCGAAAAGGTCGCGTGCGGCTCCTTGACGAGCACACGATGGGTGAGCGTCGCCCCGCGCGAGCGGGGGAACAGCGCGCGCACCTCGCCGAGGGCGAGCTCGATCAGCTCCTCGGTCGGTCGGGCGATGAAGCCGGCCGCGGCGCTCATCACGAGCGCGACGTGGCCGTCCGTCGAGGGGCTTCCGAGCAGCGCCCGTCGGTCGAACGCCCACTGCCACGCGGTGCCCACCATCCCGACGAATGGCCGCTCCAGGATCGGGCGATCGAACCACAGGTACAGCGAGATGATCGGCGACGACACCAGACCCTGGGTCGCCAGGAACGTGATGTGGCCAAGCTGCACCTCGGAGGGCAGCCATTCCTGGAGGTTGACATAGGGCACCGCGCTCACGTACCAGGACGCCCGCAGCGTCTCGCCGGTGCTGGTCGCGAGCGAGGTCACGCGCCCGCGCTCGACGCCGAGGCCCGCCGCGCTGCAGCTGGTGAGCACGCGCCCTCCGTGCCGTTCGATGAACGCCCGCGCCGCCTCGGTGTAGAGGGGGCCCAGCCCGGTGCGCGGGATCCCGATCGCGGACCACGCCGCCCGCGTGAAGAACGCGTCGACCAACACCGCCCGGAAGAGGGAGGCCGAGGCGACGGCCGGGTCTTCGTTGAGCGTGGCGAGCGCGAGCGGGCGCCAGAACCGCTTGCGGACCGCGGCGGGTTGCCGATGCCGCTCCAGCCATTCGTCCACCGTGAGGCCGCGGGCGTCCGCGTCGTCCCGCGACCACACGTGCCACCCCAGCGACAGCGCGGCGAGACGGTCTCGGACGGGAAGGCCGCGCGCAGCGAGCACGCCGGCCGCGACGTGGAGCGGCGCGGGGAGCGGGAAGGCGGACACGTGCGTCGTGGAGCCTTCGGGGCCGACGAGGTCGAGGGCGAATCGCTTTTGAAAGACGAGCTGGTCGAGCGTGCCGATCGTGGCGAGAAACCGGATCGTCTGCCGGTAGGCCCGCAAAAAGACATGCTGCCCATTGTCCACGACCTCGCCGGTCGTCGGATCGACATGCGAGGAGGCGCGCCCGCCGAGGCGCGAGCGCTTTTCGATCAGGGTGACCAGGTAGCCCCGCTCGGCGAGGGCGACGCCGGCAGACAGCCCGGCGAACCCGCCGCCGACAATCACGACGTCACGGTCGACGGTCATGCTAACGAGTTCTCATGAGCCGTCGACTCAGCCGCGCGAGAATAAATCCCCCCATCCCCCCTTTGTCAAAGGGGGGCATGTTCTGGCGTTATCGAAAACGGAAACGGCTGGCCGCCGAGAAGGCGTCAGATGCAAGGCGGAGCAAGAGGCCGCACCGGAGCGTACTGGGCCGTACGTGAGGATGCGGCCTCGCAGCGACAACGCAGCAGATGGCGCCTTCTCGACGGCCAGCCTCAGTCGAGCCAGACGCGGTCGGGGTTGTCCGGATCATCCATCGGCGAGGAAATAAACAGCACCTGTACGGGTTCGCTCTCGAAGTCGGCCGCGTGGGGGGTGTTGGCCGGAATGACCCAGATGTCGCCCTGCTTCACGTCGCGCGTGAGGTTGCCGACCGTGACCGAGCCGGCGCCGCTGAGGACGTAGCCGATCTCGTCGTGCGTGACGTGCACGTGTTTGCGGAACGGCCCCTTGTGCCCCTGAAAGACGAACACGCTGGACTGCGTACCGTGGCCGATGTACGTGCGCTTGAACACGTCGTGCTCGGTGAGCCGGTCGGCCTTGATCGCATCCTCCAGGTTGGTCACGTCCACCTTGGTCTGGTGGGCGGGCTGCTGGCAGCACGGACATCGGTACATGCGAGCCTCCTTAATGTCCGGCCGCGTTCGCGACCGTCGCTTCCTCGACGATGATGGGATAGGAATACCCCGCGCCGAAGTCGCGATCGACGGTGAGGAGCCCCGTGACGACGACCTCGTCCCCGACGTGGACGTCCGCCTGGGTGGTGACGGTCAGGTCGTTGGTGCCCGCCTTGCCGCTTCCGTCCTGGAGGTGGAAGAAATTCTTCCCCATGATGCCGGGGTTGACCTTGACGACCTTGCCCCGCACCTGGATCCGCTGGCCCTTGAGCTTCTCTTTTCCGGTATAGACCGTCTCGATGGATTTGACCGCCGTGTCGCCCGCCGCGGCCGGCGCGACGCCGAGCGCTAGCCACACCAGACACGCGCCCACCCCGATGATGAGTCGTCCCATGGTCGTTCTCCCTAGTGAAGACTTCTTGTAGCACATTTCGGCGGGGAAAAACAGCCTACGACTCGGAGGGCGCCGGTTTGGCGGTCAAGCGCACGACGAGCACGTACAGCGTGGCGAGGGCGATGGCGAGGCCGACGAACCACAGCGCTTTGGCCTTGAGAACAAGGATCATCTGGTCCGGGTGGTCGAGCAGTTGCGGCCGATCGCCGATCACGCGCGCGCCGAACCACGCGAGCACCCCGCACCACAGCGCCGATCCCGCGACGGTCATCGCCATGTAGATGCGAAAGTCCATGCGGACGATCCCCGCCGGGATCCCGATGAGGTGGCGCACCACGGGCAGCAAACGGGCGAAAAACACCCCACCGGCCTCATAGCGCGCCAGCCAGCGCTCGGCCTTGAGGAGCTGGGATTCCGAAATGCCGAGATAGGGACCGTAGCGCACCACCAGCGGACGCCCGAGCCAGCGGGCCGCCCAGTACGTCAGGCCGGCGCCCAGCGAGCTGCCCACCGTGCCCGCGAGGACGACGCCCCAGAGGGTGAAACGCCCCTGGACCGCCCAGTACGCGGCGGGCGGAATCACGAGCTCGCTGGGGACGGGGAAGATGCTGCTCTCCATCGCCATCAGCACGACGATGCCGAGGTAGCCCCAGTCGTGGACCCAGCCAAACCACAGGGTGAGGAGGCGGTGCATGGCCCGACATCCTACCGAAGACGGCCGCGATTCACAAGCCTAGGAGCCTGTCCATGAATGGCCATCTGCGGCGTTGTCGCTTCGGAATCCCTCCTCACGTACCTACCGCGTACGCTCCGGGGGGATTCCTCGCTCCGCCTTGCATCTGACCATTCCTGAACAGGCTCCACCACCCAGATACCCAGAAAAACTATCAGGGTGTTGAAAAACTCAGTAAAGCTTGCAGGCTGCTCAAAAAGCTCCAGATGCAAGGCCGCAGGAAGGAGGAAACCGGAGCGTACTGGGAGGTTCCTGGAGGTACGAAGCATTCCCGGGGGATTGCGGTCGTACGTGAGGATTTCCGACGACCGAGAACGCAGCAGATGGACTTTTTCAGCAGCCTGCTAGGGTGAGTGGGGGTGCCCGGTGTCGTCGTGCCCGGGCTCCTCCGGGGGAGGCATGGCCGCGGGGTCGGTCATGTCCATCTCCATGTCCATGTGTTCGTGATGGTGGATTTGGGGCGGGGCGATCGCGGCGTAGAGCGAGAACCCGACGATCGCAAGCAGGACCACGGCGCCGACCGCCATCGTCCCCTTGCGCCTGGCGGGGTGACGTTCCTGTCCCCGGTCGAGGAGCGGGGCGAGGGCGAGCAGGATCAGCAGGGCGGCGATGGCGTGCATCATCGTGTCCATCCGCCCGGTGAGGTTCTCGATCCCGTACAGCCAGAGGAACGGCCACGGCGGCTTGATGCTCATCTCCTCGCCCGTGACGGAGGCGCCGAGCGGGGCGGGGACGGCCCACGCGAGGACGGCGACGAGGCCATAGTAGATCGCCGCGTAGAGAAGGATGCTCCGCGTATGCTCCATGAACGTGCCGGTCATCCGCTCCGGTGGAAGCGTGGCGAGGGTGGAATCCTTACCGAACGGCAGCGGCGAGAGGTTGTGCACGTGGACGAGGTAGAAGTGCGCGGCGAGGAGCAGCACGAGGAGCAGGGGAAGCAGCGTGACGTGCGACGCGAAGAGCTTCACGTTCAGCGACACGGCCTCGGTCGATCCAAGGAAGGTGCCGAGCGGCCCGAGCAGCTTGAGACCCTCGCGGTAGTGCATGAGCGCGTCGAACGACTCCTGGTCCCACTTGAGGACGGTGCCCGTGAAGTACGACCCGAACAGCGCGGTCGCGAGCAGCGCCACGCCGAGATACCACGTCAGGGTCCTCGGCGCCTTATAGACGCCGCCGACAAAGACGCGCGCGAGGTGCAGCAGCAGGGTGACGACGACCGCCTGCGCCGCCCAATAATGGAACGCGCGCAGCCACGCGCCGCCGGGCACCATCTTGCCCAGATGCTCGACGCTCGCGTACGCGCGCTCGGGCGCGGGGTCGAAGAACTGCTGCAGCAGCACGCCGGTCGCAAAGAGCAACATGAAGCCGACGAACGTGATCCCGCCGAGCGTGTAGCCCAGCGTGCGCCCGTGCGCCGGCACGGGATAGTCGAGGCTGCTGATCGTGGCGTACCGCTGGAGGATCCCCTCGGGCGCGGCGGATCTCGGTCGTCCCTGACCTTTCGTCATCGTTGTCCCATCCTTGCGCCGCCGCGGAGGCGGTCGGGCGCGATCGTGAACAAAATCGCTGAACGCTATCCGATTGCCGCGGGCTTGTCAACGGCGCTCGTCGACGTTCGGTCGACGGAGTGAATGGGCGCCACGTGCGTGTTCGCGATACAAGGGAGCTGAATCCCGAGAGTGCGTGAAGCGGGTGAAAGAAACAGGGGTATGAGGCTATCCCGGGAGCGTCAGGCGGCCTGGACCGGTCCCTCGGACTCCGGCTGGCGCTGCTCGGTGGGGCAGTGGTTGGTCACGCGGTCTTTGCCGTTCGCTTTTGCGACGTAGAGCGCTTGATCGGCGTTGCGGATGAGGTCTCCGGCGATGCGGACCGACGCCGATGGGCAGGCGGCGACTCCGATGCTCACCGTCACGTGGAGGCGATGGGCCCTCTTGACGGCCTTCCGGATCCGCTCGGCCTTCGTCCACGCCCCGGCGGCGTCGGTCTCGGGCAGGAGGATGCCGAATTCGTCTCCGCCGTAGCGCGCCGCGATGTCCGATTGCCGGAGGGTGCCCGCGATGGCCTTCGCCACCGCTTTCAAGACCTCGTTCCCTTGATCGTGGCCATACCGATCATTCACCGTTTTGAAGTTATCGACGTCGATCATCAGACAAGAGAGCGGCCGGCCGTAGCGCTTTGCCTGGGCCACCGCTTCCTGCACCAGGCGATCGAGCGTCGCTTGGTTGTAAAGGCCGGTCAGCGTATCGCGCACGGCTTGTTCGGTGAGCTTCTCGTTTTCTTCGACCACGATCTGATATTGCGTGAGACTGAGCAGGAAATTGGCGGCCATCCGGGAGGCCGTCTCGCAGAAGAGGATCTCCTGGCGGGTGAACGCGCGTTGCGACCGCGACGTCCGCAAGAACAGCGTGCCCAAGACCCGTTCGTGGAACATGATCGGAATGACCAGGATCGACGAGATATTGAGATGGCGAAACGAGGACAGGACCCCGCGCATGCGCGTGTCCCGCTCCACGTCTTCCACGAACACCACGCGGCCCGTCTCGACGGCCTCTTCGATTTCCGGATACTTCTGCAGGGTAATGGTGAGTTCGCGGAGCGCCCGGTTCTCGTAGGTGGCCAGCACTCGCCCGGAGTGGTTCTCTTCGTCCACCAAAATGACCGAACATCGCGCGACATCGATCACCTCCGCGATCGTTTGCACGAGGAGGTACAGGACGTCGCCACGACTCTTTGTGGAGGTCAGTGCCGTGCCGATCTTGAGCAAGGCTTCCAGTTCGTTCATCGTCCGCGGACTCCAAGGCTATGGGGCACGTCAAGGACGCCGTGCCAGAGAAAGATAGCAGACAGGCGAACGCACGCAAGCGGAGATGGTTTGCCGAACGAGGAATTGCGGCGCGGACCGAAGCGGACGCCGTGGGTGCGGGGACCTCACAAGCCGTTGACAGTCGTGGAGAAACGACGTGGCTGGGGGACTAGGATTCGAACCTAGATAGGCAGATCCAGAGTCTGCAGTCCTGCCATTGGACGATCCCCCAAGGTGCCGCGTCGGTCGCCTGCGCCTGGTGCCTGCGGGTGGCGGCTGGGCGTGACTCTACGCAAACGCGCCGGGGGTGTCAAGACGCGAGCCACTCGGGTTTGCCGTCCTCCAGCGCTCGGATCACCGCTGCCACGCGGGTGATGGCTTCGTCCTTGCCGAGCAGCCGCAGCACGTCGTAGATCCCAGGGCTCACGCTCTTGCCGGTCAGCGCGACCCTGAGCGGCTGCGCGAGCCGGGCCATCTTCTCGCCGGTCTCGGCCATCATCGTCGTGAAGATCTGCTCCTGCGCGGGCTTGTCGAACGGCGCGGCGCGGAGCAGGTCGAGGAAGCGCGTGAGGAACGGGAGCGCGTCGGCGGTGAGGAATTTGCGGCCGGCCTCGGCGTCGATGTGGCGGTGCCCCGGCCGGTACGTCGCCACCGCGTCGGCGATGTCCACCAGCGTCCGCGCGCGCTCGCGGTGGGCGAGGAAGACCTCTGCGATCCGCTCGTCGCCGACGTCGCCGCCGAGGCCGCGCGTGGCGAGCAGGGTCCGGATCGGGGGGATCACCGACTTGGCGTCGGCGGCCTTGAGGTACGTGGCGTTGAGCCAGAGCAGTTTCTCGGCGTTGAACACCGCGGGCGAGCCGGTAATGTGGTCCAGGTTGAATTTCTCGATCAACTCCTCGCGCGTGAACACCTCCTGATCGCCGTGCGACCAACCCAGGCGCACGAGATAGTTGACGAGCGCGTCGGGCAGGTAGCCCATCTCGCGGTACGCCTGCACCGCGGTCGCGCCGTGGCGCTTGGAGAGCCGCGCCTTGTCGGGCCCCAGGATCATGGACAGGTGGCCGAAGCGCGGCAGGGGGAAGTCGAACGCGCGGTAGAGCTGGATCTGGCGCGGCGTGTTGTTGAGGTGGTCGTCGCCGCGGATGACGTGGGTGATCGTCATGTCGACGTCGTCGACGACCACGCAAAAGTTGTAGGTCGGGGTGCGGTCCGAGCGGAGGATGATCAGGTCGTCGAGCTGGCGGTTCTCGAAGACGATGCGTCCCTTGACCAGGTCGTCGACGACCGTCTCGCCCTCTTGCGGCGTCTTAAACCGCAGCGCGAAGAGCCGGCCGTCGGAGTGAGTGACCGACCGGCAGCGGCCGTCATACTTGGGGACGTCGCCGCGCTTGAGCGCGGCCTGGCGGCGGGTCTCCAGCTCCTCGGCGGTGCAGTAGCACCGGTACGCCATGCCCGCGTCGAAGAGCTGCTGGGCCCTGGCCTGGTAGAGCGCGAGGCGGTTGGTCTGGCGGATCGGCGCGGGGCCGGGCGCTTTCTCCCAGCGATCCCAGGTCATCCCGAGCCACGTCATCCCGTCGAGGATCGCCTCAATCGCCTCCTCGGTCGAGCGCGTGCGGTCGGTGTCCTCAATCCGCAGGAAGAACGCGCCCCCGTGGTGGCGGGCGAAGAGCCAGTTGAACAGCGCGGTCCGCGCCCCGCCGACGTGCAGATACCCCGTCGGGCTGGGGGCGAAGCGTACGCGAACGCCGGGGTCGCGCGGGGTCGAGTCGGGCTCGAGTCGTGACATTTCGACATTATGTCACGGCGCGCGCGCGCGAGTAAAGCGCGGGCCGTGCGACTTGTCACGGTGTCGGGCTTTCCGGTACAATGACGGCCCTGGAGCGCGCCATGCCCGCAACCCTCCCCATGAAGTCGTCGCGGCGATTTCTCTCCCCCGAACCGACCGTCGTCCTCACCAAGGCCTTCGCCGAGCCGTTTCGGAATGCGATCGCCACGGCGAGGACCTGCTATTCGGGGAAGGGTATCGTCACCGATGAGCAGGTCGGCACGGGCTACGACGCCCTGGCCCGGAGCATCTACCAGGCCGGACACCACACGACGCTCCAGCACGCGCACTTTCAATTCGCGCTCTCCAACGTCTCGCGGCAGTTCATCTGGTCTTTCCTCCACAGCCACCCGTTCTACAACTCCGAGCAGGTCAGCCAGCGGTACGTTGCGCTCGACCCCGAGAGCGTCGCGGTGCCGCCGCTCGAGGGCGAGGCGCTGGCGCTGTATCGGCGCACCGTGGCCCGGCAGATGTCGGCGTACGCCGACCTGTCGGAGCGGTTGCGGCCCCTGGCCGACCGGGAGTGGGCCGCCCTGTTTCCGCGCGCGCGCAAGCACTTCGCGCGCGACGTGCAGAAGAAGGCGCAGGAGATCGCGCGGTACGTCGTTCCGGTGGCCGCGTTCTCGTACCTGTATCACACGATCAGCGGCGTGACACTGCTGCGGTATTACCGCCTGTGCCGACAGCACGACGCCCCGCTGGAGCAGGGCCTCGTGGTCGGCAAGATGGTCGAGGCCCTGCTGGAGTTCGACCCCCGCTATCTGACCATCCTCGAGGAACCGATGGATCCAGCCGCGACCCCTGAAGCG
>Ga0210377_10001416_pt1 | contig 22007 bp, 33 predicted proteins | sample PLM4_65_b1redo_FD_155480 | JGI IMG/M metagenome (GOLD analysis project Ga0210377, IMG submission 155480) | Groundwater sediment microbial communities from an aquifer in East River, Colorado, USA - PLM4_65_b1 redo | ecosystem: Environmental > Terrestrial > Soil > Riparian zone | place: USA: East...
ACACCCTACGATCAAGAATGAATTTTCTGTAATTCCTTGACAAGGGACAGTTGGGACAGTAAAATGACATCCATGAAAAGACGCCAAACCGACGCCCCCGCCCTGACCACCACCGAAGCCGCAGAGCTATTACACGTCAGCGCGCGCACCATTCGCCGAATGATCAAAAGAGGGCACATACATGCTCACAAACTGGACCCAAAAGCCAAGAGCATTTATCGCATTCCTCGTGAAGCCGTTGACCGACTACTTCAAGAACGGAACGCCAGAGCCGACAAAGGAGAATGAACTCGAAGATTTACCAGTCACAGACATTGCAGCTTTATTGCTACTCGTGATCCTTCTGGCACTGATACCAATTCGATAATTTCCCGTCTAGCTAATAGCTAATAGCTAATAGCGAAAGCGGCCCATGCACCAACATGAGCCGCCATCGTTGACCACTCAGTCACAAAGGTAAGCACTGTAAGACCTGTACCTTTACAACCGAATAGTTTGTGCCCCGGGTAGGAATCGAACCCACATCTAAGCCTTGTGAGTGCCAAACTTGAGTAAATTCTTTACGGGTAGATAGGGACGGATGATGTCCAACTGAAGAGTAGCAGTGTAATGCTCGTATTCTTCCTGTGTTTTCCATCGCCCGCCGATCTGACCGGCACGCGAGGAAGCACCAAAGATCGCCGTCAACGTAGCATACGAAGATCGCAGATCATGAGGGGAGACTTGAAAACCAACAACTTTACTCAGCCGCTTGAAGATACATTCCATCCCATTCCCAGTGAGCGCCCTGCCGGTCTTGAGAGAGACGAAGAGTCTACCAACGCCGTCGGCTGGCTTTCGATATAACAACCAGGACTGAAGAATAGCCGCAGTTTCAGCGGAGAATGCACCATAGCCCCACCGACCACCTTTACACAATGCCTTTGCAGTATTGGCATAAAAATCCACATCCCCAAGCTGCATAGAGCAAAGCTCCCCCCTGCGAAAGCCGGTATCTAGACCAAAAGCCACGATCGCCAGGTCCCGCGAGCCGCCAGCCGAAAGGGAATTGAATGACGACAGGACCCGCAAAGCTCTATCACTATTGAGCACGCGCCGTGGAGTCGGCTTGATCCGAGGGATCCTAGCCGTGAGAGCCGCATGATCATCCCCATAACGCCAGCGTAAAAACTTTCGCGCACAGTGGAGAGCAACGTTCTGCTGCGAGTTCCCCCACCCGGGCAGTTCAACAAACGCAACCAAGCCCGCCGCGTCCAAATGGTCCAGGTGAGAAAGAGCGACCAGCAACACAAGGACGCGGCGATAGCTTTCCTTCGTCGAAGCCGAGTAAGGAAACGACGACAGGAAATTCTCAATATCCCTACCAGGCGCGAAGCGCCAGTACTGTGTATTCACGATGTACCTCCATGGTTTTGTCAGGGCAGACATCCCCCGCCCTGTTGAAACACCCGGCAATCGGGACATTGCCGGGAGCGAAGAACACCAGCCAGGCAGGAGAATCCTCACGAGAAGCCACGCCCAGCCGGTGTCATCCATATTATAGCAAGATCTATAAAAATGTGCGTGCGTGAAGTGCGCACGCACATTTTTACAGAAGGAGAACCCTCACAATGAGACCAGACCGAACCACCATACTGTTAGTTATTGCACTGTTGATCATCGGATTGCTAGCAATCCGATCCGGAGCAGTCGGATACCTACTATCATACGACTGCCGGAGCGCAGCCGAGACAATGCGAATCAATTGGATATGGGACCCCATAAAGGGGTGCTTTATCCAGCAACCTAATGGCTCATGGACGCCAATCGACACACAGCAAATCTACCAGCCATAATCTTATAAACCCCAAGATAGGAGAACCCTCACATGAAAAAAATTATTGGCGGAATCGCCGGTCTCTTCTTCGCAGTCTTCTGCGTTGGAGTGATCGGCTTGCTCATCTCACTCACCTACGGCGCATTACAAAAGCTTTTCCCGGGCAACTTCACAAACCAGATGTGGGGGCTGGTGCTCTACGACATAGCAACCATCGCATGGGCGCTCGCCTTCGTCTTCAAATCCAAAAGCTACTGGCAATACGTGGCGGCAGGAGCCGGATTTATCGCCGGATTTATCGGAACTATCGGCATGGTAGCCGCCGAGGTCACACTCTCAAGCACGGACCTGACAGGCGGACAGATCGACACCAGCCAGACCGGACAATGGATGGTGTACGCCTTCATCGTCGTGACCATCATCCACGTCGCTCTAATCTACGCCCACCACGGAGCCAGCCCGGAAATGGCAATACAGATCAGCACAGGCATCGCCCGCGGCGCGGTCAGGGACCACGCCATGAAGGACGCCGTAAAGCAACTGGACATCGAGAAGGCATCCCTGGCCAGGTCCATCACACTCGATATTGTCTCCCAGGTCAAGCGGGATCTCCAGCTAGAGCCGGTTGATGGAACAGTCTTCGACCGCAGGCAGGAGCCGAGAGCCTACGAACAGGCACTCCCCTCCCCCACCAAACAGTATGTCTCCGATGAAGTGAAAGCAATGTACCCACCAGGGACCGAGTTTATAGACGGAACCAGGAACCCGGACCACCCCATTGACCTTACACCGAAGCCAGACCAGGAGGCGGGCGACCAGCCCAGCCCTTTTCTCAAGGGACAACCAGAATAAAGACGGTCATCGACCGGTGGAAATCGTGGCAGAAGCCGAAGCAGGAGCCGCAGACCATCCAGGAAATCTCACAAACCAGCGACGCTCTCATTTGCTGGGAAAACCTACCGAACGGCATCCGGTGGCGCTGGTGGTGCAAGATATGCCGGGACGAGGGCAAACCGTGGCTGATGGAACAGACCTGCGAGCACGTGAAGAACGCCAAGCCCGAATTCGATATCAGCCGCGAGGCGGCAATCAAAACCCTCGAAAGCCTGATCCAGGAGAGCCTCATTACCCAGCCCAGCGACGCAAGCCAACCGTAACGAAAATCTGTGGTTGCGGATGCAATCAGAAATTCAAGACCAGTAACCCATTGAAGAAATTCAAGAACAAAGCGCACAAGCAGCGATCACATAGGAGTAAAGCGAATGTACAAAATTCAAATTAGAGCAAACAATAAGAATACAGCCCTGCCACCCGCACCACTCGCGCTCCAACAGTGGCAGGACTTGGAAAAAATGCCAGAACTCAAAAGCAAATTGGAAGCCGACCAATGGCTAATCGAAAACGAAGCCAGCAAGTTGGAAATTTTTGGGTTTGAATTTCAGATCGTTCCCAAAGAACGATTCGGGCTCATCATCCCAAAGTAACAACGTAGCGACACGTGTCATAACACACGGCACCGGCGCCCGTGCGGTGAAAGCACAGTCCGAGCCGTAACGAAGCCTGCCGGTCCGGTCCCGCAGACCGGCAGGGAAGCCGTAACAAAATCAACACCCAAAATAGGAGAACCCTCACATGCCATCACTGACCGTACAACCCTACAGGACCAAGAACGAAATGCAGCGCATCCACCCCGAGGTAAAGAACTGGAGATGCATCCTGCAAACCCCAAGGGGAATGACCGGAGAAGTCCAGCTCACCAACCTTCGCAAAGCCATGCAGCGCAAGAACCTTGCGTCACAGATCGTTTATCAGATCGGCGATTTCTTTTGGATCCCCGAGACCTGCCGGTGTCTGGAGCGCATCCTCGACAATGGACCATGCCCGGTCCACGGACAGGAACCAGGAAGATAAACAATGAGCGTAAAAGCAATATCTCTAGTCTGGGAAATGGAATGCCCAAAGCAACACAACGGACTAAACTTCAAGCCAGGACATAAATTTATCCTGATCGCCTATGCAGACCACGCAGACCACGCCGGGAAAAGCATATACCCAGCCATTGCAACGATTGCACGGAAGACAGGCTACCAGGAAAGAAATGTCCAATACCTCACGCATGAACTCGAAACTATGGGAATACTAATCCCAGACGGAGAAGGTCCGCGCGGAACAAACCGATGGCTCATTCCATACGATGAAGGGGGTGCAAAGATTGCACCCCTGCAAATTTTGCAGGGTGCAATAAATCAAAAATCATTGGGTGCAATCCCTTCGGGTGCAATCCCTTCGGGTGCAAAGATTGCACCCGAATTAAAGGAACCTGAAGTTAATAGAGGTATATCAAATAAGAATTACCTGATTCTGGTGCAGGCAGGCGAAGCCATCTTCGATGCTCAATCCCACCAATGGCGCGAAATACGCGACACTCTGGAACACTGCAAAATCTCACAAAAGCAAGGCAGGATCATCATCAGGGGGATAGGGGTCAACGCAGAAAAATATCAGGAACGCTATGCCAGGTCATTCGAGAGAGCCTTAATCGGAATTCTCAAGAAAGAAGTACAAGTCACATTCAGGAAATAAAGAATGAAAAAAGCCATACTCACCCTAACAATCCTAATCTTGGCATCCATCGCCTGCCAACTACCAGGCACAACACTCGGAACTCAAGCCGGGACTCTTACGGCTCCTGCGGCACCACATCTTATAACGGGAAGCCCGGGGCCCACAGAAGAAAACCCAGCCGGAGCCGTGTATTGGCCAGCAACGCCGGAACCAGCGAGACTATGTGCCATCGTGACGGCCATCAAAGCCGTACACTTGCGAACCGGACCAAGCGAGAAAGCCGAGCACATCCAATACCTAACCAACGGGGGGCAAGTCCGGGTATTGAACCCAGCCGGGCGATGGTGGAAGATCCAGACCAGCACAGGCATAACCGGCTACGCAAACAGCCGATACCTTCAGGAGGCAAAATGCCAGGACTAAACTTTCAAAAACGTTTCAGCGGAGCCGTCAAGGCAGGAGCAAAGACCCAAACCATACGGAAACGCCGAACACCACCAATCAAAGAGGGAGACCATCTAACCCTATGGACAGGACAGCGCACCAAACAATGTAAACCACTAGGCGATGCAACTTGTCAAATGGTCCGCCCCGTCAAGATCATTCCAGAGCGCCGGGAAATCTGGCTATGGGATTACGAATCCGAAACCATGGAACACGGCGAGATCTTCGGTAACTTCTACCTGGTACAAGACTCCGAAGCCTTCGCGCGGTTAGATGGATTCGAAATACTCGATGAATTTTTTGAATTCTTCAAGCATTACCCTTCCGATGTGCTCCACTTCGGATTAGTTGTCATTTATTGGCGTTTAGGATGGGACTAACAAAAAATGACCAGCGACGAAGCACAAGCCGAAGCCGTCAGGCGCTGGGGACTGAACGCGGTCGCACGAATACACCCCAGCCAGGGGTATCCCGAAGTCGGAGTCGACATACACGAAGCCATAGGCTGGAATGTGAAAAAGTGGGGACCAATCATAACGATTTACGGCTACGGCTCCACCTGGGAAGAAGCATTCACCAACGCAGACGCCGGACAATACAGGAAACTAAAAGAACATGAACACAACCAAAACACCGGCACTGCGCACCGGCGCAAGTGTCCACCCGAACGCGCCCCCGAGACTGATAAAGCTCCTTCGCAAATGCGGCTCTTTCCATAAGCTCGCCGACGAGACCAGCGTCAATGTCGCAATCGTACACGGACTCATAACCAAAGGCAGCGAGCCAACCGACCGGACAGAACTTGGACGAGAGATCCGCAAGCGATTATTCCTGCCACGCTGGAAGCGAAAAGCCAGGCAGAACCGACCACAGAGCCAGATACAAAAGGCAATTCGCGCCATGGTCCTGCGGACCAGAAAGGCAGTCAAGCCGTGAAACAAAAAACACAGCGCCACGCGCCAGAGCGGGCGTACTACGTCAGGGAGGAGGGAGGACGTTATTACATCTACTATCTAGAATTCTCCCCGGTCGAAACCCTCTTCGACATCAAGCACACACGCGAAGAAGCCGCACAGGCGATCAAAGAGCACAAAGACGGCAAACACGACACGCAATGGAAGCCGGAGGAGAAGCCATGAGCGCATATGTGAAATGTGCAGGATGTAGTGAGATAGTCGAAATCCCTGATGAATTATCAGGACGATCTGCCGAGCAGATCGAGAGCGGCAATATAACAGACCCATCGAATCCGTATTACTGCGATGCTTGCGAACGCAAGGCCACATCCAACATGGAGCGAGCCATCGACATGACAGGTGGAAGCGCCGACACACTCGCCGAAGCCCTGGACCAGTGGGAGCGTGAGCGCGAGGCGCTTGTAGAACTATTCGACGAGAACGAGGCATTCACAATTTCATTCCGCATCTACGATCTCACAATGACCCTCGCCGAGAAGATCATCAACACCGTGGAGATCGACGCCGCGATGTTCATGACCCAAAAGAGCCGAGATAAAATCGCCCAATTCCGAAAGCAGGTACAAGACCTGCAAGCACGCAGAGCCAACGACAGAGAGATCGTCGTTGACGCGACCAACAGGAGAAACTCCAATGTCAAAACTACATGAAATTCTCGAAGACCAGATCGCCAGCGCGCGCAAGAGCGCCGGGCAGAAGATCATTCGCAAGCTCAAGAACGGACTCAGGATCGAGATCGTCTATGTCAACACCGTGGTGTACCTCACGCTCACGCGGGACAATCAATTCCCATCAACCCAGGAATGGCAAACAGTGCTCAGGCACTTGCCGTTCGCCGTGCCACACACAGAGCCAGCTACGGACAGGAGCGGACCACGCCACACCCTGACCGCGCGCCTGCCGATTACAGCCGAGCAGATCAAGTTCGGATGAACCATAATGAGCGCCGAAACCACGCCAATAAAATCTGAACCCGACGAGACGCCGATCACAGAGAAGACGCGCGCCATCCTTGCAGCGATCGACCGCATCGATAAAAAAGTCGATACACTAATTGCCGAACGACAGGCGTGGAAAGCGGCGCTCTATCGCATCCTGAAAGAGTCAATATCGTTGCTGTTTTCGGAGAAACAAAACGGCAAAAACAACCGCCAGCCAACGGGCGAGGGTGCGGATGATTTGCCAGGCAAATCACGAACGACGCCGCACATCCGGGCAAGGAGAAGTCATGAATGATAGATATATCCTAAAAGACGGGGTTCCCGTTCCTGAGCCTGATTTGTTCGCATGGGTGAAATGGCTAGAGGATGATGACCATCGGCGTGTCGCTTCCACTGAGGTGGGTGCTGCGCGTATCTCTACCGTGTTCCTCGGCTTAGATCATGCTTTCGGTGGTGGCACGCCGGTGCTTTTTGAAACAATGGTTTTCGGTGGCGAGCTTGATGAGCATCAGCAACGGTATTACACGCTCGAGGAAGCCATGATAGGGCATGAACGCATCGTAGCTGTGGTGCGGGCTAACACAGCTGCGCCTGACGGGTTGCCACGTGCCGCTAAATCAGATGATCCTGAAAAATAGTTTATCCCGCTTCGTTGCCCGGTCCCCGCAACCTGCAGGTAACGCGCCCCGTTAGGCGTTCCATTGCCAGCAAGGAGAATCATGAGTGATTTTTTCAAGTTCATATGTTCGGGTTGCAAAATGGATACGGTCTCAGAGTTTGCCTTGTCTGGCAAGCCGCATCTCGATTGCCCGCAAGGTTACGGCGAATGGCAAGAGTACAAAGAGATTGATTATTCTGCCTACACTGTCACTGTCCATGTCTCGCCGGATTGCCAGCCTGAGACACTGCAAGCCCTGGGTGAAATGATGAAACTTCTTATTCAGCAAGTCGAGAAAGATCCATCGCAGAGAAGCCGCCTAACACAGCGTGTACCCGACTTGGGATGGGTGTGCGCCGAATGTGAGTTTACTAATCTGGAAGTTGATTCCGTTTGTCAACTTTGTTTCACAGCCCGCCCAAGCGGGTAACGCCAGCCGTTAGCCAGACCCATGAAATACGATAATAATCACGTTCGGGATTTCGAAGGCGCAAAAGGCACATGTGAGGTCTGCGGACTACAAATCACGCTTGATCGGCAAGACACACCCACGCATCCAATAAGCAATGTGTGGATTGTCAAATGCCCTCATTGCAAAAATGCTGTGCGTTGTTGTCAGTCTGACAAAGGAGAATAATACTATGCCATTTATGCTTGGGAAACCATTTGCAGGAACATCGGGGTACCACGCAGAACCAAAAAGAATCGTCTGTCCGCATTGTAGTTCGCGGATTTTGATACTCGTCAAGAATAAAAAAACAGGCAAGAAAGACGCTTGCCCGGCGTGTGGCAAATCAATCAAAAAGGCGGGCTAACAAAGCGTGCAGTTGACGTGGGGTACGATCTCGCTACATGGGCGACATCCGACCGGAGCCGATTTGGCACAGAGGCGCGTACTAAGCCCACCCCACCCCACCCCACGCAACTAACGCCAGCCGCTCCTCTGGACAAATAGGATGATCGCATGTAATATACCGCAGACAGATTGAGCCGTCTCCGCGCACAAAAGCCCCAAGACGGTATAGGCGACTGCCACACACAGAGCCAGCCGCGTTCGAAGACCCGCAAGGTCCGAACGCGGCTTTTTTATTTTTCCAAGGAGACCCATACATGCCAGAGAAACAACCAGCAGAGGTATCCCGACCCGTGGTCCTATACGTTGAAAAGGTGGAAACCAATCCGGACATAGACGCATATCTCGACACCCGCAGACTCTCAGTCATTGACATCGAGATCGACACGGTTATGGCAAAACAGATCCTGGACCACCTTCGCGAACGGACAGACGGGCGGCTCGTTGGTTCAATCCGGCTCAGGTTCACGGGGAGACTGATACACCTGTGACAGACACGCCCACCTCTAAAAAAGTATTTCTCGCAGGACTTGCAAGGGAGGAACAGTTAGGCACACTATGGGACATGTGCCAATCTATTCGCTCAGAGCAGGCATCGGACCGCAAAGAGCGGATCAACACACGCAACGAAATGACCTATCTGAAAGGCGAGGTTGACGGTATTGGCCGTCGCAATGGTAGAAAGCAAGTCACCCTCACTACATCCGAAAAAATCGACGTCGCAATCACGAAGCGCAGTGTTGTATGGATTTGGTATCGAGACAGAGTATTGGCACCCACACTCGCAGCCGTTCACACTATCGTCATTATGGCGATCCTGTACCTTTCGTTCGGAGGAAAACTACCATGACACCACAAGCAGAGACCGGCAGAAAACAAGGCGGACAGCCAGGAAACAAAAATGCCATGCGCCATGGCTTCTACGCGAAGAGATTCACCGACGAGGAAGCAGAGCGACTGGACAAACAAGGTCCAACAGACGTACAGGCTGAAATCGCATTGCTCCGCGTTTGCCTGGACAAACTCTACAACCAGCTTTATTTCGAGCCAACCTATTTCAATATCAAGAACAAGGACCGGGAGGACGCCACGGCGCAATCCAACATCCGGGATGACCATTACCTCAAGCAACTCAACACCCTTGCCATTATGAGTCAGGCAGTTGCCACACTCGCGCGCACAGACCATCTAATACACGGCAAAGCCGGAGGCGTCCAGGACGACATCCTGCGCGCGCTGGAAGAGATACGGCTGGAGATGGGACTGTGAACCGTGACGGCTCGAGCGTGACCGTTTCACGATCAGTCACACCAGCTCAGTCACGATATCCTACCGCCAGGAACAGCGATGGGTTCCGGAAAGTATCGCCAGAAATAGCGAGCTGGACCATACCGCCAGGAACGGCGATGCCGGATCTCGAAAAATGAGCACCCTCGCCCAAACCATACGGAACATCGCCAAGACCTTCGACCGCTTCACGTCCAAAGGCGGAGGGATCAAAATGCGGCCGTACCAATTGGAACCCGCAGAAGCGATCATCAATTCCATTATCAATAAATCAGGATTGACGTTCGTCATCATCATATCCCGCCAGGCAGGCAAGGACGAACTGCTTGTCAACCTCATCGCCTATCTCATGAACTTATTCGCTCACCGAGAAGTGGGGATCGTGGTAGCCAATCCCACCTACAAACCGCAGACGCTCAACTTCATCGTGCGACTGGAGAACAGACTCAAGGCAAACTTACTCACGCAATCATTCTGGAAGAAACGCAGCGACTACATGCGCATGATCGGGAAAGCCGTCACGTCGCTCCTGTCAGGGGATAAGGATGCAAACGTCGTGGGAGCCGTAGCATCCCTCCTGCTGGTGATCAACGAAGCCCAGGACATCACGCCCGCCAAGTATGACAAGGACTTCGCGCCAATGGTCGCATCGACCAACGCCACCAGGATCATCGTAGGAACGCAGTGGACGACCAACACCCTGCTTGCCAGAGAAGAAGACGCAGCTCGCACCGCCGAGAAGGTCGATGGTATCCAAAGAGTGTTCCTATACACATCCGAGGACGTGCGGAAAGTCAACGAACCTTATGGCACATTCGTAGACGGGGAAGTCAGGAAATTGGGGAGACAGCATCCATTAGTCAAGACACAATATTTCTGTGAACGGATCGACGCGATCGCGGGCATGTTCAACGCGCGCCGCCTTGCCCTCATGCAGGGAGACCAGCCAGAGCAGAGCGGACCCATCCCCGGACACATTTATTGTTTCCTGATCGACGTGGCCGGGCAGGACGAGGGAGTCCTTGAACTGGCAGGCATGAGTAATCCCGGCAGGGACAAGACCACACTCGACATCGTAGACGTAGACCTTTCCTTCCTGGATGTCCTCCAGGCACCCACATACCGGGCAGTACAACGCATGGAATGGCAAGGACAGAATCATGTCGATATATTCGGCGCGCTCGTTTCTCTCGCCGATAACTGGAACCCGCTTTACATCGTGATCGATGCGACGGGCGCGGGCGAAGGACTATGGGGAATGTTGACACGCCAATACCCGAACCGAACCATTCCATTCAAATTCACAGCGCAGAGCAAAAGCGAACTTGGTTATGGTTTTATCGCCATCATCGAGAGCGGACGCTTCCACGATTGCACGCAGACGGACGCGGAACGTGTAAGAGAGCAATACGAAAACTGTCAGAGCGAGATCCTGATCGGACCCACAAAGACCATGCGTTGGGGTGTCAAGGACGGAACGCGCGGCGCAGGCGGGCTCCTCATCCATGATGACTACATCACAGCCGACGCACTGACCGCCGCGCTCGACAAGCTCGAATGGTACGTGCCCGCCGAGAATGCAATTATCCAACAACCGGATGTAATCGAGGAGATGAACAATGCCTACTAAATCAATTCAACTGAAACGCCGTTCATGGATTGGAAGAATAATTTACGCACCCCGCTTCGCTTACAAGCTTTTCAGAATCCGTCTGAATATTCGAGCAATTGTTTTTTCATTGAGAAATTTTCTCAGGTGGGATGAGTAATGCCTACTAAAGAGACTATTCAAAAAATAATCGACTTACTAGAAAAAGCACCGCGCATGGGAACGGACAAAGACGAACCCGAAGGCACGCGCTATATACAAATCAGCGACACACTCGCCAAAGAAATCGTCGCACAACTGAAAGAAGAATCCAGTGCCTACTAAACGACAACTTGAAGATCAAATAACCATGCTGAACGATGCGCTCGAAGCCTCACTCAGCCTGTCACCTGAGCGAGATAACAACTTTTTCACAACCGGACTGTCCGGGCTGTATGGCGACCCACTCAACCGAAACACATGGGACCGCAAAAGAATTTTCGCCGAAAGTTTGCGCGCGTGGAGAGTGAACCCCATCGCGCGCCGGATCGTAAAACTCATAACCTCCTTCATCATCGGCAAGGGCATCACGATCAAGAGCGAACACCCGGGCACACAGACATTCCTACAGGAATGGTGGAACCATCGGCTGAACAAGGTAGGAAAAAACGCCAAACGCTGGAAGGACGAGGACACCCGCACAGGTAATCTATTCCTCCTGTTCACAGTAGGCGAGGACGGGATGTCATTTGTCAGAGCCGTACCCGCTGAACAGATCGCGGAGATCAAGACCAAAGACAACGACATCGAGCAGGAAACCAAATACACCAAAGACGAAATCGGGGAAGACGGCTGGGACGCCTACGACCCGAACACCAGCCAGAAATCATTCATGCTGCACTTCGCCAGCAATAAGCCGGTAGGATCAACCTGGGGCGAAGCCGACCTCAGCCCCTTACTCGTATGGATAGGACGCTTCTCCTCGTGGCTCGAAGACCGCGTCAGACTCAACAGGTTCCGAACCATATTCATGTACGTAGTCAGTGGCCAATACAAGAACGAAGCCGAACGCGCGGCCAGGGAAACGAAGATCAACGCCAACCCGCCAAAGGCAGGCAGCGTACTTGTTCAAAACGCAGCATCCGGGGAAGTATGGTCCATCCTGTCCGCCCAACTCGACGCATTCGACGCTTCAGTCGATGGACTGGCAATCAAGAAGATGATCCTCAGCGGCATTGGATTTCCGCTCCACTATCTCGCAGAGCCGGAGAGCTCGACCACCACCACAGCCGACGCCGCAGGCACACCCACATTCCGAACGCTGGAAGAGTCACAGGATGAATTTTTCGAAAACCTCATCGAGAATGCGCGCGTGGCCGTGGAGGTTAGATCCAGAACCGACAAAAGCGTAGATGCAAAGGCAGTCATCACCATCGACGGACCCGACATCACGGAGCGGGACAATGCCACCCTCGCGCTTGCACTCGGACGGGCGTACCCACCACTGGCAGACCTGTTCGACCGGGACGGCATCGACGACAAGGAATTCCTACGGCTGGTCTACAAGATGTTTGCCGAGGTCTGGACGGGGAAGACGCCCAGGATCAAGAAGAAGCCATTGACCGCGCCGGGCACACAACCACCCGCGACCAGTCCCGACAGCGAAGCCGAGCCGACCGACCCGAAAGACGAATAAGGAGCTGACAAATGGACACAGGAAAAGGAAAATTCGAAAGCATAAAACACACCAACCCGGAAGAACTCGAAACCATGATGAAGGCGCTTGAAGAAAAGCACCCCAATCACGGGGCATGGTTCCGTGAAGGCGAGACTATCGAGATCAGAGGAAGTCTCTTCCGCGTGAAAAGTGTAAAGCCGACAGAGATAAGACTCAGGTTGTTACCAAAGGAATAGCACCGTGAAAAAGAAACCAGTCCCAATCCTTCGCTCATTGCCCATCACCGATAAATTACAGCTCCCTGACCGCGCGGTGATCCTGCCGCAGATCGAAAGCGGAGAACTCGACCACATCGACTTCGCCGCGCGCGTCTACCGCGCGGACACGAAGAACCGCAACCCATACATTTTCCAGGCTAAAGACCTGGACGGCTTCGCCACCTCGTTCGAGGGACAGCCGTTCCTCCGCAATCACGACACGTGGGATATAGACGCCAGGGACGGGACCATCATCGACTCGGCGCTCGAAGGCTCTGCCTTCAAACAGACCGTCCGGCTCACAACCCGCCGCGGCATGACCGATTTCGTGGAAGGCAAGATGGACCGATTCTCGATCGGCTGGTTCTATGACGACATTCTGTGTTCCATCTGCAACCAGTCATGGCTATCCAGTGAGTGCGCTCACTGGCCAGGACGCATGTACAAGGTCGGAGAGACAAAGACAGAGAAGATGTGCATGCTCATCTTTATCAACCCCACCGGCAAAGAGACCAGCGCCGTGAATGTGCCCGCAATCGTTGGCACAGGGATCGACACCACAGCCGGACAGCTCAAGGAACTACAGACCTATAAACTTGAAGTTATCGGCGCAGCAAACGCCATGACCCACGCGCGCAGCGCGTACAACAAACCCTCCCCGGCACTTGCGCCCGGGGCAAGTGTGACCAAAGGAGGTCAAATGAAACGCAAAGCGAAAGTGAAAGTGAAAGTGGTCGATCCCGAAACACAGGAGATTTCCGAAGTCGAGGGCGAGATCGTCGAGCCGACACTGCAAGAACAGCAGTTGGAGGATAACCGCCAGGCAGCAGCCGATTTACTTGGCGAGACGGAGCGCATGAACGCCATGGACGCACAGCTTGCCGAAAGCCAGGCCGTGCTAGTGGCAACCTGTGAGCACCTGCTTACCACAGGACTCGCAGGCTCACGCCTGCCGGAGATCATCCAGACCCGCATCCGAAAGAGCTTCACAGGCAAGGCATTCAAGGCACCCGAGCTAACAGCCGCCATCACCGAGGCGCGCGCCGAACTCGCAACCCTGACCGAAGCCGCAAGCATCCAGGGACCCGGGCGCCAGGTATTCGAAATGTTCTCTTCAGTCGATCAATTCAGACTCGCCGTCGAAGATATGTTCGGATTAGAGCGCGCACCCGCACAGGCGAACATCAAAGTCCACCGGCTCATGGGCATCCGAGACGCCTATCTCAAAGCCACAGGCGATGAGTATTTTATGGGCGGCTATTTCCCCGAGTTCTCACTCGTAAGCGCCAACTTCCCCGGCATCGTGGCAAACGTTCAGAACAAAATGCTCATCGACGCATGGAAGGACTTCGAAGAGTCCTACGGCTGGTGGCAGAAGATCGTTACCGTAGAGCACTTTACCAACCTCAAGACCGCAACCTGGGTACGGACGGGCACAATAGCCAGCCTGCCCACGGTCGCAGAGCGCGGAGAGTACACGGAACTGCCAGTCGGCGACATCAAGGAAACGAGCGAGTGGGGCAAGTATGGTGGATACGTGCCATTGACAATCGAAGCCGTCATCAATGATGATCTCCGCGCCTTCCGGCGCATGCCGTCCGAGGTCGCACTCGCAGGGATGCGAAACATCTCAGAACAGGTCGCAGCCATCTTCACAACCAACAGCGCAGCCGGTCCAGTAATGACCGATGGAGGCGCATTATTCAACTCCACAGCCCAGACCACGGCCGGAGGACATGTCAATCTACTCACGACCGCACTCGGAACTGATTATGTCGCGTGGAACGCGGTTGCCCTTGCCATGTACAAGAAAAAGTTGATGGTCAAGAACGCCGCAGGCTACTATGGCACAGGCAAGCCGCAGGCTTTGAAGCCAAGTCTCTGTCTGGTACCCGCCGACCTGATCACACAAGCCGAAGCCCTATTCATTCCCCGTTGGGATGCACCCGCACAGAACGTTCCAGCCACCGCGAGCGTGCGTTGGGGCGGACGCGTGCAGCCGGTCGTAGTCCCCGAATGGACAGACGCCACAGATTGGGCGGCAGCGATAGATCCCAAGTTGCGCCCAGGCGTTATGTTAGGCGAGATCTTCGGAGTCAAGCCACAGATCTTCTCTGCATCCTCAGAGATCGACCCCGCCATGTTTGCGAACGATGAGAGCCGGATCAAGGTCCGCCAGTTCGTTACTGTTGGCGTAGCGGATGACCTGCCGTTGCACAAGAACAACGTCGCGTAATAAACAATTCACGTATTCACTCCCTCGGAGGTTCGGAAGCCCCCGAGGGATGATTTGCTTGGCAAATCATAGACCAACCCGCCAAAGCTGATAGCTGAAAGCTGGAATAAAGGAGTAACACATCATGGGCTACATTCACGATACGCATATGGCACAGTACATCCCACCGACCGCCTTTCACTGCGTTACAGGAACATACACAGACGCAGCCGGAGCCGTCGCAGGGACTATCGCCAAACATCGCGCCGCAGCCGCATCCACAGGAGTGATCAACATCCCGATCATCCTGCCATCCAATTCAGTTGACCTAAAAGGCGCGTACCTGACAACAGTCGAGGTCGATTACGAGTGCCTGCTTGCCGCAGCCACATCCATCACAGCCACAATGAACAAGGTCACGCGCGGCGCAGACGGAGCCGTCGCAGTGGTCTCAGCCGTCACGGTCACGCAGGACCTCACCGCGGCCACAGACGCAGCCGACCAGGACCAACACAAACTCACAGTCACTCTCACTACCCCGGTATGGATCGACAACGACGCAGAATACCTGCTTGTCATCACCGCCATATGCGGCGCGACCGTTACCCTCGACTTCCTGGGTGCAGTCGCAAACTTCACGCTAAGGCTGTAGGTGTGACATGGGATACCTACATGATACCCACATGAGCCAGTACATCCCACCGACCCTGTTCCATTGTGTCACAGGCACATGGACACTCGCCGCGGGACAGGTCGCAGGCACAATTGCCAAACACGTAGCCGCCGCCGACGAAAGCAGCGTCATTACCATCCCGATCATCATCCCGTCCAACTCGGTCGCACTCAAAGGCGCTTATCTCAAATCCATCGAGATCGACTTCGAAGTACTGATTGCGGCGTGCGACGCACTCGCGGCAGTAGTAAACAAGGTCACGCGCGGCGCGGACGGATCAGTCGCAACAGTGACTCCGCAGACATTCACCTACGACGGCGGACACGACGCCGCATCCGAGCGCATCGATGTTGATCAACACAAGATGACCCTCACCATCACCACGCCATTCTGGCTGGACAATGGCGAGTACGTACTGGTCGAAATCACAGCCGACAAAGCCGCGACCACAACCATAGACATGCTCGGCGCAGTGGCAAACTACGATTTGAGGGAGTAAATGCCCATTTACCGGCTTTCAGCCGAAGATGTAAACAAACTTCTAAAGGAACTAGGTATAACCATGAAACAAATACCTGAACACATTTTCAAAGCCGCGGAGAAGTATGGCGGAATCCCGCTTGACTTCCACGAGGACGAGGACGCCCTGGTCATCATCATGACCGACGGACGCAAGATCACCGAAGAAAAGGAATCCGGCACAAAGAAGCGCATCCAACGCGCCGAAGCAGAGCAGGCAGAAGACCAGGCAGCAGAAGCAAAAGACGAACACAATCGAGCAGCCGAAGCCGAACGACTGGCCAACGAGACCATGAACAAGGCAAAGGAACGCGCCGAAAGTTTGCGCGCAATTGCAGACGGGAACTCGACTCCCGCGGCGCCGCCGCCTGGCGAGTACGACGCACTCCGACTTCAGACCAATGAGAAGCCAGCACCCAGGAAAGGCAAACCATGACGCATTTCGACAAGCTCAAGGCGGCGCTCCCCCCGTTCGTCTACTCCCTCGCATTCTGGCAGGCGCTTGCCTACGTGATCGCCGCGCTGACGGCCGCATTCACAAGCTACAAACTGGAGGCAGGCATCCTGCTTGCCCTGACCCTGGCCGTGCTCAAAATGTTCAACATCGCTCCACAGATCAGAGAAGCCAAACACAGGCTTGAAATGATGAAAAGAGTAAAAACACACACAAAGCCGGAATAACCACTCACAACCTAAGACTACTGCCGCCTGTTACTAAAAATAACAGGCGGCAGAACACCCCTTCCCTATCAAAGTCGATAAAAGGGATGGGTTGACCAACAGAAGCCCGCACACGCCCTTCTGGGCGGTTTTTGGATACATACACGAAAGACACGAACATGGATCTTCCACTTGCCCCATTCGGTGAGATACAGACAGCAGAAAAAAGCCTGCTTACTTACATCTCATTCCACTACAACATCAACACAGAACTCGCCACCGCGACCGTTGCCAACAATGGGACCGTGACACAATCAGCGAGCGCGGCCTTACTCAAGACCAGCGCCACCTCGAACGGCAGCGCAATCCTCCGATCCAGATTACCCGCGCGCTATATTGCAGGACAAGGCTTACAAATCATATTCTCAGCAATGTTTGGCACAGGTATAGCAAGCAACCTACAGGAAGCAGGCTACGGAAACACGGAAGACGGTTTATTCTTCGAGTACAACGGCGAGACGTTCGGAGTCAATCGCAGATCCAAAGCCACCGGCGAAGTCGTGAACAATCGCAAAACACAAGCAGAATGGTCGGAAGTACTAGGCTTCGAGTTCAACCCACTCAAACTCAACATATATGCAATTGAATTTCAATGGTTAGGTGCAGGCGAGATTGATTTTCTAATTGAAAACCCACACACTCGCAACCTACACACAGTACATAGGATCAAATACACCAACAGCGAAACCGTCGCATCACTACTAAACCCATCTCTGCCGATATGGATGAGAAACATCAACAGCGGAAGCGTAATAGACACAACACTCAAAATCGGCAACGCCGCAGCATACGTATTTGGAAAGAAAGAGTCAGTCGGAATACGACAAGCCTACCGAGCCGGGCTTGCCTACACAACCGGAGCCGAACGGACAGTACTCGCAATCGAGAATATGGCAGATGTCTTCGGTGGAACAGGGAACAATCGTTCCATTCTGAAACCCACTCATATCAACTGGTCAACAGATGGGACGAAGATAGCCACGCTTCGAGTCAAACGATGCACGATCAGCGGCGGAACCGCCGCCGTGATCAATGTCGATACGTCCATCGCCAAGCAATACACAGGAACACCAACCGTATCGAACACGAAACTATTATTCTCGATCGAAGCGGCAAAGGATGACCAGGATACTTTTCACATTCCCGACGATGTCGAACTCGCACCAGGCGAAGCGATCATCGTGACAGCCGAATCCACCGCAAACAGTGATCTAGCCATAGGCATCTCATGGAAGGAATTGTTATAAATGGCAGCGAACGGCAGACGAGTAATCTATCTCAAGAACCCCAGAGGCGGCTCCCACTTCATCACGATCAACGGTGGAGGAAGTAAGGGAGGCAGAACGCCAGGTCGCACGTCTCTCACACTTGGCGGTAAGACCCTACTCCAAATCCTCGGACCCAAATTCCTAAAGCCGAAATTTGCCCCAAGAAAGCCAAAGGGACCAGGATTCGAATATTCATCCTATGTCATAGAACTCACCGGCGGCGCGCGCTACCACACACCGGGGAGCGAATGGTTCGTAGCGCCGGAGAAGCCGGTCGATTACGGAACCCTGCCAGAGACAGGAGTAGTCTCGCCGACCGATATTTCCATTCAACTCTTCCAGCCGTCGCAAACCCTGCTAGGCAGCGCGTGGTATATCCTACATGGAGTAGACCCGGGCACAGGTGAAGTCATACCCCCCCTGGGTACGCCGGGAACGCTCAAATTCGGAGCAGGCACAGAATGGACGAGCTTCACCAACGAACAAATAGACACCGGAAGACTACAAGGCAACCCGGTCTTACAGGGATACACCACAGGCGCATCGGGATTCGGAACAAGTCAGGGACCAGCCAATCTCAATCCGACAATCCCGTCAGGATTGCGGACACGAACCAATGTATACAACCTGCCCGAATGGTTGCAACGGATAGAGAACTTCCAGAACATGGGCATCACATTCGATACATCACAACCCGGACCACTTGCTAATGCAACAGGACTCCGAAACGCAGCCAGTTACCTTATGCCACCGCAAGGATGGAAGCCCTTCGGATACTAAAAGGAAAATCCAATGAGCGACAGCCTGACCACACTCATAACCAAAGTCAAAACCATTCTCGGAGACGCAGCCGGGACCTACTTCTCGACCGATACCGTGACCGCGGCCATCCGCCAGGCACTCAGTGATTGGAACCTACGCGTCCCCATCTATGCAGCCGTGACGATCGTAGGCGCGAACAATCAATACGAATACGAGCTCACAGACGAAGACAGCCTGTCGTGCGAGATCATTGACGTACTACTACGAGGAACGGACACAGCCCAGGATATAAGCATTGGTCTCGACTTCGATCAATATATCGAGGATGAGCGCGTATTCTTCCGCCTCCGCAGACCCGTGACCACCAGCGACACCCTCATCGTGAGATACACCGTATACCACACCATCAACGGGCTCGACAGCGCCACCGAAAGCACACTACTTGCCAGGGATGATCAGGCTATAGTGAACGGCGGAGCCTTCTATTCGATCATGATACGCGCGGTATCACGAATTGAAACGATCAATCTATCCCAGGACCAGGCAGACAATTACCGGGAAATGGCAGGCGGCTTCGCCGCCGCATTCGGACAGCGCGTCATGTATGCCATGAAAAGCCGGATGCCCGCAGTCTCCGAACCCGACACCCGCGCATGGAACGACGCGTACCACTCATGGGACCAGTGACATGCCGTACACACTGCCAGCAGCACTGACAACGGTAATGGACTCGGGCAAATATGAACCATATTTGCGCGTTGTGGTGAATAGTGCAATCAGTGACACCGGAGCCAGCACGGTGCAACCACTGTCATTCAGAAAAACCGCAATTGCCGCAACGGTATCGTTTGCCCCCTTCTCGAACGACGTAGACGACTACGCCTACTTCCGATTAGTGAGGGGAGCATTGATAGACGGCACGCCAAGCACGATATCGACAGTCTGGTACATAACCAAAGACATGACCTATAACGGGAAATTCGTCACGCTGACGGGGCACATTTTGTCTGATGATCGTTATATGGATACAGCAGCAAATGTTCTTTTCAACATAATAGAAAATATAGTAGGGCCCTTCGCCTACGAAGGCACAACCCCGGCATGGCTCGATCTTGATTACAACATCACCGGGGAAGCAGCCATACTGGACAAAAGCACAGACCTCATAAACGAATTGAAACAGAAGTATCTTCTATTCATCACAGAAAATGGATGGAGTGACGAGGACAATGGGGCTTTTGGGAATCGAAATTATTTTTTCGTGTTCATCGCACCCCTATCAAGGGCACTGGATTACACCATCACAGATATATTATTCAACGGCAACGAACACAGGGAAGAACGAAGGTTGATCTTCACGGATGAATTTGGCGTTATCCACGCACAGGGAGCCGATACGCTACCCATCCACAACCTCGGAGGCCACGCCAGCACAACCGCATTCCCCGCACCGAACACAGTCAATCGAAATGTAGGAGCCAGATCATCACACTTACCCGTACACCTAAAGCGCAGGACCGGAGATAAGGCAACGTGTGCAGGAGACGGGACCGGACTCAATGACTTCAATTCCCGGATCAACGTGATCGAAGTGCTTGACCTGGAAGCCACTCCCGCATGGTATCAGATCATCGAGGGGTTAGTGTGGCACAGTGGCAACGAAGGCAACATACAGCCGGGACTCGATCTCGGATGGAAAGGAACCGCAGGAACGGCAGTCTACACCAGCAGCAACACAACAGCCCAATCGGGCAGCGGACCACCGAAGTTTGCAGGACTTGCACCAGGTAAATTTATTGGCAACCTGTCCCTGAATGACACGAACCTTCAAGCCGCAATGCAAACACTGGACAGGCACATCCACGGAGTACAAGCGTACCTATCCAATGCCATCGGCGGGACGGTCCCGGCAGGCTTGACCTACTATTGCTATCCTTATGAATTCGCCATGCCATCGGCAACATCCCGAATCATGCCGATACTCAGAGCCGGGACTGTCAAGAACCTTTACGTTCGGCAGACAGGAACCCAACCCGCAAGTGGCAACCTGATTATCAGTGTCACAACTCCAGAGGGAGCTATAGATATTGTTATAGCCGCGGGAACGTCAGGCGCACAGACACACTCGAATACAACCGTCACTGAACACGTAGACGCAGGGACATTCATCACGTTCAAACTGGTGAACAATGCCGCAGCCCCAAGCACAACACTCGGATTTATCGGTGTGGAGGTGGAATTCGATCCATAAAAATAGATACTCCCCTCTCTTCTCACGGAACGGGGAGTATCCATCTGACTTGACGCACCCTTCGCAAATGATCTACAGAACTCGATTACTCTACAAATGCGGTCGTCTTGGGGCAAGGATAAAAGACAAATAGACAACTGTCAATATAAGAATGAGAGCCGGAAGCCAGCTCACACCGTCAAATAAGGCGATACTTTCCGGATCCCATCGTCAGAACCAGCGATGACTTCGAAGAAACACAGCCGCCCCCAAAAACGAGGGCGGCGCACCGGGTTGACCAATAAGGCTTACTGCCGGGGAGTAAATCATATTATACCTGAAGCATCACCCAATTCAGCGATGCTCGAGAGCAGAGCATACCTTTGCAACTGATCCATACGAAGAAGCCGAGCACGCCAACGCCGTTTTTGCCGAGCGATCTTCTCACGCTCACGGAAGTTCCCACCCAGGAACGAGTAATCATGCAGTTCCACAGGCTCAGGATAATTCATCCATAGCCATTCCCGCGCCGTGGTACCACCGCGCGTCTGTGCAT
>Ga0210377_10001417_pt1 | contig 21996 bp, 17 predicted proteins | sample PLM4_65_b1redo_FD_155480 | JGI IMG/M metagenome (GOLD analysis project Ga0210377, IMG submission 155480) | Groundwater sediment microbial communities from an aquifer in East River, Colorado, USA - PLM4_65_b1 redo | ecosystem: Environmental > Terrestrial > Soil > Riparian zone | place: USA: East...
TCGAATCGCGTTCCACGCGGGTGCTGGGTCCCGGGCGGTCGGTCATGGCCAGATTGTAGGCGCCCCGCGGCGGGTGTCCCGGGGTCGGCGTCGGCACGTGGGCCAAGTTCCGTGGGCCGCGGGCGATCCCGCCTACACTCGCCGCGTGCATGCCACACCCGCGATCGAGCCTGACGTCTTCCGCCGGGTCATGGGCCATTTCGTGACCGGCGTGACGGTGGTCACGGCGCTCGACGGCGACCAGCCGTTCGGGATCACGGTCAACGCGCTGAGCTCGGTCTCGCTCGAGCCGCCGCTGGTCATGGTCGCGCTCGATCGCCGCCGGTTCCTGACCCCGATCGTCCAGGCCGCCGGCCGGTACGCCGTCAACATCCTGTCCGAGGACCAGCGGGCCCTGTCCGACTGCTTCGCCGGAGCACCGGTCACGCCCGGGCGTGACCGCTTCTGCGGAGCGGCATGGCATCCCGGCTCGATGGGCCTGCCGCTGCTCGACGGGGCGATCGCCACCCTCGAATGCACGGTGGTCGAGACCTTCTCCGCAGGCGACCACGACCTGTTCATCGGTCGAGTGGAGACCCTTGCCAACGAGCCCCACCATCCGATGCCGCTGCTCTACTACCGGCGTCGATACCTTCGGATCGAGCACGCCGAAAGCGCCGCCGTGGAAGGCAAACCGGAGCGGTAGCATCCGGCTGATGCCGACCATCCGCGTCGCCGATCTCGAGGTCTGGTTCGAGCAGCTCGGCGCGGGGCCGCCGCTCGTCGCGCTGCACGGGGCGACGTCGACGGGGCGGGTGGACTTCGCCGCCCAGCTCCCCGGGCTTGCGGGCGCGTTCCGCGTCTACCTGCCCGATGCCCGCGGCCACGGCCGCACCCGCTGGGATCCCGCCGATGGTTTCGATGCCGAGCGGCTGGTCGATGACCTGGTAGGCCTCCTCGACGCCCTTGGCCTCGCCACTGTCCACCTGCTCGGCTTCTCGATGGGTGGGCTGACCGCCCTCGCGTTCGCAGGCCGGCGACCGGACCGCGTCCGCACCCTGGTCGTCGCGGGCATCTCGCCGGAGCGCGAGCCGCGGGCCAGCGTCGTCCGCAAGCTGCTGGATCCCGGGCGGATCGAACGGGACGACCCGGCCTGGGCCGGCCAGCTCGCGCGGCGGCACGACCCAGTCCAGGGCCCGGGAGCCTGGCGCCGGCTGCTCCCGGCCATCGCCGTCGACGTCGCGACCCAGCCGCTCCTCGGCCCGGGCGAGCTCCGCTCGGTCGACGCGCCCGCGCTGGTCGCCTGCGGCGACCGCGACCCGTTCGTGCCGGTCGACCAGGCCTGGCGCCTGAGTCGCCAGCTCCGCGATGGGCGGCTGCTCGTGGCGCCGGATTGCGGCCACGAGGTCCTGCGCGAGCGGGCCGATCTGCTAAACGAGGCGCTCGCCGCCTTCTATCGTTCGACCGAATCGGCCGCCCGAGCGCGTGCCGAGCAACAGCCGGAGGTCCACCGATGACCACGCTCCTCGTCCTCTATCGGCGTCCCGAAGGCGGTCCAGACGCGCAGGCGGTCTTCGAGCGCCGCTACGTCGCCGAGCACCTCCCGCTCGTCGCCGGGACCCCGGGGCTCCGCTCGACCCGGGTCCAGCGGGTGGTCGGAGCGCTCGGCGGCGAGACGGACCTGATCCTGGCCACGTCGATGGCGTTCGACGATCGCACGGCGCTCGACGCGGGGCTCGCCTCGGACGCGATGCGCCTCGCAGGCCGGAACCTGCGCGAGATCGCCCCCGGGCTGGCGACCTTCCTGGTGCTCGAGGACTCGGCAGAAATCGGCGCCGGCCCTTCCCCGGCCGTGGATACTGTCCAGAACACAGCCGAGGGATCTTCGTGACGATGGCCGCCCCACCGCGCGACGCACCGACCGGGAGCCCGCCCGCCGCCCGCACGACCTTCGTGCGCGTGGCCATTCCGGCGACCGCACCGGCCTCGGCCGCACCGGCGACCACGTTGCCCGGGGTCGCGCTGGTCACCCTCGACCGGCCCGAGGCGCTCAACGCGCTCAGCTTCGATCTCCTGGACCAGTTGGCCGACGCCCTGTCGGCCCTCGATGCGGGTGGCGAGTGCCGGGCGATCGTGATCACAGGCGCCGGGAACCGGGCCTTTGCGGCCGGGGCGGACATCCGCGAGCTGGCATCGCAGACCTACGCCTCGCTCCGTGACGGCCGCCGGTTCGAAGTCTGGGATCGGCTGGCCGCAATCGGCCTGCCGATGATCGCGGCGGTGCGCGGCGTCGCGCTCGGCGGCGGCTGTGAGCTGGCCATGCTGTGCGACCTGATCGTGGCGGCCGACGACGCGACCTTCGGGCAGCCGGAGATCAAGCTCGGCGTCATGCCGGGCGCCGGCGGCACGCAGCGGCTGACCCGGGCGATCGGCAAGGCCCGGGCGATGGAGCTGATCCTGACCGGCGCGTCGATCGACGCGCCCACGGCGGCGCGGTACGGCCTGGTCAGTCGGGTCGTCCCGGCCGAGGCGGCCGTCGACGCGGCACTCGAGATCGCGGCGCGGATCGCCGCGCTGCCGCCGCTCGCGGTCCGGGCCGCCAAGGCCGCCGTGCTCGCCGCCGACGATGGCAGCCTCGCGGCCGGGCTGGCCGCCGAGCGCGAAGCGTTCTTCCGGCTGTTCGATACCCAGGACCAGGCCGAAGGCATGGCCGCGTTCACCGACAAGCGTTCGCCGACCTGGTCTGGTCGCTGACCGCACATGACGACAGGAGGACGATCGGCATGGAGCTGGACCTAGGCGGCAGCGACGTCGGGCGCGACATCGAGCGCGATCTCGGCGACACGCCGCCGGCAGCCATCCGCGATACCGCCCCGGACTACCTGGCGCCGATCGACGCCAGCGCCCCGGTCAGCGGCCACGTCCCGCCACCCGAATCGGCGGGCGTGATCGCCGAATCGCCCGAGCACGACTGGGAGACCGCCAGGACCGTCCTGTACCCCGCCTTCCGCCCGGTCGGGACGCTCGGCCTGGAGATCGAATCGTTCGACCGTGAGGCCCTCGCCAACCACAGCCGGCAGAGCCATGCCCAACCCCTGCTCGACCAGGGACCGGCCGGCCTGCCGGTCGTCTACACGATCGACGCCGGCAGCTTCGACATCATCGTCAACGGCGACCACCTCCTGTCGTGGGGCGTCGAACCGGTGGCCGTCCAGGACGCGGCGATGGCCAACCTGGCCGCCTGGTCTGCCGGCGCCGCCTGGAGCGTCGAGACCTCGGGCGAGCGGCGGCTGGTCAGCTCGCAGACCGGTGACGGCTACGACGCGGCGCGTGTCCTGTTGCCGGACGTGCTCCAGCACCTCGAGGGCGAACTCGGGTCGCTCGGCCGGATCCTGGTCGGGATCCCGGAGCGCCACCTGCTGACTGCCGGAGCGCTCCGCCCGGGCGACGACGAGTTCGCGACGCTCTTTGCCGAATTCATCGTCGAGCAGTCGGGCGGCGCCGACGAGCCGATCGACCGGCGCGTCTTCGAGCTGGTCGGCGGACGCCTGGTCGAGTTCGTCGGGCCGGCCAGCGGGCTCTGATGGGCGGGGATCGAACGCCCCCCACCGACCCCACCATCCGATTCGAGGTCAGCGACGCGATCGCGACGCTGACGCTCGACCGGCCCGACGCGCTCAACGCGCTGACGGTGCCGATGAAGCAGGAGCTCCTCGCGGCGTTTCGGACGATCGCCCGGGATCGCGCAATCCGGGCCGTGATCCTCACCGGAGCCGGACGGGCGTTCAGCGCCGGCCAGGACCTCAGGGAACGGCTCGAGCCGGACGCCACACCCCTCGTCGTCGAGCTTCGCGAGCGCTACAACCCGATCATCCGGGCGATGCGCGCCCTTGACCAGCCGATCGTCGGCGCGATCAACGGGGTGGCCGCCGGCGCCGGTGCCTCCCTCGCGTTCGCTTGCGACATCCGGCTGGCGGCGGAGGGTGCGAGCTTCCTGCTCGCCTTCGGGCGGATCGGCCTCGTTCCGGACAGCGGCGCGACCTGGATCCTGCCCCGCCTCGTCGGGCCGGCCAAGGCGGCCGAGCTCGCGTTGCTCGGCGACGCCCTGTCGGCGGCGGACGCGGAGCGGTATGGGCTCGTGGCGCGGGTCGTCGCTCCGGACGCCCTGGCCGCCGAGGCTCGAGCGATGGCGGTCCGGCTCGCCGGACTCGCGCCGCAGGCCCTCGCGCTGACCAAGCGAGCCCTCCAGCGGAGCTGGTCCGTGGAGCTCGACGACGCGCTCGAAGACGAGGCCTGGCGGCAGGGGATCGCCGGCGCGACAGCCGACCACGCCGAGGGACTCGCGGCCTTCCTGGAGAAGCGTCCCCCGCGGTTCACCGGGGAGTAGTGGAACAGGGCCGCCCAGAATCACCTTCGCAGAACGCCGCTTCGGCGATCGTTCAGCCCAAGCGGAACGATCGTGACGTCAGGAACTCAGGGAAGCGGCCCGGGCGCAGCTCCCTCGGGCGTCCAGGCCCTGGTCGTTCCGCTTGCCTGGAACCATCGTCGAATCGGCGTGCTGCGCGAGACGTTCCCGGGCGGCGAGCACGGCCGCGTTCTTGACGGACCCGTCGACCCGCCCTACCCTGCCCGCCTAACGATCGTTAGTTAGGCGGAGGGCCCGAGTGGTCGAAACGACCCGGCGGCAGGCGATCGAGGACGCGGCGAGCGCCCTCTTCCATGTGCACGGGTACTCGGGGACGAGCGTGCGCGACATCGCCCGGGCGGTCGACATCCAGGGGGCCAGCCTGTACGCGCACGTCACCTCGAAGCAGGACGTGCTCTGGTCGATCGTCGAGCAGACCGCGGCCCGGTTCGAGGCGGCGGCCGACGCGATCGAGGCCGCGGATCCGGGCGCGGCCACGTTCGGGCGCGGGGTCTACCTGATCGCCCTCATCCGGGCGCATGTCGGGGTCGTCACCGACGACATCGAGCGAGCGAGTGTCTTCATCCACGAGTGGCGGGCCCTCCAGGGCCACCGACGTGAGGAGATCGCCCGACGCCGGGACGCCTACGAGGACCGCTTCCGCTCGGCCGTCGCCGATGGCGTTCGCAGCGGCGCGTTCCACGCCGTCGACCCAGACGTTGCGTCGGCCTACATCCTGACCGCGCTCAACGGGCTCGTCGGCTGGTACCAGCCCGACGGCCGTCTGTCGGCCAGGGCGATCGCCGATACCTACGCCGACCTGTCGCTGCGGGCGGTCCAGTCGCCCAGGCTGCCGTCATGACCGATCCGCTCGCCCTCGAACCGATCCTGGGACCGCTCGAGCGGCGCCGGCCGGCATTCAACGACGAGCTGCCGCACGACGAGCGGTTCACCCTGTTCGAGGCCTACGTGACGGCCGGCGGCAAGGTCGAGGCCACCGACTGGATGCCCGACGAGTACCGGACCGCCGTTCTGCGGTTCGTCGAGATGCACGCCAACAGCGAGCTGATGGGCGTCCTCCCGGAACGGGAGTGGCTGATGCGCGCGCCGACCCTCCGGCGGAAGCTCGCGTTGACGGCCAAGGTCCAGGACGAAGTCGGCCATGCCCAGCTGCTCTATCGGGTGGCGGAGGACCTCGGCAAACCTCGCGAGGCGATGTTCGAGGACCTGCTCGCGGGCACGACCAAGTTCCACAACGTCTTCCACTACCCGACCGTCGGCTGGGCGGACGTCGGGATGATCGCCTGGCTCGTCGACGCGGCGGCGATCGTCGCCCAGCAGGCGCTGCGCGACTCGAGCTACGCGCCGTACGCCCGGACGATGCGCAAGATCTGCTGGGAGGAATCGGTCCACATCATGCACGGCCGCGACGTGGTCGTGACGATGGTCACCGGCTCGGCGACCCAGCGTGCGGCGATCCAGGATGCGCTCGATCGCTGGTGGGGGCCGTTGATGCAGATGCACGGTCCGCGACGTGGTCGTGACGATGGTCACCGGCTCGGCGACCCAGCGTGCGGCGATCCAGGATGCGCTCGATCGCTGGTGGGGGCCGTTGATGCAGATGCACGGTCCGCGCTCGCCGCGCGAGACCGATCTCGACCTCCACTGGCGGATCAAGGCGAAGACGTCGGAAGGGCTGCGCCAGGAGTTCCTGACTATCTACGTGCCGCGGATTCGCGAGCTGGGCCTGGTCATCCCCGATCCGGCGCTGGAGCTCGACGAGGCGACCGGGAACTGGCGCTACTCGGAACCCGACTGGGACGAGCTGCGCCGCGTGGTGACCAACCATGGCCCGATGTCCCAGGCGCGCCTGGCGTTCCGCCGGCTCGCCCGCGAGGAGACCCGCTGGGTGCGCGACACGATCCTCACCGCACCGCGCGCGGCCTAGGCCAAAGCGTGACGTCACCGCCTCTCGAGCCCTGGGAGGTCTTCCGCCAGGAGAAGGACGGCGCCCCGATGCAACATGGCGGGAGCGTCATGGCGCCCGACGGTGAGCTGGCGACCCACTATGCCCGCGAGCTGTTCGGCCGGCGCCAGGAGAGCGTCCGGCTGTGGGTGGTCCGGCGCGCCGATATCGTCGACGTCACGGACCAGGACCTGCTCCAGCCGCCGATGGATCGCTCGTTCAAGAAGCCGGGCGGCTACGTCATGCGCGACAAGCTCGCGGCGGCCCGCCAGGTCTCGGGTCAGTCGAAGCCGAAGGCGCGGTCGCGGTGAACGTCGCCACCCTCCCGGCGACCGCGCTCGGCGAGCTGCTCCGCTCGATGGCCGATGACGAATTCGTCATCGGCTTCAGCGACTCCGAGTGGACCGGGATCGCCCCGCTGCTCGAGGAAGACGTCGCGATGAGCTCGCTCGCCCAGGACGAGATCGGCCACGCGGCGGCGCTCTACGGCCTCCTCGGCGAGCTCACCGGCGAGGACCCCGACGCGATCGCCTACGACCGCGAACCGGCAGCCTACCGGCACTGCCGGCTGCTCGACCACGGCCGCGGCGACTGGGCGATGACGATCGCGCGCCGCTACCTGTACGACTCGGCGGATGCGGTGCGGCTCGAGGCGCTCGTCGGCGGTTCCTGGGCACCGCTCGCCGAGCTCGTCGGCAAGCTGGTGCGCGAGGAGCGCTATCACCGGATGCACGCGTCGGCCTGGCTCGATCGGCTGGCCCGCGGCGGCGAGGAGCCGCGCTCCCGGCTGCTCGCCTCGCTGACGACCCTGGGGCCGGATGCGGCGACCGTGTTCGCGCCACTCCTCGACGAGGCGGCCCTGGTCGAGGCTGGGATCCTGGCCGCGCCGATGGGCGAGCTCGAGGTCCGCTGGCGCGACACGATCGCGCCGACGTTCGCGGCGCTCGGTCTGCCCGCCCCGCCGCCGATGCGCGATCCGGCACGCGCCCGGCTCGACCACGGCGAAGCGTTTGCCTGGCTGTGGGGTGAGTTCAACACCGTCCGGTCGTCGGAGCCGGGGGTGGCCTGGTGACGACCGCGATCCGCCTCGACGAAGCCGCCGTCCGCACGGCGCTTGCCGACGTGGCCGACCCGGAGATCCCGGTCATCTCGATCGTGGACCTCGGCATGGTCGAGGACGTGCGCGTCGCCGATGGCCGGATCGTGGTGACCCTGCTGCCGACGTTCGTCGGCTGTCCGGCCCTCCACCTGATCCGCTCGTCCGTCGAGGATCGCCTCCGGGACCTTGGCGCGCCGGTCGACGTCACGTTCAGCTTCCATGTCCCCTGGACGACCGATCGGATCACGCCCGCCGGTCGCGCGAAGCTGCAACGCTCCGGGTTCGCCCCGCCGGTGGCCGATCCGGTCGAGACCCGCTGCCCGCACTGTGGATCGGCCGAGGTAGCGCTGGACAACCTGTTCGGCCCGACCCAGTGCCGCTCGCTCTACTACTGCCGCGGCTGTCGCCAGCCGTTCGAGGCGTTCAAGCCGATCTGAGATGGAGGGCGTGATCGTCGGCGTGGTCGGGGCCGGGACGATGGGCGCCGGAATCGCCCAGCTCGCCCTCGAGAACGGCCACGAGGTGGTCCTCCACGATGTCGATGAGGCGGCGATCGAGCGCGGCATGGCGCGCGTCGCCGAGGGCCTCGCCGCCCGCGCGGTGCGCCTCGACCTCGACGATGAGAGCGCCGACGACTGGGTGTCGGGCCGGCTGGCAGCGTTGCGGGAGGCGCACAGCCTCGACATGGTCGGTGCCGAGGCGGAGGTCGTCATCGAGGCGGCGCTCGAGGATCTCGAGCTCAAGCGGGAGCTCTTCCGGACGCTCGACGCGGCTTCGGGACCGGACGTGATCCTGGCCACGAATACGAGCGCCCTGTCGGTGGCTGCGATCGCGTCGCGCACCGCCCATCCGGAACGCGTGATCGGGCTGCATTTCTTCAACCCAGCGCCGGTGATGCCTCTCGTCGAGGTGGTCGTTCCGGCTGCGGCGTCGGCGCGCTTCGTTGCGCGGGCGAGCTCCCTCATGGAACGCTGGGGGAAGACTCCCCTGCGCTGTGCCGACACACCCGGGTTCATCGTCAATCGGGTGAACCGGCCGTTCACGATCGAGGCGCTACGGATTCTCGAGGCCGGTCAGGCGACCATCGAGGAAGTCGACGCGGCCATGCGCGCCGGCGGCTTCCCGATGGGTCCGTTCGAGCTCATGGATCTCGTCGGTCTCGACGTGAACCTCGCTGCGGCGATCGCCGTCTGGGATGGCCTCGGCCGACCCGACCGGCTCCGGCCGTCGAGGCTCCAGCGCGAGCTCGTGGCGGCCGGCGACCTCGGGCGGAAGACCGGGCGCGGCTTCTATCGCCATGACGAGGGCACGCGGACGACCCGCTCGGACGTGGGCGGCGCGCGGTCGTCACCAGGTTCGGGCACCATGAATGCAGCGGCCATCGTCGTGCGCATCCGCGGCGCGATCGACGCCGAGGCGGAGCTGGCCGTGGCCGACGGCGTCGCCACCGCCGCCGACATTGACCTCGCGCTGCGCCTGGGTGCCGGGCACCCGGAGCGTCCGGGCGGATCATTGGCCGGGTAGGCGGCGCCGACCTCCTGGGACTGATCCCGGGGACGCCTACAATCGAGCCATGAGTCGCGACCTGCACCGCCAGCTCCGCGAAGCCTGGATCATCGAAGCCGTCCGGACACCGGTCGGGCGCTACGGCGGGGCGCTCGCATCGGTTCGCCCCGACGACCTCGCGGCGGCCGTCCTCCGGGCCGTCGTCGATCGCTCCGGGATCGACGCCGGGCTGATCGAGGACGTCATCCTCGGCTGCGCCAACCAGGCAGGCGAGGACAACCGGAATGTCGCGCGCATGGCCGTGCTCCTGGCCGGGCTGCCCGTCGAGGTCGGCGGCCTCACCGTCAACCGGCTGTGTGGCAGCGGGCTGCAGGCGATCAACTCGGCCGCGCATGCCATCGCGGTCGGCGATGGCGACGTGTTCATCGGCGGCGGTGTGGAGTCGATGACCCGGGCGCCCTACGTGATGGCCAAGCCGGAGGCCGCATGGGATCGCGGGCCGCGCGAGCTCCAGGACACGACCCTCGGCTGGCGGTTTCTCAACCCCAGGCTCGCTGAGCAGCACTACCCGTATTCGATGGGCGAAACGGCCGAAAACGTCGCCGAGCGCTGGGCGGTCGGTCGCGACCTCCAGGACGCGTTCGCGCTCGTGTCGCAGCACAAGGCGATCGCGGCCATCGACGCCGGCCTGTTCGACAGCCAGATCGTGCCGATCAGCGTCCCGCAGCGGAAGGGCGACCCCGTGATCGTTCTCCGCGACGAACATCCGCGCGCCGACACCACGGCCGAGGCTTTGGCCCGGCTCCGCCCGGCGTTCAAGGAGGGCGGCAGTGTAACGGCCGGCAACTCGTCGGGGATCAACGACGGCGCGTCGGCGGTCCTGCTCGTGGAAGCTGCGCGTGCCCGCGAGCTCGGGCTCAGGCCGATGGCCAGGGTCATCTCGACCGCCGTTGCCGGCGTGGATCCGGCCGTGATGGGTGTCGGGCCCGTGCCGGCGACGCGCAAGGCGCTCGAGCGGGCGGGGATCGCCGTCGAGGATCTCGACCTCGTCGAGCTCAACGAGGCGTTCGCCTCGCAGTCGATCGTGTGCATCGACGAGCTCGGCCTGGACCCGAACAAGGTCAACGTCAATGGCGGCGCGATCGCGCCGCCATTGACGTTGGGCATGAGTGGCGGCCGGCTGATCACGATGCTGGCCCACGAGCTGCGCCGCACCGGCGGCCGGTACGGCCTGGCCACGATGTGCATCGGCGTGGGGCAGGGGATCGCCACGGTCATCGAGCGCATCGACTGACGACGCCCTGGTCCCCCAGGCCAAGGTCGCTGGACCCGAGATCGTCGGGGTCCGGCTGACCGCGGCGGCCTACGCGCAGGGATTGGCGCTGGCGCCGCCCGAAGAGGCTGTAATGGCGCGCCCGACAGGAGTCGAGCGCGCCGCATGCGCCTCAGCCCGGTGCTCCAGCTTCCTCGCCTCGCGCCTGCGGTGTCAGGTCCCCGGCTCGGCGGGCAGCTCGGGCGCGCCCACGAACGTTCCGTCCAGGGCGGCGACCGGGATGTGCGGCATCGATTTGCGCAGACCCGCCAGCAGGGTTGCCATCAACGCGGCCGGTTCGAGCGACAGGTCGTCGCCCTCGCGCACACCGTTCGGGGTGGCGTCGATCAATGCCAGGCTCGAGGGCTCAAGTGCGGCGCTGAAGGTCGGCGCGCCGTAGTTGATCCTGTCGCCGTCGACCGCGATCCGGTGGGTCTCGCCTGCGAATCGACCCTCCATCAGCCCGTCACCGAGCATCATGAACGCGTTCGATTCCTGGGCCAGGAAGTCGGTGCGGTCGAGGAACAGGCGTGGCTTGTCGCGATAGGGGACGCCCGATGTCGGGCAGGCGGTCACGCAGTTCCCGCACTCGTTGCAGAAGTCCGTGAGGACGGCGATCTGCAGCCGCTGCCTCGCGGCGAACGACTGCCGGCCGCTCCCGGCGGCGATCGCCCCGCCGCGCACCGTGAGGGTCGGCAGGCCCGTCGCGATCGGCTCCGATTCGTACGTCATCAAGGCCATGTTCGGGCAGACGCCGACGCACAGGCTGCAGATCTGGTGACAGTCGAGGCAGCGTGATGCCTCGGCGATCGCCTGTTCCGGCGTGTAACCGAGCGTCGTTTCGTCGAAACCCGTGCGGTCCCCGACGGGAGCCACGCTGATCGGGACGCGGTATTCGCGCCGGGCGCGCCGGACGACCAGGCCGTGGATGTCGATCGGCTCCGCCGCGGTAGCGGCAACCGGTCGCGTCACCCCGTGGGCGGCGGCGATGGCGGCGGCCACGCGCTTGCCGTCGGCCGCCGCCCGGACGATCGACGACGGTCCGTGCGCCGCGACGTCGCCGCCGGCGAAGACCCCCGGGATCGAGGTCTCGAGGGTGACCGGGTCGGCGACGATGAAGCCGGCGCGGGTCAGCTCGGGCGGCCGGTCGCCGAAGAAGTCCAGCATCGAATGCTGGCTGATCGCAACGATCAGCGTGTCCAGGCCGATCTCGAACTCGGAATCGGGGACGTCGAACGGCACCTTGCGGCCCGAGGCGTCGCGTTCACCGCGGTACTCGGTCCGGCTGCAGACGAGGCCGGCCAGCCGGCCATCCTCGACGTGCAAGCCGCTGGGGTTCGCGAGTTCGACGAAGGCGACGCCCTCTTCGGCGCTCTCGAGGATCTCCTCCGGATCGGCCGGCATCTGGTCGACCGTGCGCCGGTAGATCAGCGAAACCGTCTCCGCTCCGAGGCGGCGCGCGGAACGGGCGCAGTCCATCGCGGTGTCGCCAGCGCCGATCACGCCGACCCGCGTGCCGACCGTGATCGGCCGGCCTTCCCGGACGCCGCGCAGGAACGTGACGCCGTCGATGATGCCGTCCGCGTCATCGCGGGGCAGGTTGAGCTGTTTGGCCACCTGCGCCCCGACCGCGACGAAGATCGCGTCGAACCCGTCCGCCCGAAGCTGGTCGAGCGTGAAGTCGAGGCCCGCCCGCTGGCCGTACCGGAACTCCACCCCGAGGCGCTCGAGCTGGGCGAGGTCCTGGTCGAGCCGGACCTGCGGGAGCCGGTACTCGGGGATCGCGCCGCCGACCATGCCGCCCGCGTACGCCTGGGCTTCGAAGATCGTGGCCCCGATCCCGTCCCGGGCAAGGTCGCGTGCGGCGGCCAAACCCGCGGGACCCGCGCCGATGATCGCGACCCGGACGATCGGGGGTGGCCCGGCGGCGACCCGGGCGTCGGCCCTCGCCTCCTGATCCATGATGAAGCGCTTGATGTGGCGGATCGCGAGCGGCTGATCGAGGTGCGTCCGGATGCAGGTCGTCTCGCACAGGTGGTCGCACGCCCGGCCAAGGATCGACGGCAGCGGATTGTCCGCGCGGGTGATCCGGATCGCCTCCGCGATGTCACCATCCCGGACGGCGCCCATGTAGTGTGGGACCGCCTGGTCGATCGGGCACATGTCGACGCAGGGCGGCTCGATGCAGTCGAATGCGCCAAGCCCGCGGGCCGTCTTGGATCGATCCATCTGGAACGAGTCCTTGCGATAGCGCCAGTCCCGGCGAACGGCATCGGCGTAGCGGCCCAGGTTGAACCGGGCCGCCGCGGCCACGGTGGCCGTGTCGGTCCCGGCAGCGCCAGGGAGGCCGGCAGCTGCGGCTGACCGGACGATGAAGTCCGCGGTCGAGGTCGCCCCGACGGCGTCGAACGCCTCGTCGGTCTTCTCCGTGTACTGGAGCAGCCGGAGGTAGCCGCCGGTCTTGAGCAGGTCCGAGGCGACCGTGATCGTGCGCATCCCCGAGCGCAGCAGCTCCGCGACGTTGAAGCAGTCGGCGCCGCCGGCGAACGAGAGCGCCAGACCGCCTTCGAATTCCTCCGTCAGCCGCCGGGCCAGGTTCGTCGTGACCGCGTGGAGCGGGCGTCCGGACAGGTACATCGTCGGGTCGCGGTCGAACACGGTTCGCCAGTTCTCGACCTCGAGCGTATTCGACAGCTTGACCCCGAACCCGAGTCTCCGATCGGTGGCAACGCCCTGCAGGCGCCGGAACATCGGCACGGCGTCGCCGTACTTGAGGTCGTGCCCGAAGGCGGAATCCGGGATCGGCACGTCCGTGAAGCCGAGGTCGACGTTGACGATCTGGCGGACCGCCTCCGGACCGAGCAGCGTGGGATTGCACTTGACCGTCGTGTGCAGCCCCTTGTCCACGAGGAGGTATTCGGAGATCTTCTCGATCTCGTCCGGCGGGCAGCCGTGCATCGTCGAGAGCGTGATCGTGTCCGAGATCCGTGCCGGGATGGCGAGGTCGCGGACGGCGGGTTCGTACCGGGCCACGATGTCGACGTACTGCGGCAGCCAGGCAGAGGCGTCGGCCATCGCGTCGAAGTACCACTGGACGTTCGGCTTCAGGATCCCTTCGAGGTTGTATCCGACGCTCATGTTGAAGAGCACGCCCGGGGTCTGGCCGGGCCAGCCGAAGCGGCGGTGCAACGCGTGGATCAGGACCCATGCCCGGAGGTACTCGTCGAAGGACTCGTGAACCCGCAGTTCCTGCGACCACTCGACGTTATAGCCCTCGTCGGTCACGTCGATGCAGGGCTTGTTGACGTCGAGCTCGTCGAGTGTCTGGACTGTCTTGAGCTCGATGACCCGCGCGCCGACGAGCCACGCCGCGACGATGTTCTGGGCCATCTGCGAATGCGGCCCGGCCGCCACGCCGAACGGCGTCTCGATCTCGACACCGGCCTCACGGACCCTGTAGCGGTGCTCCGGGCGCGGCACGAAGAACGCCGGGCGCGGGATGTTGAAGAGGGAGTCCTTCTGCTCGAGCTCGGTGAAGACCCAGTGCGTGAGCTGCTCCATCGAGATGGGATGGAAACGGTCGGCCATGGGATTCGTCCTCGTCGTGCAGCGATACGTGAGGGTTGGCGGGCTCGGGAGACGGTCAGAGGCGCGCGTGGAGGCGGGTGGCCTGTTCGCGGGCCTTGGCCCGGATCTCATCTGCGTCGACGCGGGTCGGGCGGTCATCCCGGAAGACGACCTCGCCGCCCACGGTGATCTCGAGGGGCCGGATGCCCGGGGTGAACGCGATGTGCCAGGGGTCCATCGGGTCGTACGACCAGATCACGGTGTCTTCCCGGGCCTCCGGGACGAGGTCCCAGCCGGTGCCGAGCCAACCCCAGGCCGCGTCCGGGCTCGCCGTAACATCGACCGACCGCTGCAGCACGTAGGCCAGCCGGAACGACTCGAGGACGTTGCCGCCGATGCCGTCCGTGCCCAGCGCGACCGGGTTCGAGAACCGGGCGGGATCCGCGTAGCCGACGGCGTTGTTGAGGTTCGACATCGGGTTGTGGAGGATCGTGCCGCGTAGCTCGTGGTCCGTCGGCAGGTGGACGCAATGGGACAGCAGCCAGTCGTCACGGGTGAGGTTGGCGAGGCGGCGCGGCGCGTCGAGGTCGCCGATCCCTTCGGCGACGTGGATGTGGACGCCGACCCGCAAATCCTCGGCGAGCCCGGCGGCCGCGGCCAGCGACTCGTCGGAGCAGGTGAAGGCGGCGTGGATGCCGACGAGGCCCCGGCCCCCCGCGCGGATGAACCGCTCATTCTCGGCCAGGCCGCGCCGGGCTCCGTCGGCGCCGTGGCGATCGGTGATGCCGTAGGCGACGAGCGACCGAACGCCGACCTCGGCGCACGCATCCGCGATCACGTCGAGGCTGCCCTCGATCGCGTTCGGGGACTCGTGGTGATCGACGATCGCGGTGGTGCCGCTCTCGAGGGCCTCGAGGGCGCCGAGCATCGCCGACCAGCGGATCATCTCGAGGTCGAGGGCCGTGTCGAGCCGCCACCAGACCTGTTCGAGGATCTCCTGGAAATTCGTCGCCACCTTCGGCGGCGCCGGCATCCCCCGGGCGAGCGCCGAGTACAGGTGGTGGTGAGCGCAGACGAGGCCGGGGGTGGTTGCGGTCTTGGTCACGTGGTCCTCCCGGGCCTGGGTCAGGCCCCCGCCCGGGCAAGGAGCCGGGCGACGTTCGGGGCGGCGGCCTTCGCCGCGGCCGTGTCGCGCATCGGCAGGGTCGTGCGATGAATGCCGTCATAGGCGAAGAGTGCGCCGGCAACGGCGCCCGGGGTCGGGACGAGGACCGCCTCACCGGCACCTTTCGCACCGTAGGGCCCCTCCGGCTGATGCTCCTCGATGAGGATGCATTCGACCGGTGGCATGCCGGACGGCGGGATGATCCCGAGCTCCTTCAGCGTCCCCACCGGCACGCCGTCGCGCAGCCCCAGGTCCTCGGACAGGGCCATCCCGAGGCCCATGTGGATGCCGCCTTCGACCTGGCCTTCCATCGCGGACGGGTTCATGACCCGGCCCACGTCCTGGGCCGCGATCACGCGCTCGAGCTTGCCGTCCTCGTCGAGGATGACGACCTGGGTTGCCCAGCCGTAGGCGAAGTGGGTGATCGGCTCGGAGACGTTGCTCTTCGTCGTCCAGTCGACGACGTACTCGCCGTAGAACTCGCGGCCCTCGAACTGGCTCAGCGGTCGATCACCGGCCTCGGCGCGCAGGCGGCGCGCCGCGTCGATCACCGCCTGTCCGCCAAGGGTCGTGGCCCGCGATGCGGTCGTTTCACCGGTGTTGAGCTCGCGTTCAGTGTCGACGACGATCCGGACCCGATCGGGCGACACACCCAGCTCATCCACGAGGATCTGCCGGAGGACGGTGTGGATCCCCTGGCCCATCTCGGTCCACGAGTGGTACAGGGTCACCGTGCCATCCGCCTCCGGTCGGAGAATCGCACGGCCGCTCTCCCGCATCCCGTTGCCGACGCCCACGTTCTTGGCGCCGCAGGCGATCCCCGCGAACGGCGCGGATCGATAGGCGTCCCGGACCGCGAGCAAGGTCTTCTTCAGCCCGACACCCGGACCCAGCTTCTGGCCCGTCCCGAAACGGTCCCCGACCTCGAGGGCGTTCCGCCAGCGGATCTCCCATCCATCGATGCCGACCTTCTCCGCGAGGAGGTCGAGAATCCCCTCCATCGCGAAGGCGACCTGGACCGCGCCGAAGCCGCGGAACGCGCCGCACGGCGGGTTGTTCGTGTAGACGGTCCGCGCCTCGACGTCGACGGTCGGGACGCGGTACGCGGAGCAGGCGTGACCGGCCGCCCGTTCGAGGACCTTGTCACCCACGCTCGCGTAGGCGCCGGTGTCGCCGACGATCCGGGCACGCACGCCCAGCAAGTGGCCCTCGGCGTCGCAGCCCGCGGTGTAGTCCATGACGAGCGCGTGGCGCTTCGGATGGAGCCGCAGGCTCTCGGCGCGGGACAGCGCGAGATGGACCGGTCGACGCGTCAGGAACGCGAGGAGGGCGGCATGACCCTGAACGCTGAGGTCCTCCTTGCCACCGAACCCGCCGCCGGTCGCGACCTGGGTGACACGGACCTCGTGCTCCTCGAGCCCGAGCAACGAGGCGATCTGGTGCCGATCCTCCCACACGCCCTGGCCCTGCGAGAAGATCCGCAGCCGCGGGCGAAGCCGGCCGGCCGCGTCATTGTCCGGCTCGGGAACCGCGAGACAGGCCTCGGGCTCAAGGAATGCGTGCTCGACGGACTGCGTGCGGAACGTCTCGCTCACGACGTGGGTGGCGGATGCGAGCGCCGCATCGACGTCACCGATCCGGATCTCGGACGTCGCGAGCAGGTTGCCCGCCTCGTGGACCCGGGGCGCGTCCTCGGCGAGCGCCGCCATCGCGCTCACGACCGGAGTCAGCACCTCGTACTCCACCTCGACCAACGCGGCGGCCTCGCGGGCCGCATGTCGCGTGTCGGCGGCAACGGCCGCGAGCACGTCGCCAACATAGCGGGTCGTCTCGCCCTCGGCGACGAGGACCGGCCAGTCCGGGAAGATGAGGCCCTGGTTCCGCCGGCCCGGGACGTCGCGCCAGGTGGCGACACGGATCACACCCGGAACCTGTTCGGCACGTGAGGTGTCGATCCGCTTCACGACCGCGCGCGGATGGGCCGCCAGCGTGACGGCGCCGTGGAGCATGCCCTGTACCGTCATGTCGCGGACGAACGTGAACTCGCCCAGGACGAGATCCCGCCCATCGTAGCGGTCGGCGCGGGCGCCGACCCCGGCCCCGGCGGCAGCCGCTGGAACGGGCACCTCGCCGCGTCGAACGGCAGCCACGGTTTCGATCGCATCGAGCACCTTCACGTAGCCGGTGCAGCGACACAGGTTGCCCGTGAGCGAGCGGGCCAGGACCTCGCGCGTGGCGTTGGGCTCGCGGTTTAGCGTCGCCTCGGCCTTCATGACGATCCCGGGCGTGCAGTAGCCGCACTGGGCGGCGCCCGCCGCCACGAACGCGCCGGCGAAGAGGTCACGGGTTGCCTCGGGCAGCCCTTCCAGTGTCACGACCGCGCGACCCTGGACACGCGTGGCGTCCTGGGCGCAGGAGACCGCGGCCCGACCGTCCACCAGCACCGTGCAGGCGCCGCATGAGCCCTCCGGGGCACACCCATCCTTCATCGACCTGAGCCCGAACCGGTCGCGCAGGACGTCGATCAGGCGCTCTCCATCGCGCACCTCGACCGAAACCGGCTGGCCGTTGAGCGAGAACGAGATCTCCATCGGTTCCCTGCCTTCGTCGTGAGGCTCTCTGTATAGGTAAGGTTACGTATTCGCTGCCATTAGTTAAATTAAGGTTACAGGACTGTTGCGGAATGGTAGCATCCCTGGCAAGCATCGTGGCCCGCCATGAGCCGCCGTTCCCGGCCAAATTCGGCGGCGAGCCGGCCTGATCAGCTCACGGCCAATGGTTCTTGTCGAGGATGGACGATGGGACAGCAGGGACTCGAACGGGACGTCGTCGACGCTGCGGTCTATGAACGCGCTGCGAAGCGTTTCCGGGACGCGAAGATCCGGATGCCGACGTTCGGGCAGCTGGCCGACCCGCGGATCATTCCGGCCGCTGTCGAGGCGGGCCTGGCCGGCGTCGACCCGGATGCGCCCGATCCCCGGAACCTGTTCCGGGTCCACTGGTACAACGCGGCCGACCGACGTTCGCGGGCCGGTGTCCCGCAACACGTGGTCCTGCCGACCTCGCTGACCGGCGTCGCGGCCCCGATCATCGTCGCCCTCGGCGATCGCTTTCCGATGATCGCCGCGCACAAGGTCCTCGCCGCCTACGCCTGCCTGGCGCCGCGGATCGTCACCGGCCAGTTCGACCCGATCGAGCAGCGCGCGATCTGGCCGTCCACCGGCAACTATTGCCGCGGTGGCGTGGCGATCAGCCGGATCATGGGATGCCGAGGCGTCGCGGTCCTGCCCGAGGGCATGAGCCAGGAACGCTTCGACTGGCTGGAGCACTGGGTGACGGATCCGTCCGACATCATCCGGACGCCGGGCACCGAGAGCAATGTCAAGGAGATCTACGACAAGTGCGCTGAGCTGGCCGCGGACTCCGCAAACGTGATCCTCAACCAGTTCGCCGAGTTCGGGAACCACCTCGGTCACTACCTCGTGACCGGTCGCGCGCTCGAGGCGGTCGTCGAGGCGCAGCGCACGATGCAGCCGAACATGACGGCGGCGGCGTTCGTGTCTGCGACGGGATCGGCCGGGACGATCGCCGCGGGGGACTGGCTCAAGGACCGCTACGGGACGAAGATCGCCGCGGTCGAGGCGCTCGAATGCCCGACGCTCCTGGAGAACGGTTTCGGCGAGCACAACATCCAGGGCATCGGCGACAAGCACGTGCCGCTCATTCACAACGTGACGAACACGGACCTGGTGATCGCGATCTCGGACGTCGCCACAGACCAGGTGCTGTCCGTTTTCAACACCGACGCGGGCCGGACCTACCTCGCCGATCGGCGCGGCGTGCCGGCGACCATCATCGCGGAGCTCGGCTCGTTTGGCATCTCGAGCATCTGCAACATCCTCGCGGCGATCAAGACCGCCAAGGTCCTCGACCTCGGCCCCGATGAGGCCGTCGTCACGGTCGCCACCGACGGCGCGGCGATGTATCTCTCCGAGCAGGCCAAGATCACGGCCCGCGACTTCCCGGGCGGCTTCGACGCCGTCGCGGCCGCCGAGACCTTCGGGAGGCACGTCCTGGGCGCGGCCGAGGACCACCTGCTCGAGCTCACCCGGGCCGATCGCGACCGGATCTTCAACCTCGGCTACTTCACCTGGGTGGAGCAGCAGGGCACGCCGATCGCCGAGTTCGAGGCACGCCGATCCCAGGACTGGTGGCGCGACCTGCGCTCGCTCCTCCCTGCCTGGGACGAGATGATCGACGAGTTCAACGCCACGACCGGGGTCGGCGCCACCTCATGACCGCCCAGCCGGAGCTCCGCCGGCCGACCGCCGACCGACGGACGCCGACCTGGTTCGCCTGCTCGGGCTGCGGCGAGCGACCGGCCGACGGAGCGCCGGTTCCGCTGATCTGCCCGCGAGCGAGGGCCGGCGACGGGATCGACCACGTGCTCGTCCGGCACCTGGATCCGGCCGCAGGGCCATTCTCGAGCAGCGACGACCCAAACCCGTTCATCGCCTATCGGCGCCTGTTCCACGCCTGGCACGCCGCGCTCGCCGCCGGTCGGAGCGATGACGACTACGTCGCGATGGTCGAGCGTCTTGACGCGGCCGTCGCCGCGGTCGACGGCCATGGGTTCAGGGTCACCCCGTTCACCCGGAACGGTCCGCTCTCGGCGGCGCTCGGCCTCTCGGATGCGGGCGGCGCCTGGGTCAAGGACGAGACCGGCAACGTGTCCGGGTCGCACAAGGCCCGCCACCTTTTCGGCACACTGCTCGAGCTCGAGGTCGGCGGCGGGGCGACTGGCGCCGCCCCCCTCGCGATCGCCAGCTGCGGAAATGCGGCGCTGGCCGCCGCCGTCGTGGCCCGCGCGGCCAACCGCCGTTTGCTCGTCTTCATCCCGCCCGACGCGGACGCCGCGGTCCTCGCCCGCCTGCGATCCCTTGGCGCCGAGCTGACGGTCTGCGACCGCGAACCGGGCATCGCCGGCGACCCCACCTACCTCCGGCTGCTGGACGCGATCGACGAAGGCGCCCTGCCATTCACCTGCCAGGGCAACCTCAACGCCTTCGCGGTCGAGGGCGGGGAAACGCTTGGCCTCGAGATTGCGGCAGGGGTCGGCGGACCCGACGGCCCACCCCGGATCGATCGGGTCGTCATCCAGGTCGGAGGCGGCGCCCTTGCCTCGTCGGTGATCGCCGGCTTCGCCAACGCCAGCAAGGCCGGCATCACGGTCAACCAGCCGCGCTTCGATACCGTCCAGACGCGCGGCGCCTTCCCTCTCGCCCGCGCGCACGAGCGTGTTGCCGCACTCGTCGCCTCTGGGGAGCCGATCGACGCGGCCCTTGCGTTTGCTGCCCGGCATCGGTCCGACTACATGTGGCCCTGGGAGGCGACGCCGCACAGCGTCGCCCACGGGATCCTCGACGACGAGACGTACGACTGGCAGGCGGTCGTGGCCGGGATGCTGTCAAGCGGCGGCACGCCGCTCGTCGTCGACGAGGCAACGCTCCACGCCGCCAACGACCTCGCCCGGTCCTCGACCGGGATCGATGTCGATCACACCGGCTCGTCCGGCCTCGCCGGCCTGCTCCACCTCGCGCGCAGCGGCGCGCTCAAGCCCGACGAGAACATCGTCGTCTGTCTTTCAGGTATCACCCGTCACCCCGAAATGGAGGGCTCCGGATCATGAGAAGTTTTGCCGGCCGCGACATCCTGTCTCTCAAGGACTTCAGCAGGGACGAGTTCTTCCGCGTCTTCCAGGTTGCCGATGACCTGCGCCCCTTCGCTCGCGACCGCCGGAACACCGACCTGCTCAAGAACAAGACGATGCTGACGGCCTTCTACCAGCCGTCGACGAGGACGCGCCTGTCGCACGAGGCCGCGATGCACCGTCTCGGCGGCCAGGTCCTCGGCTTCTCCGACTCGAAGATGACGCGCGCCGGCGACTTCTACCAGGAGTCGATCAAGGACACGTTCCACATGCTCGAGTACTACGCCGACGTCATCGCGATCCGGCACTTCCAGCAGGGCGCGCCGGCCGAGGCGGCCAGGTGGTCGTCCGTCCCGGTCATCAACTGCGGCGACGGCTGGGGCGAGCATCCGACCCAGGTCCTCACCGATTTGTACACGACGCTCCTCGAGAAGGGCACGCTCGACGGGCTCACCTGGGTCCTGGTCGGCGACATGCGCATGCGGACGATGCATTCGATCCTGTATGCCCTTTCCCAATTCGACGCCAAGGCCATCGTGGTCGGGCCCCCGGACATGAGCCTGCTGCCCGAGTTCAAGGCCGAGATCGACGAGCTCAACGTGGACTACGAGGAAGCCGCCGACGTTCGCGACGTCATCGACCAGGCCGACGTCATCTACATGGAGCCGGTCGTCCAGGCCGACTACACGGCCTCGCGCGAAGAGCGTGGTGACAAGGTCGGCCTCACGCCGCCCGAGTACTGCGTGACCCGTGAGCTCCTCAAGGACAAGGCCAAGCGCAGCTCAATCATCCTCCATTCACTGCCGCGGATGGACGAGCTACTGGCCGACGTGGACGCCACCCGCCATCAGCGCTACTGGGCGGAGGCCTTCAACGGCGTCGTCCTGAAGATGGGCATGCTCGCCCTGATCCTCGGCGCTGCCGAGTAACCCCGACCACCACCGAATCGGAAGGAAGACGGCCATGCAGACAGGCCTTCGTGGCCGCGACCTCATCTCGCTCCAGGAATGGAAGACCGAGGAGGTCGAGACGATCCTCGAGGTCGCGGCCCGGCTCAAGCTGGACCGCGCCCTCGGACGCCCGCACAAGTACCTCGAGGACAAGGTCCTCGCCATGCTGTTCTTCTTCTCGAGCACGCGCACCCGCGCATCGTTCGAGGCGGGGATGGCCCAGCTCGGCGGGCACGCCCAGTTCATCGAATCCCGGACGACCCAGATCTCGCACGGCGACACGGCTCGTGAGATCGGCGAGATCCTCGGTCGGTACAACGACGGGCTCGCCATCCGC
>Ga0210377_10001418_pt1 | contig 21990 bp, 11 predicted proteins | sample PLM4_65_b1redo_FD_155480 | JGI IMG/M metagenome (GOLD analysis project Ga0210377, IMG submission 155480) | Groundwater sediment microbial communities from an aquifer in East River, Colorado, USA - PLM4_65_b1 redo | ecosystem: Environmental > Terrestrial > Soil > Riparian zone | place: USA: East...
CGTCCCCGGCCGTGCCGACGGAGCGGCCGAATTGGGCGTTCACCTGGTCGCTTTCGGCCGTCCAGCCCGGTGTCGAGGAGAGCCCCATAGTCGCGCCGTGATAGACGAAGGCGCGGCCTTCATCGGTCTGGCCGTTGTCGAAGTAAGGCGCCCCCACGATCACGTCGGCGTAGCCGTCACCGTTGACGTCCCCGGCCGTGCCGACGAAGCGGCCGAATTGGGCGTTCACCTGGTCGCTTTCGGCCGTCCAGTTCGGTGTCAAAGAGAGCCCGGAGGCTGCGCCGTGATAGACGAAGGCTCGGCCTTCATAGGTTTGGCCGTTGTCAAATGCATCCGCTCCCACGATCACGTCGGCGTAGCCGTCGCCGTTGACGTCGCCGGCCGTGCCGACGGAGATGCCGAACACGGCGTTCGCCTGGTCGCTTTCGGCCGTCCAGTTCGGTGTCAATGACAGGCCCGAGCTGGTGCCGTGATAGACGAAGGCGCGGCCTTCATCGATCTGGCCGTTGTCGAAGCCATACGCTCCCACGATCACGTCGGCGTAGCCGTCGCCGTTGACGTCGCCGGCCGTGCCGACGGACCAGCCGAAGTGGGCGTTCACCTGATCGCTTTCGGCCGTCCAGCCCGGTGTCAAAGAGAGTCCCGTGGCGGAACCGTGATAGACGAAGGCGCGACCTTCATCGGTCTGGCCGTTGTCGAAGGAGGCTGCCCCCACAATCACGTCGGCGTAGCCGTCGCCATTGACGTCGCCGGCCGTGCCGACGGCGCCGCCGAAAAAGGCGTTCACCTGATCGCTTTCGGCCGTCCAGCCCGATGTCAGAGCGAGCCCCATGGCTGCGCCGTGATAGACGAAGGCGCGACCTTCATTGGTCTGGCCGTTGTCGAACGCATAGGCCCCCGCGATCACGTCGGCATAGCCGTCGCCGTTGACGTCCCCGGCCGTGCCGACGGAAATGCCGAATTCGGCGCTCGCCTGGTCGCTCTCGGCCGTCCAGCCCGGTGTCGAGGAGAGCCCCACAGCCGCGCCGTGATAGACGAAGGCGCGGCCTTCATTGCTCTGGCCGTTGTCGAAGAAATGGGCCCCCACGATCACGTCGGCGTAGCCATCACCGTTGACGTCCCCGGCCGTGCCGACGGAATAGCCGAATTCGGCGGCCAGCTGGTTGCTTTCGGCTGTCCAGCCCGGTGTCACTGAGAGCCCGGAGGCTGCGCCGTGATAGACGAAGGCGCGGCCTTCACTGGTCTGGCCGTTGGAGAAGAACTGGGCCCCCACGATCACGTCGGCGTAGCCGTCGCCATTGACGTCCCCGGCCGTGCCGACGGAGCTGCCGAAGCGGGAGTCCATCTGGTCGCTTTCGGCCGTCCAGCCCGGTGTCACTGAGAGCCCGGAGGCTGCGCCGTGATAGACGAAGGCGCGGCCTTCATTGCTCTGGCCGTTGTCGAAGAAAAGGGCCGACACGATCACGTCGGCGTAGCCGTCGCCGTTGACGTCACCGGCCGTGCCGACGGTGTAGCCGAACCAGGCGGACTCCTGGTCGCTTTCGGTAGTCCAGCCCGGTGTCGAGGAGAGCCCCATAGCTGCGCCGTGATAGACGAAGGCGCGGCCTTCATCGGTCTCGCCGTTGTCGAAGTTATAGGCCCCCACGATCACGTCGGCGTAGCCGTCGCCGTTGACGTCACCGGCCGTGCCGACGGAACTGCCGAAGGCAGCGCTCGCCTGTTCGCTTTCGGCCGTCCAGCCCGCTGTCACAGAGAGCCCCGCTGCGGAACCGTGATAGACGAAGGCGCGGCCTTCATTGGTCTGGCCGTTGTCGAAGAGATGGGCCCCCACGATCACGTCAGCGTAGCCGTCGCCGTTGACGTCGCCGGCCGTGCCGACGGAAAGGCCGAAGCCGGCGCTCGCCTGGTTGCTTTCGGCTGCCCAGCTCGGTGTCGATGACAGTCCCGAACTGGTACCGTGATAGACGAAGGCGCGGCCTTCATCGGTCTGGCCGTTGTCGAAGAGAAGGGCCCCCACGATCACGTCGTCGTACCCGTCGCCGTTGACGTCCCCGGCCGTGCCGACGGTGTAGCCGAAGAGGGCGTTCGCCTGGTCGCTCTCGGCCGTCCAGGCGGGGCTCGTGAGCAAGGGATCGACCGTCACCGGCCAGACCGCACCGTCGTCCTCCACAAGAAGCCTTATCCCCCGCGCGCCCGCCTCGTTCCACACCTCCATCCTGGCCGGCAGGGTCCTGCCCGCCGCATCCACCACGCTCAGCTCCGCGTACTGCAGCGCGCGTGCTCCGCCAGAGGTCGCAAAGTCGATCGCCCGGGCATCGGCGCTTACGAATGCGGAGAGGTCGCCGCTCAACGTCAGTTCGAGCGCGAGCACACCCTCGCCGGCGGCCTCACCGGGCTCCTCCGGCGGTCCAGCGAGAGTGAACCCCTGCTCCAGGCCGCGCGTGTCGTTGAGATACCACTCCACCACAGCACCGCGGTCGTACGTGATCCGGTTCCCCTGAGTGCTCACGGCCGACGCGCTCACGGGGCGAATCGACCCGGGGCGCCCATACCCTGTCAGCTCGAGCCCGAACTCCCAGGAGGCGGACTCCTCGACCCGCGGGATCAAGCGCACACCCCGCCCGGTGAAGTAGGTGCGCAGACCCTGCGCCCTGTTGGGCGCGTGCCAGGCGGCCGCGAGACCATTCAGGTGTGCCTGGTCCTGCCAGGTGATGTTGTATTCCGCCTCTTGTATCTGATGGCGAGCGCTCGAGATCCAGGCTTCAGACAGGCCCTTCTCCGGCGGCGCCCCGGCCTCGACGGCGAGCGCCGGGAATGCGACGAGCAGGAGAAGCGCGAAGGTGGCTGGACGTGACATCGGTTGGCTCCTTGACGAGCGTGTTGAGGTCTCATCCGACCACCGCGGAGAAAGCGCCTCCCGGGGGACAGAGTTCCCGGACAAAGGGTAGAATCCGGGCCACGTCATGGACCCTCGCGACAAGAGCGACCCGAAGACCGCCGCACGTCCCGGGGAGGTCACGGGGCTGCTGCATGCCTGGCGCGCCGGCGACACCCAGGCTGGGGATCGGCTCGTGCGGGTGCTCTACCATGAGCTGCACGATATGGCGCGGCGGCGGCTGCGGGGCGAGCGCCCCGGAGTGACGCTCCAGACGACGGCGCTGGTGCACGAGACCTATCTGCGACTGGTCGACCAGCGACGCGTCGAATGGCGGGACCGCGGCCACTTCCTCGCGCTCGCGGCGACCATGATGCGCCGCGTCCTGGTCGACCGTGCGCGCGCGCGGCGTGCGGGCAAGCGCGGGTCGGGCGAGCCGGCGATCACGCTCACCGATGCGGCGAGCGTCGGCGTGAATTCCGCCGACCAGGTGCTCGATGTCGACCGGGCGCTCGAGCGGCTTACCGCCGCCTACCCGCGGCCGGCGCGGGTGGTGGAGATGCGCTTCTTCGGCGGGCTGGAGCTCGAGGAGATCGGCGCCGTGCTGGGCATCACGGAGCGGACCGTGAAGCGCGACTGGGCCTTTGCCCGCGCCTGGCTGGCGCGGGAGCTGGCCTGAGATGCCCACGAGCTCCGACCCCCGGCTGCCCGATCTGTTCGCCCGCGCCGGCGAGCTGGAAGGCGACGCGCGGGCCGCGTGGCTCGCCGACCTGCGCCGCGCGGAGCCCGGGCTGGCGCGGGAGGTCGAGGATCTCCTGGCGTCGGCCGCGGCCGGTGAAAAGCGCTTCGAGACCCCCGCCTGGGACTTGAGGACCGCCGGCGGGGAGCCGGGCGATGCGCCCCCTCCCGCGAGCGTCGGCCCGTTCCGCATCGTGCGCGAGATCGGACGCGGCGGCATGGGCAGGGTCTTCCTGGCCGAGCAGGAGACCGAGAACTTCCACCGCAAGGTGGCGCTCAAGATCCTCGACCGGCCCGGCGCGGGAGAGGACGGGGCCCGCCGCTTCCGCGAGGAGGCCCGCATACTCGCCGCGCTCGAGCATCCGGGGATCGCCCGCTTCTACGACGCCGGGTGGACGGACGGACGCTGGTACCTGGCGCTCGAGTACGTCGAGGGGGAGCACCTTCTCGCCTTCGCGGCCCGGCGGGGTCTCGACACGCGGCAGCGCGTCGAGGTCTTCCTTCAGGTCCTCGACGCGGTCGACTTCGCGCACCGCCGCCTGGTGGTCCATCGCGACCTGAAGCCGGGCAACATCCTGGTGGACGCCGGTGGCGCCGCCAAACTCCTCGATTTCGGGATCTCGAAGATGGTCGATCCCGACACCGCGACCGACGCCACGCGCACGGAGACGCGCGCCTTCACGCCCGCCTACGCCAGCCCCGAGCAGCTCCGCGGCGAGCGCGTGACCGTGGCGAGCGACGTCTACTCGCTCGGTGTCGTGCTCTACGAGCTGCTGGCCGGGTGCCGCCCCTTCGAGCGCGGCGTGGAGGAGAGCGACCCCAGGCCGCCGTCCACCGCGGCGCGGCGGATGGATGCCACGGGCGCCGCGCGCGCGACGACGACCACGCGCTGGCGGGATCTCACCGGCGACCTCGACGCCATCACCCTCAAGGCGCTTCGCGGCGAGATCGAGAGTCGCTATGCAACGGCGGCGGCCCTCGCGGCGGACCTGCGCCGCTGGCTGGACGGGAAGCCGGTCGAGGCGCGCCGCGGCGGGCGTCGCTATCGGATGGCCAAGTTCGCGCGCCGGCACCGCGTGCCGGTCCTGTTCGCCGTGTTGGCGATCCTCGCCCTGGCCGCCGGTGTGACCGGAATCCTCGTCCAGTCGCGCCACGCGGCGCGGGCCGCCGCGATCGCCCGGGCGCAGCGGGACTTCGCCCTGCGCCAGCTCTCGCGTGCCGAAGCGATCAACGACCTGAACACCTTTCTCCTCTCCGACTTCGCCCCCGGCGACCGGCGATTCGCCGTCGGCGATCTGCTGGGGGAGGCCGAGCGCATCCTCGATTACGGGCGCGGGAGGGCGGACCCCAACCGGGCCGAGATTCTCGTGGCCATCGGCCGCCAGTACCATACGCTCGAAGAGACGGCCAAAGCACGGCGCCTGCTGACCGAGGCCTACGATCTGAGCCGCGGGACCCCGGAACGCGACACGGCGGCCAGGGCCGCCTGCTCCCTGGCGAGCACGCTCGGCAGGACGGACGAGATGGACCGCGCGGAAGGCCTGTTCCGGGAAGGCTTGGACCAGTTGCCGGACGAGCCGCAGTTCGTCCTCTCGCGGGTCTACTGCCTGCTGCGCGGCAGCGAGGTGTCGCGGATCGCCGAACGGGCGGACGAGGCCGTGTCGCGCGTCGAAGAAGCGGCGCGCCTGCTTCGGGAGTCCGGCCAGGGCTCGGCCCTGCTCGCGCTGCGCGCGGACATGGATCTCGCCGAATCGTACCGGCAGGCGGGCCGCCTGCGGCAGGCCGACTTGGCTTTCGGGAAAGCCTGGTCGAGCCTCGAGGCGATGGGACGCGGTGATACCGAGAGCGCGGGCACGCTGCTGAACAACTGGGCGCTGGCGCAGCGCGCGCTCGGTCGTCCCCTCGAGGCCGAGCGGAACTTCCGGCGCGCCGTCGAGATCAGCAGCGTCGACGCGACCGCGACCGGCGTCTCCCCGTTGCTCCTCAACAACCTCGCCCGCACGCTGATGGATCTCGGTCACCTGGACGAAGCGCGCGCGATTGCCGACCGGGCCTCCGAGCTGGCCCGACGGGCGGGCGACGAGTTCACGATCACCCAGTCACTCTTCCTGCGCAACCTCATCTCCCTGCGTCTGGGAGATCTGCCGCGCGCCGCGAGCCTTCTGGCCGAGCTGGACACCAAGGTCAGGCCGCTGCCGGAGGGGCATACGTATCACGTCATCTTCGTGCTGCAGAAGGGAATGCTGGCGTACGCACGCGGCGATCTGGAGGGCGCGCGCGCCGGGTTCGACCGGGCGGTGACCCAGGCCGATCCGACGGCCCGCTTCGTCGTGCACCTGCGGCGCTCCGAGTTCAATCTCGCGACACAACGCCCCGCGGATGCCGCCGCCGATGCCGCGCAGGCCCTCGCAGCGGAGCAGAGGAACGCCGAGCCGGGGACGCTCTCGAGCCGCATCGGGCTCGCGAACCTGGCGCTTGCGCGCGCGCTGCGGGACCAGGAGAAGGTCGCCGAAGCCCGGACCGCAGCCGCGGCCGCCGTCGAGCACCTGGAGCCCACCGTCGGAGCGGATCACGCCGCCGCCCGCGCCGCCCGCGAGATCGCAGGCGCTGGCGGGCGATCGCCGGAGTAGCGGCTGCGCGCGAGCCGGCTGTCGGACCGTGTCCAACAGGGCCAACCGGAGGTGAGCGGACGCTCATTGAGGCGGACTTCGACCGTCTGAAGGAGATCCGGTGCGCGCGCGTCAACAGGGTCACCGGCGAGGCCCTCCATGAGTTGGACGCCCTGACCATCCTGCTCCGCATGAAGCGACAAGCCCCCCTGAACCCCTCCAACGCAGCGCAGCGCCGGGCGAAGTCGAGAGATGCCTTTGGACCGGTGCCTGCCATCTCCAACATGTCTCCAAGACTGGGGAGCACTCCAGAGCACAACGGATTTCCGACAGAGCAACGAATTCCCAACGCGTTACGACGAAAGTCGCGCGCCATCAACCGGTTAGCGTTTCGGGGCAGCGCGGGTTCGACTCCCGCCGCCCCCACCAATGCTCTCCCTCGACCTATTCGACCGTATAATTGCAGAACACATGGATATCGAAGCGCTCCCAGGGGGTGATTTGATTCGTGAGGGCCTCCGCGACCTGGCCGCAGGCCGGGAGTCTGCTGCCGCCCTGCTCGTCGCGGTCGGCGCCCCCCGTCTCCGCCGCGCAGGATTTCAGGTTCCTTCATTCGCGTTCGTCCACGCGGAGCACCGCCTCTACGAGTTCCTCGCCCGAACCCATGCCGACTCGGCCCATTCACGGTACAACGCCCTTATCCGGCGTCTGGTGAGTTTCGAGCGGGCCTGCGAATGCGGCGGTTAGCGGACGCGGAGCGCATCCGCGCCTTCATGGACGCCGTGGGGCGTGCGGCCAACAAGGAGATCCACCTGTATTTCACCGGAGGAGCCACGGCCGTGCTGAGCGGCTGGCGCTCGAGCACCATCGATGTCGATATCCTCATGATCCCCGAGGACGACTCGGTCTTCCGCTCCTTGCCGGAGCTCAAGGAATCCCTTGAACTCAACATCGAGCTGGCCAGCCCGGCCGATTTCATCCCGGAGGTTCCCGGTTGGCAGGATCGCAGTCCGGCCATAGAGCGAAGAGGGAAGGTCGCCTATCACCACTACGATTTCTACGCCCAGGCCCTGGCGAAGATCGAGCGCGGTCATGCCCAGGATGAGGCCGATGTGCAGGAGATGATCCGCCGCCGTGCCATCGATCGGAGCCGGCTCATGCAGCTTTTCGATCAGATCGAGCCGCTCCTCTACCGATTCCCCGCCATCGACCCGGCCTCTTTCCGGCGGGCGGTCGAACGGGTCTGCCGGCCCGAAGATCCGCAACGGACTCCCTGACATCGGTTCGAGTTCTTTGCGTCCGGGTCCACCGAGGACACGATCGACAGCGTCGACGAGCTGGTCGAGCCGGAGGAGTTTGAACCGGCGTGGGAGATCGGCGTCTGCCCGACGGAGCGGGGCCGGGCCGCACCCCGGTGCCGACCCGGTCAGGGAGGGGTGGGGCAGGCCTGGAGCATCGGCCTGGCGATCCCCGGGGAGGCCGGCCCGAACGGCCCTTCGACGCACATCGACTCCACGGTCGCCATGAAGTAGAAGGCCTCGCCGACCGGCGGGTCGAAGTAGACCTTCGATCGCGACGGGCCGTCCTGGGCGAAATCGGCGCTCTCGAAGCACAGGTGATCGTAGACCGCCCCCGGTGGACGGCTGCCGAGCAGGCCGGCGGGGATCGTCCCGATGTAGCTGTTCCAGTGGGAACCGCCCGTGGTCGGGGTCCACTCCAGGGTGTGGGAATCCACGAACATCAGAGCTGCGACCGGCGGCGCCGTCTGAAGGGTGTTCGTGCAGCCCGTCGGGGAGGCCGGTTCGCAGGTGTCCAGCGTGCACGGGTCGCCGTCGTCGCAGAGCCGTGGCGCGCTGGCGCATCCCCCCGTCGCCGGCTCGCACGCGTCGATCGTGCAGGCGTCCCCGTCGTCGCACGCCGTCGGGGTGGAGGCGCACTGCCCGCCGGAGCAGCGCTCCGCTCCGGTGCAGAGATCGCCATCGATGCAGGGGGTCTTGTCGGGCAGGGGGAGGTTCGAGCAGATGCCGCTCCGCGGCTCGCAGGCATCCTGCGTGCACGGATTCGCGTCGTCGCAGGCGGTGGGAGCGAACACGCAGGCCCCCGAGATCGCATCGCACGAGTCCACCATGCAGGGGTCGGCGTCGTTGCAGAGCGGGACGCCGGCGCAGCCACCGGCCACGCACGCGTCGCCGGACGTGCACGGGTCGCCATCGTCGCAGGTCTGCCCGGCGGGGGCCGGATCGTGCCGGCACCCGCCGGTCGCGGCGTCGCACGAGTCCACCGTGCAGGGGTCGAAGTCGTCGCAGCTCCGCGGGGTGTGCGTGCAGCCGGTCGCGCCCGGGGCGCACGCATCCAAGGTGCACGGATCGAAATCGTCGCAGGTGGCCGGGACGCTGACGCACGATCCGGACGCTTCGTCGCAGTAGTCGAACGTGCAGGTGTCGGAATCGTCGCACGTCCCGCCGCAGGGGGCGTCGTCACGCGCCGCCGTCGACGGACCGGGCGACGTCCCGAGCGCGGCCAGGGCCAGAGCGGCGTCCTCCCCGTCGACCCGCAGATCCTCGTTCAGGTCGGCAGGCCGGCACAGCACCGCCCGCCAGGCGACTGCCGGGTCGGGGGGGACCGGCTCGAGGATCCCCCCGAGATCCAGAGGCTCGCGGATGGCGAATTCCGCGGTCAGATCGGCCCCATCGCAATCCTCGACATCCTGCACGTCGGCCATGCTGACCACCAGATCGCCGTCCAGGTCGGCGTCGCACAGATTCCCGAATCCGTCCTTGTCGGCGTCGAACTGGGAGAAGTTCGCGGTCGTGAGGCAATTGTCGGCCACCACCGGTCGCCCGTCGTCGTCGGCGTCGGGCGACAACCCGGGCAACCACGCGAGGTCGGCCGCATAGACCGACCGCAGCCACACGGAGGGCCCCCCGGCAGGGCCGGGCGTGGGAGTCAGGGCCAGGAAGCCGCCGCGCTGGACCGGATCGAGGATCAGGCCGGCCGGATCGTACTCCGCGATGACTGCGACGCGCACCCCTCGGGCCCGGGACCAGATCTCGAGCCGCAACGGGCCCGCGACGGCGGCGAGGTCCGGGCCGGCGGCGTCGGCCGCCGGAAGGGCGCCCTCGCGCACTTCCTCCTCGACGGCCGGCGTCATCCCGGCGCCCGCGCCGAGAATCGCGGCGAAATCGCCCTGGAAGGCCCGCGCCAGCTGCGATACGGTGGCGCTCGTCTTGAGGAGGGAGGCATCGGACGGAACGAAGAGATCGCGGTTGACGATCTGGAAGCGATCGAGGACCAGCGCGTCGCTCGGATTGTTGACGGCGATCAGTTTCAGGAAATACTCGAAACAGCCGGTGCCGATGCAGATCTTCCACGGCGGCGGGCAGTTGACCGGGCTCCCCTGGAAATGACATGCCATCCCGGCCTGGGCGGGGCAGATGTCGCGCCCGCCGGGCCCGGCGGTGCACCCGCCGGGCGGCACCCCCGGGAAGTCCGGATCGTTATGCGGCAGGGGCCCGCCGACGTCGCACACGCCGTCGTCGTCATCGTCCCAATCGCGGCAGTCGGGCACGCCGTCGTTGTCGTGATGGGATCCCTCATCCTCCTCGATCGGCTCGGTCCCGAAGCCGCAGGCGACGAACCGGGTGCCGGTTATGACCTTGCTTTTATCGGGGTGCTGGTCATCGTCGTTGTTACAGCCGTCCCCGTCCCGGTCCCAGTCGCACTCGTCCCCGACTCCGTCCCCGTCGAGGTCGCCGTGCGGTCCGGGCACGAGGGGGCACAGGTCGCAGGCATCCTGGACGCCGTCGTTGTCGGTGTCCACCTGCGACGTGTTCTTGTGGTACCTGCACCCGTCGTCATCGTTGCAGATCCCATCGTAGTCGCTGTCCTGGCCGCGCGTCGCGCAGACGTCCACCAGGTTCCAGCGGTACGGGACCTGCTGCACGCATTCCTGGATCTCGCGTGTCTGATCGAGGGTGAACGACTCGTACGACAGGCCGTTCGACACGTACGGCCCGCGGCAGAACGCCGGGTAATACGACATCGCCTGGCGCGCCAGCGTCCCGGTGTTGACGGGCAGGGTGTTGCCGTTGACCCGCTGAGAGCATGCCATGTTGCAGAAGGTCGTGTGGGGGCTGCCGTCGTCGAGCGCCAGCATTGCCTGCAGGAAATCGGCCTTCGTGGCGGTGCACCATTCGTGCCCGTCGAGGAGGTTGCTGTTCATGTCGAAGTCCGGGGTTGCCCAGGGTAGTCCGGTGTCCGGGTCGATCACGAAGGGCTCGAGGAGATAGGGGTCGCCCGGCGTGTCCTCGACCTGGACGCCTCGGTCGCCGTCCCAATACTGCGGGAGGAAGCCCGGGTCCGCCGAATCCCACTGACTGAAGGTGTGCCGCAAGCAGAAGAAGTGGCCCAGCTCGTGCGCCCAGACCGAGCCGTTCCCGTAGGCGCTGCCGCCGGCGGAGCAGAAGAACCCGGCGAGATTCGGGAATTCGTCTCCTTCCGGTCCCGCATAGGGGCTGTCGGGCGGATCGGCGCAGCACATGGACACGCTTTGTGTGAGCATGAGATGGATCTGATCAGGCCGGCTGGTCCCGACCTGCTGGCGCCATTCAAGGCGCCTGGTCAGCGCCGTCTGCGAACCGTCCGCGCAGTCGACATACGGCGAGAAATAGATCTCCTGCTGAATCGGCATGATGACGGGACGGAAGGAGATGCCGTTGACCTCCCACTGGAGGTTCGCTTCCTGCACGCTGTCCAGGACTCGGTTGCGATAGGCCGCCTCGTCCGGGAACCCGCACAGCGACCCCGGCTGGCGGTAGGCGTGGATGGCGAGGTCGTAGGTGGTCGCGTAGGCACTCCCCGCCGCTCCGAGCATCAGGGCCGCCGCGAGGGCCGGCACGCCCCGGATCAAGACCCGATTCGCTGTAGAGAGTCTCATCGGTTTCCTCCCGCGCCCCGTCCGGGTGCCGGCTCTCCAGCGCCACGGGACGGTGGCATCCGGATCAGGCCCGTGCGGTTGGAAAGGTAACGCTCCGGGCCCGGGAGGAGGCCCCGCCGGGCGGTGAGCGAGTTTCGGATCCACCAGGCCGCTTCGCCGTGGTCCGTCGGCTCACTCAGACGCTGGTCCGACCTCTTCGTGCGCGATGCGATTCGACGGGGATGCGACGAGGGACGAGTCCTGTTGGTGGCGCTACGGGCAGGTGGCGCCGACTCGTTCCGCTGATGAGGATGAGGCGCCGTCGCTGCCGACGCCACACGCATTCGATCCCCGCACGCGATGGTGGAACCCCATTCCGACCGCCGGCTCGGAGAGGTCGCCGCGCAGCACGTCGTAGACGGTGCCCCCGCCGGACCGCGCCGCCTCGGTGGTCCATATCATCACGTCGGGCGTCTCGTACCGCACACCGCGGATCTCCCGCGGGACCGCGATCGCCGTTGCGGTCGATGTCCGCGGCGACCGCGGTGATCGTCTGGCCCTCGCTGGTCGAGATCGGCGGAGCCTCGCTGAAAGTGGGCGCGACGAAGGCCTCGGACTTCAGGCCGTCGGCGAGGCCCTTCCATGCCGGACCTTCCAGCCGGGACCCTCAGCGCAGATCGACCGTGAAGGTGACCGGCGGCGATTGATTGCCCGCGGCATCCACGGCGATGACCTCGAAGGTATTGAGGGCGCCGGGCGTTCCGTAAAGAACCGTTGTGCCTGTGCCCACGACCGTGTGATCCGGGATGCCGTTCAGGTAGACATCGTACGTGATGAGCGATTGCGGCGTCAGGTCGTCCGTGGACTGTTCCCAGAACAGCCAGGTCTCCCCATCCCCGAAGCTCATCCCGTTGTCGGTCAGGTTGGCCGGCGTGGTCGGCGGCGTGGTGTCGTCGGGGTCGCCCGCTTCCGTGGTCACGGTGACGGGATTGCTCTGCGGCGAATAGTTGATCCCGTTATCCCGGGCCTGGACCGTGAAGGTGTAGGTCGATGCCGGGTCGAGCGCCGCAATGGTGATCGATGTCTCGGAGCCCGCATAGGCATGCGGTGCGCCGTTCAGGAAGACCTGGTAGAAGATGTATGGCCCGTCGTCCTGCGCCGTCCAGAGGAGAGAGACGTGTGTCGCTCCCACGTCGGTCACCACGAGCGCGGGCGTCGTGGGTGGCGTGGTGTCACGGGGGAGCGTCACGGTCACCGTGTTGCTGTTCTTCGATTTGTTCCCTGCCGCGTCCACGGCGTACACGTAGAACGAATACGAAAACCCCGACTGCATGTTGTCGGTAAAAGTGAAACTCGTCGACGTCTGGCCCAGCAGGGCATTCCGTCCGTTGCTCGCGTGGATCACGTAGGAGAGTTTCCCCGAATTGTCGCTGGATGGGCTCCAGGCCAGCGATACGCTGAACGCCGTCCTGGCCGTCACCTGGAGATTGGTCGGGGTGGTCGGGGGTGTGCGGTCGCGGGCGGCGAAGGCCGTGGACGCGCCGAGCACGACCGTGAGGATGAGAGCGATCGTCGCGGTCTTTGCGACGGCACGCGTGGCGGGACCTGAACCAGGCTGTCGAGTCATGTGGCTCCCCCCTATGCGATCGGCCGGCTATCTGTGCTGCGCACGTTGGCGCGATGGAATGTGGACTGCCGTCAGGGTCGATCGTTCTCCCATCCCGGTTCAGTGCCCAAAGTCACGTTCCCCGAACGCCGCCGCCGGGCGCTTCGGGTCCGCCTTCCGGGCCCGCGGCCGGTCGTTCGTGATGTTCATTCCTGAAGTGGATGTCCGCGCGGCTGCCGGCGCGGAGTGATTCGCGCTCCCGGGGCCCGGCTAGAAAGGCCCTTCCGCGCCGCACGCGACGTTGAACGCGGTGACCTCATAGTACCAGACCTGTCCCTGTGGCGGCGCCGTGCCGGTCGTGTCGACCCACTGCCGGTTCGGCGTCGCCGCGTCCATGTCGACGACGTTGGTCGCCAGGAGCGGCCAGGAGGATTTCGGCAGCGCCGCGTTCGATGAGCGCCGGACGTTGTAGCCCGTCACCTGCATCGGCTGGTTCGGGTCCTGGTAGTCGAGGATGGTGTAGTTGCTGCCTTCGGTGCTGAGCCGGACGCCCGAGATGAAAGTCGGCTCGTCGGGCGGAACGCACGGACCGATCCGGAGCATGCCGGCGCTCCAGGAGATGCCGTCCGCCGCCTGGTAGGGCGGGCCGGTGACGCTCGTCTGCCCGGTGAACGGGTCGGCGTCGCTGTCGAGCGTGTCATTCGCACCCTGTTCCGGGAGGGTGTACTGGTACCCGGACGGGAGCGCGAACCCGACGCGGTGCGGCACGGTGTCGAGGATCTCGAAGCGGTAACTCCCCTGGCTGTCGGTGAAGGTCGCGCCGACGTTCGTTCCGCCGCCGGATTGCAGATAGACCGGCAGCCGCGCAAGCGGCGGCTCGCCGGCGTCGCGGATGCCGTCGCCGTCGATGTCCTCCCAGACCGCGCCGCCGAGGAACGCACTGAGCGTGACGTCGTTCTCCGCGCCGCCGTTCAGCGGCTTCGAGAACCAGCGGCTGGCCGGGACGAACGGCGACACGCTCGGCCGGTAGATCAGCCGGACGCGCCAGTGGTAGTCGTCGGGCTCGAGACCGCCGACAGTCTCGTTCAGGCTCGCGCCCGCGGCCCCGCCGTCGCTCCACGCCGCGCTGCGCGCGGTGCCGCTGCCGTCGAAGAACTGGCCGCGGGGCTTCACTTCCCACTCGAGCCGCACCGGCGCGCGCCCGGCGGGGCCGCGCCCCAGCGCGGCGAGACGGAAAACGCCGGGCGTGCGCGAGCGCAGGCCGAGCCCGATCGGCGCCGCGTCGTCGGCGCGCCGCTGCTGCGGGCGGACGGCGAGGCCCCGGCCGCCGTTGCCGTAGTACAGGAGCGCGCGGCCTTCGTCCGGGGGGCCGAGGTCGTAGTAAGGCACGCCGACGAGGAGGTCGGCATAGCCGTCGCCGTTGACGTCCCCGGCGGAAGCAACCGCGTAGCCGAGGTCGGCGAAGTCCTGGTCGCTCTCCGCCGACCAGGCGGCAGCGGTGCCCGGGCCGCTCGCCGAGCCGAGGTAGACGCAGGCGCGCCCTTCGTCGATCTGGCCGCTGTCGTAGTAGGGCGCGCCGACGAGGAGGTCGGAGTAGCCGTCGCCGTTGACGTCCCCGGCGGTCGCCACCGACCAGCCATGGTAGGCGGCGACCTGGCCTCCCTGGGTGGTCCAGACAGGCGCCGTCGAGGGACCGGATGCCGAGCCGAGATAGACCAGCGCCGCGCCGGCGGCGATCTGCAGGGGTGCCTCGAACCCGGGCGCGCCGACGAGAACGTCGGTGTAGCCGTCGCCGTTCACATCGCCTGCCTGGGACACCGACCAGCCGTAGTTCTCGAAGTTCCGGCCCCCGGTCACCGTCCAGGTCGGCGCCGTTGCGAGACCGCCTGACGACCCGAGATAGATGTAGGCGCCGCCCGCCTGGAAAAGCACGAACGTGTCCTGGAAAGGCGCCCCGACGATGACGTCGGAGTAGCCATCGCCGTTCACGTCCCCCGCCGTCGCCAGCGTGTTGCCGTAGCGCGCGCCCGCCACGCCGATCTCGTTCGTCCAGGCGGGAATCAGGGCGAGCCCTCCGGCGGACCCGAGGTACAGCGATGCGCGCCCTTCGTCGCTCTGGCCGTCGTCGAACAGCGGCGCGCCGACGAGGATGTCGGAGTAGCCATCGCCGTTCACGTCCCCCGCCGTCGCCACCGATGTGCCGAACCAGGCCGATGCCTGGTCGCTCTCGGCGGTCCAGGCGGGGGTTGCTCCGAGACCGCCCGACGATCCGAGGTAGACGAAGGCCCGTCCCTCGTCGCTCTGCCCGTTGTCGTAGGCGTAGGCGCCGGCGACGACGTCGGAGTAGCCGTCGCCGTTCACGTCACCGGCCGTCGACACCGAGAAGCCGAAGGCGGCCGAAGCCTGGTTGCTCTCCGCCGACCAGGCGGGCGTGGTGGCGAGGCCGCCGGCCGAGCCGAGGTAGGCGAGGACGCGCCCCTCGTCGGCCTGGCCGTTGTCGTACGCCGGCACGCCGACGAGGACATCCGAGTAGCCGTCGCCGTTCACGTCCCCCGCGCCCGCCACGGAGAAGCCGAGGTTGGCGGAAGTCTGCCCGCTGTCGGCCGTCCACGACGCCACGCTCGCGGGCCCGTTGACACCGCCGAGATAGACGAACGCCCCGCCCGCGTCCGTCTTGGCGGGAGCGTCGAGGTAGGGGGCCCCGACCAAGAGATCGGAGAATCCGTCCCCATTGACATCCCCCGCGGTCGCGACCACGCCGAAGTAATCGCCGGGCTGTGGACCGACCTGCAGCCAGGTCGGCGACGTGGCCAGCCCGGTCCCCGAGCCGAGATAGACGAAGGCGGCGCCGACGTCGAACATGACGGCGGAGTCGTAGTACGGGGCGCCGAAGATCACGTCGGAGTAGCCGTCGCCGTTGACGTCGCCGGCCGTGCCCACCGAGGTCCCGAGATAGGCGAACGCCTGATCGCCCTCGACCGACCAGGTCGTCCCGCCCAGCCCGCCGGGTGCCCCGAGCAAGGCGTACACCCGCCCCTCGTCGGTCTGCCCGTTGTCGTAGAACGGCGCCCCGATGACGGCGTCGGAATAACCGTCGCCGTTCACGTCCCCCGCCGTTCCGACCGACCAGCCGAAATGGGCGGACGCCTGGTCCAACTGGTAGGAGCTCACGAGGAGGAAGGCCGGCGACGCCGAGCCGAAGTAGACGTACACACGGCCCTCGAAGTTCTGGACGTCGGAGTAGTTCGGCGCGCCGACGAGGAAGTCGGCGAATCCGTCGGCGTTGATGTCCCCGGCCGCCGCAAGCGAAAGCCCGAACTGGCAGCCGACCTGATCCCCCAGCAGCGTGTTCACCGGCACGGCGGCGAGCCCGCCGGGCGAGCCGAGATAGAGGAACACCGCGCCCACGTCGAGCTGAACGCCGTTGTCGTACGGCGCCGCGCCGATGATGACGTCGGAATAGCCGTCCCCGTTCACGTCCCCCGCCGTCGCCACCGCGGTGCCGAACTGGCCCACCGCCTGGTCGCTCTCCGCCGTCCAGGCGGGCGTGGCCGCGAGCCCCGTGGCCGAGCCGAGATAGACGAACGCCCGCCCCTCCACGGACTGACCATTGCTGAAGTTCTCCGCGCCGACGACGACGTCGGAATAGCCGTCGCCGTTGACGTCGCCCGCCGTCGCCACGACATTGCCGAAGTAGGCACCGGTCTGGTCGCTCTCCGCCGTCCACGCGGGCGACAGGGCAGGCCCGCCCGCCGACCCCAGATAGACGAACGCCCGGCCCTCGTCGGCCTGGCCGTTGTCGTAGAGATAGGCGCCGAGGATGACGTCCGAGAATCCGTCCCCGTTCACGTCTCCCGCCGTGGCCATGGCCCACCCGAAGTAGGCGGAGGCCTGGCCGCCGTCCACCGACCAGACGGGCGACGTCGCCAGGGGATCGACGGTGATCGGGTAAACGGCATCCCGGTCGTCGACCACGATCCGGATGCCGCGCACGATCTCGTCGGCCACACCCTCCATCCACGCCGGCAGCGCCCGGTCCGTGGCGTCCTTAACGACCAGCTGGGCGTAGCGCACCACGCGGCTGCCGCCGGCAATGGCGAAGTCGATCGACTGGCCGTCCTCCGCCACGAGGGGCATGAGCGTCCCCGTCAGTGCCAGATCGAGGTGCAGCAGGCTTTCGCTCCGCTCCCGCCCGCCCCGCCGGGGAGCGGCAACCCGGCCGCGCGCCGGCTCCATCCGACCCCGGCGGGCCGCCTCGTCGGGGGGTGCCCGCAACTCGAATCCCTGCTCGAGCCCGGCCGGACCGTTCTCGTACCATTCCTCCAGGTCGCCGCGGTGGTACTCGACGCGGGCCGCCGCTGGAGCCGGGATGGCCGCGGCCACGGGCCAGACCTCCCGCCCGCGCCCGTACCCGACGAGCGTCAGGCCCCACTGCCAGGAGGGGGCCTCCTCGGTGCGCGGGATGACGCGGAGCCCCGCGTCGGTGAAGTAACTCCGGAAGCCATGCGCCCGGTTCGGGGCCTGCCAGGCCGGCGCCAGCCCTTCCACCGGGGCCTCCCCCTGCCAGGTGACCTCGTACTCGCGCGCGGCTATGCGGCTTTCGGCGTCGGTCAGCCATCCCTGCCCGGGGCCGCCCCGAGGGTCCGCGGCGGCCGGTAACGTCGCCGCCAACGCGAGACACGCGGCGGAAAGCGCCCGCCGGAACCGTCGGAACGGGCGCCGTACTGCCACACCTCCATCGCTTGACCGGGAAGGTTCGCCGAACCAAGCCAGGCAGGTCGGGCCTGGCCAGGCTGTTTTCCGCGCTGTCTTCCGGCGGGGGACAAGGTCTGGCACGGCTCGATCTTCAGCGGCTTGCTCGATCATGGATTGCGCTCCCGGCACTCTGGCCTTCCTGCTGGAACTGGGCTCTTTCCGGGATAAACGCAATCGGCCGCCCAAGTGCGACATCCCTGCGTCGCTGCCGCCGGCCCGCCCTGTTCCGCACGATCGCCTCCGCGGTGGTTTGCACCTACCGGCGCGGAGCGATCCACCGGGACCTCAAGCCATCGGGCATCCTCATAAGGCGAAGCGGACCGGGTTGGCGGGCCGCCTACCAGCCCCTTCGGGGGGGGGGGGGGGGGCGGGGGAAACCGGGAAGGGGCGGCGCACCCAGAGTTCCCCGGCTGGTCAGGCGCGGACGCGGGTTCGACTCCCGCCGCCTCCACCAATTCACCTAATACACGGGCATGTCCCAGGTTCAGTCTCTCGTTCCCCGGCGCCCCGCAACGATTGGCACCGCTCCCTCGACTGTAGATTGACAGCACCCTCGGCCCGGCGTATTAGGGACTCAATCTTCTCGCTCGTAGTCCGCCCCGGCACCCCCGAGTGCCATGGAGGAGGTGGGCATGCGCACGACCTCGACGGCAGCGCCGCGACCGGCCGGGCTCATCCTTTTCCTGATCGTCGCCGGCGTCTCGGCCGGGTCCGGTCGCTTGGACGCAGCGGGACCCACGGGCTCGGCGCAGTGCCCGGCACCGCCCAATGTGGTCGGTCCCGATGGCATTCCGGGCACGGCCGACGATGGGTGGATCGTCGAGGACTTCGACACCGAGCGCGACGGGACGCCGGGGATCTCGCTCGACCGCCTGCCGCGCGGCAGCGCGGGCGTCCTGAACGACACCATCGGCGTCTGGGTCGGCACGGCTCCGGGCGGCCTCAGCACCTTGGGCGCCATCGGCTGTGCAGGCTTCCTCGTGCCGCCGATCGATCCGTCGTGTCGCATCGACCCGGACAACGACATGGACTGGCACATCCACTGCCCGGCGGGGACCTGCCCGAACCAGCCCGGCTTGATCACGCCGGACGGCGGCTCCTTCGCGCACAGCGGCCAGAATTCGCTGCACTGGGGACACCATTTCCTCAACAGCCGCACGGGTGACAGCACCAAGTTCCGGCAGCTGGCGGCCTTCATGACCGACCCGGTCAACCTGACGCCGGCCCCGGGACCCGGAGACCTGGAGCTGTCCTTCTTCCACGTGGCGGACATGATGGACAACAACACGTTCAACCTCCCACCGGGGCAGGCGAACGACTTCGGCGACGTGCAGATCCAGGCATTCGATCAGAGCGCGCCGGGCGGCGGCCAGTGGGGTTTCTGGGACCGCCTGGTGCCATTCCAGAATGTCTACGATCACATCTCCTATATCTGGTCGGCGTTCGGCACCCGGCCGACCTACTGCGTCCTGACCCCCACCGACACCGGGACCGGGGGCTACGCGCCGCGCGGGGTCAAGGAGACGCTGTGCTACCCGAACGGGATTTGGTCGCACTGCGGCAACGCGCGCGACACCTCGACCACTTTCCAGTGCCCCGGGCCGGGTGCGACCGGGAGCACCGGTGGCGGCCTGTGGATCGAGACCAAGTTCAGCCTGGCCGACTACCTCGGCCGGACCGTCCGCATCCGCTGGATCGCCCAGTCGTGGGAGTTCGACTGCTGCTCCTCGTCGTACCAGGAGCTGGGCGCCCCCTGGGCCGGGGAACTGGGTGACGACGGCTGGTGGGTCGACGACATCAAAATCACCGGCGCCGTGCAGTACGCGGCCGGGCAGGCGGCCGAAAGCGAGATCTGCAACGGCCTCGACGACGACTGCAATGGCGCCGTCGATGACGGCCTCGGACAGACGGCGTGCGGCGTCGGCGCCTGCGCGCGGGTGGTCGACAACTGCGCCGGTGGCGTCTCCCAGGCGTGCGTTCCGGGAGATCCCGCGCCCGAGATCTGCAACGGTCTCGACGACGATTGCGACGGTCTAGTCGACGAAGACATCGGCCCCGGCACCCTGAGCGTCGCGGTCGATCCCCCCAGGCTCTGGCCCCCGAACCACCGCATGGTCGACGTGCACACCACGGTGACGCTCGAGGGCGGCTGCTCCCTGGCGTGCCCCACGCCCCCGTCCATCGCGCTGACCTCCGTGACGAGCGACGAGCCGGACGACGCGGTCGGCGGCGGCGACGGGCACACGGTGAACGACATCCAGGGGGCCGAGATCGACAGCGCGGATTTCGATCTGAGTCTGCGCGCCGAGCGCGATGAGTCGGGCGACGGCCGGCGGTACCGGATTTCCTACGCCGCGACCAATTGCATCGGCGTCACGGTCGATAGCGCGGTGCTTTTCGTGCCCCACGACATGAGCGGCACCTCGGAACCGATCGCGTTGACGGCGACGGAGGTCTCCGCCGGGACGCTGCTCACCTGGTCAAGCGTCCCCGAGGCGCTCACCTTCCGCGTGGTGCGCGGGAACACGGCGAACCTGCGTGACGGCGACGAGTCGATCGATCTCGGCGCGGTCGCCTGCATCCTGCCGGCCGCGGCGGCGGCGACGACCCTCGGGTACGAAGATGCCGAGATGCCGCCGCCCGGAGAGGCGTTCTTCTACCTCGTGGCCTACGTGGACCCGTGGGGCACCAGCGGCTACGGGACCGCGAGCGCGGCGAAGCCTAGGATCGCGGGGCCCGGGGACTGCCAGTAGATGGTGTTCGCCTCCGACGGCGTCGAGCAGCGCAACCCCGTCACCCGCACCTGCATGCCCTGACACGGAATGGGCTGCGCACAGTGAAGTCCCTGGTCGATACCGGACGCGGGTTCGACTCCCGCCGCCGTGCTGAGTTCGGCCAGCGTCGGTCGAGTGATCCAGTCGGCGTTCCACCGCCAAGCCTGCTCGTGCTCTGCCGACTGCTCCTTCATCGCCATCGACCTGCCGCGCAGAGGAGGTTCAAGATGGGCTCTCGGGGTCCGGTAAAGGCCAATCCGTCAACTTGGACCCGTAAGGACCGGGTTCGGCCGATCTCAGGCGGCGGCGGACCGAGTGGGACCGGGTGGCGGACCGGGTGGCGGGCGACCCGAGGAGCATCGCCACGCCCTGGCTGCGCATGGACGAGCCGCGGTCGGCGTGGATCGTCAACTGGCCCGGCGGAACCTCTTGCTTGGCGCAGGTCCCGGCGAACAGGCGCTTGGCGAGTCCGCCGGTCTCGCGGAGCGCGAGCATCCAGCCGACCACGTAGCGACTGAAGATGTCGAGCACTCCCCGGACCCGAGCTCGTCGCGATCGAACCTCTCCGCTACCGCGGCCCCTCGGCGGCGCAGATGTTGTTGTATGCCGCCACATCGTAGAACCACACGCCCGTGGGCGAGATGTCGCCGGAGGTGTCGGTCCATTGCTTGTCCGGTGTCACTTCGTCCATGTCGATCACATCGCCCGCGACCAGCGGCCAGGAACCGCGCGGCAGGCTGGCGAGCGAGGAGCGGTAGATGTTGTAGCCGGTGAGCTGGCCGGGCTGGTTGGGATCCTGGAAGTCCAGGATGATGAAGTTGTCCGGCACGCTCAGGCGCGCGCCGGAGATGAAGATCAGCTCGTCCGGCACGGCACACAACCTCATGCCGGCGTCCCAGCGGGTAAGATCCTCCGCCAGGGTGATGGTCAGCAATCCGGTCATGCCCGTGGCCGGGTCGGGATCGGAGTCGAGAAGGTCGTCGATCCCCTGGTCCATGGGCGACAGCACGTAGCCGGAGTCCGGTGGGAACCACAGCCTGACGTCGAACCTTCCGTCGACCCCGAACGAGTAGTTCCCCGAGGTGTCGGTGAGGGCGGAATCCAGTTCCGACCCACTCGCACTGAGGAGGTGCACCCGAGTCGACGCCAACCCCGGTTCCGAGGGGTCCTGGATGCCATCGGCGTCGAGGTCGTCCCAAACCCTGCCACCGATGCCGGCGGCCAGACGCAGGTCATCCTCCTGCCAGCCGTTCCACGGCGTCGTGAACCAGCGGCTGGCCCCGGCGAGTGGAGTCGCAGCCGGGTCGTACAACAGGCGCATACGCCAGTGGTTCATTCCCGGATCGAACCCGGTACCCAGCTCGTTGAGGGCCACACCGGCTGTGCCGGTGTCCATCCAGATGGCGCTCTGCTGCGTGCCCGTGCCGTCGAAGAGCAGGCCACGCCGCTTGACCTCCCACTGAAGTTTTACCCGACCGCGACCGAACGGGGTGCGACCGGTGGCCGCCAGGCGGAAGCTGCCCAGGCTCTCCGAGCGCAGGCCCGGTGCTATCGGGGCGGTGTCGTCGGCGCGCCGCTGCTGGGGTTTGACGCTGAGACCGGCGCCGCCGTTTCCGTAGTAGACGAAGGCCACCCCCTCGTCCGCCTCGCCGTTGTCGTACTGGTAAGCCCCGACGATGACGTCGGCGTAGCCGTCGCCGTTGACGTCCCCCGCAGTC
>Ga0210377_10001419_pt1 | contig 21988 bp, 17 predicted proteins | sample PLM4_65_b1redo_FD_155480 | JGI IMG/M metagenome (GOLD analysis project Ga0210377, IMG submission 155480) | Groundwater sediment microbial communities from an aquifer in East River, Colorado, USA - PLM4_65_b1 redo | ecosystem: Environmental > Terrestrial > Soil > Riparian zone | place: USA: East...
AGTCAGGCCTCGGTCCGTACCAGGTCGTCGAAGGTCTCGCGGCGACGGATCAGCCGCACTTTGCCGTCCTCGATCATCACTTCGGCGGCGCGCGGGCGCATGTTGTAGTTCGAGGACATCGAGAAGCCGTAGGCGCCCGCGTCGCGCACGGCCAGCAGCTCCCCCGGCTCGACCCGCTCGAGCTCGCGGCCGCGCGCCAGGAAGTCGCTCGTCTCGCACACCGGCCCGACCACGTCGACGAGCTCCGGCGCTCGCCCGCGCGCTCGCACCGGCTCCACCCGGTGGAACGCCTGGTACAGCGCCGGGCGCAGCAGGTCGTTCATGCCCGCGTCGACCACCACGAAGCGCTTGCCGTGACCCTCCTTGACGTAGAGCACCCGCGTCAGCAGGGCGCCCGCCGCCGCCACCAGCGAGCGGCCCGGTTCGAGCACCAGCGTGAGCGGCAGGCCCTCGAACGCCGGCAGCACCGCGGCGGCGAGCTGCTTCGCGTCAGGCACGCCACTCCCGTCGTAGCTCACGCCGAGGCCTCCGCCGATGTCGAGCGTGCGCAGCACGAAGCCTTCGTCGATGAGCTGGCGGCTCAGAGCCGCGAGCGCCCGCGCCGCCGCCGCGAGCGGCTCGGTGTCGACGATCTGCGAGCCGATGTGGCACTGCACGCCGACCACCTCGATCCCCGGCCGCTCGCGGGCCCGGCGCAGGATCGGGGCCGCGGCGGCGATGTCGACGCCGAACTTCGCTTCGCGCAGCCCCGTCGAGATGTAGGGGTGCGAGCGGGCGTCGATGTCGGGGTTCACGCGCAGCGAGACTCGCGCGCGCGTGCCGCGCGCCGCGGCCACGGCCCCGAGCCGCTCGATCTCGGCCTCGCTCTCGGCGTTCCACTCCCCGATCCCGCGCTCGAGCCCGAGCGCGAGCTCGGCGTCGCTCTTGCCGACCCCCGCGAAGACGATCCGCTCCGGCGGGAAGCCCGCCCGCAGCGCCGCGAGCAGCTCGCCGCCGGACACGATGTCGGCGCCGGCGCCGAGCCCCGCCAGCAGCCTCAGGATCGCGCCGTTACCGTTGGCCTTGACCGCGTAGCAGATGCGGTGCGGGAGCGCGGCGAAGGCCCGCGCGTAGGCCGCGTAGGCCGCCTCGATCGCCCCGCGGCTGTACACGTAGAGCGGCGTGCCGTACTCCGCAGCGGCGGCCTCCAGCGACACGCCGTCGCAGACGAGCTCGACGCCGGTCCGGGCGAAGCCGCTCACGCGAGCGCTCCCGCAGCCGGCGGCTCGCCGGCGCGCGCTTCCTCTTCGCGCAACAGCCGCGCCACGACCCCGGACAGTCCGAGCACCCCGATCAGGTTCGGGAAGATCTGCAGGCCGTTCATCAGGTCGCCCCAGGCCCAGACCAGGTCCACCCGGCTCGTGGCGCCGAGCACGACCAGCCCGCAGTAGATCCAACGGTAGGGTGTGACCACGCGCGGGCCGAGGACGTACTCCAGGAACTGCTCGCCGTAGTACGCCCAGCCGATGAGTGTCGTGTAGCCGAACATGAAGGCGCAGAACGCCACCACCCAGCCACCTGCGACCGGCACCGCATGGTTGAAGGCCGCCGCCACGGCGGCGGTGCTGGTGAGACCGGAGCGCCAGACGTCGGTGACCAGGATCGTGAGCGCGCTCACCGTCGAGGTGACGACGGAGATGATGAACACCTCGAGCACCGCCGCGTAGCCCTGCTGCACGGGCCGCTCGCTGCGCGCCGTGCCGTAGGCCACGGCGGCCGTGCCGTAGCCGGCCTCGTTCGCGTAGATCCCGCGCGCGAGCCCGTAGCGCATCGCCACCATGATTCCGATCCCGGCCGCGCTCCCGGCCGCGGCGCGGAAGGAGAACGCCTCGCGCACCACCAGCAGCAGCGTCGCCGGCAGCCGCTCGGCGTGCAGCAGCAGCACCAGCATGCCGAAGGCGAAGTACAGCACCACCTTGGCCGGAGCCAGCCGCTCCGCGACGCGGCCGATCGACGTGACGCCGCCGATGATGACCAGCCAGGTCAGGACCGCGACCACGATCCCCGTCGTGAGCGTGGGCACGCCGAGCTCGCTGTGCATCACGACCGCGATCGAGTTGGGCTGGGTGAAGGGCGTGGTGGTGAGCGCGGCGATGCCAGCGACGAGCGCGTACAGCCAGCCGAGCCGCGGCAGCCCGAGGCCGTCTCGCAGGTAGTGCATCGGACCCGCGGAAAGCCGGCCGCCGCCGAGCTGGCGGTAGCGCACCCCGAGCACGGCCTCGGCGAACTTGATCGTGGTCGCGAAGAAGCCGTAGCACCAGATCCAGAGGAGCGCCCCGGGGCCGCCGGACACGATCGCCGTCGCCACGCCCGCGATGTTGCCGGTCCCGATCGACGCGGCGAGCGCCGTCGTGAAGGCCTGGAACGGGCTGAGCGCGCCCTTGCCCGTGGACGGGGCGCGGCGCGTCGCCGCCAGCACCTCGCGCCAGTGGACAAGCTGCACCAGCCGGAAGCGCAAGGTCAGGAAGATCCCGGTCCCGAACAGCAGCACGACCGTCCAGGGTCCGAACACGAGGTCGCTCGCCGTGAAGACGCCACGGGCCAGTCCCGCCCCCAGCCTCGCGATCAGGTCCTGCTCGCCCACGCGCGCCCGCTCCCTTCCACTCGCCTCGACGGCCGCCCATCATAGACCAGTGCGCTCTCGCGGGCGTGCTACGCTGCCGCCTGCGGCAGCTCCGAGCGCCGCCGGCACAGTGGCGGGCAACGGGCTGCGAGTGGAGGTGGATTCACTCCACCGGAACGAGCGGGGGGTCTTCGGGGGGCGCGACGCAGCACCCCTCAGACAAGAGAATGAAACGCAGAGAGCTACTGGGTGCGGCAGGAGCGCTGGCGGCGACGGCGGCGCTCGAGCGTCACGCCGAGGCGGCGGCCTCTGCCGCGGACGGCCTCGAGGTCGAGGTCGTGCGGCTGCGGCTGCGGCACACCTGGACCACCACGATGTCGTCGAGCGAGTACCGGGACACGATCGAGCTGCGGCTCACGCGCGAGGGCACGACCGGGATCGGCGCGGGCGCTCCGATCGTCCGCTACCACGAGAGTGCTGCGTCCGGCAGCCAGGCGCTCGAAGGCCTGCGCGCGTTCGCGGCCAACAGCGACCCCTGGCGCGTCGAGACCTTCCTCGGCGACGGGTTCCGCCAGCTGGAGGGCCAGTACGCGGCCCGCGCCGCGCTCGACATCGCGCTCCACGACTGGGTCGGCAAGAAGCTCGGGATCCCGGTCTACCGGCTCTTCGGCCTCGATCCGGCCGAGGCGCCGCTCACGACGTTCTCGATCGGCATCGACACGCCGGAGATCACGCGCCAGAAGGTGCGCGAGGCGGCCGAGTTCCCCGTGCTCAAGATCAAGGTCGGTCTCGACAGCGACGAGGCCACGATCGACGCCGTCCGCAGCGTCACCGGCAAGCCACTGCGCGTCGACGCGAACGAAGGCTGGAAGGACAAGGAGACGGCGATCCGCAGGCTGGAGTGGCTTTCCCGCCGCGGTGTCGAGCTCGTGGAGCAGCCGATGCCGGCGGCCATGCTCGAGGAAGCGGCCTGGCTCAAGACGCGTTCCCCGATCCCGCTCTTCGCCGACGAGGCCTGCCTGCGCGCGAGCGACATCCCGGGCCTGGCTGGAAGCTGCCACGGCATCAACGTGAAGATCGACAAGGCCGGGGGCCTGCGCGAGGCGCTGCGGATGATCCACACGGCGCGCGCGTGCGGGCTCCAGGTCCTGCTCGGCTGCATGGTCTCGAGCTCGGTCAGCACCACCGCCGCCGCCCACCTCTCCCCGCTCGTCGATTTCGCCGACCTCGACGGCCACCTGCTGGTGACGGGCGATCCCTGGCAAGGCGTCGCGGTGCGCGACGGCCGCCTGCTGCTGAACGATCGGCCGGGGCTCGGGCTCGTCAGGAGGGCTGCTTCGGGCTAGCGCCTCAGCGCTTGGGCGCGAGCCGCGACATGTAGGCGTCGGCGGTGCGGCGCGGGTCGATGCCGACGAGCCGCGCGTACTCCTGCAGGAAGCCGCGCAGGTACACCGGCGCCGGCAGGAACTGGAAGCGGTCCTCCTCGAGGTACTCGAGGTAGCGCAAGCCGATCTTCGTGACCGACGCGATGTGCCGCAGCGACACGCCGCGCGCCTCGCGCATGCGCCGCAGCTCGGCGCCCGTGAGGACCTCGGGCAGCTCCTGCGCGTCGCGCGGCTGCTTTGGCGACGGGAACGGCAGCACCGGCGTCTCGGGCGGCAGGAAACCCTGGGCCGCGTCGTAGGCCTGGCGCTTCTGCTCGTCGCTCAGCACCTCGTAGGCCTCGCGCACGCGCACGCGCTGGGCCTCGGCCTCGGCCGGCTCCAGCAGCGAGTAGGTCGCGAGCGCCCCCTCGCCGTAGAGCTCGAGGCTGAAGCGGTACGCGCGCTCGACCTCGTCGCTCGAGGCGCGCGGCTCGAGGCCGAGCGCGGCGTAGAGGTCGTCGCGCGCGTCCTGCCCGGGTCCGGCCGGCACGCCCTGCGGCGCGGCGTCAGTAGCCATGGCCGAGGTCCTCGCCCTTGACGAGGCCGCGCGTGAGCTGGCGGATCTCCTCCGCCGCGCGCGAGGTGGGGGCGTCGGACATGAACAGGCGCCGTCGCCTGACCGCGCGCCAGACGGAGTCGTCGTGGTGCACGAAACCGGCGTAGCTCGCGCGCAGGCCCAGGTGTCGCCCGCACGCGGCCACCAGCTGGTGTCCGATCGCAACGTCGGCCGTGTCGCGCACCTCGTTCACCACGAAGCGCGGCTGGAACGACGCCATCTCGCGGCGCAGCGCGCGACCGGACTCGGCATCCTCGGCCTCGACCCGGGCGACGAGCTCGGCCGGCGTGCGGATGCCCTCGAGGTTCTTGGGGTCGAGCGCCGCGTCGACGAGCTCGCGGACGGAGTCGGTCGAGGCCACCGCGCGCAGGCGCCGGTAGAGCGCGCTCTTGATGAAGCGGTAGCCGTTCTCGATCGACGTCGGCTCCGGAACCACCGCCAGGATCGATACGTCCGAGAGCAGGAAGAAGTCGAGGATGTTGAACGAGGTCCCGGCCCCGAGGTCGATCAGCACCACGTCCACGTCGAGCGCCCGAACCTGGTTCATCACCCGCACCTTCTGCAGGTGCTTAATGTTCGCCGCCGAGAGCAGGTCGGCGGCTCCGCTGATCACCCGCAGACCGGGCGCCGGCGTGTCGGTGAGGACTTCGTCGATCGAGTTGACGCGGCGCTGGATGAAGTCGGCGAGCGTGCGGACCGGCGCCGGCAGGCCGAGGCAAGTGTGCAGGTTGGCGCCGCCGAGGTCGGCGTCCACCAGCACCACCCGTCGCCCCATGCGCGCCAGCTGCCAGCCGATCGAGGCGCAGAGCAACGACTTGCCGATGCCGCCCTTGCCGCCGCCGATCGACCAGATCTGGCGGCGCGTCGTCGCGGCTCCTGCGCCTGGCAGGACTTCGGACACGCTCAAGGCCATTTCACGCTCTCCGCGAGGGAAGTGAGCAATTTGCGTGCCCAGGTGTGCTTCTTCCAGATGCCGTTCGGCACGTAGGTCGCGATGCACACCGACTCGCCGTCGCCCATCACGGTCAGATTGCGCTGGCGCCATTTCTTGTCGCCGTCGATCGGCTCGTCGTACTCGACCACGAACGCGGAGTCCAGCGCTCGACGCCCGCCGACCATGCCGCCGACGAAGTCGTACTCGTAGTCGGCCCCCGGGCGGGATTCCATCGGGCCCGTCAGGCGCCGCATCATGCACTCCGCGTGCAGGCTGTCGAGCCCGAGCTCGCCCTGCCGGCGCCAGATACGAAGGATCATCCCGTCGCCGCGCGCCTCGGTGAGCTCCATGTCGCCCGGCGTGTGGGTGACGTTCCACCCGGCCGGAGTCTTGAACCCGACCGTCTTTGAGGCGTTCCAGTGCTCCTCGGTGAGCACGGGCACGGGGGTCTTCTGACCGGCCACGAGGGCGGCCGGCAGGAGCAGGAGAGGCGCGAGGATGACCGCCCGGAGGTCCTTCATCTAGACCGTTGGGCGGTTAGGGTACTGCACTTGAGGTTTTACATCAAGGAGTGTCTGAAGTCCGGCCAACCGCAAGGCGGCCCGGCATTTCCATCTTCATCGAACGCACCTGAGCCGGGTCGAGCCCCCGCCGCACGGCGATGATCTCGGCCAGGATGCTGACGGCGATCTCGTCCGGGGTCTGGGCGCCGATCTCGAGGCCCATCGGCGCGTGCACCCGTGCCAGCGCCTCCTTGGAGACACCCCGTTCCTCGAGTGCCACGAAGATGTGGACCACCTTGGGGCGGCTGCCGAGGAGGCCCACGTAGCGCGAGCCACGCGCGAGCGCCGCCTCGAGGGCCTCGGCATCGCCCTTGTGGCCCCGCGTGACCACGACCGCGTAGGAGCGGGGACCGAGCGTCATGCGCTCGGCCGCGGCGGCCACGTCTTCGACGACGATCAGGTCGGCTTCGGGGAAGCGCTCGGCGTTCGCGAACTTCACCCGGTCGTCGGCGAGCTCGACGCGGAAGCCGCACGCCTTCGCCATTCGCGCGAGCGGCTGCGCGACGTGGCCCGCGCCGAACAGGCACAGCACGGGAACGCCCTCGATCGGCTCGATGAACACCTGCATCCTCCCCCCGCACACGAGCCCGTCCTCGCCCGCCTGCTCGGGCGTGAGGTCGTAGGCGGCGAGCCGCGGCCGGCCGGCCTCGATCGCCTCGCGCGCGCGCCAGCTCATCTCGGCCTCGAGGCAGCCGCCCCCGATCGTCCCGAAGATGCGGCCGTCCGCGTAGACCAACATGCGCGCGCCGGCCTTCTGCGGCGTCGAGCCCTCGGTCGACACGACCGTGACGAGTGCCGCGCGCTCGCCGCGCGCCTCAGCCTCGATCGCAGCCTCCAGGACCTCGCGCACCGTCTCTCGCCTCAGTGAACCGGCGCGCCGAGCCGTTCGAGCGCCGCTTGCAGCATTCTACGGTCGAGCGGGTGCGGCAGGCACTCGCGGAAGAGGCCCGTCGCGTCGTCCGAAGCGCCCAGCAGCAGTATCGGGAGGCCCCTGGTCGCGGCCTGGGACGCGAGCCGCTCGGCCACCTCGTCGGCTCGCAGCCGCGGCAGGATGCGCTCGAGCACGAGTGCCGCCGGTCGCAGCCGGGCCGCAGCCTCGACCGCCTCGACGCCGTCCTGGACCTCGTGCACCGTGAAGCCGAGCGGCTCGGCGGTTCGGCGGACGTCGCGGCGCGTGGCGGCGTCGGAGGTCGCCACCACGATCACCGGCGCCCGCGACTGGGCGAGCGCGCCGAACAGCGGCAGCTTGAAGCTGAAGCTCGAGCCCTCGCCGGGGCGGCTCTTCACCTCGAAGCTGCCGCCGTGGGCCCGCACGAAGCGCTCGCAGATCGAAAGCCCCAGCCCGAAGCCCTCGATCCCGCTGCTGCGCCGGTCGCGCAGCCGCGAGAAGGGACGGAACAGCTTCGCGAGGTCCTCGGGGGCGATGCCGATGCCGTGATCGCTGACGCTCACGATCGCGGTCTCGCGCTCGCGTTTCACCGACAGCCGCACCTCTCCCCCGCCCGGCGAGTACTTCACTGCGTTCTGCAGCAGGTTCTCGATCACCTCGGCGATCCGCTCGCCGTCGGCCCAGGCCGGCAGCGGCTCGTCCTCGATCTCCACCAGCAGCGGGTGCTCGGGATCGGAGCGGAAGTGCGACGCCGCCTCGCGGATCCGGGTGGCGAGGTCCACCAGGCGGAAGTCGAAGGCGAACTGGCCCGTCTCGAGGCGCGTCGTCTCGAGCGTGCGGTCCATCAGCCCCGCCATGCGCGTCGCCGCGCTCACGATCGCCTGCGCGCGAGCATGCTGCTCTTCGTCTTCTGCCCCCGTGGTCAGCAGTTCCGCCCAGCCCAGGATCGCGGCGAGCGGTGCGCGGAAGTCGTGGGCCACGACGTTGACGAGCTCGCTCTTGGTGCGGTCGAGCTCGACCAGCCGCGCGTTCGTGTGCTCGAGCGTGCCGTAGAGCTCGGCGTTGCGGAGCAGGATCCCGATCCCGTCGGCCAGCGTCTGGAGCGTGATCACCTGGCCGCGGTCGAAGCCGAAGGAGCGGTCGCCCTCGACGTAGAGCACCGCGGCCACCTCGTCCCCGGACGGGATCGGCACCGCCAGCGCGCACTTCGCCTCCTGCGACTGCGGCGCGAAGCCCGGCTCCCCCTCGCTCACGGCGATCGTGGCCCGCTCGCGCAGCGCCCGCCCCTGCGGACCCTCGGCGAGCGGCGAGCCCGCCCAGCCCGCGTCCTGCCGCGAGCGCCCCGCGGCGGAGGCCAGCCGGAACACGTCGCCCTCCGGCACCAGCATCGCGACGAGGCAGGGCCGGAACGCCTCCTGGATCCGGCGCACTGCGGTCTCCAGGATGCGCTCCTTCGACAGAAGCGCCGCCGACTCGCGCAGCACTGCGTTCACGAGCGCGAGCTGCTCGCTGCGCTCGCGCTCCGCGGCGAAGGCCACCGAGTTCGCGACGGCGATCGAGAGCTGGCCCGCGAAGCGCGTGAGGTACTCGAGGTCGTCGTCGGTGAAAGGCGGCGAGCCCGGGCGCCGCGTCGCGTTCAAGACGCCGTAGAGCACCGTGGTCGCGCGGTCGCGGTCGAAGTGCGTGAGCGGCACGCACAGGATCCGCGCGACCGGGTTGTCGCGCGGCACGAAATCCTCGTGCTGCTCGGCGAGGTTCACGAGCACGGGCAACAGGTCGCGCGCCACGCGACCCGCGATGCCCTCGCCGAGCTTGAAGGCCGGCCGCGGCTCGGGCGGCGGCGAGGGCTCGCTCGCCCACACCGCGAACAGGCGCAGCAGCTGCTCCTTGTCGTCGAAGCGGAAGACGGAGGTGTGGTCGGCGCGGATCAGGCGGCCGGCCTCCTCGGTGGCGCGCGCGAACAGCGCCAGCAGGTCGGTGAGCGCCGCGGTCTCGAGCCCCAGGTCGTAGAGCGTCGCCATTTGCCGCGCCAGGTGCTCGGTGGCCGCCTCACTCTCGGCACGGCGCAGCGCGAGCGCGAGCTGGCCGCCGAGTGTCGACAGCAGGCTCGTCTCCTCCTCGTCGAAGGCCCCCGGCCGGCCGCGCGTCACGGTCAGCACGCCGAGCGCGTGATCGCCGGCGCGCACGGGCACCGCGAGCTCGGTCGCCTCCTCGCTGCGCGCAGCCTCGAGCGGCGAGGCGAGCCGCAGCGCCCAGCGCAGCGCCTCGGGATCGGAAGGAATCGTCTCGGCGCCGGCCTCCGCCTCGATCGTCAGCGACCCGTCCGCCTGCGGAGCGTGAAACACGGCCCGCTCGTAGCCCAGGTCGCGCTGCACGCGCTTCACCGTGAGCTCGAGCAGGCGCGCCCGGCCCGACACCGCGGCCATGTCGCCGACGAGGGCCGCCAGGCGCTCGAAGCGAGCGGCCTGGCGTCGCTTCTGGTCGAAGATCTGGCGGCTCCTGAGGAACGTCGCCACCGGGCCTGCGAAGGTCGACAGGATCTGCACGTCGCCTTCGCTGAAGCCACCCGGCTTGTTGGCCGCGCCCAGCAAGCCGATCAGCTCGCCCTCGGCCAGCAGCGGCACGAGCACGACCGAATCCGCCTCGGCCATGAGCCCGATCTCCTGCGCCAGGCGCGGATCGACCCCCGGCTGGTTGCTGACGTATGGCCGCCCCGCGCGCGGGCTCCACAGGCTGCGGTACTCGGGCCGCGCCACGTAGCGGAAGCTCTTCGCGCGTTCGTCGGAAAGGCCGTGCACGGGCAGCGCCGCCTCCATCGTTCGCGTCCCGGGATCGTGGAGTGCTATGCCCACGATCTCGGCCCCGATCAGGCCGGCCAGGCGCTGCGTGAGCATGCGGTTGAACTCGAAGGGCTCGGCGATCAGCGACCAGTCGCGGCCGATCTCGTGCAGCCGCGCCAGGTCGCGCGCGCGCGCCTGCGCCTGCTCGCGGCTGCGCGCGAGCTCGTCGTGCGTCGACTTGAGGCGCAGGAACGCGCGCACCTTCAGGATCAGCGCGGGGGTGTCAATTGGCTTGTGCAGGAAGTCGTCGGCGCCGGCCTCGTAGCCGCGGCGCACCGCGACCGGGTCGCCGAAGGCCGTCCACATGATCACGGGCAGGTGCGGCCCGTGGAGCTCGCGGATGCGCGAGCAGGTCTCGAACCCGCTCATCCCGGGCAGCCGCAGGTCGAGCAACACCAGGTCGAATCCGCCCGTCGAAAGCTCCTCGATGCCCCGCTCGCCCGACTCCGCGCGGGTCGCGGGGAAGCCGTGCAGGCTGAGCAGGTCCAGGAGCGTCTTGCCGATCAGGGGGTCGTCGTCGACGACGAGGACCTGGGCCATGGGTGGGAAAGCAGTTTGGCCCCCGCCGCCGCAGGCGTCAAGACGGCACGCTATACTAACGGGCCTGAAGGCTACGATGGCACAGCAGTCGCCGCCCGCCGGCGGGCTCGCCCTTCTCGCGGAAGCGTTTCGCTCGAAGCGCACGGGTCTGCTCGTCGCCGGGGACGGCGCGGCGGCGCTGCGCGTGAAGCTCGAAGCCGGCCAGATCGCCGCGCTCGGCCCCGCGCCCGCGGAAGCCGCGGTGGCGACGCCGATGCCGAAGCCGAACGACTCGGTGCGGCTGCGCCTCGAGCGCGTGCTCTCGGAGATCGGCATGCGCAAAGCGCAGCCGAGCGCCGACGCGCCGCCCGATGCTGCGCCCGCGCCTCCGCCTGGGACCCTGCGCGACCGGCTGATCGAGCGCCTGGCCGGCGATTCGGAGGCCCGCTTCGAGGAAGGCAGCGAGACAGCGGAGAACCTGGTGGCGGTGGCGGTCGCGACCGAGCCGCTGATCCTCGAAGCCGTGCGGCAGATGCGCCACGACGACGCGGTGCGCGCGGCGCTCGGCGACCTCGACGAGCGGCTGGTGGCCACGACCGCGCTCGCCGACGAGCGCACGCTCACGCTGACCGAGGGCTACCTGCTCTCCAGGATCGACGGGCTGCTCTCCGCCCGCCAGGTGCTGCAACTCGCGCCACTCGACCCGCAGGAGACGGAGCGCACCCTGCTCGGGCTGATGCTGACCGGCCGCGTCGAGCGCCGACCCGCTTCAGCCCGGAGGCAGGCCGCGAAGGCCGCGACGGCGGTTCCGCCGTTGCAGCCTGCCGCGGATGCGGAGGCCGTCGCCGAGGCGCCACCCGCCGTGGAGTCGGCTCCCCTCGCTCGGGGAACGCCCGCCGCGGAGTCGACGCCAACGGCGGACGCGGTGGCGGGCGGGGACCCTGTGCCCGTGGCCGAGGCGGCGCCGGTCGCAGACGAGGCGCCCGAGCCGCTGGCTTCGGCCCCCGCCGACCCGCAGCCGGAGGAAGCCGTGGCGGAGCGGGCCGACGAGCCGATCGTCGAAGCGATACCCGACGACGAAGCGACGGACACCGCGGAAGCCCCAACCGCTCCGCTGCCTGTGCAGGCAGCACCGCTGGCGCAGGATGCTTCCACGATCGGGAGGCGGCGCAACATTCTCGAGTTCTTCCAGTCGCTCCCGCTCAAGAACCACTTCGAGGTGCTGGGCGTCGAGCCCGGCTGCACCGACGCCGACGTCAGGAAGGCCTACGTGGCGCTCGTCAAGCGCTATCACCCCGACTCCCAGCGCGACCGGCGCCTGGAGGACCTGCACGACATCCTCGAAGCCATCACGATCCGGGTGGGCGAGGCGTGGGAAGTGCTCGGCGAGCCGAGGAGCCGCGCCTCCTACGAATCCCGCTCGGGGATCGTGCGGCGCGTCCTCACGACTACGCAGCGGCTGCCCGCGCCCGCGCTCCCCGTTCTCCCCGAAGCACCAGCGACGTCGGATCCCGGCGAGTACGTCCCGCCCGAGGAGATCCTCTTCAAGGCGCGGCGCCTGCTGGCCCAGGCGCGCTACTGGGACGCCATCCAGGTGCTCGAGTCCGCGCTGCCCAGGATGGAGCCGCGCAGCCAGCAGCACCGCGGGCGGCTGCTGCTCGCCCGCGCGTACTCGAAGAACCCCAACTGGCTCCGGCGTGCCGAGGAGATGCTGCAGGAGCTGATGCGCGAGGACCCGACGAACGCCGACGTCCACTACGAGCTCGGCCTGCTCTACAAGACCGGCGGCTTCGCCGCGCGCGCCCAGGGCATGTTCCGTCGCGCCGTCGAGCTGCGGCCCGGACACAAAGAAGCCTCGGCCGAGCTCGGGATCCAGGAGGCGGAGCCCGGGGGCAGCGGAGGCGGGCTCCTGAAACGGCTGTTCAAGCGGGGCAAGGCTTCTTGAGCAAGAGGGGGGCCGCCCGCCTCCTGCTGCTGCTGCTTGCCGTCGTCCTCACCGCCCTGGCGCTCGGCTCGCAGCGCTTCACCTGGGCGAACGACGGTGTCGTCGTCGACCACCCGCGCACCCAGCCGGTGGCCGCGCTCGCAGGGGCGCTGGCTCTCGGGGCAGCGGCGCTCGGCATGCGCCCGCGCTTGATCGTGGTCGCAGCAGGGCTCGGGTCCGCCGCGCTCGTCGGCCTGGGCGCCCGCCAGCTCGCCTTCCGCCTCGACGCGGTCGAGGCCGGGCTGCATCAGAGGTCGCTCGGCGGAGTGGTCGAGCTCCGCTGGAGCGACATCGAAGCGGTCGAGCCCCGCAACGGCAGCGTCACGCTGCGCGCCCGCGGCGGCCAGAAGCTGGTGATCGGCACCACCCGCTTCGCGCCAGACGAGCGGATCCGCCTCGAGCGCACGATCGCCCGCCGAGTGAAAGAAGCCGCGCGCTAGATAAACAGGTGCTCGTCGTCTTCGTGGCTGCGGCGGCGCAGCGGCGGCGGTCCGCCGGGCGCACTTCGGCCGGCGTGGCCTCCGAGCTGGAGGTAGACCTCCATGCCCCGCTGCAACCCCTTCAGGAACGCGAGGATCCCGCCGACCGGCTTGAGCGGGCGAACCACGAATTGCTGGATCAAACCCGTGGTTTCCTCGATCTTCTCGATCGTGTCCGCGAGCATCAGGTCGAGCCGTCGCGCCTGGAGCGTCGCCAGGTCGGAGATTTCCGCGGCCGCGCGGCTCACGCGCGTGAAGTTCTCGAGCGCCGGTGTTATGTCCTTGTCGAGTCGCAGCTGGAGCTCGTCCATGCGCCGGGCCAGGCGCAACCCGAACACCACGAGGCCGATCAGGAAGCCCGCCTGGACGACGGAGGCGAGCGCGATCACGCCAAGGAAGAAGATCCCCCAGGACTCCATGGAGCGCTACATCTTTTCCTTCTCGTCACGGTAGGCCTGTCGGCCGGCCTCGACCGCCGAAGCGAGGCGGTCGCGCCGCTTCTCGAGCGCTTCACGCTGCCGTTCCAGATAGCTGGCGGCGTCCTCGGCGGTCTCGCGCCCGCGCTCGAGCACCTTCTCGCCCGCGCGCCGGCCGCGCTCGGTCGTCTCGCGCAGCTTCTCGCCGAGGATCTCCCGCGTCTCGCGCCCCGAGCGGGGCGCGAAGAGGATGGCGAGCGCAGCCCCCGAAAGCGCACCGACCAGGAAAGAGAGGACAACGCCCGAAGTCCCGCCGCTCCGATCGTCAGCACTCATGACCACCTCCCGCCTGTCCGAGCTTAGTCCAGCCAAAGCCGCGACCGCAAGGTGCTGGAGGCTCAGCCGTCCAGCGGCCGCGCGGCCTCGGCCGCGCTCCAGTCCAGGATCCGCAGCGTCGCCCCCGCGACGATCGCGAGGTAGTCCATCGCCATGTCGAAGCTGTCCTCGAACAGGTCCACCAGCACGTCCGTCTGGGCCTGCAGCGCCACCACCGGCGTGAGCGCCCGCGCCTCGTACCAGCGCGGCACCTGCCCCACCGCCTCGAGCGCACCCAGCGGAAAGCCGGTGCCGGCACGGAAGCTCACGCCGCCCGAGCCCGTCGCCTGGACGCCGCCGCTCGACAGCAACAGGATCCCGTGCGACGGCTCGCCCTCGTGCCACAGCACGGTGCCCGGCTCGAAGCGCACGCTCGCGAGCGTGCGCGCGAGCTCGGCGAGCGTCGTCACCGAGCTCCTCTCGAACACCGGCATCCGGCGCAGCAGCAGCAGGCGGTCGACGAGGTCGAGCCCGCCCGAGCCGGCGAGGTCGCGGGGAGGGCCTGGGAACACGCTGCCCGGGTCGAGCCGGTGACGGCGCAGCAGCTCGAGCGCCTCGCGGTTCACCTCCCGCAGCAGGTACTGCAGGATCGGGAGGCGGTCCTCCAGCAGCTCGGCCATCGCGTCCGCGTCGATCTCCAGCGTGAGCGTGTCTTCCTCGGCGACGACGTGCGATCCCATGGCACCGCGGGCCAGCACGGCCAGGCCGCCGATGCCGCCCCCGGGCCGCACGACGCCCACGCGGATGCCGCGGCGGAAGTTGGCGAGCGCACCCTCGGCGACGAAGTGCATGGCGCTCGCCTCGTCCGCTTCGCGGAACAGGACGGCTCCCTTGCGGAAGAAGCGTTCCTCGGCGGCGTCTGCGAGGACGGCCACCTCGGAGGCCGGCAGCCCCGACAGCAACGGCACCCGCTTGAGGTGCAGCAGGCGCTCGAGCGGCTGGACGGCGCGCGCCGGCTCAGGCATGCACCGCCCCCGGGGCGCGCGAAAGCGTCGCGAGCGTGCGCTCGAGCACGCGCGAGAGGAAGAACCCCGTCCCGGCCCCGGCGAGCCGCTCGAGCCGCGGGCGCAGGGCGGCGAGGTCGAGCTCGCCGATGTGGTGCACCGCGATGCAGCGCAACGACTCCCCGCCTTCGTCGAGGATCCTCTCGAGCACCGCCTGGTATCCGAGGCTGTCCGGCCGGTAGAGCGTGCTCGCGCCGGAGAGCCGCACCAGGTCGCCGTCCTCGCTCACGATCGCCAGGATCGGGTTGCGCAGCGGCGGCCGCAGCAGGTTCTCGAGCAGTTCGCGGCTGCTCGCCCGCTGCCGCGCATCCCGCGAGCGCAGGCCGCGGTAGATGTCGCGGAAGTCCTCGCCCCGGTTCTGCAGCGCCAGCAGCCGCAGCAGCCGCTCGATCGCCTGCGCCTCCTTGTCCTTCAGCAGCTGCACCAGCAGTTCGTGCCCCGGGGTAGCCCGTGCCGGCAGCTCTTTGGCCCCGCTCTCGAGGACGCCGCGCCAGTGCAGCACGCGCAAGACACCCTCGGCAGTCGCGCGCGTCGCCTCGCGGAGCAGCTCCGCGTCGAGCACCACGTCGGACGACGCCGAGATCCGGTTGAGGCCCCGCAGCATCCGGTAGCGCAGGCCGCCCACGCGCTCCTGGAGCAGCCGGCGTTGAAGCACCGCCGCCGCCGCCGCGGGTTCGAAGAGAGCGACGGTGCGGGGCAGCTGTCGGCGCAGCTCGAGCGGGAGCGCCTCGTCCGAGAGAGCCTCGGCCAGGAACGCGAGTCCCTCGGGACCGTGGGCCACGAGCGCCGTGCGCGCCTCGGCCCTCACCTCGCGCTGGGCGAGCAGGCCGAGCAGCACCGGCAGGAAGCGCGGGCTGCGCAGCTCGCCCATCGCCCTCGTCACCTGGACGAGCAGGGCCGCGCCGGCGCTCTCGGCGAGCCGCACTAGCGCGTCTTCGAAGACGGGCAGCGGCTGCGCGGCGATCGCGCGAGCGAGCGCGACCTTGGTCGGCTCGTCGCCGCCAAGGACGAGCTCGTCGAGCGTCTGCTTCGCCCGCTCGCCCTCGGCGCCAAAGGCCACGCGCCCCACCGTCGCCGTCGCCCGCACCAGCGGGCTCGGGTCGGCGCACGCGGCGCGCAGCAGCTCCTGGTCGGGCTGCACCCGCGCGCGAGCGCGCAAGGCGGCGGCGCGGATCTCGGGATCCGGGTGCTGCAGCAGGCGGTCGGCCACCGGCACGAAGTCGGTTCGGCCCTCGCGCGCGAGGAGCTGTAGCGCCTTCAGCACCACGGCCTGCGACGGGTGGTAGAGCAGGAGCGCCGGGACGAGCCGGGCGCGGCCCTCGGCCTGCAGCAGGTCGATCGCGGCCAGCACCTCGTGGTCGTCGGCGCTGTTGAGCGCGCCGATCAGCGTCTCGAGCGAGGCCAGGTCGACCGGCGGCAGGTCGAGCGCGGGCCGCAGCGTCCCCTCGCGCAGCGCCACGCGGAAGACGTCGAGGTAGAGACCCTTCAGGTCCGCCACCAGTGAGATCCAGACGAGCGCCATCGCCGCGGCCGCCCCGGCGAGCACCACGTCGCCGCGCGCGAGGACGCTCTCGGACAGGATCAGAACCGACGCGAGCGCCTGGCCGCCGCGCTGCCCCACGATGTCGACGAGCGGCTTCGCGCGCGCGCGCACGCCCGGCGCGAGCGGCACGAACAGAAGCTCGCTGCCGGTGCGGTGGAGCGAGTTCCTGAGCGAGCCATCGACCCCCTTCAGCAGCAGCGCCGCGGCGAGCCCGCCGCCGAGCGCCAACCCCGCGGCGCCCACGAACAGCAGCGACGGCAGCAGCCACAGCGCGCGGTGCAGGCCGATCGCCTGGAACAGCCAGCCGCCGAGCAGGAGCTGGGCGCCGAGCGAGAGCAAGTTGAGCACCGTGTAGAAGCCGCCGAAGAAGGCACCGAGCTCCTCGGGCGGGATCGAGCGCGCGACCGTGCTCTTGAAGACGTAGTCCGCGAGCGTGAGCGCTATGGTCGAGACCAGCACCAGCACCGCGAGCCCACGCACGTAGGCGTCGCGGCGCAGCACCGTGAGCCCCTCGCCGAGCGAGGCGGCGACACGCGGCCGCGCGACCGAGTGACGCGCGGCCCGGCCGAGCGCGAGCGCAGGACCGAGCGCCGTGACGGCGAGCACGACGGCGGCGGCCAGCACCAGCGTGCTCGCGGGGCCACGCTCGGCCAGCATGCGTGCGGTCGCGGCCCCGGCGGTGGCTCCGAGCAGGCTGCCGGTCCACACCCGGCTGTAGAGCCGCTTCGCCTCGCCGAGGGTGTAGAGGTCGCCGAGCACCATCCAGAACTGCAGCACGGTCAGGCTGCCGAGAAGCCCCGTCCACACGTAGAGGGCATAGATCTCGAGCGGGTGCTCTCCGCGCAGCAGCAGCCAGAACAGCAAGGTGACGATGGCCCCCGCTCCGAGCAGCAGGCTGAGCCCGTACGGGCCGCTCGCGCGCCTTCGGCCCCAGGGAACCTGAGCGACACCGACGGCGGCAGCGGCAATCGCGAGGTACACGAACGCGAGGTGCGACGCGGGCAGCCGCGCCAGGAACAGCGCGTCGCGGGCCGTCTCGAGCAGCGTGTGCCCCGCGAGCGTGCCGAAGATCGTGAGGAACGCGGCGAGGGTGCCGTGGCGTTGCTCTGGGCGGACCTCCGGCAGCCGCATCAGCGCCTCCCGCCTCGTGTCATCAACATCGCGCTCCCGGGTCCCCGAAGCGACCATTATCGCTATACTGTCCGACTGATGCCGCAGGTGCTCGCGCTGGTGGACGACCTGCTGTTCCTGAGCCGGATCCGCGAAGCCGGTCGCGCCGCAGGAATCGAGGTGCGCGCCGTGCGCGGCGCCCCGGACCTGCTGGGCGCCGCCCGTCAGGACGGCCGTCTGGTGCTCGTGGACGCGGACAGCGAGCGGCTGCCCTGGGAGGCGGCCGTCGCGGCCCTGCGGGCCGAGCCCATGACGGCTGCCCTCCCCGTGATCGCGTTCGTGAGCCACGTGCGTGCGGACCGTGCGGAGGCGGCCCGCGCCGCGGGAGCGAGCCGCGTGCTGGCGCGTTCGGCGTTCGTCAACCAACTCCCCGAGCTCGTCGCTCAGGCCATGAAACCCCGCGCGGAGGAACCCGTCCCGTGAAGAAGACCCCGAAGCTCGCATCGCTCCTCGTGACCGCTTGCTGTCTCGCTTGCGGCGGCTCCTCCGCCCCGCGAGCGGGCGCGTCCGCCGCTCCGTCGGAATCCGGAGATCTGAAGCCGCTCGGCACGCGCGAGGCGCCCGCACCCCAGGCAGCCGGCATGCCGCCCGGCCAGGGCGACGCAGCGAGCTTGCCGCCCGGTCATCCGCCGATCGGCCCCGCAGCCGCGGGCGGGCCCGCGTCGGATCGCTCCGCCGGCCACCTCGCGGGGACGGTGCAGCTCTCGCCGAAGCTCGCCGCCGGTCCCGGCGACGTCCTCTACCTGATCGCGAAGAAGGGGCCGACCACGCTGGCCGTGCGGCGCGTCGAAAAGCCGGCGTTTCCCCTGGATTTCGAGCTCACGGGGGCCGACGCGATGGTGAGCGGCGTCCCGTTCGAGGGACCCGTGGACCTCGTCGCGCGCCTGTCCCGAAGCGGCGACGCGATTCCCGCCAAGGGCGACCTCGAGGGGGTCACGAAGGGCGTCGCGGTGCCCGCGTCGGGGATCAAGGTCACGATCGACACGACTCGGCCCTAGACCGATGGGCGTTCTGGGCTTGAACGCACGGACAGGCCCAGCCGTGGAACATGAGCCGGATCAATGCCTCGTGGGTGAGCCAATAGCACTGTCACTATTGACAGTCTTCCCGCCAAAGGCGTCGATGTGGTAGCCTCCGCAGCGGGGTGGGGTTCCCCGCCCCCACGTCGCTATTGATCCCTTGATGTGACGCCAGGACGGGTCCTAATGAGACCGGCTCTGGCTGTCGCCCGTGCCACCGGAGGACAAAATCATGACCAGGAAGTTCACGGCCAGCTTCGCCGCTGCCCTCACCCTGGGCTTCTTGGCGGTCACCGCCGATGCCCAGCAGCACAGGGCGACACGGCTCGGGAACCCCGCCACACGGTTCGCGAAGCCGCTCAAGAAGGCCGACGATCTGCGAGTGCTCTTGCGCGCCGAGAAGATGAAGGCGGACATCGCGGCTGTACTCGCCGACGTGGGCTGGGCCGGCGACCAGGCCGACCTCGATCGCGCCGCGGCTGCAGGCGAGATCACCACGATCCCGGTCGCGCCGGGCACGCGGCTGCCGTTCATGGCGGCCCGCAAGAACGGCAAGCCCTACGCGATGAGAGACGTGCTCTGGGCCGGCACGAAGCCGATCGACGCGTTCGGCTTCGAGTTCGCGTCGAAGTGCGTCCGCTACCGGCTGGTGACGCCGAAGGCCTGCAGCAACTTCTGGGTCGAAGAGATCGGCAAGGACACGAGCGATCCCAAGTGCGCGCCGCCGCCGCCGCCGCCGGTCGTGAGCGTGAGCGGCGCCCGCGAGACCTGCGTCACGCAGCCGGTCGAGTTCGCCGTGACCGTGCAGAATCCTCCGGCGGACAACGCGGTCAAGCTGTACGTGAACGGCAAGGAGCTCGTCTCCGACCGGCTCACCAACGGCTCGTTCCGCTTCACTTTCACGGGCGCCCGCACGCCGGGCAACTACGAGGTGAAGGCCGAGTCGGGTGGCCAGAGCGCCACGACGACGGTCGCCGTCAAGGCCTGCGAGCCGGCCTGCAGCATCACCGCCAGCCCGCTTCCGGCCAGGGCCGGCAAGCCCTTCACCGTGGACCTCAGCGGCTCGCGCGTCGCCGCCGGCGTCACGGGCGGCGTCAAGTCAGCGAAGGTCGAGGTGCTGGACGCCAAGGGCACCGTGATCGACACCTTTGAGCTGGGCAGCGGCACGCTGAGCCGCAGCGACGTGGTGATCAAGAAGGGCGGCATCCACACGCTGCGCGCCGTGGTCACGGACGAGGCCAGCCAGCAGTCGACGAACGCCTGCACCGCGCAGGTGGACGTGAAGGGCGGCATCCCGCTCTTCGTGGGCGGCTACTTCGGCAAGGAGCGCCTGACACACGACGAGGTCGCGGACCACGAGGATGTCATCCCGTTCGCGGAGTTCGCGCGCTGCGCGCCGCTCGCCGGCCTGCAAGTCGGCTTCCAGCCCATGATCAGCGACAACGCGCAGTTCGAAGCGGCGCTCGGCGTCAAGTTCCCGTTCGACGACGACTCGCACACCACGCTGTTCGCCGACGCGGCGGTCAACCGCGTCCTCGACCGCGGCTTCTTCGGCGGCGGCGTGAGCTTCTGGGACATCGGCAAGGACTCGTCGGGCGTCGGCCTGCTGCTCCAGGGCGGCTTCGATCTCGACAAGGACGGCAAGTGGCAGCTCGTCGGCCAGACGCGCGTGCCGTTCTTCAACCAGTTCGACAACATCGAGAACAACTACCAGTTCTGGGGCGGCCTCCGCTTCCGCCCGAACAGCTGGAAGTAGTCGATCGGTAGACGATCGGGCTTCACAGCCCGTACGCCCTTGCCGGCCCCAGCGGTCGGCAAGGGCCTTTTTTTTCTCCTGCGCGCGACCGAGTCCACACAACTGCAGGAGCGCGTTGACACGCCGCGCAAGGGCCGCCCATCATCCGCTGCGGAGTCGTTCCCCTATCCCGATGGACGAAGAGACACAACCCGCTGAGCGGCGCCTCTGCGGCGCCGCCGCGGCCGGGTCTATTGCGCCGGATGTTGGCCAGGGTGCGGCGTGTCGGGCGCGCGCCGTCGCTGCTGCCATCCTCGATCGGCCGCTACCGCGTCGTGCGCAAGATCGGCGAGGGCGGGATGGGCACCGTGTTCGAAGCCGAGGACGAAGTCCTCGGTCGGCGCGTCGCGATCAAGCGCCTGAAAGCGGCTGACGAGTCGGGCCGGCGTCAGTTCTGGCGCGAGGCGCGCGCCGCCGCTCGGCTCGCACATCCCAACGTGTGTCCGCTCTACGAAGTCGGCGAAGACTCGAACGGCCCGTTCCTGGCCATGGAGCTACTGCTCGGCGAGCCGCTCTCGGCGCGGCTACGTCGCTCAGCGATGGACGTGAACGAAGCCGTGTCGCTCGGCGCCGGCATACTGGCCGCCCTCCAGGCGATTCACGCTGCCGGCCTCGTCCACCGCGACATCAAGCCGTCGAATGTCTTTCTCACGCCGCACGGGCCGCGGCTGCTCGACTTCGGCCTGGTTCACGCGCTGCGCGGCGAGGCCGCCGCCGAGGCCGCCCCCCCGAAGCAGCGTGCCCTCGACAGCGGGCGATCGCTCACCGATTCCCAGCTCGTGATCGGCACGCCGCGCTACATGGCGCCGGAGCAGATCCTCGGCCGGGCCGTGGATGCCCGCGCCGACCTGTTCGCGGCCGGCGCTGTGCTGTACGAAGCACTCGCGGGTCGCCCGGTTTTCGGGGGGCGCACCGCCGTCGAGGTCTTCACGGCGACGCTCCAGGACCCACCTCCGCCGCTCGGCGACAAGCTGGCGCACTTAGACGCCGTGCTGCGCCGCGCGCTCGCCAAGGACCCCGCCGAGCGGTTCGCGTCGGCGCAGGAGATGGCCGACGCGCTCCACGCGGCGGGGTCGCCGCCCCCGCCTCCCGCGTCCGCACCGCGACCGGCAAGTCCTCCCGGAGCGGGAGAGTTCCTCGCGGGACGACGGGCGGAGCTCGCCTGGCTCGACGAGCGGCTGGCGGCCGCCCTGTCCGGAGCGGGCGGCGTCGTCTTCGTGACCGGCGAGCGCGGCATCGGCAAGACGGCGCTGGTCGGCGAGATGCTGCGGCGGGTGCGCGACTCGGGCGACGGCGTGACCATGGTCGCCGGCCGCTGCCTGGAGCGCCACGGCCCGGGCGAGGCGCTCCAACCCTTCCTCGACGCGATGGGGCGGCTGTTTGGCTCGAGCCGGGGGCGCGAGCAGGCGGTCGAGCTGGTCAAGACCTGGGCGCCCACGGTCGGCGTGCTGATGCCCGCCGCCCTCGTCCCCGACCCGGACGGCACGCTCCACCGCCAGACCGCCGGAGCTACACGCGAGCGACTGATCCGCGAGTCGGGCGACTTCATGGAAGCCGCCACGCGGCTGTACCCGGTGGTGATGCTGCTCGAGGACTTTCACTGGGCCGACCCGACCAGCGTGGAGCTGCTGTGCCACCTGGGGCGCCGCAGCGTGCGTCAGCGCATCCTGATCCTCTGCACCTGCCGTGCCTCGGAGGTGGAGGCGCAGAACCCGGCGCTGCACACCGGCATGCTGGACCTGCTTACGGCCGGGCAGGGTCGCGAGCTCGCGCTCGGGCCGCTCGCCGCCGAGGAAGTCGAGCAGTGGCTCGAGCAACGCTTCCCGCACAACGACTTCGCCGCCGCCCTGGCACCGGTCTTGCGCGCCCGCGCCGA
>Ga0210377_10001420_pt1 | contig 21984 bp, 17 predicted proteins | sample PLM4_65_b1redo_FD_155480 | JGI IMG/M metagenome (GOLD analysis project Ga0210377, IMG submission 155480) | Groundwater sediment microbial communities from an aquifer in East River, Colorado, USA - PLM4_65_b1 redo | ecosystem: Environmental > Terrestrial > Soil > Riparian zone | place: USA: East...
CTCGACGAAGGACATGACCGCGCCGTCGAAGCCCTGCACGTTCGGGTTCGACGACTCGATCACGTAGTACTCGTCCGGCGCATGCGCGCCGCTGCCGTGGCCGAGGCCGAAATGGCCGGCCGCGAGTTTGAGTGGTTCGCCGGTGAAGACGTAGCCCGGATACGAGCCGGCGTTGCGCGGCCACAACACCGGATCGATGCCGGCGCGCTTCAGGACCGCCACCTGCGCCTGAATCAGCGGCGCGCTCGCCGCCGTGTCCGTCGGATCGTAGCCGCCCGTCACGTTCACTTCGATGTCGCCGAAGCCGCGCTTCGCCAGATGCGTTTTGAGCGCCGCGACCGCATCTGACATTTTCATGTCGGGCACGAGGCGCATGTCGATCTTTGCCACCGCGCGATGGGGGAGGATCGTTTTACCGCCCGGGCCGGTGTAACCGCCCACCAGTCCTTCGATGTTCACCGTCGGCTGCGACTCGAGCCGCTCGTTCGCCTGCTCCCACGCCAGATCGTCGATCCAATGCTGCACGCCGAGCAGCTTCTTCGACTTCGCTTCGTCGCGACGCTTCGCAGCCTCGGCGATCATCGCCTTCTCCTCCGCGCTGAGAGGCCGCGGCGTCGGATATTCGTCGATCGTGATCGTGTTGCCGTCGGCCGATACGAGCGTGTCGAGCGCCTTCACCAGATGCCACGCCGGGCTGTCCACCATCGCCTTGAGCGATGAGTGAATGTCCTTCGCCGGACCGCGCCCCCATTTTTCGCCGCTCGACACCAGTTCGAGCTCGACCACCCCTTTCGCGCCGAGGCTCAACGTCACGACGCCATCGAGATCCTGCATCGTCGACGGCATGAACACGCCGGCGGTTTTGCGAAGCGCCGCCTCCACGTCGGGCCGGTGGACGAGCTGACCGATGTGCGGCGAGCCGATCTCTTCCTCCCCCTCGGCGACCAGCACCAGATTCACCGGCATCTTTCTGCCCGCGCCGCGAATGGCATGCAGCGCCGCCAGAAACGCCGCCTCGGGTCCCTTCTGATTGACCGCGCCGCGACCGACGATCACCTTGCCGAGGCCCGGCTTGTCGACGAGCCGCGCTTCGAGTGGCGGCGACGTCCACTCGGCGGGATCGAACTGCTTCACGTCATACATGAAGTAGAGGCCGACCGTCTTCGCCGCGCCGGCATCGAGCGTCGCGAAGACACCGGGCTTCCCATCGGTGTTGATGACGGTCGCCTGCTGGAAGCCCGCGTCGCGCGCGAGCTTCGCCATGGACTCCGCCCCGGCGGGATAGTTGCGATTCTCGGCCGCGATCGAAGGGAGCGCGATCCAATCCTGCAATCGCTTGACGGCCTCGTCGTGGCGTTTCGTGACCTCGCGTCGGATGTCAGGGAGGTCATTCGTCGCTGCGTTGGAGCGGCCTGAACCACTGATGGTGACGAATGCTGCGATCGCGACGGCGATGAACGTGAGACGGAAAGTCATCTTGTCCTCCACTCTGTTCGATGAGAATGCTTCGGCCGGCGCCGATCTTATTCGATTCGATCGTCCCGATTCATCGCGGATCAGCGATGATCACGCCATCCGTGCGAAGATCTCGGCTCATGAAAGCGACCGCCTTCCTGTTCTCCGCTCTGATTTTCACATCGGCCGTCATTCACGCCGATGACGCGCCGTGGCACTTCGTCGTGGCGGGCGATTCGAGGAACTGCGGTGACGTCGTCATGCCGGCGATCGCCGCCCGAGCCAAAGCCGAGGCCGCGAGCTTCTACTGGCACCTCGGCGACTTTCGCGCGATCTACCGGTTCGACGAAGACATGGCTCAGGAGGCCGCGCTCGCGCAGAAGCCTCTCGACATCGGCTCGTATCTGCGCACGGTGTGGGGCGACGCGATCCGCAATCAGGTCGCGCCGTTCGGTGAGATTCCGGTCTATGTCGCGATCGGCAACCACGAGACGATCTCACCGAAGAGCCGGCCGGAGTTCATCGCGCAATTCGCCGACTGGCTGAATCAGCCGTCGATCCAGCAACAGCGTTTGCTCGACGACAAGGACGACCATCTGGTGAAGACCTACTATCACTGGATCGTGCGAGGCGTCGACTTCATCACGCTCGACAACGGATCCGCCGACATGTTCGACGACGCGCAGGTGAGCTGGTTCGAGAAGGTCCTGGCCAGCGACGCGCGGAACGGCGCGATCAAGGCGGTCGTCGTCGGGATGCACGCGGCGCTGCCGCACGGCCTGGCCTGCGATCACAGCATGAGCGACAGCGCGCAGGGCGATCGCAGCGGCTCGCGCGTCTACACCGATCTCCTCCGGTTCCGCGACTCGGCGAAAAAGGCGGTGTACGTTCTGGCGAGTCATTCCCATTTCGTGATCGACGGAATCTTCGACAGCGATTACTGGCGGGCGAATGGAGGCGTGCTGCCGGGGTGGATCATCGGCACCTCCGGCGCCATCCGATACCGGCTGCCCGACACGGCATCGCGCGCGAAGCTGGCCAGGACCGACGTGTACGGTTATCTGCTCGCGACGGTGAATCCGCCGGGCGCACCGGAAGCGATCGCGTTCGAATTCCGGCCGCTCGATCGCGCCGATGTTCCGGCGCCGGTTGTGAGCCGCTACACGTCCGCGTTCGTCGATCAGTGTTTTCAGGAGAACCGCGACATGCGCGCGCCAAAACCGGTGACCTGCGCGGACGCGACGCCGTGCTCGCCCGCGCCTCCGCGGCCGTGAGCCGATGTTGTCGGTTGCCGGCAAACTTGCTGTGAAGTCCCAGCTCGCGCCGGCCCTTGGCTCGAGTCCAGGGACGCTCACCTCAATGAGGAACGACCTCACCGCGCCCACTGCGATGGGCCCGGAGCTGCGTACATCAGCGATGATGTCTCCGACGATCGCACCAATCATTCCTGCCTGAGTCTCAGCTCGAATCACGAAGAACGGTCAAAAACGTCACTTAATTCGGGTAGACGAGAGCCTTCCAGAAAATCCCCAGAAGTCGGCCATGCTCCGAGACTCGAGATGACCGAAGTTGTATCGCATGCGAATCGTACGGTTCCTGGACCTCGAAGTCCGTTCGGTTGACGTTTGGCGCGGCTGGTCGTCATTGATTGAATGCCGCCGCGGGACGAGGTTGACATGAATCGAACGGAGTCCATCCGCGTGACGACCCACTGCCAAGGCGACGGCGACATTCACCCCGTTCTCGCCGGCATCGGATGCATCTCTTTGGCGATCTACATCCTGGCCTGCAGCACGTCGTTCAGTCCGGACGATTCACTGGTGCTTTATCCCGCGTTTGACCCCGAGAGCGGTGCGGAGAGTGTGGCCGTCTATGACCGCGAAAACGGCAGCAGCGAGACCGTCTTCGCCGCGCTCGTGCCGGAGCAGCAGGACAAGAGGGCGGCAAACGGTGTTGCCGACCTATTCCGCGCTCAATGGTTGTCCGACGGGAGGCACATCTTGGTTGCTTCCGCAGGCAAAGGCAGTGGTGTCGAGTTTTTCGTGATTCCGTACCATATCAACGAACCGCTGCGCCATTTTGTCCTTTCGAATATGAAAGCCGAATCGCTTGTGTATCCGTTTGTCGTCATCGGGTCGCAACTGTTTTTCTCCGGCCCCGACAAAAGTGTGGAGCGCATGGATCTCATAACCGGTGAAACGACGACACGTGAGCTTTCAAATGAGACGATCGTGCTGCCCGACCCCGATGGGAAGATGATCGTTGGGTTTCAACCTACGGAGGATGACCCTGATCGCGCGGAGCTCGGATCGATTGACCCGCAAACGCTGCAGTTCAAGCCGGCAGTCGTGCTGGTCAGCAAAGGGTCCGAGGGGACGTTTCCAGCGTTCAATCCGCGAAAGGGGCAGATTGCCGTGATCAGCGCGCTGGGCGAAAGGCGCGAACTCCAGATCTTTGAGAATGGGGGGCTGAAGTTCACACGTGCTCTGACGCGAGGTGACGAGAAGCTGGCGGTTGGGCCGTTCCTGGACATCACGCCGGGCGGAGATCGTGTCTTGACGATGTACAGGCGACTTCTCGGTGAGGAGACAAATGCCGAATATGGGCTGCTGGAAATCCCTTTGAATGACGTCGATCCCCTTCGGTTCACGCCGCTATTCCGGATGAAGCCGAAGAGCGATGAGGAGCTGATGCTCGCTCAGCCGTCGCTTTCGCATGACGGTCGAACGTGGGCGGTCGCCACGACGAATCTCTACCTCGACAACGAAGCTCTGAAGTCCGAAGATTGCGCGCTGTACCTCGTGGACGTGCGCAAGTCGGTTCGGCCCGTGAACAAAGTTGCCATCAAGCCGCCTCCGCGCCGCAGTGCAGAGGAGAAATAGCTTCGATGTTGCAAATCCTCAATGACGTGTTCGGCTTGATCTGTCACCAGAACCCGGATCATACGTGGTCGCCCGGCGGTCTGCTGCTGCCGGCGTGTCAACGCTGTACGGGTCTTTATATCGGCGCGTTCGTCGCCGCCCTGTGGCACATCGCATTTCGTCCTGCGCCGACGAATCGATGGCTGTGGCTTCATGGCGGGTTCTTATTGGCCATGGTGCCATTCGGCTTCCACCTGGTGCCGCAGGGTCCATTTGTGCGGACGGACAGCGGTGTTCTCTTCGGCTTCGGGTTGGTGGCGTTCCTGTGGTTGACGCTCGAGCCGGCCGGACACTTGCCCCGGAGCGCACTGAGGACGGCTGGATGGTGCTTTGCAGCAAGTCTCGTCGCCACGGTGGTCCTCATCCCATGGTTCGGCGCAAGTGGTGATGTGACTGCGGCTGTTTCGCTTTCCTTCTTGATCGGCGCCGGTGCGTTCGCGCTGACCGCGCTCGTAACATGGAATCTTCTTCTTGCTGCCATGGCGATCATTCGACCACTGCAGCGATTGTCACAGCGCGGCATTGCATGAAGCCACTGTTTCTCTTCGTTCGTCCGCCGCGACCGAAGTGGCCGTTCAATGGGCCGGCCACTTCGTTCTGGCCGCCCCTTGCCTTTGCCTCGATGGCAGCGATGCTTCGCCAGCACGCGCCCGATTGGCGCGTCGAGATTCTCGATGCTCCCGCAGTCGAAATGGGTTGGTGCACGCTCGAATCCGAGATCCGTCGGCGGCAGCCCGCTGTCCTCGCCATCGGCGAAGAGGCCGTCAGTTGCGCAGAATGTCTCCGGCTCGCGCGGATCGGAAAGGCGATCGGCGCGAAGGTCATTGCCGGCGGATGCTTCTTCGGTCACGTCGGGCCGCAAGTCCTTGGCACAGGCCTGGTGGACGTCGTTGCTCATAGCGAAGGCGAAAACACGATCGTGGAACTTGCCCACGCACTGCGTGAAGGAACCGCGGATGCTTTGATGAACGTTGCCGGCATCTCGTTCCGGCGGGACGGTGAGGTCGTCCGGACGCGTGCCCGCCCGCTGATCAACAACCTCGACGACCTGCCGATGCCCGCCTGGGATTTGTTGCCGATGCATCGTTATGGCGCGGAGAGTCGCAACCATCCCGCTCTCGGGGCCATTGAAGCCAGCCGTGGCTGTTTCGACGCGTGCGAGTTCTGCGTCTTATGGCGGCAGATGGGAAAGTTCGTCACCGAGCAGACACGCCCGTATGTACGGATGAAATCTGTGGACCGGTTGCGTGAGGAGATTCGGATCCAGACACGGGATTTTGGACGTCGCTATCTGGGCTGGGTCGATCCGTGCTTCAATGCACACCCGCGTATCCCGGCCGAGTTGGCCGAGGCGCTGCTGCACGACGACATTCGCGTCGGGCAGAGCGCGTGGGTGCGCGCCGATTGCCTGGTGCGCGATGCCGGTTCGGGCGCCCTCGCCATGCAAGTGCGCGGGGGCTTGAACGAACTGTATGTCGGCGTCGAACGACCTGACGGCGACGGCTTGAAAGCCGTCCATAAGACCACGACGATCCCGATCGTTCGCGAAGCACTCCGCATTCTGGCGCGCGAACATCCGCATGTGTTCACGCTCGGTACCTTCATCTATGGACTGCCGGGAGACACCGCTCAGACAGTGCGGGCGATCTTTCGCCTTTCGCACGAGCTGGAGATGGACCATGCATTCTTCATCCCGCTGACGCCGCTCCCGGGCACGCCGTTCTGGCGCGATGAGCTGTGGGACGACACCGGCGAGAGTTTTCGCGACTTCAACTTTCTCCCGTCCGCTTCGCGACCGGGCGCTCGGCGCGACCTCGAGTGGGCGCTGTTGTTCGCCGCCGCGTTTCTATGGACGCCAGCGCGTGTGCGGACCTACTGGCACGCGATCAGCGGGCGGAACGCTCGCAAGCGGCGAGTCTCTCTCCGCCTTACCGCCCGAAGCGTGTGGTTTGCAGGACACGGCATGTTGCGTGGGTTGATGACCGGTAATCGCGCCGGAATGGTGTTCCCGCGTTGGTACGAAAGCTGATCATGTTGGCGATCTCAGACTTGACCGACACTATTGAGAGAGTTCGTTCTGCGCAGCGTTCCTGCCGAACGCGGAAATCGCGATCACGAGGCCATCGGTTCGGTCGTCGGGCCGTTGCCGAATGTGTCCTCAACTGCCTGGGCTTCTCCAGGCGCGGCTCCGTCCGCAAAGATTCACCCGAAGTAGCCGTTGATCTCGGCGAACGGGATTGCGCGGCCGAGAGCTGAGAACGTCCCCTTCTCCGCGATCTCTCTTGCCGCCGCGACGAAACCGGTCCACGCCGCGCGCGCGAGCGCGCCGCCGACGCTGATCCGCCGCACGCCCGCTGCAGCGAGCTCGGCGACGGTCGTGAAATCGCTGCCCGCAAGAACATTCACCGGCTTCGGCGCGACGGCGTCGACGACGGCTTTGATGTCGCTCATGTTCCGCAGTCCCGGCGCATAGAGGCAGTCGGCGCCGGTTGCGGCGTACGCCGCAAGGCGCCGAATCGTCTCCGCGAGGTCTGGGCGGCCGACGAGGAAACCCTCCGATCGGGCGGTGAGGAGAACGCCTGTGCCGCTCTTGTCGACCGCGGCGCGCGCCGCCTTGATTCGCTCGACCGAGAGGTCGAAATCGAACAGCGGATTCACCGCGTCGCCTGTCGAGTCTTCGATCGACAGGCCGGCGATGCCTGTCCCGGTCGCCGCGGTCACGTTTGCCGCGACTCCGTCAGGTTCGACGGCGAAGCCGCCTTCGAAGTCCGCGTTGATCGGAACGTCGACCGCGCCACTGATTGTGCGGAAATGCGCGAGCGCCTCCTCGAGGGAGACGTGATTGTCGCGACGGCCAAGCGTCCATGCGAATCCGGAGCTCGTCGTCGCCAGTGCCGGGAACCCGAGTTGGGCGAGAACCCGCGCACTGCCCGCGTCCCACGGGTTCGGCAGGACAAAACATCCGGACTGATGCAGTTGGCGAAAGCGGTCGGTCGTCGCGCTCATGGCGCGAGGATATCGCCGGCGTGTCGATTCCGCTGCGCCTCGTTCGACTATCGCGATGCCGCGATGAGATGCCGCCGAGGTTCCCTAGCGGCGTTCATCCGGATCGCTGGCCGCAAAGGAAAGGACCACTACCAGAGAGACGAGAATTCCGAGTGTCACCATGTCTGCCTCACATCATTGCGCGTCGCGTTACATACGCGCATCGCACGAAGGTCGGATGGGTCGCCTGTCCGAAAGGGCAGGGTATGGAGACAGCCGCGCCATTCGTGGATCTTCCTGGCATGCGGTCAGGGCGTCGCTGGCACCATAATGGTCAGCCATGGCTGAGAAAGGAACGATTGCGATCCTCACCGGAGGCGGCGATGTGCCGGGGCTGAATCCGGCCATCCGGGCCATCACCTTCCGGGCGCTGAGGGAGGGCTATCGGGTGCTCGGCCTTCGACGCGGCTGGGCAGGACTGGTCGATCTGGTGCCCGAACATGGAGCCGACAACTCCGAAAACGTGATTGTCCTGACCGAGGACATCGTGAATCGTGCCGGCCGGACCGGCGGCACGTTCCTGCACACTTCCCGCACGCGGCCGACGCATCTGGCGAAGGGCGCCGTTCCGCAACACCTTCAAAGCCGCTACACCGGCGAGATCAACGATGTCACGGCCGATCTGTTGAAGAACATCGAGTGGCTCGGCATCGACTGCCTGATCCCGATCGGCGGCGACGACACCCTTTCTTACGCCCAGCGCCTGTCGCACGAAGGGGTGAAGGTCATCGCCATCCCGAAGACGATGGACAACGACGTTCCGGGAACGGATTACTGCATCGGCTTCAGCACGTGCGTCACGCGCACGATCGAGCTGACGCATCGCCTGCGCACGACCGCCGGCTCGCACGAGCGGTTCCTGGTCATCGAAGTGTTCGGCCGCTACGCCGGCTTCACGGCGCTGTTGCCGACCATGGCCGGCGCCGCCGACCGCTGCGTGATCCCGGAGTCTCCGTTCGACATCGAGCGGCTGACGGAGCTGATGATTCACGACCGCAATCGCCACCCGAGCCGCTACAGCGTCGCGCTGGTCTCGGAAGGAGCGCGTCTGCAACACGAGCAGGAGATGTCGTTCGAGGGGACCGAAGCCGACGATTACGGGCATCGCAAGTTAGGGGGAATCGGCGACAAGGTCTCCGCCGCGCTGAAGGACCTGTCGGCGAAGTACAACAACGGCCGCAGGGTCAACGTGGTGAGCCAGCGCCTCGGCTACATGGTCCGCAGCGGAGACCCCGACGCGCTCGATTCGATCGTGCCGATGGCGTTCGGCAATCTGGCGCTCGATCTCTTCCAGCGGCACGTCTCTGGCAGACTGGTCGCCGTTCGCAACGGCATCTACGACAATGTGCCGCTCGATGTCGTGACCGGACGCAAGAAAACCGTCGACGTCGAGCGTTACTACAACGCCGACCGCCTGCGGCCGATTTACGATTTCCACCGTCAGCCGATCTTCATCATGACCAGCGACGAGTAGGGGAGATCATCGCGACGGAGCTGCGAACGTCGCGCGCCAGCGCCTGAATCATTTCCCGTCATCGTGAGCCAGTGGAACCGCGGCGCGCGATGACGTGTCGAATCGTCGGCACGGTGGTGGCCGCATCCGACCTCACGGAGCTTCGTAACGGAGTCAAATCGCTTCGCGCCGAGTCCCACACCCGCTCCGCGTCGGTGCGCCGCGATCTCGGCGTTGCTCGTCGTCGACGATGCCACCGCATCGCCCTTGCGCCTTGATCTCGCAGCGCAAGCTCGGCCAGCGCGACGCACTCCCTTTCCCCGATAAGTCGAGACGAGTCCTGCCACCTCTAAAATTCGCATCCGGAGGTGTCCGCGTATGTCTCGAGACAAACGCGGAAATCGCACTCAGGAGGTCGTCGGTTCGATCCCGATCAGCTCCACCAATAACTCCTTTTTCGGCAGCCACTTCGCGCGATTCGATTTTCCGGTTGACCTACCGAGCTCCATCGCGAAGTGTCTAGTTCGCGTCTAGTTGGGCCGATTCGCCTCTCGAGTTTTCAATGACTCAGGGAATGCCAGCGAGGTTGATTTGAGGAGCTCGCCGGTTCGATTCGATCGAGCGTATTAGAATTGATCTGCGATGACGGACGACGAACTGAAGCGTCTGCTGGAGACGAACTCCGTGGACATCCGCCGCCACTTCGACATCACTGCGGAGAGACTAGAAAGCAAAATAGAGCTCGTTGTTGAGGCTGTCGTTCGGGTCGATCAGAAGCTCGATCAAAAGGCCGCCGAATTGAATGACCGGATGGATCGGGGCTTCGCCGAAACGCAGGCAATGATCAAGTTCTCTCACGCCGAATTGGATCGCCGGATGCGCACGATCGAGGACAGCCATCGTGCGCTCGAAGAAACCGTGGCCGATCTGCAGGCGCGTGTCGAACGGCTCGAATCGTCGACGCACTGAGTTACGCGCTCGGCGGGCGCCACAAACGCAGGTGGCGATCTTCGGGGTGTGCCCGTAACGATCAATCATGTCGATGGATCGAACAGAGAGCAACGTCCATCTGCAGTCCCCATCGCAGGCGAAGATCGCCCTGTTTCGTTCCCTCTTTCGTGGGCGCGACGACGTTTACGCGCGCCGCTTCGAGAGCCGGAAAACGGGCAAATCCGGGTATGCACCCGCCTGCGCCAACGAGTGGATACGAGGGGTCTGCGAAAGGCCACGCATCAAGTGCGGCGACTGTTCCAAGAGACGCTTTCTTGCGGTGACCGATGACGTGATCCGGTGCCACTTGTCGGGCCGCGACGACGCCGGCCAACCCTTCGTCGCCGGCGTCTACCCGATGCTCCGAGACGAGGCGTGCTTCTTCCTGGCAGTTGAGGCAAATCTCGCGTCTGGAGGTGTCCGCGCGTGTGTCGTGACAAACGCGTGGAAATCGCACCCCGATCAGCTCCGCCAAATCAAGCCCAAGCCCTTACGGCGTGTTTGGCATCACCGGAGAGTATGATTCTTCTGCTCCGCTCCGATTTGCTCGTTTGGATAACTGCTCCCCAAAGATTGTTACGCTGGCGGAGGCCGCCGTGATGCACTCTGACTACCTGGCGATGCAGCAGGCGGTCGTCGACGGCGACGTCGAAACGGCCCGGCTTCTGGCTCGGTCTCTCGTCGAGTCGCCGTCCGATCTTCTTCCGGCAATCGAGCAGGGCTTCGCCGCGGGCATACGGCGCGTCGGCGAACTGTGGGAAGAAGGGGAGTACTTCCTGCCGGAGCTCGTCCAGGGAGCCGAGGCGATGAAGGCGGCGATGGAGGTGATTCAACCCGCGCTGCGCAGTGTCGACCGAAATCGGCAGAGCAAAGGCCGAATCGTCATCGGGACTGTGGAGGGAGATCTTCACGACATCGGGAAGAGCCTCGTGGCCGTCCTTCTGGCCGCGAACGGATTCGAAGTGCACGACCTCGGATCGAGCGTTCCGATCGAGACCTTTCTGACGAAAGCCGCGGAAGTGGACGCCGACATCATTGCCGCCTCCGCGCTGCTGACGACCACGATGGAGGTGCAGACCCGACTGGCCGCGGCAGTGAAGGAGAGGTTCAGCGCTCGCCGATGCCATCTCATGCTGGGCGGCGCGCCGACTTCGCCGGCATGGGCGGAAAGGCTCGGCGCGCATCACGCCGAGAACGCGATGCAGGCGGTCGTCGTCGCGGAGTCGTTGTTGCGATGAGCGCCGGCAGCGGATCCTTTCGCGAGCGGATGCTCGCCGGCGCGCCGATCGTGCTGGACGGCGGCCTCGGCACCGCACTCATGGCGAAAGGCCTGCCGCGGGGCATGCCGCCAGAAGCGTGGAACCTCGAGCGAGGTGACGTCGTGACCGCCGTCCATCGCGCCTACGTCGACGCAGGCTCGGAGGCGGTGCATGCGAACACGTTCGGCGCGAACCCCATCCGTCTCGCTGCATTCGGCCTGGAGCGCGAATGCGAGAAGATCAATCGAGTCGCCGTCGGCCTGGCACGCGCGGCCATGCCGCGGTTCGTCGTGGGAGACGTCGGTCCGACAGGCGAGTATCTGCCACCGGTCGGCAAGGGAGACCTCGCGCGCTGGCGTGAGGCGTTCGCCCGACAGGCAACAGCGCTCGCCGATGCCGGCGCGGACGCGCTGCACATCGAGACGATGACCGATCTGCGGGAGGCGAGAACCGCGCTCGAGGTTCTCCTCGGGGAAGTTCCGGGAATTCCCGTGCTGGTGTCGATGACGTTCGAGCGAAAGAAGCGAGGCTGCTTCACGATCATGGGTGATCCGCTCGTGGGATCGCTTCGCACTCTCGTCTCGGATGGCGCAGCGGCCGTCGGCGCGAACTGCAGCATCACCAGTCTCGAGATGAGCACATTGATGGATGAGGCTCTCCGCGCAGTCGAAGCTCCACTCGTGGCGCAACCGAATGCCGGAACGCCGGAGGTGGGGTCCGACGGCGCACTGCAGTACAGACAGTCGCCGGACGATTTCGCGGCTGACATGGCGGCACTCGCGGAGCGAGGGGTCAGGCTCGTCGGTGGTTGTTGCGGCACGGACGATCGATTCATCGCCGCTCTGTGCGGTCGTTTACGTGCGGGGGTGGGCGCGTGACGATTCCGCTCACCCTCACCGTTGAGCGCGACGACGTTCTCCACTTCCTCGGCTATCCGTTCGCGCAGGAACCTGCCGAGCGCATCGACGCGCTGCTCGCGAAGATGCTCCCGGAGGCACGGCAGCTCGTGCAGGCGCGCGGAGGATTCGTGCATCTGCCGGTCGAACGCGCTGCAGAGGTTGGACTGGAGCAGATCGACGCCGCCGGTCTGGCGATCGGCATCGTCAGCATCGGCGACGCCATCGAGCGGCGCGTGGCCGAGTTGCTGAGCGAGGGGGCGACGACAGAAGCGCTTCTGCTCGATGCCGCGGGAAGCGCCGCTGTCGAAGAGGCAGCGGACCGGCTGAGCGTCGTGATCACCGGCGGTCACGCCACCGACGCGCGCCATGTCTCCTGTCGCATCAGTCCCGGCTACGGACGTTGGCCGCTTCGTTCCCAGATTTCGCTCTTCAAGCTGCTGCCCCACGGAGAAGCCGGCGTCTCGCTTCTTCCGTCGATGCTCATGGTGCCGCGCAAGTCGATTTCGTTCGCCATGTGGCTCGGCGCGGATGCGCGGCCGATCGCGGGACTCTCCGGCTGCGCGCGATGCGAGCTCGAACGTTGCCGGTATCGGAGAACGGCATGACCGGATCGACGCACACCCTGGAGTTGCTGGACGTTCGCCAGGTGGAGCGGATCGTCGGCGAGGCCTGCGGTGTTCTCGCGTCGACCGGAGTTCTCGTCGAGAACGACGACGCGAAGCGGCTGCTCGAAGCGGCGGGCGCGGTCGAGGCTGGCGGCCGGTTCCGGATCTCGGAAGAGCTCGTGCGAGCGGCCCTGGCCACCGCTCCTTCTCATGTGCTCATGTACGACCGCGACGGCGCGCCGGCGATGGATGCCGGCGGCACGCGTGTCCACTTCGACCCTGGATCCGCCGCGATTCACATTCTCGATCCATCGACAGGGCGGCGAAGAAGCGCGACGACGAGCGACGTCGTCAACCTCATTCGACTCGTCGACCGCCTGCCCAACTACGCGGCGCAGTCGACGGCCATCGTGCCGTCGGACGTTCCGGCGGATGTGGGCGATCGCTATCGTCTCTATCTCTCGCTTCTGCACGGGCGCAAGCCGATCATCACCGGCACGTTTCGCAAGGACGGGTTCGCGCCGATGCGGGCGATGCTCGCGGCGGTGCGCGGCGGCGAGGAGGAGCTCGCACGCAAACCGCTCGCGATTCTCGACTGCTGTGTGAGCCCGCCGCTCAAATGGACCGACCTCACATGCCAGGCGCTGATCGATTGCGCGCGGAGCGGAATTCCGGCTGAAGTCATCCCCATGCCGATGACCGGTGCCACCTCGCCGGTGACGCTTCGACACACGCTCGTGCAGCATTGCGCCGAGAATCTTTCAGGGCTGGTCATTCATCAGGCCGCCCGTCCCGGCGCCCCCTTCATCTTCGGCGGCGCTCCGTCGGCATTCGACATGCGTCACGGCACGACCCCGATGGGAGCGATGGAGTCGATGATGCTCGCCGCGGGGTATGCACAGATCGGACGGCACCTCCACCTCCCGACGCATGGATACCTCTGTGTCTCCGATGCGAAGACGATCGACTACCAGGCCGGGTTGGAAAGCGGCATGGGAGCGCTGATCGGCGCACTGGCCGGCATCAACGTGATCTCGGGCGCCGGCATGCTCGACTTCCTCCTGACGCAGTCACTCGAGAAGCTCCTTCTCGATCATGAGGCGTGCGGGATGGCGCTGCGCGTCATCCGCGGCATTCAGGAAGACGAGAGCGACTCGCTGGCCCTGATCGCGGAGGTCGTTCGCGCCGGCGAGTTCCTCTCCCACGAGCACACGCGGCGGAACTGGCGGCGCGAGCTGGCGCCGGTTTCGCGCGTGATCGATCGAGGCAGTTACGGAGATTGGGAAGCGGCCGGCGCAAAGCGGGCCGATGAACGCGCAGCCGAAGAGGTCGAGCGGATCCTCCGCGAGGCGACCGCTCCTCCGCTCGCTCCCGAGATCGCGGCCACGCTCGATGACATGATGCAGCGGCTGCTACAAGCGCGATAACGCCGCGAGCCCGGCGTTGCGCGGGTTCGGCGCCGGACTGAAGGTATCGAATTCGAATAAGAAGGCCGTCCGTTCGATCCCGGGCCGACCGTTGTAGAAGATCACGTCCCGGATCAAAACGATGTCCGCGTATGTCTCGAGACATACGCGGACATCGGACTCAGGAAGTCGCAATCAACTCCACCAGCTAACGCCGCGCTGAACTTACGGCCTCTTTCGTGCCTGGAACCGGGCGATTGGTCCTGGCAATCGGACGCCAGTTCTTCATTTGACCGCAGCGGCCGTCCGCTGAGGTAGCCACGCCGCTTGACCAGTCTTCCCTGCTGACGAGTTGCACCTTTTCGCCGGACGCAGGGTCGACGGCGTAGATGTGCCAGCGCGTGAGAGTGTAAATCGGCAGGCCGCTGCGAACAGACTGCGTAACGTCCGCCGCCGATGGACGTTCCTGCCCCCACGACTGAACGCGAATGATCGCCACGGTTCCTTCCGGAACCACTCCGCGGTAGGTCCGGGCGTGCTCCCAGTTAGCGTAGGGCCACTGCACACAGGAGAGTTTCCCGTCGCCGTCGCGGACCATGAACGCGGCATGCTCCAGATCGTCCGTCCGGTTGCCGGAGAGATTCATGAAGGTGGCGAGCACCCCACGAACGTCGGCGTCGCCGCTGGCCTGGCGGAAATTGAATTGCGCCTCCTGACCCTGCGACGACACGGCGAAGAACATCACGGCAGCCAGACACCATTTACTCGACATACTTTCTCCTTAACGACTGTCAAGAACTTGGAGCCTGAGCGTGCAGGAGTCCTTAGGCGGGGCTTAGATCTCCTGAGAAGGTCTTTGACGTGGCTGCCGTGACACGAGCTACGGCAAATTCACGCAGCGCTCCACCTCGGCAAAGCCGGGCGTACCGCGCAGCGCATTCCAGAGAGGCTCGACCTTCATGTAGATCAGGTTGCCGTCGCGGTCGGCGCAAGCGCGGCGGAGCCAGCTCACGGCCTCCGCTTTCTCGCCCAGGCCCGTGTAGACCATGGCGATGTTGCACGGGGGAACGTAGCTCTTCTTCGACCTCGCCATGAGCTCGGAGAGGATCTTGCGGGCCTCCGTCTGGCGGCCGATCTTTCCCAGCAGATGTCCGGCGCGGGCAAGCGGCTCCGACGTTCTGCCAGAGTGTTCGTACGCGGCGCGATACGCTTTGACGGCCTCGGCAAACATTCCCTTGTCCTCGTACGCCTTCCCCAGATGAATGTCAGCGACCCAGAAGTCGGGGGCGATTTCGAGCGTGTGCTTCTCGGCGGCGATCGCCGCGTCCACCTGCCCGGCGGCCCGCAGGATGTCCCCGCGCAGCGTGTTTCCCATGGCGTCCACCGGGTCGAGCCGCAGCGCCTCATCCGCTTGGCGCAAGGCTTCGGCGTGACGCCCGGTATTCGACAACAGGAGCGCGTAGAGCCTATGCACCCCGGGGCTTGAACGCTCGAGCTCGAGGGCGCGCCGATACTGTTCCTCCGCTCCCTTCCAGTCCCACTCGTACGTGAACTTCTCGAAACCCAGCACCGCATGCCCCCCGGCCATCCCCGGGTCGAGCACGATGGCCCGGGTCGCGGCCGCCTTTGCCGCTGCCGCCGATGACTCGGGCAGTGAGTCGGCGGCCAGGATCAACGTGGAATGCGTACCAGCCAGGGAGACGTACGCCCGTGCATATTCAGGATCGAGCGCGATCGCCTGCTCGAAGAACTCGATGCCCTTCATCATCGAGTCACGACGGAGCCGGTCCGCGTAGAGCCCTCCGAGCATAAAAGCCCGGTACGCCTCGGGATTGCGCGTCTCGGGCTTGCGCAGGCGGTTGCGCTCCTCTTCGGTCAGCTTGATGGACAGCTCGTCGACCAGGTTTGCCGAGATCGCGTCGTGCAGCGAGAAGATGTTTGCGAACGGCGTGTCGAACTGGCCGGACCACAACTGGTGCGAATCGGCGACACGGAGCAGTCGCACCCTGACGCGGACGTTGTTCGCGGCATTGTGAATGCTGCCGTCGAGTACCGCATCGACGCCGAGCATGCGGCCGGCGGCGATCGGATCCTGTTCCAGCCCACCGTAGCGCCGCACCGAGCTGAGCGGACGGACGGTCATGCCGCGGATGCTGCTGAGCTTCGCGATGAGGGTCTCGGCCATCCCCAGCTCGAGCGCCTCGTCGCGTTCGGAGGGGACAAGGGGCCTGAACGGCAGTACCGCAAGCGAGTGAATCGTCGTTGGCGGAGAGGGCGTCGGCTTCTCGCGCCAGCGCAGGACGACGAACGCCGCGATCGAGACGACGACCCCGGCGGCGAGGATGCCGATGAAAGCGAGACGGCTGCGCGGCGTGCGCCGCAGCTCCACCACGGGGATTGACACTGTTGTGGTGGTGCGTTGCTCGATGATGATCTCGGCGCTCACGCGCTCAACGGGCGTGACCAGCTGATAGCCCCGTCCCGGCACCGTGACGATGTACCGACCGGCGCTCGACGCACCGCCCTCGAGAGCTTTTCGGAGCGTGGAGACCTGAAATGCCAGGTTTCCCTCGTCCACGATCGTGTCCGGCCACACGGCGCGGATGATCGTTTCCTTCGGCACGAGCTGGCCTCCGCTCGCTGCGAGCACGACCAGGATGTCGAACGCTTTTGGCGTTATCGCGACCGGCTCGCCATTGCGCCACAACGTCCGCCGCGCACAGTCGAGTACAAATGGACCAAAAGACCACGCCGGTTCCCCATGCGGATCGTTCATACGAAGAAGGTTTCACGCATTGTAGCTGCAACCTTGATCGAACGATTTCAGACGGAGGTACGAACGATGAAGAGGGTGAACAATCCCGCGCTGTTGGCATTCGCGATGATCTGTACCGCGCTGATTCTGCTCGCGATGCCGAGGTGAGACGCTGAGCTCGAGAGAGCGTCTGAATCGCAGTTCGCCGCTATCGGCGTTCATCCGGATCACTGGCCGGAAAGGAAACGACCAATACCAGAGAGACGAGAATTCCGAGTGTCACCATATCCGCCTCGCTTCTTGCGACAACGCGGTGTGCTGGCCTGGCGCGATGTGGTAGATCTCGACCAGCATTCTCGGCACCTCGGCGCGAATCCTCGCGCTCTGCTTTGGGACCCGTCTCGATCACCGGAACGCGCCGGGTGCCTCGCGGTACGGATGGTCATTCGGCGCTGTGGCATCACCCGGTGCGGGGGTGGCGGGCATCGAGTCGTCCAAGCGCGAGCAGGATGCCGAAGATGATGGCCTCCGGGCGCGGCGGGCAGCCGGGAATGTAGACGTCGACAGGGAGAACTCGGTCGACCCCGCCGGCGCTGGCGTATCCCTCCCCGACGATGCCCCCCGATGCGGCACAGGCTCCCACGGCAATCACCACGCGCGGCTCTGGGATGGCCTCGACCGTGCGGTGGACGGCCGTTTCGAGGTTGCGCGTGACGGGGCCTGTGACCACGACCCCATCCGCGTGACGTGGGGAAGCGACGAAGTCGATTCCGAGGCGACGGACGTCGTAGATCGGGTTCAGCAGGGCGCTGAGCTCCCAGTCGCAAGCGTTGCATGAGCCCGCGTCGAGGTGCCGCAGGTGCAGCGAGCGACCGAGCACCCGGTGGATCTCCGACGAGACGCGGGCCGCCTCGGCGTCCGGGTCGGCTGGAGTGCCATTTGCTGGACCGGCAGGGTTGTCAGCTGCGACCTCGATCCGCAGGTCGGCGCGACAGCGCGCGGCGAGCTCGAAGTCCCGTCCCATCGTGATCGCGCCGGCCCATGGATCCTCGGCACAGCGACCGCAGAAGACGCATCGTGCGAGGTCGAGCTCGACGCGGCGACCTTCAGTGTCGAGATGTTCCGAGAGCGCGCCGGCGGGGCAGACGGCCGGAGGTGGCAGGTGACTGCCGGGGCGAAGCACGGGCGCCCCACGAAAACGCTCCGGCGGCACGCTCGGCACCGCGGGGTAGCGGGTCGTGACCACCCCGGTGCGAAGCGCGTTGATGAGGATTCGTAGCATGTCAGCGATCCGTGCACGAGTAGCACAGCTCGAAGCTCTTGTTGACGAGCGGGAAGTCCGGGATGATCGCCGTCTCGGCGGCCAGCGCCACGGCAGGCCAGTTGTGATAGCTCGGCGACCGGAGGTGGTATCGCTCCACGCGTCCACTCGCATCGGTGCGAAGCCAGTGAACCGCCTCGCCCCGCGGTGACTCGATCGCAGAGATCCCAATCCGTCCGCCCGGCACCGGTTCTGGCAGGGCCACTTGCAACGTCCCCGGCTCGAGCCGCCGGATCAATTCGCCGACGAGCCGGATCGACTCCCGAGCTTCCTGGGCGCGAACCGTCACGCGGGCCATCGCGTCGCCGTCCGAGACGGTCACGACGCGTAGATCGGGCGGATGGGGACCGGCAAACGCGCCGTGGGGATGGTCGCGCCGCGCGTCGCGATTCACGCCGCTGGCCCGGGCCGCCACTCCGGCCACCGCGAGGTCCAGTGCGGCCTGATGCTGGAGGATCCCGGTGTCGTCGAGCCGATCGACGACCGACGGGTTGGCTTCGATGCGTCCCATCAAGCCGTCGAGCCCGGCGCGTGTTTCCCGCAGCGCGGCGGCGAGTGCGCCGAGGAGGTCGTCCGAAAGATCGAGGCGCACGCCGCCCGGGACCACGAGGCCGCGAAGGAAGCGATTGCCGGCGAGCCGCTCATTCATCTGCTGAAGGCGCTCTTTCAGGCGTTGGCCAGTGGCGACGCCGTAGTGGAACGCCGCGCCCGCGCAGATGTTGCCGATGTCGCCGACGTGGTTGTAAAGCCGCTCCAGCTCGAGCGCGATGGTCCGGATCACCCGCGCCCGCGCCGGGACATCGACGCCGGCGATCTGCTCGAGGGCCTCGCAGTAGCCCAAGCCGTGCGCAACCGAACAGACGCCGCAGATACGTTCCGCAACGTAGAACGCGTCGAGCGGGGAGAGCCCCTCCATGCGCTTTTCCAGCCCGCGATGCGTGTAGAACAAACGGGCTTCGAGGCGCAGCACGGTCTCACCAACCGAACTGAAACGGAAGTGACCTGGCTCGATGATGCCGGCGTGGATCGGGCCGACCGGGATCTCGAAGACGCCCTCACCTTCGGCGACCAGGTGCGGGAACTCGCCGGCCGGCTCGACCGGGACGCGCCGCGACCCGTCGAACGCCTTGCGGAGCGGGAAGACGCCCCGCGGCCATCCGTCGTGAAGCACGAGCGGGCGTGGATCAGGATGCCCGATCGGGATGATCCCGAACAGGTCCCGCATTTCGCGCTCGTGCCAGTTTGCGGCCGGGACCGCGGTTGTCAGGGATGGAACCTCCGGGCGCGCTGTATCTATAGATATGAGAAGCGTCACGAACCGGTCCGCTGCACCGGCGGCGGCGGGCTCAAAGATGTAGCGGACTTTCAGATCGCGGTCCGGCGTCCCGGTCTCGTCGGTTGCCACGATCGTGGCCAGAGTCATCGAGTGCAGTCTGATGAGCACGGCGGCTGCCGCCGCGATATCTTCCGCGCGGCCGAGACGAACCGTGAGGTCCGATGGGCGCGGGCCGGCGGCCGCGTCGACGGAGCCGGCCACGCACGCCCGTAGCTCGTCCATGAGGGGAGTGTCAGCCAACGACGACCTCCGTGGCACCCCTCAGGAGCCTGTCGAAGCTCGCGGGAATGGTGAGGCCGAGCAGGATCATGATCGCCGCGAGCAACATCATCCCCAGAAGTGGCGACCAGGCCTCGGGCTCCCGGCTGGCCGTCGCCGTCGGCTCGCCGAAAGCCATCGCGCCGACATGGTGGAGGATGCCGGCAAAGATGATCACGACCATCGCGAGAAAGATCGCGATCGCGATCCAGTGACCATGGCCGATCCCGGCGCGCAGCACCATGAGCTCGCTCACGAAGATCGAGAACGGCGGCACGCCGGCGAGTGACAATGCCGCGAGCATGAGAAGCGTCGCGCCGACCGGGGCCACGGCGAGCAGGCCCCGGATGACTCGCATGTCGCGCGAGCCATACCGGGCGATGGCTTTGCCGGCGGCGAAGAACGCGAGGGCCTTGGTGACGCCGTGATTCACCACGTGCAAGAGCGCGCCGTAGGTGCCGATGGGACCGCCGAAGCCGAGACCGAGCGCCACGATCCCGACATGCTCGACGCTGTGATAGCCGAGAAGGCGCTTCACGTCGTGCTGAGCCAGGATGAATGGCGTCGCCACGACGACCGAGACGAGCCCGAAAACGAGCAGCACCTGCGCCGGGAACGCCGGGCCGCATGCGGCGGCGGCGATGGTCTGGAACCGGATGATCCCGAGGAGCGCGCATTTGATGAGGACGCCCGATAGCAACGCCGAGACCGGCGTGGGCGCCTGGCTGTGGGCGTCCGGCAACCAGAGGTGCATGGGCGCGAGACCGGCCTTGGTGCCGTAGCCGACCATCACGAAGATGAATCCGATCCGAACGATACTCGGGTCGAGCCTGGGAGCGACCTGCATGATTGCCGACCAGCTCATCGCACCCGCGCCTACGGTCGCGGCGGCGGCATACACGAGCACTGTGCCGAAGAGGCCGAACGAGATGCCGATGGTGGTCACGATGATGTATTTCCATGCCGCCTCCAGGCCGTGCTGATGGCCGTGGAAGCCGACGAGGACGGCCGAGGTGATCGTCGTCCCTTCCATCGCGATCCAGAGGACTCCGAGGTTATCGGCGAGGACCGTCACGACCATCGTCGCGACGAAGGCGTGCACGAGCGCGAAGTAGAACCGCAGGGACTCGGCCTTCATGTTGCCGACCGCCACCGCCTGCTCGAGCCACCCCACCGTGTAGATGGAGACGGCCAGGGTGAGGACGACGAGCAGGAGGAGGAACACGAGTCCGAGGTCGTCGGCACGAAACACGCCGAGCGCCCGCGGGCCGCCCGCCATCACCTCGCGGGCCAGCACGACCGTGAGTGCGAAAAGAACCGACGAGCCGGCGATGTCGATCGTCGAGAGAATACGGCGGTCGCGCGCCGCGAGCATGAGCAGCGCCGTGACGGTCGGGACGAGCGGAAGGACCCAGAGTAGCGTCTCAGCCATCGCTCATCCCCTCAACCGGTCCAGGTCCGCGATGTCAGCGTCGACCGTCGAGCGGACGCGGAGCACCATGATCGCCATGACCAGCACGGCGAGGATCACGTCGAGAATGACGCCGATCTCGATGATCAGCGGCATACCCTGCGTGACCGCCATTGCCGTGAAGAAGATCCCGTTCTCAGAGGCGAAGAGACCCACCATCTGGGTCAGGGCCTTCTTCTGGACTGCCATGACCAGCACGCCGAGCAGGGTGAGGGCGATGCCGACCGGGAGCGCATTGCCGGTGATGGCCTGGCGGACGGGGCCGAGCGACGCGCTGAGGTGAAACGACATCACGACGATCGCCACCGCGAGGGCGAGCGTCGCGGCGATGGGAATCACTGGCTCGACTTCGCGACGCACGTTCATGCGCTGGACAACCCAGTGCAGCACCCACGGCAGCAGGGTGGCTTTGACGACGAGCGTGATGCCTGCGATCACCCACAAGTCGCGGTTCCCGGTGGCCGTGGCGAGGACAGCGCCTGCGATGGCGATGAACAGCGATTGGGCAGCCACGGCGTAGATGGCGCGGTAGACCTGGCTCGCCGCGAGGATGAGAATCGTCGTGAAGAGCAGCAGCGCGCCAAGGTCGTCGATGATGGTGTGTACGGTCTCGGCGCTCACAGGATCCTCAGAGCGAGCGCCGTCAAGGCGCACACGAAGCCGACGCCGAGGTACTGCGGCACCCGGAAGAGCCGGAGCTTGGCGTAGGACGACTCGACGAGCGCGAGGTAGATGGAGAGCACGAGGACCTTCGCCGCGAACGCGCCAGCACCCAGAAGGAAGCCGATGGCGCCCGCGACGCGGAATGGT
>Ga0210377_10001421_pt1 | contig 21982 bp, 17 predicted proteins | sample PLM4_65_b1redo_FD_155480 | JGI IMG/M metagenome (GOLD analysis project Ga0210377, IMG submission 155480) | Groundwater sediment microbial communities from an aquifer in East River, Colorado, USA - PLM4_65_b1 redo | ecosystem: Environmental > Terrestrial > Soil > Riparian zone | place: USA: East...
TCATCCAAATGCTCAGCCAGGTTTGTGCCAGTGAAGTTGCTTACGGTACAGATCAAATATTCAACGTATTGCTGTTTGGTTATCACATTTCCATACTACCATTTTCAACCATCAAGCGAAAGTCCTATATATGTCAAAACCGACAACTTACCTACCTTGTATTAGGTAAGTTTGTTAGGTAAAATGACTCGGTATTTCCAAAATCTTCGAAAGTTGATCTGTTTGAAAAGGAGACATTGTGAAAAAGAATGATAAAGCAGGAACGGCTACTGTTCCCATGGATAGCGAAGTTACCAAACGGGTGGAAGCACTTTTGAAACAAATGAGCCTCGCGGAGAAGGTTGGTCAGCTTGCCCAGATTGGCGGTGCAGATTGGAACCAGGGTCCAAAACCTGAGGATGTTATCCGCAAGGGTGGAGCTGGTTCCGTGCTTTGGCTCAACAATACAAAGAAGTTCAACGCGCTGCAAAAGATCGCTGTGGAAGAGAGTCCATCTGGTATTCCTCTACTATTCGCACTGGATGTAATTCACGGTTACCAGACGGTCTTCCCTGTGCCGCTGGCGATGGCATCTTCGTGGGATCCATCCGTGGCAGAACGATCACAAGCCGTGGCTGCGAAAGAATCGCGTGCCGCGGGTCTGCACTGGACCTTTGGACCGATGCTGGATATTGCGCGGGATGCACGTTGGGGACGTATCGTTGAAGGCGCTGGTGAAGATCCTTATCTTGGATCAGCGATGGCAGCCGCACAGGTGCGCGGATTCCAAGGAGATGATCTCTCAGATCCCGAACGCGTGCTGGCTTGTGCCAAGCACTTTGCTGGGTATGGTGCGGCAGATGGCGGGCGCGATTATGACCCGGTCTACTTGTCTGAGGCGCAACTACGCAATGTGTACTTCCCGCCGTTTCAGGCTGCGGTGAAAGCTGGGGTGGCAACGTTCATGAGCGCTTATATGGATTTGAATAATGTCCCAGCCACTGGCAACCGCTGGTTGTTAAAGGATGTATTGCGCGGGGAATGGGGCTTTGATGGTTTTGTGGTCAGTGATGCATTTGCTGTATTGAACTTGGCTATCCAGGGTTATGCTCGTGACAAAAGTGACGCTGCCTTAAGGTCATTGAATGCTGGGCTGAATATGGATATGGCTTCCAGTTCCTACCTCGACAGCCTGGAAGCATTGGTGAATGATGGCTCCATTTCGATGGAACAGATTGATGAAATGGTGCGCCCAATCCTGGCGATCAAGATTCGCATGGGATTATTTGAACGCCCCTATGTTGACGAAGCGTTATTGGAACAAATAGTTGCATTACCAGAACATCGGCAGGCTTCACGTTTGGCGGCGCAGCGCTCGATGGTATTACTGCGGAACGAAGGCGGTCTTCTGCCACTTTCAAAGACTCTGAAAAATGTGGCTGTGATCGGTCCACTGGCTGGATCGATGGAGGCAACCGAAGGTTCATGGATGGTCTTTGGTCACATACCAGATGCGGCAACGGTCTTGCAGGGTGTTCGCAATAAATTACCTGATGCAAATATTACTTATGCACCGGGACCAGATATTCGCCGGGATATCCCTCATCCCTTTGGTGAGTTTGATGCCGTTGCGAAGAAACCTGCCCAATCATTAGAAGATGCGGATGCTGCCTTCCAAGCTGCTGTGGAAGCGGCGCGAAATGCGGATGTAGTGATTGCGGTCATGGGCGAGAGCCAGGACATGGCTGGGGAATTCGCGTCGCGCGGCTCCCTTGATCTGCCCGGCCGTCAAAATGAGTTACTCCAAGCTGTGAGCGCTTTAGGCAAGCCAGTGATCCTGGTATTGTTGAATGGACGTCCGCTGAGCATCAACTGGGCTGCGGAACACGTACCAGCCATTCTTGAGGCATGGGAGCCGGGCTCGGAAGGCGGCAATGCTGTAGCCGACATCCTTTTTGGCGATGTAAATCCGGGTGGCAAACTGCCGGTTTGTTTTCCGCGTAATGGGAATCATGCGCCGTTGTATTATGCGCGTGTCTTGACCCATTTGCCTGAAGACAGACCCAATTATCGCTCCCGTTATTGGGATGGACCAACCACACCGTTGTATCCTTTCGGCTTTGGGCTGAGTTACACCACGTTTGAGATCAGCAATCTTAAGCTGTCGGCATCTCAAATAAAGATTGGTGAATCGGTGACTGTAACTGCTGACGTGACCAACACTGGCAAAGTTGTTGGAGACGAAGTGGTTCAACTGTACATTCACCAGAAATGGGGCAGCGACTCACGCCCGATGCGTGAACTGAAAGGCTTCGAACGTATTACCCTCCAAGCTGGTGAGACAAAGACCATCACCTTCCAACTTGGTCCAGATGAGCTTGGTTACTGGAGCACAACTGCTGCCGGGTGGATTCAAGACGCAGCACCTTTCGATATTTGGGTTGGTGCTGACTCGTTGGCAACGCTTCACATGGATCTGGAAGTGGTTAGTTGAACAAGCAAAACATAACTGTCTGAATAAAAAACTTCCGAAGTCTTTGAGACTTCGGAAGTTTGCTTTTACACCAACATCCTTACCGGATTTTCCAAGAACTCCGCCACATCGTCCCGACACTTGCACCTGGCACAAGTGTCGGGTGTGCTTTTTCGGGAGCGCTTGCATAAATTGGGCGGCTTACCCTGAAGGGTACGATGTCGGCTCCATCGCTGACGCGGTGGTCAACGGAGATGGTGGCTTTCACGCGAGCAGCCAAATGTTGACAATGATGGTCTACAAAGCATATAATCTAAAAATCGAGCCAGTAGAGACAGAAGAGTGGTACAAGGATTTGGAGGATATGTCACATGGCAGATTACGAGCAGGCTGTTTTTATTTCCTATGCTTGGGGTGGCGAACGGGAAGATATTGTCAATGAAATTGATGAAACCCTCCAACAGCGAGGTATTCGAATCGTGCGTGATAAACGTGCGCTGGGTTATCGCGGCTCCATCCGGGAATTCATGGAACGGATCGGGCGGGGGAGTTGTATCATCGTGGTCATCAGTGACAAATACCTGCGTTCGCCCAACTGTATGTTCGAGCTGGTGGAAATTGCAGACAACAAACAGTTCCACGATCGAATTTTCCCTGTCGTTCTGAGCGATGCCAATATCTACGACCCACTCAAGCGGATCGAGTATATAAAGTTCTGGGAGGGGAAACGCAAGGAACTTGCCAAAGCCATGAAAACGCTCGACCCGGCGAACCTGCACGGCATTCGCGAAGAAATGGATGACTATGACCGTATCCGTGACAAGATCTCTGGACTCACCAGTATTCTGAAAGACATGAACACGCTCACGCCGGATATGCACCGGGATTCCGAGTTCAGTAATTTGTATGATGCCATCATAGAGCGATTGCAAGAAAGCACAGAAGATTCGGCTGCGGGTTCAGATCGTGTTGCCGCACAGAAAGCCGAAGAAGCCAGAGCGGAGGCTGAACGCAAAGCAAAAGAGGAAGCTGACCGCATCGCCAGAGCAGAAGCCAACCGTCTTGCCGCTCGCAAAGCGGAAGAAGAACGACTTGCAAGTGTAAAGGCGGAGGAAGAGCGAAAAGCAAAGGAAGAAGCCGACCAGCTCGCCGCGCAAAAAGCCGAGGAAGAACGAGTTGCCCTAGCCAAAGCCGAAGCAGACCGCATCGCTGCGCAGAAAGCTGAAGCGGAACGTTTAGCTGCTCAAAGAGTGGAAGAGCAACGACTCGCTCAAGCTAAAGCCGAAGCAGACCGTCTCGCGGGAAAGAAAGCTGTTGACGAGCGCTTAGCTCAACAGAAGGCTGAAGAAGAACGATTGGCAAAAGCCAAGGCGGATCGCGAGGCGCAAGCCGAAGCAGACCGCAAAGCAAAAGAGGAAGCCGATCGATTAGCCGCGCAAAAAGCCGAAGCCGAACGCTTGGCTCAACAAAAGGCAGAAGAAGAACGCAAGGCGCAAGAAAAGGTTATTCCTGTTGCGGCAAAGGTTGCGCCAGTATCTGTCGCGCCTGCACAAAAGAAACCAGCTTCGAAAGGTTTGATGTATGGCATCGGGGCAGTTATACTACTTGCCGTTGTTGGGATAGGATTCAGTGTGCTTAACAGTTGGAACAAGAATTCATCTGTATCAACTCCAACGAATCAGGCGGCTGTTGTTGCACCTGCCACCGAAGCTCTTATAGAACCTACTTTGACGGATCAGCCCACATTATCACCATCGGTTTCTCGGCCAACCATTGACGGACTTGCAAATGAGACTGAATGGGTTGAAGCAACTGTATATGATCATCCCCATGGGAAATCATATTTTCAAAATGATGATGATTATTTATACATCCTCATTGATCTGATAAGAGATACAGTAGTCGACGATGCGGACTACAACATTTCGTTTTATTTCGATGGAAACGAAAACAAAGTTGTTGACGATACTAAAAAAGACCTTATGTATGGACTTTCACAAGAGGGGGTATTAAGTTTTGTCTATTTATTAGATATAGGTTGTTCCTTCACACCGGGAGAAGAGCGATCAAACTCGGAGGCAGGAGAGAGCTTTGGTCCCTCATTTAACTCAACAATTCCGCATCATATTTGGGAATTTGCCTTCGCTCTTGATGAAATACAGGCTACCCCTGGTCAAAGAGTTCGCTTTGGAATTGAAATCGTTTCAGGCTCCCCATATTTTCGCGATATTTTGCCGGAGTCCTTCTCATACGACTCATGCGATTTCAGTAAATTAGTAGAAATTGATTTAGGCACTACTGACACAACTCCTCCGACGTCTGCTACTACACTTGTAATTGGCAGTACAATGACCTCTGAAAAAGATGGCATGACCCTGCTCTACATCCCCGCCGGGGAATTTACGATGGGCAGTAATGATGGCAAATCGGATGAACAACCAGTTCATAAAGTCTATCTTGATGCCTTTTGGATTGACAAAACCGAAGTGACCAACAAAATGTATGCGTTATGTGTGGTGGCAGGTTTTTGCCAGGAACCTACAAATAAATTATCTGCGACTCATGCCAGTTATTACGGTAACAGCGACTTCGATAATTACCCTGTGATCAATGTGGATTGGAACATGGCAATGGCTTATTGTGAATGGGCGGGTCGTAGACTGCCCACCGAAGCCGAATGGGAAAAAGCCGCACGCGGCGAAAATACTTTCACGTATCCCTGGGGCAATAGCGTGACGAATAACAACCTATTGAATTACAATAGCGCAGTTCGCGATACAACTGAGGTTGGTAAGTATTCAGATGGCGCCAGTCCATACGGCGCGCTGGATATGGCAGGCAATGTCGATGAATGGGTGAATGATTGGTATGATGTTTATCCTGGTGGCGACCCAAGCGCCAACAGTGATTTCGGGCAAACATACCGAGTGTTGCGTGGCGGCTCGTTCAGCAGCAGCGTCCGCTCTGCCTTCCGCGGCAGGCTCGTCCCTTCGGATACCTACTACACCTGGGGTTTTCGTTGTTCCCGCTCACCCTAGTGCTGAAATTCTGAACTCTGGTTTTCTGTTATTCTGAAGCGGGGTCGTTAGGTAGTCGCGAATTGAAAACTCCGAGTTTTTCAAAAACTCGGAGTTTTGCTTTTACACCAACATCCTCACCGGATTTTCAAGGAACCCAGCCAGCGTTTGCATGAACTGGGCGGCTTCGGCGCCATCGCTGACGCGGTGGTCAACGGAGATGGTGGCTTTCATGCGCCAGCCAACTTTCACGGCACTATTCTCTACAACAGGCACTTCTCGTGCGGAAGAAATCGCGAGAATCGCGGCTTCGGGCGGATTGATAATGGCGATGAAGTCTTCGACATCGTACATGCCCAGATTGGATGTGGAGAAGGTCGAGCCATCTACATCTTCAGGCTTGACCTTGCCGTCGCGAGCGCGTCCAGCCATCGCTTTGACTTCGCCAGAGATCTGGCGTAAGCCTTTTTGATCGGTGTCTTTGACAACAACGGTCATCAAGCCGCCGGGGACAGTGACTGCTACGCCGACATTGACATGTCCGAATTGGATAACTTCAGTGCCTTTAATGGTCGCGTTCAAGTTGGGGAATTGACGTAACGACAATGCCACCGCTTTGAGAATGAAATCATTGACCGAAACTTTTTCGTTATCGGGCAAATAGGCATTGATCTGTTTGCGCATGTCCATCAACGCATCCATTTTGTATTCGTGCGTCACATAGAAGTGGGGGATGGTTGTTTTGGATTCGATCAAGCGTCTGCCAATTGCTTGGCGGAGTTTTGTGGTGGCGACAACTTTATCATCGAGAGAAACAATGACGGGTTGGATTGAAGTTGGCGCTGATGGGCGGCTGACCGCTGACGGCTGTCCGCTTGCAATTGCAGACTCCACATCTTTACGAACAACGCGTCCGCCTGGACCTGTGCCTTGAAGCGAAGCGAGATTGACATTTTTGTCTTTCGCGATCTTCTTGGCAAGAGGTGATGCTTTTACAGGACCTGCTGACGGCTGACCCTTCGACTCGCTCAGGGCAGCGCCGCTGACAACTGTTTCAGCGGGAGCAGATGTTTGGGTCGTAGGAGCAGGTGTCGGTTGAGTCTGAGGCGCGGGCGCAGCGTCCGACTTTGGACTTTCGACTTTCGACAGCGCAGTCGTAGCCGCAGGCGCATCCACTTTTTCACCAGCCGCACCAATCACAGCGATCGGCGCGTTGACAGGAACCATCGTGCCTTGTTCCACAATCAGTTGCAATACAACACCGCTCGCGTGCGATTCAACTTCGACAGTGGCTTTGTCAGTTTCGATCTCAGCGAGGATATCGCCTTTGTTGATATTTTCGCCAACTTGCTTGACCCAGCGGACGAGGAGACCTTCCGCCATGTCGAAGCCGAGTTTGGGCATGTTGATGGTTTCAGCCATTATTTTAAAACCTCCTTCACTGCGCTGACGATGTCTGCCACTTGTGGGAGGGCAGCTTGTTCGAGGGTGCGGTTGTAGGGCAGCGGCACTTCTTTTTGCGCGACGCGGATGATGGGTGCGTCCACGTAATCAAAGGCTTCTTCGTAAATGCGGCTGACGATCTCGGAGCCAACGCCGTAGGATTTCCAACCTTCTTCCACGACAACAGCGCGATTGGTTTTCTTGAACGACTCGATGACGGGTTCCATATCGAGCGGGCGCAAGGTGCGCAGGTCAACAACTTCCACGTTGATGCCCTGGCTGGCGAGTTCATCGGCAGCTTTCATGGAAAGCTCAAGACCTTTGCAGTAGGTGACGATGGTCACGTCAGTGCCGGCGCGTTGCACTTTGGATTTACCGATCGGGATGGTGTATTCACCTTCGGGGACTTCACCGCGGACTTGATACATCGTGGCGTGCTCGATGAACAAAACCGGATCATCCGACCGAATAGCTGATTTGAGCAATCCTTTGGCGTCTTCCGGCGTTCCAGGGCTGACCACCTTCAAGCCGGGGAAGTGTGCGAAGATGGCATCAGGAGTCTGTGAGTGCGTGGCGCCAAGCTGACGTCCACCGCCGCCGACAGCCCGGATCACCATTGGAACTTTGAACTGTCCGCCGAACATATAGTGCAGCTTGGGCGCCTGATTGATAATGTAGTCCATCGCGGAGAAACCAAAGTTGATGGTCATGAGTTCCGCAACGGGGCGTTGACCGACCATCGCTGCGCCGATAGCACCGCCGATGATGGCGTTTTCTGCGATGGGTGTATCTTTGATGCGGTCAGGACCATACTTATCGTAGAAGCCTTTGGTGACAGCATACGTGCCGCCCCAAACGCCGACTTCTTCCCCCATGATAAAGACTGCGGGGTCGCGGTCCATTTCTTCCATAAGAGCTTGCGAGATCGCCTCGCGCATTGTAATTTTTGCCATGTGTTCCTCGTTATACGATATTCGTTATTCGATACTCGTGAATCGGAGTTGGTTTCCGAATTCCGAATGATCGAATATCGGGTTTCGTTAGTTATCTACAAAAATATCCGTGAACAGTTCTTCCAGCGCGGGTTCGGGCGAGTTCTCGGCGAATTCAACCGCCTTGATCACTTCCTCTTCCACGCGAGCTTCGATCTCATCCAACGCCTTGCGGGTGGCGATCTTCTTATCCAACAGGTATTTGTTGAAGATACCGATGGGGTCGTTCTCCTGCCACTTCTTCACTTCTTCCGCTTTGCGATAGCGTTCCGGGTCGCCCATCGAGTGACCGCGGAAACGGTAGGTATCAATTTCAAGGAAGAACGGCTGACCTTCCTTGCGGATGAACTCCAGCGCTTCTTTTGAAGCTTCGTAGACTTTCATCACATCCATGCCGTCTACTTCGTTATTCTTCATGCCGTAGCCTTCCGCTTTTTGGCGGATATCATCAACAGCCGAAGCTCGTTCGACGCTAGTCCCCATGCCGTATTGGTTGTTTTCACAAACCCACAACACGCGCAGTCCCCAGGTTTTGGCTAAATTCAAGGCTTCATGGAAATAACCGATGTTGGTTGCGCCATCACCGAACATACAGATGGTGATGTTATCGTTCTTGGCATACTGGTCGCCAAGCGCGAGTCCCGCTGCGATGGGGAGGTGTCCGCCGACGATGGCGTGTCCGCCCCACATGTTCTTGGACGTATCCGCCATGTGCATGGAACCGCCCTTGCCTTTCGACATGCCGGTCGCCTTGCCGAGCAATTCCGCCATCACCGCATCGGCAGAGATGCCGCAGTTAATGGCGACGCCATGATCGCGATACGCAGTGATCACACGGTCGCGCTCTTCACGCGCTGCGATCAACCCTGTGCTTACGGCTTCCTGCCCGATATACAGGTGCATGAAACCGCCGATCTTTCCGGCTTGATACAACTCAGCGCCGCGCTCTTCCACGCGGCGGATCAAAACCATCTGGTGATACAAATCGAGCTGTTGTTCTTTCTTCATTGTTACTCCAAAGTAAAATAATAGCGGGGTACAGGCAAAATAACACCGGGGAAGCCCCGGCGATGTGCTTTCCTCTTTACAAGTTCGAGATTATATCAGAGATTTTACGTCCGATTTTCTGGTAGTGCGAGATTAATCTCGCACTACATTGCTGGTGTAAAATAAGATGATGGACTGGCTTACTGGTGGAAAAACTGGCGAAGCAAAACGCCTTATCACTCAACTTACGGATTCAACCAAACGTGACGTCGCTGCGCGTGATTTGATCGGACTCGACACAGATGCCGTGCCTGCGTTACTGGAAGCGCTTCAAACCCGTGACTTGAACCTGCTCGCCATTTATCAGCAGATTCTTGCTCGAATCCCATCCGCCTCTCCCACACTGGTAAAGACTCTTGCCACCGCTCATCCCATTATGCGCGCACGCGTTGCCGATATATTTGCCATCAGCAAAGATAAAACCGCCGTGCCCGCGCTGTTAGACGCTTTACAAGGTGAATACTTTACCGTCCGTGCGCGTGCCGCATTGGCGTTGGGAAAAATTGGTGATACAAAAGCGATCCAACCCATACTCAAAACCTTGAAAGACCCCGAAGATGAAGTCCGTATTGCGACGTGTCTTGCTTTAGGGTTGTTCAAAGACCCCTCTACATTTGATGACATTACAAACATCTTGCTCGACGATGCTAAGATCGAAGTCCGGCAAGCTGCCGCGAAAGCATTGGGGCATACGCAGCATCCCGCTGCGTTGCCTTATCTGATGGAAGCCCTACGCGACCCGTTCTGGTGGTATGAACGTGAAATGCAGGCCGGCGATCTGTTCAATGCGATCGAAAAAATGGGCGCAGTGGCTGTCGACCCGTTGATCGCAGCCTTGAAAGATCCCGAAGGGACCGTTCGCAAGTATGCGGCGTTGCTGCTTGGTCGTCTTGGAGATGCGCGCGCGGTCGAACCGTTAGGCATGGCGTTATATGACCTGCATCACGAAGTGGGGAAGACGTCAGCGGAGGCACTGGTCAATTTTGGCGTGACCAGCTTCGAGATTTTGGTCGAAGCGTTGGATCATCCTGAAATGTGGATCCGCATCCATTCGGTGGATGTCCTTCCAAAGATCACCGAGCCGCGCGTCGCGTTGGTTTTGCTCGAGATGTTGAAAGACCCTGAACGGGAAGTGAAACAACACGTCATCGCAGCGATGGGTGAATTGAAAGATATACGCACGTTGCCTGCCTTGCAGGAGATCATGGCGAACCGCGCCGATCGGGAGCTGCATGGGCTTGCAAAACAGGCAATCGAACTGATCAGCACATGAAGGTGAACTTCTCCATGCGGCAGGAACGTGTTTGTGAAAAGTAAACCGATCGAACACATTCTCCCAAGTCAGGCAACTGATAGAATTCAAGACATCGACATTTTACGGGGCTTGGCGTTGTTTGGTGTGATGCTTGTCAATATATTCTATTTCAATATCCCCGATGCTTATTTCAGTACATATTACGATCAGTTCACTGACCCTGTGAATGCAATTATATTTCACGGGCTGAACTGGTTTTTTAGCGGAAAGTTTTACCCCATCTTTTCCTTCTTGTTTGGTTTGGGGTTTGCTATTCAATTCATGCGATCTCAGCAGAAGGGGATAAATCCATATATGTTTTTAGGGCGGCGGCTGACGATCTTGTTGATTTTTGGTATGGCGCATATCGTCCTTGTGTGGGAAGAAGATATTCTCTTTATTTATGCAGTCTTTGGTTTTATACTGCTGGCGTTGACGGGCCGCTCATCAAAATTCATTTTTGGTACGGCCATCTTTTTATATCTCGTGCCGATTGCTTTTAAAGTCGCAGGTCATTTTGCCCATATTGGTGACGCCGCTCAGGAATCATCAAGTTCGCTCGATGCGCTGGTTCGTTTTTATACCACTGCCTCTTATGGGCAGATCCTTCAACGACGTATCGCCTTCTATATCCAAAAATTTAGCCAATTGAAGATATTGATCTCGCAACTGGATCGGCTGGCTTTCTTTTTGTTTGGCCTTTATGTTGGCAGAAAGAATTACCTCGCCACCTTTGCGAAGGATGCTGGTTTCTGGTTCAAGGTTATGTTGACTTCCTTCTTCATATTTGGGTCAGGTTTTTTGGTCGATAAGATCTGGCTAAAAGATTTGGAAACACTGAAAGACCCCACCTTTCTACTTGCTTTGGATGAAATCGTTGGTGACATATCGAATCTTTTCCAGATATTTGTTTATATCATTGGCTTTTTGTTGATTCTCACAATTCCTAAATGGCGGCGTTTTTTTGGACCACTGGCAGGCATTGGCAGAATGGCATTGACGGTGTATTTGGCACATACATCTTTTTTTGCATTTCTGTTTTATTCGTTCGGCTTTCGATTGTATGGTTCACTTGCCCCGAACCAGCTTTTTTTAATCACGATCGGTTTCTTTTCTATATGCGTTCTGCTAAGTCTGTTCTGGCTCAATCTCTTCCATTACGGTCCTGTGGAATGGGTGTGGAGGTCTTTTACATATGGGGAAGCGCTGCCGTTCAGAAAACAAACAAAATGAAAGACACGCTTGTTTTGGTCTTTGGCGCAACGGAGACCAAGAGGACGGGTTTTAACAGCAATACCCTTTAATGGTTGAGAGGATAGGTTATGATGCGTATTCATCTTTTATTGGTTGTTCAATCTGTCCTTGCGGTTTTGGTATCGATTAACCGTCTCGGCACATGGACCTTAGGTTATGTACTGCCCAATGAATTTCTACGCTGGGTGGATTTCAACAACATGCTCGTCATTCCACTGATCAGTTTGGTGGCGACCTATCTCCTCAAGAAGACCATTGAATATAATTCACCTGCTCGTGAAGACAGGGCGCATATTGTTTGGAATTTGGTGTTCATCATTGGTTTGTACTTCACCGCTGTGAGTTACGGTGACCATGAAGTAACAAATTATCTGCATGCCCGCTTTTGCCTGAACGACACAACCAGTGACTTATGCCGTATTGTCATCTTCAATGACGATGAATTCAGCCATTGGTTGTTCTTTACGGGATTTATCATGGTTAGCGCAGCGATCCTTTTTATTCAGCAAATATTTCCCCATAGAGAACAGCTCAATGGTTCAGATGTTGGCTTGCTCTTGTTGAATTCTCTGTTTCTAGGCGTGGGTGTGATGGCGAATTTGGGTTTTGAAGAAATTGGCTTGGATTTGTATGTGGTTGCACTACTTGCCATGATTTCTGTTTTTCTACTTTGGAAACGTGGCAAGCAGCCGATGTTCATCTATTACACTGCAGCATATTGGATTGGGCTGGCGGGGAGTTTGATCGCGCAAGTGATGCGGTAAAGCGAGATTAATCTCGCTTTACGATTGCAAAATTACTTTGATCGCCTTTGGCTTTCCTTTATGACCATTTGCCAGGGCAATGGCTTCTTTGTAATCCTCATAGGGGAAACGATGGGTAATGAAGCCATCAGTTTTGTATAATCCGTTTTTCATAAACTTAACCACCCAATCATACGTATGTTTGTGCTCGCCACGATGATGCTCGTGGCTGTGAGCAACGACACCGACTAGTTCGATCTGGTGATACCAAATATTAACCAGGTCCACTTTGGTCATGGGTTGCATGTGTGCGCCGACCATGACAACTTTGCCATTGGCTTTGACCCAACGCATGCAATCATTAAGCGTGTTTGAATCGCCTACGCAATCGTAGATAATATCGAAGCCGCCTACGACAATGCCTTTGTTCAATGGTGCAGAGAAAAATTTTCCGCCTGAGGCTTTGGCGATTGCCTGATACTCACTACTTTGCAAAATATGTTTTGCGCCGAGGCGCTCTGCCATGTGTGATTGGAAATGATAGCGTGAGATCATAGTCACTTCGCAATCGGGTTGCGCGGCTTTGACTGCCATGAGCACAGCCAAGCCGATCATCCCTGCGCCGATGATTAAAACTTTTGCGCCTGGTTTGGGCGGATGTCGCAGTGCGGAATGGGTTCCAATGCCAAGCGGTTCAACTAATACGGCTTGATCCAACGTCAATTCTGGCGGGCAGAGATATACACCAGTTTCATGTGTGACGTAATTATCCCCGAATCCGCCGCCGACTCCGAGATAGGGATGATCAGATTTGTTCAAGCAGAAATTCGTTTCGCCCTGTGCACACATCTCGCATAGATTTTCCAATTCGAGATTCAGACAATTCGCACCGTAGAAGTGCTTATCCATGATGACGCGGTCACCGACTTTGAAACGCCTCACACCTGACCCGATTTCTGTCACAACACCCACAGCCTCGTGCCCCAGATGGAATCTTTGCACGCCCGGCAATGCGGTGGGCGCGACCGATGGATTCGCTGTCATGTAGAGCAGGGATAGATCGGTGGCGCAGATCCCACAGGCGAGGTTCTTGATGCGCATCCAGTTGGGGCTGGGTAAAGGCAGATCGGGCAATGGTCCAGCTTTGGCTGAGGAAAGAGGCGTCCAGACGAAGTCCTTCCAGTGCGGTGTGATGGCTTTTGTCAAAAGGACGCGTGGGATGTGCTTATCCACATAGATGGAACGCATGCGTATCATCTCCAATGTTTGGGTGTTATGATTGTATATCGATTTTACATGAAGAGGAGTTTCCATGAGCTATCTAATTTTAGTGCTGCGCATTATTCATGTCCTGGGCGGAATCTTTTGGGTGGGTGCGGCGTTGCTGATGAATTTCTTTGTAGGTCCCACTTTGCGCGCGACCGGTGATGCAGGCCGGCAGTTTGCCGGTCATTTTATGGCGCGGACGCGGTTCGTGATGGCGATGAATATCAGTGTGATCGGCACAGTGCTGGCAGGCTTCTGGTTGTATGGCATTGACTCGAACTGGTTTCAATCCGCGTGGATGTCATCTGGCGCGGGTACGGGCTTCACGATTGGTGCAGTGTTCGCACTCGTTGGTCTGGTGACTGGTTTTATGAATGGCGGTAATAATCGTAAATTGGCGCAACTCGGTGCACAGATACAGGGCAAACCCACTGCTGAGCAGGCGGCGCAACTTGGCGCGATCGTAAAACAACAGGGTTGGGTTGTGCCGGTGAATACCGTAACGCTGTTGATTGCAGCATTATTTATGGCGACTGCACGTTATTTCGTTTTTTAGTTTGCGAATGAGCTTGTTCGGGAGCCGTGCCTTCCGAACAAGCAAACATATTGGAGGGATCAAATGAAATCAAAACCATTCAAAACTATTTTAGCGTTTATCTTTTTCGTATTTGTGATTTCGGTGCTCGTGAATCCGAAAGCACCCTCAAAGCTTTATTACGATGGTGCGGCAACACCGCTCGTTATCGCGCATCAGGGTGGGGACGGGGTGTGGCCCGGTGATACGATGTTTGCTTTTGAGCAGGCGGTGGCGATCGGGTCCGATGTGCTTGAGATGGATGCACATATTACGAAAGACGGCGAGATCGTGTTGATGCATGATGAAACCGTGGACGACACCACCGATGGCTCTGGACTGATCGAAGAATTGACGTTGGCTGAGATCAAACAACTTGACGCGGCTTATCAATGGTCAATTGATGACGGCAAGACTTTTCCATATCGTGGGAAGGACATCCAAGTGCCGACCCTGAGTGAGTTATTCGAGAAATTCCCGAATATGCGCTATCTGATCGAGATCAAGTTGACGAATAATCCGATTGATAAGCCGTTTTGTGATCTGATCCGTGAGTACAACATGCAGGAGAAAGTTATCGTGGGTTCCTTCCACGATGAGGCGATGGCGCAATTCCGTGCTACGTGCCCTGAGGTAGCCACCTCAGGTTCGCGCGGTGAGGTGACGGCGTATGTGATCCTGGGGAAACTCTTTTTGGGTGGGTTTGTGGTGCCGGAATATCAGTCACTGCAAGTGCCGTGGGAAAAATCGGAGTCGAAAGGCATCCCGATCATGACGGCACGTTTTATCCGTGAGGCACATGCCAAGAATCTGCACGTCGAGCCGTGGACTGTGAATGACCCTGAGTTAATGAAACAATACATCGAATGGGGCGTGGATGGTATCATCACGGACAGACCCGATCTAATGATCGAAGTGTTGGGCAGATAAGGTGTTGGGAGTCGGAGGTTGGTATGAAGACGATTGTCTCAGTGTTGCAAGATATCGAGAAGTTGATCTACAAAGTTTTGATGTGGGTCATTTTGATTCCCAAAACGATTGTCCAGATCACACTTCATCCGAGCTGGGTGCCTGATTATGTTGCCAAAGAATTAAACCCGGAAGAGAAAATTGACAAAGAACATGCGCCATTCGATGAATTTATGTCGCCGGTCATTCTTCTATTGGTGGTGGCGCTCATTCCCGCGCTGGTTTTTAATTCCCTGCCGAGATTTGGCACAACTATTAGCAGCAGTGCGGATGAAAAGCCGACGAATGACCGCACGCTGGTATTTTCAGCATTGACCGATTTCAAATCCGCCTCCACGCAGATGTATTACTCCCATACGTGGACAGTTGAAAAGGTGCAGGCGGATGGAAGCTATACCGAGATCTATCGCGAGAACCATTTCCCTGATAGTGAAAAAAACTTCCTTGAGCAGGTCGATAGCAATACAGTGAAAGACCGATTTCAATACACGTTCCCTGAGCTTGAGTCAGGCGACTATTATATTAATGTCTATCCCGCAAAGTATTATCCGTTTCAGCAGGATACGCCAGTGATCGAGATTTACAAGGCATTCTTGAAGGTGACTGTGCCGCTCAAGTCGGATGAGCAGCTCATTATTTCGAATGACAGCGCCAAATCTGTTGCATCTCAGGGGACGAATGCCGGAATTGAAGATATTGTTAGTCAGATCCAGAAAGAGAACACGATTTTTCTTGCTCTGGCTTTGATGATCCCACCGTTGTTGTTCACGCTGGCGGCAAAACTGTTCATGGGCAAGGCGATCAGCGAGACGGCATTAAAGGAAAGTTTCTATGCTCAATGTTATTACTTTTCACCGCTGAGCCTGGCGATCTGGGCAACTTATTACGCATATTTTTTCTTTACAGCCGACGCCTATTTTTACATCGGGTATGAGGTTTCCCTGCCGATCCTGTTGGCGCCTCCGGTTCTGACTGCGCTCTGGTTTTTTTGGACCGAGACTCGGGTGGTTGCGGTCGAGCGGAGCATAAACGGGCTAAAGCCTTTCCTCATTGTGGCGGTTTGTATCGCCGTCCTTGGGTCCGCGGTGTATGTCTTTTTCGACATCCAGAATTTTCAAGACCGGCTCAGGCTCTTCGCCATTCAGATCTATCCGGTTCTCGCTGCGGCATTGATTCTGACATTTGCCGTTACCTGGTACCGTGGACAACGAGCGCAAAACAAAGGCGTCACGCTTGCCAATCTGGTGTGGGTGGCGGCCAGCTTTGTGGTGTTGGCTATTGCGATGCAATTTATTTCCTTCAAAGGGGTTAGTATTCCTGCCGCACCTCCACCGGCGGTTGTTGAAACACAGGTTGCCGAACTGCCGCCCGTGGAGCAGACCCAGATCGCTGCAATACCCACGCCCACAGGTGAACTGGTGGCTTATGCGCCGGTATTTGTGGATACGCCAACGCCCACTGTGGAAACAACCCCGACGCCCGTTGTCGAAATTCCCATCACTGAGACGCCCCTCATCGAGACACCTACAGGAGTGCTGGTGATTACGGAAACCCCGACCTCGTCCTTGCAACCGTATTACACCGAAGAATTTGACGGCGACATTGTTACCTGGTTTGAATTTATGTCAAGCGGCGATGCGCGGATGGTGGGAAAACGCCTGGAATTAGGGCAACTCTCCATTGATCTGCTCCCGTTGGATGATAAGCTCCCATGGCTCTATCTGATCAACAATTCTTTCGCATATTCCAATGTGAAAGTGGAAACTCTTGTAGTGAATCGCAGCGTCAATGCGACCGGTGTCAGCGTGATCTGTCGTTATGGCGACATCGGCTGGTATGAGTTTGTTTTTTCCAACACGGGAGCGTATTCGATCTATGCAGTGGATAATTCTGGTCTTGTGAGCCAGGGTTACAACCTGTTGACTTCCAACGTGATCAGCCCGGATTCAGCCACGAACGTATATGCGGCTGAGTGTAAAGGCAGTGAATTAAATCAATACGTCAACAATACTCTGGTGAATACATTTGTTGATACGAAATTTAATTTTACAGAAGGCAAGATCGGTATTGCGGTCTCATCACCTGATAAACTGCCAGTGAGTGTGGGGTTTGATTATGTAAAGGTCAGTGAGCCGTAGGAGAGTGGTAAACAAGGAAACAAGTACACACGTAAATAATGAAAAAGAGCGCTGAGCCTTCAAAAGCCCAACGCTCTTTTTTACTGATTACCGATCACTAATTACTCACTCACTCCATCCACACCGTGCGGTCTTCAAACGATGGGCGGGGTTCGTGCGCTACAGTGAATTCGGGATAGCCGATATAAAGATAAGCCAGCAAATGTTGGTCTGCTGAAAAACCAAGAAACTCTTTTGCTTTTGCGTCACGCGCCCATTCACCGGTGCGCCACTTAACGGCGAGTCCTTCTGCCTGGGCAGCGAGTAAAAGATTCTGACATGCTGCGGCAACGGCGGCAATGTTTTCGATCTCATACACTTTTTCCTCGCTGGGTTTATCCACGCCCACAGCGATGACCACGGGTGCGCGGAGCGGCAAGCCTCGGAATTTGTCCAAAGCCTCTTGTGGCAGATCAGGTTTACGGTCCAGTTGTGAGGCGGCGAATACGTCCCCAAGTTTATTGCGGGCAGTTCCCGTCAACACGACGAAGCGCCACGGTCGCACCTTGTAATGATTCGGAGCTTGCACTGCGGCTGACAATAATTTCTCGATCAGTGCGTGTGAAACCGAATCCTGTTTTACTTTCCCCTGTGAATGTCTGTTGTATAGCGCGTCAAATACGTCCATGAAATCCTCCGTACTCTTGATACAATTGATGGGCGAGTTCTTACGGAGGCAAAGTGAAAATTTTCTATTCTGAAACGCATCGTAAACACGAGCCGCCTTTTGAAGTTTTTGATGGAGGCGTGCGCGTGCTGTACCTTGAAAACTCTGACCGCATGGATAAAATCTTAGCCGCCTTACAGACCGTGGATTGGGCGGATATTCACGAGCCAACGGATTTTGGACTCACTCCGCTCCTTGCTGTGCACGATAAAGAGTATCTGGATTTTCTCGCCTCTGCCTGGACCGAGTGGCTGGCTACTAAACCCCAAGATTCGTCTACGCTGTTGCCTGCCACCTTTGCCCTGCGCAGACAACCGCATAAACCAAAATCATTGCTGGGTCGTGCTGGTTACTACATCATGGACTTAAGCGCCTGCATCGTCGAAGGGACATATCCAGCCGCGTTAGCTTCAGCGAATTGTGCGTTAAGTGCGGCAGAGGCTGTTGCCAACGGAGAACGATCTGCATTTGGGTTGTGTCGTCCGCCCGGGCATCATGCGGGCAAAGATTATGCCGGTGGTTATTGTTTCATCAACAATGCCGCGGTTGCCGCGAATTTCCTTTCTCAAAAAGGATCCGTTGCTGTGCTCGATGTTGATTATCATTGCGGTAACGGTACACAGGATATTTTCTATAACCGTGATGATGTATTGACGATTTCGATCCACGCTGACCCTGATTACGAATATCCCAGCTATATCGGTTACGCCGATGAGCGTGGCGAGGGCAGGGGATTGGGCTATCATCAAAACTTTCCATTACCTGCCGGAACTGATGACAATGCTTACTTAGAAGTGCTAGATCAGGCACTTCAAAAAATTCGCGAATTCAAACCTGCCTATTTGGTTGTATCCGCTGGCATGGATATTTACGCTGATGACCCATTGGGCAGGATCAAAGTAACCACGAATGGAATTGGCGAGATCGCAAACAGAATCGCTGAGCTTGATTTGCCCACCACCATTATTATGGAAGGTGGTTATGCCAACGAAGCACTCGGTAAGAATATCCTTGCGTTTTTATCGCCATTTGCGTAACGTGACATTCGTATCGTGCTACGATTTGAGGAGTTGAAATGAAACTTTATCGTGTTGGATTTCTTATTGTTATATTGCTGGCGGCCTGTGCCCCCTCGCCTGAACAACAGGCAACATTGGTTGCCACGGCGCTTACCGCCACCGCTAATACCTGGACGCAGACCCCCATCTCTACATTAACCTTTACCCCGACGAGCACATCTACACCTACGTTCACTTTCACGCCAACTGAAACACTGACGCCGTCCATTACGCCTTCGCCCACCATCATATCTACGCCGACCTTTGCCTTTCCAGTCGTTACGGTCAATCAACAGGCACATTGCCGATATGGTCCATCTGGCGCCTACCTGCATGCCGCGGATCTATACGCGGGCGATGTTGGCACCGTCCGCGGACGGTTTGCGTACAGCAATTGGTTATTCATCAAATTCGACAAGTTGAATTATTTTTGTTGGGTTGCTCCCTCAGTGGTGGATGTGGTGGGGGATATTTCCAAGATTAATATGACACAACTAAACCTGCAATCAATAGGTTCTAATCAATATGGTCCGCCCCAAAATGTGACTGCGATCCGCGATGGGAATAAGGTGATTGTAAGTTGGGATCAAATGGTAATGACCACCGATAAAGACCGCGGCTATTTGTGGGAATTGTTTATATGCCAGAATGGGAATTACATTTGGTGGACAGGTTCGTACCCCGATCAGTTCACTACCAGTTTCACAGTAAAGGATGAGGCTGGTTGTGTCGTTCCTTCTTCTGGTTTGTTGTATACCGTTGAAAAACACGGGTTCTCCGAGCCGATGGTTATTCCCTGGCCCGCGCCGTGAGCGAATATTTTCGAAAAGCTAAAGAGGTACTTCATATCTTCATGCCTTTTGCTGGGTTAATTTAGAAGAATGCAGGCTTTGGTGAAAAACATTCGTCTCTTTGTGTATTGTTACAATCACCGACAATTGGCTAAACGCCTTTTTCCAAAATACGCTTTTCACTTGATTGACTTCGTTTGTCTTTTACCTTAGACACTCTCTGCCTTCGCCCACGCTCCAAACCTATGTGATCTTCCAGCGGGATGTAGGGATCGGGATCAACCGCGAATCAGCCTACCCGGAGGAGACGCGCTTGTTCCTGGAATGGATGATGTCGAAAGAGGCAGTGGACTTGACGCCGCAGGAAGCTGCCCAACACCTCCAAAGCGGACTCGGTGAATGGTACGAGCCAGCGCAAAGTTGCAAGTAATTCAAATCACAAAAAACACCTTCTTTAAAAGAAGGTGTTTTTTGTTGAGCGTAAGTTTATTTTTTATTTCTGGCTTGCTGTTTGGCGATCTTCGTCAGGATCTCGAGCAGCGGCTCCATTTTTTTCGGGGCGGCAGTATCGCTGGTTGTTACCGTTTGTTGTCGTTTTTCTGTTACGACAGTAATGGAGTAATTAAACCCATCTGCAATCTGCTGGTTGTCCAGAATATTTTCCGGCAGTTCGTCAAAATCCATCTCATCCAATAACTCTAGAATTTGGTGCGCCTGATCTTTTGGCAAGTCATCCAATTCAAAATCAGCGGCAAAGCGGATGCCTGCGAATCCACCGGTGCGTTCGAATTTGATGCGTTTGATATCCATTGGAACTCTATTTGGGCGCAGCGCCAATCAGCTTTAATAACGATCCAAAGCAGCCATCACCCGGTGTTGGGGTAGGGGTAGGTGTGCCACTGCCTTCCACATCGATGCCAACTTCAGACCAGCCAAACTTAACGGCTTGTTGTTCAAGACTCCCAGCCCCGAATAAAGCTCCAGCAACCATGAAGGTTTGATTTGCGCATGTCTGAAAATTGGAACTGCTGGTTAGTTTATCGCGGAGGGTTACATACCAAATCTGCCCGGCTTTTTCCCAGGCTTTGCCGCCTAGCTGCGTAGCGACAGTATAGAAAGCGCGATTTGGAATGCCGGAATTAATATGTACACCGCCATTATCGCTGGAAGTGTTCACATAATCATTCATGTGACCGGGTTGCGGGTCCTTGCCAAGGACAGGGTCATCATAAGCCGTGCCAGGCGCTTTCATCGAGCGTAATGCCACGCCGTTTACGCTTGCAGCGAGGAGACCCGCACCGATGAGCCAATCTGCCTGGTCAGCAGTTTGATTTAAAGAGTATTGCTTGACCAGCGAACCAAACACATCCGACATGGATTCGTTCAACGCGCCGGGTTGTTGGGAATATACAAGTTTGGCTTCGAACTGTGTGACGCCGTGAGTTAGCTCATGACCGATCACGTCAATCGCGATCGTGAAGCGGTTAAAAAGTTCGCCATCACCATCGCCGTAAACCATTTGTTCTCCATCCCAGAAGGCGTTGTCATAATCTTTTTTGTAATGCACGGTGGAATCAAGGCGCATGCCATTGTTGTCAATGGAATCCCGGCTGTAAATATTTTTGTAGAGATCATAGGTGATGCCGCTGCCGTCATAGGCTTCGTTGACAGCCACATCTGCCACCGGTCCATCGCCTTCTTTGCGGACTATGGTGCCGGGCAGGGTGGAGCCGTTCTTGGCATCGTAGACGATACGTTCCTTGCCGCCTCCAACTGCCTGCACGCGGAATGCCGCTGCCGTAAAATCAGCCATGGCGCGTCGCTGACCGCGCATTTGCTCAGTGACTTTGAGCGTGCTGATCGCCAGACTCTTTTGATCGGTAGAACCATGAGTGGCTATATTATTCAGTACATGGGGTGGAAGGATGCAATTGATCGGATGACGATGGTTGTGATTATGCATGGTACTTGTCCTTTCATGTTGCGGTTAAGGGATTGATATTACCGCTTACCTCATTGAAAAACATACTTCTTGCACTGCTTTGTAAGCTGGTCTCAAAACTTGAAGTTTACCTAATCATGCGGCACTATGTAGTATACGTCTTTTTATTGTGATTTTCAATCACATTTTGATGGTACTTCAGGGCTTTCTTAAAGTCATAAGTTGGGGAGGTAAAAAAGACCTTCATCGGATATGCTTTTGTGTAGCGCACAAACCATACCGAGGAAGGTCGAGAT
>Ga0210377_10001422_pt1 | contig 21939 bp, 31 predicted proteins | sample PLM4_65_b1redo_FD_155480 | JGI IMG/M metagenome (GOLD analysis project Ga0210377, IMG submission 155480) | Groundwater sediment microbial communities from an aquifer in East River, Colorado, USA - PLM4_65_b1 redo | ecosystem: Environmental > Terrestrial > Soil > Riparian zone | place: USA: East...
CAGGCATGTCAAACTCCTCAACCCGCAGCCTGAAGTGGATAGCGCACTGCAATCTGCCGGGTTGAAATTGTTCTTTAAAGTCTTTGGCGATCTGGAAAGTGCCATCGCCTCATTTCAGAAATAAAGAGGATACAACGTGTATAACAAAAGGAAGAAGGAACATCGTCACCGCCGAACTTCCGAGCGCCGCTCGCGCCCGGTGTTGATGCGTCCGGGCGTGCAGATCGGCGTCCTGCTCGTGGTTGCCCTGATCGTATACATCATTTTGCAAAGTGGTGGAGGAAGCGGTGGCAACACCAGCCTGCCAGCCGCAATCAACGTGGACGAGGCCTACAGCAAATATCAAAGCGGTGTCTTCGTGCTGGATGTCCGCACCCAGGAGGAATGGAATGAGTTCCATGCGCCCAACACAACGCTCATCCCGCTCGATCAATTACAAGCACGTCTCAGCGAAGTTCCCCAGGATAAGGAGATCGTGGTGGTTTGCCGCTCCGGAAATCGCAGTCAGCAGGGGCGTGACATCCTGCTGGCAGCCGGGTTCAAGCAGGTGACCAGCATGACGGGCGGCTTGAACGAATGGCGTTCGAAGGGCTACCCTGTTGAGCCCTGAAAGAAACAGACATGATTCTCCAAAAACCTAAGGATTCTGTACTGATCAGTGATTGGCTGTACATTTTTTGAATCACTGTGACACGGAGACACGGAGAAAAACAAGGGTAAAACTCCGTGTCACAGTATCTCAGTGGTAAAAGGTTTTTGTTCAACCTTTATCTGACCAATACAAAAACTTAAGGATTCAGGCACGGATTGGATTGTCACGGATTTTGAATTAACCGCTCCAAAATGAGAAAATCGAAAAGCCAACCTGCTGAGCTGGGTTGGCTTTTTTCGTGTAAATCAGTGACATCGTGCCCGAAGGGTAAATCCGTGGCTAAAAGCTTGAAAGATTAATTTCGGGGTGTGTCGTGTCTATTCTGCAACCACGCGGTTCCTGCCCGCCTCCTTGGCTTTGTACATCATCCGGTCTGCGCGGCGTAAAACATCATCAAAGGATTTGTCGCCCTCATTTGCCTCCGCCACGCCGATGCTCACCGTAGACTGGATCAACTCTCCGTCCAGGTTGACCGGCGATTGTTCCCACGTTTTTTGAATGCGCTCGGCTACGATACGGGCCTGTTCCAGATTTGTTTCCGGCAGGATCAACCCGAACTCCTCTCCCCCCAGTCTGCCGAAAGTGTCCTGCGCGCGTTTCTTCTCCAGCGCCACGAGCGACAGGCTTCGTAGCACAATATCCCCGGCATGATGCCCATGCGAATCATTGATATTCTTGAAGCGATCCGCATCGATGACCAGGATGGAGAGCGGTCGGCGGTAGCGCGCATAGCGCAGGAATTCGCTTTCCGCGATGTTGAACAACTGGCGCCGGGTCAGGCTTTTTGTGAGCGGGTCGATATTCGCAAGATATGCCACCATCTCCTTGGCGTCCTTCTCATCGATATAGGCTTTGAAGGATTTACGACGGTAGGACTGTAATTGCATGGAAGAACCAAAACCAAGCACATGCACCACCAATTGGGATGCCAATGCCCCCGTCCACGGGATGGAACTTGTATTTGGCTTTAAAAAATATTCAATAATGAAGATGCCGGCCGAAAAACAGGACGCCAGTAAAAAATTTGTGGTGATCTTGAGCGGCGAAAGCAGGTAAATGGCAAAGGGGACGATAATGGCAAAGGATATCGTTGAGAAATCGGATGGGCGGGCATAATTGACCAGCATGAAGCATAGTACGGTGACAATCAGCCAGCCTGACACCAGCCGGTCGAATATCCGTACCTTGTTGGAGTAGAGCGTGGCAACCATGATCGCAATGGTGATGAGAACATAACTGATGCGGCCCACCACCATCAGATCGAAGAGGTCGGAGGTGTTCCTGTAAAGCACGGCATCGGCGAACAACATGGCGAGGATGCTGATGCTGGCGATTGCATACGAAAGAAGGCTCAGGGCAATGTCATTTTTTAAATGAAAGGCACGGTAATCTCCCTCTAGTTCGCCCAGGTCGGTTTCGGTCATGCTTTCGCTGAAAAAATTCTTGAACATGGCAATAATGAACTGAATCATACCTTATTCCTGGGATGTTTACCCCCACAAATAAGTAATGCCCTCCAGATGATACAATTCAAGCCACAATCTTTTACGGAGGAACCATGGGATCAGAGATCAATGACCTTGTCGCCATGCGCGATGTTGAAACACTCTATGAATTGATGAGCGAGGATGATGATTGGATGACTCAACTGGATGCGGCGGAGGGTCTCGTCAAATTGGGCGACCGGCGCGGGTATGAATTCATCATGACCGCCACTCTGAGCGACGATGATGCCATCCTCGAAGTGGCGCAGGAGATCATCGATTCGCCCGAAATGGCAAGGATGCGCCGCGAAGTCGAGAGCGAGCGCGAGAACGAACACCGTGCCCGCCTTGAGATCGCGCGAAAACGACTCCAATCGGGCGGTAAGGTCTATCGTTACAAGATGGTCTATATCGCAGCCGGCGCGTTGATGGGCGATGACCCGTTGGGCAAGGGCTTCGAAGTCCCTGCGCTGGATGACCGTGGGCTCGAAGGTTGGGAGGTGGTCAACATGCTCCCAACGCGCAGAGCCTTGCTCGTCGGCAGTGTGGACGATCATTTTACCGGTGCGTATTTCCTGCTCAAGAAGGAAGTTCACCCGAACGAAAGCGCCGATCTGGATAAGGAATAGGAGTTTCTCATGTGCATGTTTTGTGCCGCTGTTCCCGTCACTGCCGCGCTGGGGGCAAAGCTCAATGCCGACCAGCTTGCCAAACCGGAAGAACAACGTAAGCCGATTGGGAAGATGACAGGCATCCTGATGGCTTTGCTGGTTGCTGTATCGGTCATATATCATACATTGGTCTGGCGGAGTTAACCGATAAAACGGGGCAGGGTGTTCCATCTTGACATCCTGCTTTTTGTTTTGTATACTTATTGAAAATGATTTTCAATTTCAAAAGAGGGTTGTTATGACCACTATACCCTGGCTCGACCAATTGCAGGAAAATGGATATCGCGTCACTGGCGCGCGCCGCGCTGTCGTTGAGACCGTTCAAGGATCCACACGCGCCCTCACCCCTGTTGAAGTCTTCGACATGGCACGCAAAAAATATCAGGCGCTCGGGCTGGTGTCTGTCTACCGTACACTTGAAAAGCTGGAGGAACTCCATCTCATCCAGCGCGTGCATCAGCCACAGGGCTGTCAGGCGTTCATCGCGGCGAGTCACGGGCATGAGCATTTGCTGCTTTGCCAGAACTGCGGTCAGGTCACGTTCTTCGAAGGCGACGATCTCGACACCCTGATCAACGGAATAGCAAAGAAGACAGGCTACCAGATCCGCGAACACTGGCTGCAATTGTTTGGGCTGTGTCAGGCTTGTCAATAAATCATGTAGGAATGAGCATGTACCGTTTTGTCATCGTTTTGACCATCATCACGGTAGCCTTAACCGGCTGTGGAAGTTCCGCCTCTGACTCCGGGAAAACCGTTCCCGTTATCTTGACCTCCACCACCGTCCTGGCAGATATAGTGCGCAACATCGCGGGCGACCGCGTGGAAGTTGAGTCGCTGCTGCCCATTGGAACGGACCCGCACTCCTACCAGCCGACTCCGCAGGACGTGGCGAAGTTCGCGAAGAGCAAGCTGCTCATCATCAATGGTGCGGACTACGAACAATTTCTGGAATCATTACTCGAAAACGCCGGAGGGGAGAGAACCACCCTCGAAGCCTCCGCAGGCATCCATCCAAGAGAAGAAGCGGGAAGTGTCGATCCACATCTGTGGCTTGACCCGAACAACGTTATCCGCTACGTGGAAAATATCCGCGATGGTCTCATCCAATTCGATCCCGCAGGGGAAGCCGTTTACAAAACCAATGCCGATACCTATCTGCGGCAGCTCACCGAATTGAACGCGTGGATCGATGAACAGGTGCAGCAGATCCCGGCGGAGAAGCGCCTGCTCGTGACCAATCACGAAGCGCTGGGATATTTTGCTGAACGATATGGGTTTACTGTAGTCGGCACTGTCATTGAGAGTTTTAGCTCCGATGCTTCGCCCTCGGCACAACAAATGGCAGGTTTGATCGACCAGATCAAAGCCAGCAGGGCGCCTGCCATCTTTTTGGATGCAGGTGACAATATGTCGCTGGCGCAACAGATCGCGGATGAAACGGGCGTACGAGTTGTGACGGATCTGCATCTTGAGTCGTTGACCAATGGCGTGCCCGCCGCGACCTATCTCGATATGATGAAGCATAACGTGACGCAGATCGTGAAGGCGTTGAAATAAATCCGCGCTGAGCGGAGCAAAGCGAAGTCGAAGCGATGTACCAACATATCCACCACCAACCCAACCAACCCATTTTGGATGTCTCGCATCTCACCGTCCGCTACAACGGACGCCCGGCGCTGGAGGACATCACCTTTCACCTGCACGAAGGCGAACGCATCGCCATCGTGGGACCGAACGGCGCGGGCAAGAGCACGTTGATCAAGGTGATCGCGGGCGTGCTACAGCCGCAGTCGGGCGAAGTGAATATTTACGGTTCACGCCCGCGCGGACATCTCTGCATTGGCTACATTCCCCAGCGCAGTCAGGTGGAGTGGAGCTTTCCCGTCAGCGTGGCGGATGTGGTCATGATGGGACGTTCTGCCAAACTCGGTCCGTTCAATTGGCCCCACAAAAAAGATTGGGAGGTTGTCCTTCACGCGCTGGAAACGGTGGAACTCTCCAATCTTGCCAGGCGGCAGATCAGCCAACTTTCGGGTGGGCAGCAGCAACGCATGTTCATCGCCCGCGCGTTGGCACAGGAAGCCGAACTGATGCTGATGGACGAACCCCTCACTGGTCTTGACACACCATCACAGGAAGGTATTCTGAATTTGTTGGATCGACTCAAAAGGGAAATGGTTACGGTAATGGTGGCAACCCATGATCTTGATCAGGCGGCAAGTCACTTTGACAGGATCATGTTGCTCAATCACCAGATCGTTGCTTTTGGCGAGCCAGGCGAAGTGTTGCACACAGATAATCTATTGAGAGCCTATGGCGGACGATTGAAACCTGTGGATGGCCAAAATATTTTGAGCACAGACGATTGCTGCGACGAAGGAAGTGATGACCACATTCATTAACTGGCTGACAGAGCCCCTCTCCTATGAATTTATGCAACGTGGCATGATTGCGGCGGTTCTTGTTGGCATTGTCTGTGCGGTAGTTGGTTCCTATGTTGTTCTGCGCGGCATGGCATTTTTTGGTGATGCACTGGCGCATACCATCCTCCCTGGCATCGCGCTCGGTTATCTGGTCAGCGGCGGTGCGCGCGATGTATTGTTTTGGTGGGCGCTGGGAACGGCGGTCGTTGCCGCGCTGGGAATTGGTCTCATCAGCAAGAATTCCGAGATCAAGGAAGATACCTCCATTGGCATCGTTTTCGCCGGGATGTTCGCGCTCGGCGTGGCATTGATCTCCACCGTGCGCAGTTACGCCGTGGACCTGAGTCACTTCCTGTTCGGAGATGTGCTCAGCGTCTCGACTCAAAGCCTGTGGCTGATCCTGATCTTCGGCGGGATCGTGCTCCTGGTCGTTTTCGCCTTCTACAAGGAATTCCTGACCCTGTCCTTTGACCCCATCCTTGCTGCGACACTGCGCCTCCCGGTTGGATTGTTGAACAATCTTCTGCTTACCCTCATTGCAGTGACCGTGGCGGTCGCGCTGCAAACGGTTGGTGTGGCATTGATGGTTGCCATGCTCGTCACTCCCGCTGCGACGGCGTATCTGCTCACGCATCGCCTCTCCACCATGATGGGGCTGGCGGCGGTGTTCGCTTCGTTGGCAGGTGTCATTGGCTTGTATCTCTCGTTCTACCTAAGCATTGCCTCCGGTGCAGCCATTGTATTGACCGCGACCCTGTTCTTTCTGATCGTGTTCGTATGGAAGAAGCTAACGGGGAGATGACCTTTCTCGAAGCGTGACAGGCACCGGCTGGGTCTGATGCGGAACGTCATGCATTGATAGTACCTACGGCTAGCAGATTTTTTGTCGGCTCATTCTGGCAGAGGGATATAATCCGCGCTATCTTTTAACCATATCAACTTAGAGGAGAATCATATGGCTACGATTGAAACCAGTGTCAGGATCAGCAAGCCCGTGGAAAAGGTTTTTGAATTCATTACCAATCTTGATAACCAGAAAAAACTGAGTTCGTATATTACCGGTATTGAGGTCAGTGAACCGCCCAAGGTTGGGACGAAGTACAAGCTCGAAACCACTTCGATGGGACATAAGAATGTGACAACCAACGAAGTGGTTTCTTTTGAACCCAATAAGAAATTCGGTGTAAAGACCCTTGCTGCGCCTCCCGCCTCTGATGTGATCAACACCTATGTCCTTGAAAAGGATGGCGATGGAACGAAGCTTACCCTGCAAATGGATGCGGTGCTCACGCCCGCCGGAATGCCCAACATGCCCGGCATGGAAGACATGATGAAGAAGCAAATGCTCACCGGCTTGGATACATCGCTTCAGACCATGAAGAAGCTCATCGAAGGATAATATTTTGATCAATGACGGACCTCCTGTGCAGGAGGTCCGTTGCCAATAAAAAGGATTTGATGTCAGACCGTCCTCTCCGTTACCCGATCATGCTCTTCGACTGGGGCGATACCGTTATGTATGACGACCCCGCCTCGACGGCGCCGATGGTGGAATGGGATACAGTCCGCGTGGTCGAAGGCATCGCGGAGGTGCTCACCTATCTCCACATCAGCGGACGGCACATCGCCCTTGCCACCAGCGCCTCCATATCGGACGAAAACCAGATCCGTGGGGCATTGGTCCGCGGCGGGCTGAACCAGTACTTCTCCCGAATTTATTGTTTCAAGAATACGCAGCTGCCCAAAGGCGAAGCGTTCTATCAGCACATCGTACAGGACTGGGGCATCCCTGCCACAGGGGCGCTGATGGTCGGTGATGGCTTTGAAAAGGATGTGCAGGTCCCGAATTCATTGGGGATGTTTGCCGTGTGGTTCAATGAGCGCTCGCAGGAGAAACGCGCAGGCGCGTTGCATGTCACGGTCCACTCGATGGATGAGTTAAGGAAATTTTTTGAGTCACTGGGTTGAACCGGGAGGGTTCCATGCCTATCCAATATCAACAAACGATGGACAAGGAAATACTGGATCGGGTACGAAAAAAACGTCATGATGCCATTCAAGAACTCAAGAGTTTGAGTTTTGAGGAACATAGCTTTTTTGGCGAAACGGTACACGCATTTGGATTTGTCCCGCTGGGTCTGACAGGTTTCCTGGGAACGATCATTGCCTTATTCAAGGAGGTCTCCAAAGTGGAGCGCAACCTGGATGTGACGATCTTCAACGTTGTCATGGCATCCCGCGACTATGCCACATATGCCGGTCCGTTTGGGCTGGGGGTAAAGTTTTACACAAGTTTCACGGATGGCACGTTCATTATTTCAGCGAACTTTGAAACTCCTGCCATCCAGGATGAAAGGGAAAAGCTCTACAAATTCGCCAACGCAGAGCCGATTACATCCACCTGGCTGCATCATAAAAATCGGGTGGAAAAATTATGCTCGGAAGGGAAACGGATGAACGAACCCCTCTCTCTGGCAGATTTTCTCCAACTCTCTCACAGGGAAGATGAATACCTGATGAGAATGGTGTAACGCGGATTGTTTTTTTACGAAATATCCCGGATGAGAAATACCCGCCTCATCCTTGTGATTGCATCCATACTTCCGCCCGCTGTAACAATTTGGCGCTCTGGTAGTTAAGAGATATGTCCCCCCGAAGCGGAACAGGTGTTTTGGGAATCCTTCCATTCAAGGAGAGTAAAAATGGCATACACAATGGATACAAAAGTTGGCGAACTCTTGAAAGATACACATGCTGTGGATGTGCTGGAACGATATGTGCCGGGTGTTTCGAAGAATCCCATGGTGGGGCTGGCGTCTGGCATGACGATCAAGTCCCTGCTTGCCATGCCGCAAGCCAAACAATATGGAATTACGGAAGAGAAAGTTATGAAAGTGCTGGAAGAGATCAACAACAGAAAGTGAAAGATCGCTCATCGTGAAAATAACGAATGTGGAAAAGAATATATTCTCCACTCCGCCAAGACTGGCATTCCTATGCCGGTCTTTTTCTTTTCTCGGGGTACAATTCGCAAAATTATTTTATGTCACTCTGAGGAGTGGTAGCGACTGACACTTGCACCTGGCGCAAGTGCCGGGGAGTGCATGTGAGAGTCTCACACTATCGAAAGTAGAGATTCTTCGCTACGCTCAGAATGACGTGACAGCATGGAGCATTCACTATGGGCGTCATGATGCAAACGTTCTTTTGGGATTGTCCGCGATGAAGACTTTGGGGATTGTTGGCGGCATCGGACCGGAGTCAACCATCGAGTATTATCGCTCGATCATCGCAGCCTATCGCCAGCAAAAACCGGATGGCAGTTATCCGTCCATTATGATCAACAGCATCGATGTGACGAAGATGCTGGGGCTGATTGGGGCGGATCAATTATCTGAAGTCACCGAATATCTTGTTGGTGCAGTCTATAAACTGGCAGACGCCGGAGTGGATTTCGGTCTGCTTGCCGCGAATACGCCGCATATTGTTTTCGACGATATTCAACGAAGTTCACCGATTCCGCTGATTAGCATTGTGGAAGCCACTTGTGACACCGCCCAAACGCTTGGGTTGAAAAAGGTTGGGATATTCGGCACACGTTTCACGATGCAAAAGGAGTTTTATCCAGATGTTTTTTCAAAGGTCGGGATCGAACTGGTTGCTCCTGAACTGGATGATCAGGTTTATATCCATGATAAGTATATGAATGAATTGCTGAATGGAATCATTCTTTCTGAAACACGTGGTCGTTTGCTCATGATCGTGGATCGTATGATCGACCAGCAAGGCATTGATGGATTGATTCTGGGCGGGACGGAACTCCCATTAATCCTCAAAGCGGAACACCACCAGGGGATCCCGCTTTTGGATACAACCAAAATTCACGTAAAATACGCTGTTGAAGAGCTGTTATCGTAAATATTCGAGGAGATAAATTTATGGGCGTCATGATGCAAACGTTCTTTTGGGATTGTCCTCGTGTAGACAATAAGGAATTCCAGTGGTGGAATTATGTGCGGGAACAAGTACCTGCGCTGGCGAAGGTCGGGTTTACTTCCTTGTGGCTGCCGCCGGTACATAAAGCCGCCAATCTCTTTGGCGCGTCGATGGGCTACGACCCGTATGATTATTACGACCTGGGTGAGTTCGATCAGAAAGGGGGCATCCCTACGTGGTTCGGGACGCGTTCGGAGTTGGATCAACTAATCCAAACGGCGCACAGCTCCGGGCTGAGTCTGATCGCCGACGTGGTGCTGAATCACAACTCGGGCGCGGACGGACAGGAGGTCAATCCCATCACCGGTCAGATGCGCTGGACTCTGTTCAATCCAAAGAGCGGAAAATTTCCGCGCAATTGGGAATGTTTTCATCCAAGCATGTATGAGACGTGGGATGAAATGACGTTCGGTGACATGTCTGATCTGGCGCATCGCAACCCGTATGTCTATGGCGAACTGCTCAAGCTGACGCGCTGGCTCATCGAAGAAGTTGGCTTTGACGGTTTTCGTTATGACTTCGTCAAAGGCTATGGCGCAAACACCATCACAGCCATTCAGGAATATCGTTATATGCGCGATGGCAAGCCGGTCCTGCCGTATGGCGTGGCGGAGTTTTGGGATAACGCGCGCGCCATCGAGATCTGGGTGGACCTTGCCAACTTCTCGAATTCGAATCCGGTCGATGCCTTTGATTTCCCGCTGCGTGAAATGCTCAAGGCGTTGTGCGATCAATATGGGTTCAGCCTGCGCAGTCTGCTTTCATGGGAGACCGTTCTGCAAAAGCAGCCGCAGACTACCGTGACCTTTGTGGAAAACCATGACCTGCGCGATGAGGGACGTCCCATTGCCAACGACAAAATGCTGGCATATAGTTACATCCTCACCCATGAAGGCTACCCGTGTGTGTTCTGGCATGATTATTTCAATTACAACCTTGGGCTGGATGGTACGCCTCATGGCATTGCCGCGCTCGTTACTGCGCACGAGAAATATGCAGGCGGAAACACCGAAGTATTATACGTGGACGACAACCTCTACATCATGCAACGCACTGGCTACGGGGATAGACCCGGACTCATTTATGTGCTCAATAATCGCGGCGACAACTGGAACGGGAGATTGGTGGCGACGAAATTCACGAACGCCTCTTTCCAACCCGTAGCCTGGTGGAGCAAAACCGACCTTTCCCGCCCGATCAACCAACCCACCGACCGCGACGGTCGCGCGCAGTTCTACGCACCGCCGCGTGGATACGCCGTATATGCGATGAAATAATAAGTCGTTTGAAAAAATGTTACCGTCATTGCTTCGCAGCGCTAACGCACTACTCGTAATGACAAAGTATTGGGCTTTTGAGACGAGTTCGAAATCTTGCAGAGTTGGAGGATGAAATGGGTCATGCTGATCCGTCTGAAGCTCTCGAACGCAAACAATCTGTAGCAGGGATATTCCATCGCGCTTCGCCCACGTATGATCATGTGGGTCCTCACTTTTTTGCTCACTTTGGACAACAATTGGTCAAACACGCGGCACCTGCTTTGAACGCACATGCGCTGGATGTGGCATGTGGGCGCGGCGCTGTCCTCTTTCCCGCGACAGAAGCGGTTGGTGTGAACGGCTCCGTGATCGGGATCGATCTTGCGGAAGGCATGGTGCAGGAAACGTCACGCGAAGCGACCGGGCGCGGTCTGATGAATGTCAAAGTTTTGCAGATGGACGCCGAACATCTTGATTTTCAAGATGCAGAGTTCGACGTTATCCTGTGTGGATTTGCGCTGTTCTTCTTCCCGCAATTGGAACGAGGGTTGGCGGAATTCCGCCGTGTGCTCAAACCTGGCGGGCGGATCGCCGTCAGTACCTGGGGCGACAAATTTGATAAAGACTGGGAGTGGGTTACAACGCTGGCACAAAAATATCTGCCGTCCCCGCAAAAAGAGGAGCAATCTTCCATTTCCTCTAATGAACCGGTATTTGATACCCCCAAAGGCATTAAGAGGATCATTGAAGTGGCAGGCTTCGGCAATGTTCAGGTTTTCTCTGAGGCCGCGGATTTTATGTATGCAACAAGGGAAGAATATTGGGAATCGCTATGGTCTCATGGCGGACGCGCCCGGTTGGAACGCATCGAAGAGCATGGCGGACCGGAGGCTTTGGCTCAATTCAAAAGGGAATGGTCAGAGCAAATGGAAGCAAGGAAGGGTATAAAGGATCTTCGGCAATCCTTTCAGGTTTTGTATACCTTGGGCACGAAACCTGCTGAATCCTGAAATGACAGGATAAGACAAAAGTACTCATGCCAGTTCTGTAATACGCGCCGAGATGGGTATTATATGCTACCATCACATAAAGAAGAGTACATCGTTTTATGTATATATGGAGGTAGTCATGAACAAAATCAACCGTTTCATATGGCGTTTGCCGATGCTTGTCGGATACGGAGCGATCATCCTCAGTATGTTGGCTTGCGCCGTCTTGACTGGGGGTGAACAGACACAGGAAGGAACTTTGCGATTGGATGAGGGTGTCATTAAAGTAAAAATGGATACCGGGGAATGGGTGCCAGTGGCAGGCAAAGCTACGTTTGCATTGGTTGGAAAACTTGAAAATACCGAGCCGTGGACGGTAGCGGGGAAGACGCTTGTAACCAATGAATCCACCGAAATAGACGAGGGTCTTCAAGTGGGTGACATCGTGCGTGTCAGTGGAACTCTTTTGGAGGATGATACATGGGTTGCCTATTCCATTGAACGCACCGATGAACAGACCGACCCCATCGTCGTCCTGATCGGTGTGGTGGATTCTGTCGATCCATGGGTGGTGAATGGGATCCAGCTCGCGGTGACCGATGAAACGGAGATTGAGGATGAGATCAAACCGGGCATGATCGTACGTGTGTCAATTCTGCTGCTGGATGACGGGACATGGGAGGTGCTTCGCATTTCTCCTCTCGGTGAAGAGACAGGGAAACCCGGTTGTGTGAACGTGGTCGCGACGATCGTCAATGTGAGCGGAGATCAGATCCAATTTCTTGGATGGCCCGATTCGGTTACGTTCGCTCCTGATGAGCAGAGTGGTAACGAAAATGATGAGGATGAACTATCCCTCAATCCCGGCGATACCGTATCGGCGGTTGTTTGCACTTCGGAGGATGGGCTGCTTGTCATTGCATGGATCATTATCCTCGATAGGGATGAAGAAGGCGGTTCAACTACGCCAGGCGAAAGAGTGCTGGTCTGCCACAAACCTGATAAGAAAGGTGGACACACCTTGAGCCTGCCACAATCTGCGGTGCCTGCCCATCTCGGGCACGGAGATACGCTTGGTCCATGTCCTTAAGTCGAGGGTGATATGATACCCACGGTCACACACCTGCCTGATTTGCTAAGCAAATCACGGGCGGTGCCAGGGAATTACGCTTTCCACCTTCTAAAAAAGCGCAATTTGTGACCGAGTGCGGTATAGTTCAATACTCAGTGCAAAGCGCAGATGACAAATTTCATCTGCGCTTTGTATCTACCAGATGAGATGCCACATTTCCAGGCGTATAATCTGCTGAGATCAATCATAATGGGTAAAGGAGATGAACGTCGCCATGCTTCGGATCCATTTCGCCAACCTGGACCAGATCCTGACTTTCGACGGAGAAGTGTTGGAAGTCTTTTATGGCGCCAAAAGCACCCGCGTTCACGTCGGTCATATTCAGAGCATCGCGGTGACCACCGACCGCAAGGGAAAACAGGAATTGCACATCGAGACAAAATTCGGGGCGGTGCCATATATGTCCCTGGAGCCGTCGCTTGTGGGCAAGGTCAATGAGCTGGTCTTTGAAGTTCGCAACGCCCTGGCGACATTTCGATTCTAAGCATGGATATCCACGAACAACTCCGTGCGTTATTGGATAAAGAGGGCGCGGTCTATCGCGTCATCGAGCACGCGCCCGAGGGGCGGACGGAGATCATCGCCAAGATACGCAGTAATCGTATTGAGCAGTCGGTTAAGTCCATGACATTGCAGGTGCGTTTGACACGCAAGGAAAATATTTATTGTCTCGCCAATGTCCCCGGTGATTGCCGCATCGACTTTGATGGAGTGAAGAATTATTTCCATGCCGATAGCGCCGCGTTCGCCGCACGCGAAAAGGCGCAGGCGTTGACGGGCTGTGTTATCGGGGCGATCCCACCTTTTTCGTTTAACGACCAGCTTCAGGTGTTGGCTGATCCGCTTGTCCTCCAGAATGAGGAGGTCGTGTTCAATGCAGGACGTTTGGATCGATCCATCATGATGAAGTTGGATGATTACGTCCGCATTGCCAAGCCGCAGATCGTGAAGATCGCGTTACGAAGCACATAAAAATTTGCCACGGAGACACTGTCCCCTAAAGGGGATAATAAAGTCACAGAGATTCAAAAATAATCATCCCAGTGCATCAGTGTCTCAGTGGTTCAAAGAAGACTGTGATTTTGTTCGATTTTCCTCAATACGTTTCCCCATCGTCATCCACATAACAGCAATCACTCTGGAAACGCCGCCACGAATGTATCAATTGCGTCAACTCCTTGAGATACGCGGGGATCTGATCCCCGCTGACCATGCGCGCATTGTCGGTCAACACCGGCAGGGATACATTCGCGCCGAATAGTTGGGTGGCTTTCTTTGAGTCGATTACCACGCGATCATATCCCAGCACCAACTCACGGAATTCCGCTTCGATAGTGTCGGCATGTAAACTGTTTTCTTCACGATAAAGTTTTATCATCTTCTACCTTCGTGAACTATTTCAGACGCCGTCCCGCAGGTTGGACTATCTCAACAACATTTTTCAAGAAAACCTGCGGGACGTTTAATCCAATGTGCATTATGATTACACCGTTCTGACGGAATGAGATCATCAATCCTTTCTTGTTTAGAGGTACATCATGGATAACTTCGAACAGAACTATGAACGAACCGTGGGTAAAGCCGTCAATACCGTCGAGAAGGCTGCCGGGGTTGTCAACCGCTTGCAGATCGGCTGTTGGATCGTCTTTGCCAATTTATTTTTTGCCGGTTTTTGTTTGTGGGGTGCCTATGCCGGGTATGTCAGTTGGAAGCTGGATAAGGAAGGTGCAACGACAACCGGCCGGGTGGTGCGGCTGGAGGAAAGCAGCAGCACTGAAGGCGGTTGTTGTGTGTATTCACCCGTCATTGAATTTGAAGCCAACGGTCAGACCTATTCGTTCGAAGGAGATAATGCCTCCTATCCGCCCGCCTATGATGTGGGTGAGAAAGTCAACGTGATCTATCACCCAAGCAACCCGGATACGGCACAGATCAACAAATGGACCGAGCGCTGGTTATTCCCGCTCATCATCATTCCTGCCATGATCCTCACGGCTTTGATCGTGAATTTTGTTTTGGTCCGTTCTTTCTGGCGTAATGAACCAATCACATAAACATGACAACTCTCAATCTCCCTGCCCGCAAACCGTTCCATTTTCTATCTGTCATCAACTCACATGGATGGCGTCAGCTTGCGCCGTTTTCGTATGATGAAGCCGCCCACATATTGGGCTACACTTTGCGCCTCTCCAATGCGCGCGTGATCGAGCTCATGCTGTGTGACGAAAAGGATGGCGTCCGCATTGAAACGGATAAGCTCAAGAAGTCCGAACAAAACGAAGTAGCGGATGCGGTCAATTGGATGTTCGGACTCGACATGAATTTTTCCCGCTTCTACACCGCTTCGCGACTGGAACCGAAGCTGGTCCGTGCCAGGAAGCTCGCTCTCGGCCGCCTCCTTCGTTCGCCCGCGCTGTTCGAAGATGTGATCAAGACCATCTTCACGACCAACACGCTCTGGGGTGCGACCAAGAATATGACTCGGAAATTAGTTGAAGAATTCGGCGCTCACCTGCACTCCCCGGCACCTGCGCCCGGGGCAGGTGTGCGCCAGGTGCAAGTGTCGAATGCGAGCGGAAATAATACCCACTCCACGCTCAGCGCGAATAACAAAGCCTTTCCTACACCAGAGGCTATTGCTGCATCTACTCCAGAGTACATCAAAGAGAAGATCCGCGTTGGCTATCGCGCGCCTGCCATTCATCAACTGGCAGTCCGCGTGGCAAGCGGTCAACTCGATTTGGAAGCGTTGAAAACCTCCACGCTGCCCACGCTCGAACTGCGCAAGGAATTAATGAATCTCAGCGGCGTTGGTCCGTATGCGGCTGCCAATCTGCTCCTGATCCTGGGTCACACGGATTTCATTCCCATCGATTCGTGGGCGTTGAAACTGGTCTCGCATGAATGGTATAAGGGCGAACCTATCACGGCAAAGGAAGTGGAAAAGCGCTTTGAAAAATGGGGCGAGTACAAAGGTCTCGCCTTCTGGTTCTGGGATTGGAAATATAAAGGCTAGAATTTGTGTCTGGAGTTATTTATGCTGGATGCTGAACAATTCAAACGGATCACCTTTGCCATGCCTTTTCTTCAGCAGGCAGATGAGGCTTTAAGACAGGAACTCAGGCAACATGCGCAGTTCGCCAAGATCTCTGCCGGGCAGGATGTCTTTGTGGATGGCGACCGTGTGGATGGCATCGCGCTTTTGCTCTCGGGTGTGGTGCGCGTCTACAAGATCGGCGAAACGGGACGCGAGATCACGCTGTATCGCTTCGGTCTGGGGCAGAGCTGCATCCTCACCGCGAACGCCATTCTCAGCCAGAAATCCTTCCCTGCCATCGCCACGGTCGAAGAGGATGCGGAGGCGGTGATGATCCCCGCGCAGGTGTTCCGCGACTGGGTGAGCAAATATGATCTGTGGCGCGAGTTCATTTTTAATCTGCTGTCCGAGCGGCTCTCCACGGTCATGGCAGTGGTGGATGAGGTGGTCTTCAAACGCATGGACCGCCGCGTCGCTTCGTGGTTGCTGAATCAAGCCAGGGTCCAGAATCCGATGCGTGTCACTCATCAGGAAATTGCCGCGGAGTTGGGAAGTTCCCGTGAGGTGATCAGCCGCATCCTGGAGGATTTTTCCAGGGAGGAATTGATCGAGTCAGGAAGGGGAACGGTCGAAGTGCTGGATTTCGAAGATCTGGAATCGCGTTCGGTTATGTGACTTTGTCACAGACAGGGCCAGGCAAACCTCCTACAATGGGGACATCAAACCAAAACCAAAGGAGATTTTCCATGAAACGCAATATGTCTAATACTGACCGCATCGTCCGTGTAATTGTCGCTGCTTTGTTCGCCTACCTGTATTTTGGCGGCGTGGTGACCGGCGCACTCGGGATCGTGCTCGTTGTTCTCGGCGGCGTATTCCTGCTTACAGCCGTTGTGGCGTTCTGCCCGTTATACGCGCCGTTCAAGCTCAGCACGTACAAAGGTTAATCCATTCCAGTATGGATCACGGAGCGGATGAGAAATCATCCGCTTCACCTTTTCAAAATGAACCTATCCGAATTTCAACAGAAAATTTCAACCGCAGACAAACCCGTCGTTGTCGATTTTTGGGCGACCTGGTGTATGCCCTGCAGGGTGACCAAACCCATCCTGGAAAAACTAGCGAGCGAATATGCCGGGAAAGTAGAGTTCCTGCCCATCGACGCCGACACTTCGCGCGACGTGCTGGAGCGCTTCCAGATCATCGGTATCCCGACCGTGATCACATTCCGCAACAGCAATGTGGTTGGGCGCGTGACCGGCGCACAGAATGAGGCGGCATTCCGCGCCATGTTCGAAGCGCTGGCAACCGGACGGGAAGTAAAAATCCCAATGTCATCCTTCGACCGTACACTCCGGCTCGGTGCAGGTGGGTTGTTGGTAGTGGTCGGTGTATCCACCGGTACTTGGATCCTGGCTGGCATTGGCGGCATCGTCGCCTTTCTGGGTATTTATGACCGCTGCCCGATCTGGAGGGCGATTACAACGATGATCAAATCCAGAATGCCGGGTCAAGACCCCGAATAACGGAATGTGGACATTAAACAATAAACAGGACGAATGGAAAATCCACTCGTCCTGTTTATTGTTTATATCAATTAGAAACCGGTTGCTGCGAACCAGGAGCCGCCTGGGCTGGTGACGAAAACGATTGGTGCAATACAAGGCTGAGGAAGGTTTACATGCGTCTCGATTTTGGCATTCCCACCGCCTTCAGAAGCGGGTCCGGTTGTGGCTGGGAAGGCATCTGTCAGAATGTTCTGGACGCTGCCATCGCTGGTCACGCAACTCACGATTGCCCGGAAGGAAGTAACCGTGTTCTTGCCGATATTCGGACCTGCAGCAAAGACCAATCCCTGAACCTCAATTTCCAACTTGCCACTGGCGCTCAATTCGCCCTTGGCAGAGCCAATGGTCCAGGGCAGCCCGCCGCCACTGATCCCGCGCAAGGGGATCTGACTCTGGGTTCCGGTCAGACCCGATGGCACGCCAACCATCGTATCGAATTCCAGTATCTTTAGTTCCTTGGCGCCAGCATTGGATGCTGATCCGGCGAAAAAGAGGCTGTTTATAAGGATCGTTGCCAGTACGACTTGCATAAACTTTTTCATTTTTTTCTCTCCTTTGGTAGAAATAGGTTTGCATTTCTTAATACGCCTCCATGCGGTTGTTTGGATTTTGAAAACACCATACATTTTCATCGTGACCAAACAAACTAAATTCGGTACAATAAACTCGTGACCAACACAGACGAAGGCAAACTTATTGCGCAAGTGGCACAGGGAAATGAAGCTGCATTCCTGGCAATCTATGACCGTTACGCCAGCCGCGTACATGGTCTCACCCTGCACATCCTGGGCGAGGATATGCTGGCAGAGGAAGCCACCCAGGATACGTTCCTCAAAGTATGGAGCCGGGCGCGCGACTATCTTGCCGAACGCGGACCGTTCCTGCCCTGGCTATTGACCATCGCCCGTCGCGTCGCCCTGGACCGCCTGCGACTCGAAGCCCGCCGCCCGCTGCTATCCGCTGCAAATGATCCTGAAGATGCCTGGCAGTTCATCCCCGAACTTGAATCTCTCAGCGATGAATCCCGCTGGCGCAGTCTCTATTTTGCGGTGCAAGCCCTCCACCCCGATCAGCGCAAAGTCGTCGAACTGGCGTACTATCAAAGTATGAGTCAAAGTGAGATCGCAGAAGTATTGGGCTGGCCCCTCGGCACGGTCAAGACCCGTCTGCGCTCTGCGCTCGAAGCATTACGCGGAGTTTGGAATGGAACATAAATCCAAATCTGTGATTGCTGACGTATACTACTTGGAGTAATAGCACATGACGCACGATGAACATACTCCCTACCTTGAAAACATTCCCGCTTATGCCATCGGAGCATTAGACGCGGACGAATTTGCCGCGCTTGAATCTCATCTACAGACCTGCGCCTCCTGCCGCGCCGAACTGGCTGAATACCGCGTCCTGAACCAATCCCTGCTGACGGCGGTCCCGCCAAGACAACCCTCCGCCGCATTGCGCAAACGCCTGCAAAGCCGCCTGCCAAGCGTACAAAAGACGGCCCGCCCGCAGTGGAACTGGAACTGGTCCTTTAGCCGCATGGCAGTAGGCGCCTCCTTGATATTGCTGCTGGTCATGAACATGTATTCCATTTTGCAAACGCGGGCACTGCAACAGGAGCAAGCCCAACTCAACCGCCAGGTCCGCACCGGGCAAACGGTTATGTCGATGTTGTCGTATCCGGCTACCGAGCGGCTATCCATTAACTCAGACAAGGCGGTTGGGTCACTTCTGCTGGATAAAGAGCGTGATATTGTTGCACTCATTGTTTGGAACATGCCTGAACTACCGGAAAATGAGACTTACCAGATCTGGCTCATCGATCCACAGGGTGAGCGTGTCAGTGCCGGGATTTTCAGCCCTGAAAGCGATCAGGCATATACTACAAAAGTTGTCTACCCAAAGCAGCGCCTGGTTGATTTCACGGGTGTTGGCGTCACTGTCGAACCTGCCGGTGGAAGCGAACAGCCTACCGGAGAGCGTTTGTTCAAGGTGGATTTTTGAGCGCGCCTTCTCGTAAAAAATGAGGCGGGTACAAATGTCCAGCCTTCTGATTTTAGGATTGGAAATATAATGGGGTGAATGTACGAACAACATCAAAATCCTCTTGCCAGCCCCAAGGTGTTTGCCCGCCGCCTTGCCCTCAACGGATTGACCGGTTTACTCCTGCTGGGTTTTTCTTTGGGCATCGGTATGCTGGGCTATCATTTTCTGGAAAACCTCTCCTGGATCGATTCCCTGCTCAACGCCTCCATGATCCTCGGCGGCATGGGACCAGTCAATTCTTTGCAAACGAATGCCGGGAAAATCTTTGCTTCTTTCTATGCCATCTATTCGGGGGTGGTTCTGCTGGCTTCGGTCGGCGTGTTGGCAGCACCCATTTTCCATCGCTTCCTGCATTACTTCCATCTCGCTGATGAAGGATAGAATCCTTTAGGATAAAATCCTTGTAGGATAAAATCTTTTTTATTCGAATCATTTGGAGGTCATGATGAAATGTCCTGTCTGCAAAATTCATTCGCTCGGCGCGATCACGCTGGTGGAAAATCTGCCAGCCAATCAATGCCCGAACTGTGGAGGAGTCTGGCTTCCGTCCAATGCCTACATCACCTGGTGGAAGGCAAGAGGCGAGGACATGCCGCAGAGACAGGTGGATTCAAAGATCGACCCATCCTGGCATGTGGATGAACTCAAACTGTGCCCCGAGTCTGGTCATATCATGGGGCGCTACAAGATCCTTCCCAACACTGATTTTTATCTGGACCGCTGCGGTCACTGCAACGGTATCTGGTTCGATAAAAATGAATGGGACGCGCTGGTCGAGCGCAACCTGCACGATAACGTCAACGAGTTCTTCACGCGTCCCTGGCAGGATGAACTCCATGCGGCCGAAACATATAATCATCTCGAGAGACTCTATCTCGAAAAATTAGGCGCAGAAGATTATGAGCGCATCAAGCACATCCGCGAATGGTTGAAGGACCATCCCAAACAGGGTATGTTGATCGCCTTCTTGCAGGCGGAAGACCCGTATAAAGTGTAAGAGAGTGTTTAAAAAAACCCACCACAAAGGACACGAAGGTCACAAAGGTTTGAAAAAAGAAGGGAAAATCCGCGTAAATCCGTGGCTAAAATCTTTTGGACAAGCAAATCAACACTGGCTTTAGGGAATTTCAAAACACTCTCTAAGCCTTTGGACTCCAAAGTCTTCAGGCTTTGGAGTGGCGCGACCAACGTTTGATCCCCATACGGGGATAACAAGACTCTGAAGTCCGTTTCTACACTATGGAATATACCCCCATCCACTTCCTTGACCAGCCCATCGAAGTCGTCTTTGACAAGCCCCTCCTGCTCGAGAAAAATCCCGATGTGCCCCCGGATGCATTCATTTGGGAGGGCAAAACCTATCGCGTCACCGAGTTGCTTTCCTCCTGGAACGATTACAAGCGCCGCGGCAGGATGGCGCAAAACATGCGTCCTGCCCACGCGGTGGTCGCATCGGGACGCGGGTCGCTGAATGTGGGGCGCTTCTACTTCCGCGTGCGGGTGGATACGGGACAGATCTTCGATATTTACTATGACAGAGCGATGAAAAGTGTGGATGACCGCAAAGGTCAATGGTTTGTGTATCGGGAGTTGCGAAGTGCCGCGTAATCAGGAAATTAAAACTCGAATTTTCTTTGCATACCAATTGGAAACAACTATTATGAATAAAATGAAACGAGCGGCAGGAGAAAACTAATGGATCAGAATCAAGTACCGGTGAGAGAGGAAGCGCAGGAACGCTCCATCCCCTGGTCTGCCATGGAGAGTTGGATCGGTGTCCTGTTGTTGGTCCTGCTCAACGTGGTATTAATTCTTTTCGTCACAGGAGGCTCAGGGGCGCAACTGGCGCAAAGCGCGCTGATCGTCTTTGCGGAACTGGCATATGTTTTGCCCGTGGTCATCATCCTGGCATGGAAACGCATCTCATGGAAATATCTTGGCTTTGGAAAATTCAGTTGGAGTACCATGGCGATTGGGTGCGGCATGTTGGTCGTGGGCTATGGCATTATCATCGTTCACAATATCATCCTGACCCTGCTGGGTGTTGACCCACAAGGCAAGGAAATCTTCGATATCTTCAATTCGATCGATTCGCCGGTGTGGCTTTTCATTGCGGCGGCGATCGTGGCTCCCGTTGTGGAGGAGATCTTTTTCAGGGGCTTTCTCTTCCAGGGTTTCCGCAAGCGCTACGGCTGGATGCCCGCCTTGCTGTTAAGCTCTTTTATTTTTGCCACCGCACATCTCGACCTCGCCTCGCTCATCCCGACGTTCATCCTGGGCATTATCCTGACATACATGTATCACCGTTCCAATTCGTTGTGGCCCGGCATCATCGTCCATTTTCTGATCAATGCCACGTCCACGCTGGCGGTCTATTTCCTGACACAATTCCCGGGGCTCATTCCTTCGTGATGAGGCGTACCTGGTTTTCGTAGAAGAAATAATCCCACGCCCAGTTGATCAACACCAATATGCGGTTGCGAAAACCGATCAGGCGGTAGATGTGCAGCACCACCCAGATCATCCAGGCGATGAAGCCGCTGAACGAGAGTCCCCAAATGCGCGCCACTGCTGCGTTGCGCCCGATGGTGGCGAGCAAGCCCGGGTCTTTGTAATGGAACGGCTTCAAGTCCCTACCGCTTAAAATTCTTTGGATGTTCTGCGCGGTGACCTTTGCCT